>Ga0070741_10007197_pt1 | contig 23238 bp, 21 predicted proteins | sample Coa_R1_4_FD_66440 | JGI IMG/M metagenome (GOLD analysis project Ga0070741, IMG submission 66440) | Surface soil microbial communities from Centralia Pennsylvania, which are recovering from an underground coalmine fire - Coalmine... | ecosystem: Environmental > Terrestrial > Soil > Unclassified ... | reverse complement strand
GGCCCGATGCCGCCGATGCCGACATGCTCGGCGACCTCGCGCACGGTCCACACGCGATCGGGATCGGCGCGGGTGATGTTGTCCATCGCGCTGCGTCCGGCATCGTTGGTGACATGACGCACCTCCTGGTCCAGCGCCATGCGCGAGAAGTCGACGCCGGTCCAGCCCGACATCAACGTCAGTGCGCCCTCGGGGCTGATGTGGCGGCGATAGTCCTCATACTTCGCTTTCGCCTTGGCCTCGGTCTCGCCGAGGATCACCGTGAACATGCTGAACATCAGGATCTCTTTGGGGTCGCGCCCGCACTTGGCCGCAAGCTCGCGGATCCCTGCGACGCGCGGCGCGATCACTTTCGCCGACGGTCCCGACATGAACACGCATTCGGCATGTTGCGCGGCGAACTGCCGGCCGCGCGGCGAGGTGCCGGCCTGGTACAGCACGGGCGTCCGCTGCGGCGACGGCTCCGCGAGATGAATCGCATCGAGGCGGTAGTTCGCGCCCTCGTGAGTGACGCGATGCACTTTCGACGGATCGGTGAAGATGCCGCGCGCGCGATCGCGGATCGCCGCGTCGTCCTCCCAGCTTCCTTCCCAGAGCTTGTAGACCACCTCCATGTATTCATCGGCGATGTCGTAGCGGTCGTCATGGGCGGTCTGCTTGTCCTTGCCGGCGCCGCGCGCGGCGCTGTCGAGATAGCCGGTGACGACGTTCCAGCCGATCCGCCCCTCGGTCAGATGGTCCAGCGTCGACATCCGCCGCGCAAAGGGATAGGGCGGCTCGAAGGAGAGATTGCTGGTGACGCCGAAGCCGAGATGTTTGGTCACGGCGGCCATCGCCGAGATCAACAGCAGCGGCTCGTTCGCCGGCGTCTGCGTCGCATATTTCAGCGCCGCGTCCGGGCTGTTACCGAACACGTCGTAGACGCCGAGCACGTCGGCAAGGAACAGCCCGTCGAAGCGGCCGCGCTCCAGCGCCTTCGCCAGGTCGAGCCAGTAGGGCAGGCGGTTATATTCGGCGGTGCGGTCGCGCGGATGGGTCCACAGCCCCGGCGATTGATGCGCCACGCAGTTCATGGCGAAGGCGTTGAGCCGGATTTCCTTGGTCATGCGCGCGACTTGCAGTTAGCGCCCGGCCTGCTTGAACGGCAATTGCGCGTCCTTTGGCGGGGCGACATGGGCGACGTTGAGGGTCATCGAGACCACGTCGTAATAGCCGCTGACCGCGATCAGGTCCATCACGCCGTTCTCGCCGAACTTGTCGACCGCCTTGCCATAGATGTCGTCGTCGACATGATGATCCCGGCGCAGCTGCGTGGCGAACTCCCAGACGATGGCCTCGTCCTCCTTCATCTTGTCGGGCCTCTTGCCCGCGCCGATCGCGGCGACGATCTCGGGACTGAGCCCCGCCTTGATGGCGAGCGGGGCGTGAGCGAACCACTCATAGGTCGAGCCCCAATATTGCGCCGTCATGATGATCGCCATCTCGTTGAGGCGCTTGTCGAGCGAAGTCTTGAAGCGGACATATTCGCCGACCTTCTGCAGGCGGTCGGCCAAGTCCGGGCTGCGCAGCCAGGCATTGAAAGGGCCGCTCATGCGCTGCCGCGGGCCCGACATGATGGCATCCGCCACCGCACGCTGCTGCGGCGTCATCTTGTCGAGCGGAATTTCCGGAAAGCGCTCGCCGGTCAGGGCTACGGCGGAGCCCGCAAAAACGAGACAAACGGCAGTCGCGCGCAGCACGGTCTTCATGGCTCTCTCCCTGATCGTGCCCGGTCTCACGGCCGGGCTACGGAGCGGAATTGTTGCACTACGGCAGGTTTTGGCAAGGCGAATCCGGCGGGCGGGTTTCGTTAGCCGGAATTGGTCCCGGTTGCGTCCCGATGCAGGCTCTTCTTGTTGGCGCATGATCTTCCCGGAAAACCGCTGCACACTTTTCCGGATCATGCGCTAGGATCAAGCTCTCGCGGAGACCATTCCATGCAAGATGTATCGTTCGGCTTTCAGGCGGCAGCCTCGGATGTGGCTGGGGTTCCCGATGCTCAGCTCTATCGCGACATGATGTCGGATTGCGAGCTGGGCCACCGGCTCGGCTATGACGCGGCTTGGCTGCTGGAGCATCATTTCAGCGACTATTATCCGACGCCGAGCCCGCTGTTGATGATGGCGCATATCGCGGCGCGATTCCCCGATCTGTCGCTCGGCACTTCGGTGCTGGTGCTGCCCTGGTATCATCCGCTGCGGCTCGCCGAAGAGATCGCGATGCTCAACATGCTGACCCGAGGCACCCTGCATCTGGGCATCGGGCGCGGCACGGCGCGGATGGAATACAACGCCTACAACGTCGACATGAACGAGGGCCGCGCGCGCTTCAACGAGGTGTTCAAGATCGTCGAGCAGGGACTTTCGGGAAAGCCGTTCACCCATCGCGGCAGATTCTGGAACATCGAGCAGCCGATCCGCATCCGTCCCGAGCCGTCGGACAAGAAGGTCGCCTTCTATGGCGCGATCGGCAGTCCGGCCAGCGCCGAGGTGATGGGCGACCTCGGCATTCCGCCGATTTGCCTGTCGACCTTCCCTGATGGTCTGCTGGTGAAGATCCTGGATCGCTGGCGGGCGCGCGCAGGCGCAAAAGCGAACAACGCCATTCTTCCGATCTCGGTCAAGATGTTCATCGCCGACACCGACGAGGAGGCGCGCGAGATGGGACGGCGCTACTATCCGCCTTATTTCGCGCTGCAGGCCGATCACTACGAGGCGGATGCCGACCCGTGGACCAACATTCCGGAATATGCCGATTTCAGCCGGATGTTCGCCAATTTGCGCAAGATGACCGACCCGGCGGAGCTCGGCCCGTTCCTCGATTCCAACCTGGTCGGCAGTCCCGAGACGATCTGCCGGCGCATCGATGCCCTGATCGGGCTCGGCTTCAATTACTTCATGGTGTCGTCAGCGACGCCAGGCACGCCGCGCGCCGTCCGGCAGCAGATGATGACGCGGTTTGCCGAACAGATCTGCCCACGTTACTCGCGCGCGATGCGCAAGGGCCGCGCCGCATGAGGGCCGATGCCATCGCCAATGTCCGCCAACAGTTTGCGTCGGGCGATTTCCTGCAAACGCTGGCGCGCCGCGTCGCCTACAAGACCGAAAGCCAGAGCAGCGGCCGCGAGGCGGAGCTGCGCGCCTATCTGGAAATGGAGCTGCGCCCGTCGTTCGCCGAGCTCGATTTCGAGAGCCGGCTGGTGGAATCGCCGAGCGGCAAGTCCCCATTCCTGGTTGCCGAGCATCGCGAGGACGCATCGCTTCCCACCGTGCTGGTCTACGGCCATGGCGACGTGGTGCCCGGCATGGAAGGCGAGTGGCGCGGCGGTCTCGATCCCTGGACGACGACGACAATCGGCAACCGCGTCTATGGCCGCGGCACCGCCGACAACAAGGGCCAGCACTCGATCAACCTCGCCGCCCTCCGCGCGGTACGCGACGCCCGCGGCGGCAAGCTCGGCTTCAATGCCAAGTTCCTGGTCGAGATGGGCGAGGAAATCGGCTCGCCCGATTTGAATAAGGTGTGTGCCTCTCTGCGCGACGAGCTGAAAGCCGACCTGCTGCTCGCTTCAGACGGTCCACGCCTCGCCGCCGATCGGCCGACCATCTTCCTCGGCTGCCGCGGCGGCATCCGCATTCATCTCGATGTGAATCTTCGCGAAGGCGGGCATCATTCCGGCAATTGGGGCGGGCTGCTTGCCAACCCCGCAACTATTCTTGCCAACGCCATCGCGGCCCTGGTCGACGGCCATGGCCGCATGAAGCTGGAGGCGCTGAGGCCGCCGCGGCTGACCAATCAGGTCCGCAGCATGCTCGCCGATGTCGAGATCACGCCGCTTCCGGAGGAACCGGCGCTGTCGGAGAACTGGGGCGAGGACGGCCTGACCGCCGCCGAACGTGTCTATGCCTGGAACACGCTCGAAGTGCTGGCCATGTCATCGGGCAATATCGATCATCCGGCCAATGCCATTCCCGGACATGCCCGCGCCATCCTGCAGCTTCGCTTCGTGGTCGGCACCAAATATGACGGGGTGGTCGACGCCATCCGCGCGCATCTCGCCGCCAACGGCTTTCCAATGGTCGAGGTGCGCGCCACCCAGAGCTTCATTGCATCCCGCACCGATTTCGACAGCCCCTGGATCAAATGGGCGGCGGACTCGATCCGGCAAACCACGGGCAAGGCGCCGGCGGTGCTGCCCAATTTCGGCGGCTCGCTGCCGAACGATGTGTTTTCCGAAACCCTGGGATTGCCGACGATCTGGGTGCCGCATTCCTATCCGGGCTGTTCGCAGCATGCGCCGGACGAGCATATCCTGCTCGACGTCACCGAAGAGGCGCTCGGCATCATGGCGGGGCTGTTCTGGGATTTGGGCGAGATCAGGAAATAGGCGGGCAGGGAAGGACATCGGCAATGGCATTGGCACACGCGGAAGCACCTGAGGTATCGCCCTCTCGCGGCAGGAACGTCACCAGGCTCGTGGTCGCGACTTCGCTCGGCAACGCGCTCGAATGGTTCGATATCTCGGTCTACGCCTATTTCGCGGTCTATCTCTCCAAGGCGTTCTTCCCCAACAGCAACCAGACGACGTCGCTGCTGCTGACCTTCGGCAGCTTCGCCCTGACATTCCTGGCACGGCCGATCGGCGGCGTGCTGCTCGGGACCTATGCGGACCGCTACGGGCGCAAGGCGTCGCTGCTGCTGTCGATCCTGATGATGACGTTCGGCACGCTGGCGGTGGCCAGCATGCCGACCTTCGCGCAGATCGGCCTGCTGGCGCCGTTGCTCGTGATCGTCGCGCGCCTGGTGCAGGGCTTCTCCGCCGGCGGCGAGTTCGGCAGCTCGACCGCCTTCCTGGTCGAGCACATGCCGGGCCGCCGCGGCTTTGTCGCCAGCTGGCAATTCGCGAGCCAGGGCATCAGCGCGCTGCTCGGCTCCGGATTTGGTCTGTTGTTGACCTCGACCATGAGCGAGACCGATCTGCAGGCGTGGGGCTGGCGTATTCCGTTTTTCTTCGGCGTGCTGATCGGGCCGATCGGGCTCTACATTCGCAGCAAGATCGACGATGCCACCGCGCCGCCGGCCGACAAGAACGATGCGCCGGTGCGCAATGTCTTCATGGAGCAGAAGTTTCGCGTGCTGCTCGCCGTCGGAGTGATCGCGACAGCGACCTCGGTCAACTATCTCATCATCTATATGCCGACCTATGTGGTCAGAACCCTGCATCTGCCGCCGACCATCGGCTATCTCGCGGCCTTCGCCGCCGCCATCGCCGGCATCACGCTCAATCCCGTCGCGGGCGTCATCTCCGACCGGGTCGGACGCACGACCTACATGATCACGATGGGCGTGTTGTTGCTGCTCGCGATCTTCCCCGCCTATCTGCTGCTGTCGGGCAAGCCGTCCGGAGCGATCATCGTGATCGCCGTGCTGCTGCTCGGCTCGCTCAAGGCGCTCTATCTCGGTGCGTCGGCCGCGCTGATGTCCGAGCTGTTTCCCGCCTCCACCCGCGCGACCGGCCTGGGGCTGAGCTACAATATCGGCGTCACGGCGTTCGGCGGCTCGGGGCCGGCGATCGCGACCTGGCTCGGATCGTTTGCGCTGATCGGCGACCTGGCGCCGGGCTATTATCTCACGGTGGTGTGCCTGTTCAGCCTTTGGGCCCTGACCACGATCCGGCGGAAGAGAGCGGACGGCTACACCTAGTGCCCACTTTCCGAAGTCCGCGCTCCATCGCCGCGACACCTTTTCGCGGACTTCGGAAAGTCATGGGCACTAGCAAATCGATGATTCTAGTGCCGCTTTCGATCTGAAGTCCCTGAACCCGACTTTCCGCGAGCGAGTCAGGGACTTCAGATCGGCGGCACTAGCCGGAAAACAGGGCCATTTGGCCGCCGAAAGTCACATTCTATTCTGGCCCGGATTGTGCAAGCATTCCGGCCGATCATCCAAGTGGGGAGTTAACGAATGAAACGATTGCAGATTTTGGGGCTTGCGCTGGCCGCCGCCTTTGGCGTGAGCCAGGCCCATGCCGAGGACCTGACCGGGACTTTGAAGAACATCAAGGAGACCGGCACGATCACGCTCGGCTTCCGCGATTCCTCGATTCCGTTCTCCTATCTCGACGACAACCAGAAGCCGGTCGGCTTCGCCATGGACATCTGCTACAAGATCGTCGACGCCATCAAGAAGGAGCTGAAGCTCAGCAAGCTCGAGGTCAAGCTCAATCCGGTGACCTCGGCGACGCGCATTCCGCTGATGGCGAACGGCACCATCGATCTGGAATGCGGCTCGACCACCAACAACGCCGAGCGGGAGAAGCAGGTCGCCTTCACCAACACGCACTTCCTCACCGCCAGCCGTTACGTGTTCAAGAAATCGGCCAACATCAAGTCGATCGACGATCTGAAGGGCAAGACGGTGGTCTCGACCGCCGGCACCACCAACATCAAGCAGCTCACCGAAGCCAACGCTGCGCGCAATCTCAACATCACCATCGTACCCGCCAAGGATCATGCCGAGGCGTTCCTGATGGTGGAGACCGATCGCGCGGCCGCCTTCGTGATGGACGACATCCTGCTCGCAAGCCTCGTCGCCGGCTCGAAGTCGCCGGGCGACTACGTCATCTCCAAGGATGCGTTCTCCAAGCCCGAGCCCTACGGCATCATGCTGCGCAAGGACGATCCGGCCTTCAAGAAGGTGGTCGATGCGGCGACCGCGGCGGTCTACACTTCGGGCGAGGGTCAGAAGCTCTACGACAAATGGTTCATGTCGAAGATCCCGCCGAAGGGGTTGAACCTCAACACGCCGATCGCGCCGGAGCTCAAGCACGAGTTCGCCAAGCCGTCGGACTCGCCGGACCCGGATTCCTACAAGGCGATGTGAGCAATAATTCTTCACCTCTCCCCGCGTGCGGGGAGAGGTCGGATCGCGAAGCGATCCGGGTGAAGGGGACTCTCCATGCATCGCGCTTGTGGAGACTCCCCCTCACCCCAACCCTCTCCCCGCATGCGGGGAGAGGGAGCGCACCGGCCGCGTGGCCACTATTTGGGTCGTCTCGGCTGCGTTCAGCTGAGATGTGTGCGGAGAACGCGTGAACTATCACTGGAACTGGCACATCTTCTTCGAGCCGAACCCGATGGGGACCGGCAATTATCTCGACATGCTGCTGTCGGGGCTGTGGCTCACCATCAAGACAAGTGTGCTTGCCTGGATCATCGCCCTGGCGTTCGGTCTCATCGTCGGCGTGCTGCGCACCTTGCCGTCGCGGACGGCATCGTGGTTCGGCTTCGCCTATGTCGAATTTTTCCGCAACATGCCGCTCCTGGTGCAGCTGTTCCTGTGGTTCTTCGTGCTGCCGGAACTGTTGCCGCGCGCCGCCGGGCTGTGGCTGAAGCAACTGCCGAATGCGCCGTTCTGGACCGCCGCGATCGGCATCGGACTGTTCATGTCGGCGCGCGTCGCCGTGCAATTGCAGGCCGGCATCGGCTCGTTGCCGCGCGGGCAGCGGATGGCGGGGACCGCGCTCGGGCTCACCACGACGCAGACCTATCGCTATGTGCTGCTGCCGATGGCGTTTCGCATCATCCTGCCGCCGCTGACGTCGGAGTTCCTCAACACCATCAAGAATACCGCGGTCGCCATCACCATCGGCCTGCTCGAATTGACCGGCGAGGCGCGCTCGATGGAGGAGTTTTCGTTCCAGGTGTTCGAGGCTTTCACCGCGGCGACGGTGATGTACCTGCTGTTGAACGTCATCGTCGTGACCGCGATGCGCCAGCTCGAGCGCTATGTCGCGGTCCCCGGCTACATCACGGGGAAATAGCGATGTTCGGCAGCTTCGATTTCGACGTCATCCGCCGATCGCTGCCGTATCTTTTCTACGAGGGGATGACATTCACCGTCATGCTGACGGCGCTGGCTGCGAGCGGCGGGCTGATCGTCGGCACGCTGATCGCGTTGATGCGGCTGTCCGGCTATCGGCTGCTCGGACGGATCGCCGGGCTCTATGTCGACTTCATACGCTCGCTGCCGTTGGTGCTGGTCATCTTCTGGTTCTATTTCCTCGTGCCCTATATCGGGCAGTGGCTGATCGGCGCCTCGCGCCCGATCACGGTCGGTGCGTTCTCTTCCTCGCTGATCACCTTCATCATGTTCGAGGCGGCCTATTTCTCCGAGATCATGCGCGCCGGCATCCAGTCCATCTCGCGCGGACAGCCGGCCGCGGCACAGGCGCTCGGCCTGAATTATTGGCAGACCATGCGCTATGTCGTGTTGCCGCAGGCGTTCCGCAACATGCTGCCGGTGCTGCTGACCCAGACCATCGTGCTGTTCCAGGACACCTCGCTGGTCTACGTGCTGTCGATCACCGATTTCCTCGGCGCCGCCAGCAAGGTCGCGCAGCGCGACGGCCGGCTGGTCGAGATGTATCTGTTCGCGGCGCTGGTCTACTTCACGATTTCCTGTGTCGCGTCGTTCGCCGTGCGCCGGCTGCAGGTGCGCATCGCGGTGCTGCGTTAGCGAGAGGCTCATGATCGAGATCAGCCACGTCAACAAGTTCTACGGTCCGGTCTTCCAGGCGCTGAAGGATTGCACGACCTCGGTCGCCAAGGGCGAAGTGGTGGTGGTGTGCGGCCCCTCGGGTTCGGGCAAGTCGACGCTGATCAAATGCGTCAACGCGCTGGAGCCGTTCCAGAGCGGCGACATCATTGTCGACGGTATCAAGGTCAACGATCCCAGGACCGACCTGCCGAAGCTGCGCGCCCGCATCGGCATGGTGTTCCAGCATTTCGAGCTGTTTCCGCATCTTCGCATCGTCGACAATCTTTGCCTGGCGCAGGAAAAGGTGCTCGGCCGCGATCATGACGTGGCGATGGCGAAAGCCATGAAGCTCCTGGAGCGCGTCGGGTTGAAGGAGCAGGCGAAGAAGTATCCGGCGGAGCTGTCCGGCGGCCAGCAGCAGCGCGTCGCCATCGCCCGGGCGCTCGCCATGGACCCAATCGCCATGCTGTTCGACGAGCCGACATCGGCGCTCGATCCCGAGATGATCAGCGAGGTGCTGGACGTGATGGTCGACCTCGCGCGCGAGGGCATGACCATGATGGTGGTGACGCACGAGATGGGCTTTGCCAACAAAGTCGCCGACCGCGTCATCTTCATGGATCGCGGCGAGATCGTGGAGGACGCGGCGAAGGTCGATTTCTTCGGCAAGCCGCGCAGCGACCGCGCGCAAAAGTTCTTGTCGAAGATTCTGTCGCATTGAGGGAACCTCGTCATTGCGAGCGCAGCGAAGCAATCCATCATTACGCTTGCTGCGCTATGGATTGCTTCGTCGCTTCGCTCCTCGCAATGACGACATGGGTGGTTTATAATGAGCGCTGTCATCCTCTTTGCAGTTTGGGAGAAAAACCTTGGACTCGATCGCTTACGTCAACGGCTCCTTCGTGCCGCTCTCGGAGGCCAAGGTCTCGGTCCTCGACCGCGGCTTCCTGTTTGCCGACGGCATCTATGAGGTCTCCGCCGTGCTTGACGGCAGACTGGTCGACAACGCCTCGCATCTGGCGCGGCTGGAGCGTTCGGTCGGCGAGATTTCGCTCGCTCTGCCCGAGAGTATCGAGCGCATCATCGAGATCCAGAAGGAGCTGATTGCGCGCAACAGGCTCGACGCCGGCCTGGTCTATCTCGAGGTGACGCGCGGTGCCGACAAGGGCCGCGACTTCGCCTTTCCGAAGGGTGTCACGCCCACCCTGATCATGTTCACCTCGGTGAAGGACATCGTGAACGCGGCGTCGGCCAGGACCGGCATCGGCGTGATCACCGTGCCGGACATCCGCTGGACGCGGCGCGATATCAAAAGCGTGGCGCTGCTGGCGCAGGTGCTGGCCAAGCAGGCCGCAGCCGCGGCCGGCGCCGGCGAAGCCTGGATGATCGAGGACGGCAAGGTCACCGAGGGCGGTTCGTCCTCGGCCTTCATCCTGACCCAGGACGACGTCATCGTCACCCGGCAGAACGGCAGCGAGATCCTGCCCGGCTGCACCCGCAAGGCCGTGGTGAAGCTTGCGGAAGAGCGCCAGCTCCGGGTCGAGGAGCGGGCGTTCTCGGTCGACGAAGCCCTGAAGGCCAAGGAGGCCTTCATCACCAGCGCGTCGTCATTCGTTCAGGCCGTGGTGACCATCGACGGCAAGCGGGTGGCCAACGGCAAGCCGGGACCGATGACCAACCGCTTGCGCGAAATCTACATCGATTTCGCGCGCGCCACCGCGACCTGACTAGCGCCCACTTTCCGAAGTCCGCGCTTCATCGCCGCGAGGCCTTTTCGCGGATTTCGGAAAGTCATGGGCACTGGCAACCTTATAATTCCAGTGCCGCTTTCGATCTGAAGTCCCTGAACCCGATTGGCCACGAGTGAGTCAGGGACTTCAGATCGGCGGCACTAGGCCGCGGTCGCCGACGCGCCGACCTTGACCGGAGGTATTGCGCGGAAGGCGATCGAAAGCCTATTCCAGGTGTTGATCGCCCCGATCAGCATGGTGAGGTTGACGGTCTCGGCCTCCGAGAAATGCGCGCGCACCTCGTCATAGACGTTGTCGGGCGCATGCGTCTCTGAGATCAGCGTCACGGCTTCGGTCCAGGCCAGCGCCGCGCGCTCGCGGTCGGTATAGCAGGGGGCTTCGCGCCAGGCGTTGAGCAGATAGAGCCGCTGCTCGGTCTCGCCGCGTTTGCGGGCGTCCCTGGTGTGCATGTCGATGCAGAAGGCACAGCCGTTGATCTGCGACGCCCGGGTCTTGACCAACTCCATCAGCGACTGCTCGAGCCCGCTGGACTGGATCTGGTTTTCCAGCGCCATCATCGCCTTCATCGTTTCGGGCGCGGCCTGGTAGAAGTTCGTGCGTGGTTTCATGGTCGTTCTCCTCTGGGTGATCAACAGGTGTTAGTGGGCGCCGCCGGCGTCAAGATGATTAGGCTTTTTCAGCATCAATGCGGCGATCAGCGCGACGATCAGCGCCACCCCGAGCAGGTAGAATGTGTCGCTGAAGGCGAGAATGAAGGCCTGCTTCTGCACGATATGACCGATCGCGACATAGGCGCGATGCGCGGCATCGGCGCGGTCGATCACGCCGTGGGCCATGAAATATTGCGTGAGCTGGTCGAGCCGGTTCCGGGTCGCCTGCTCGAACAGCGTGACGGACTGCGACAGCACGTTGGAGTGATACTGTTCGCGCTTGGTGAGCAGCGTCTGCAGTGCGGCAATCCCGATCGCGCCGCCGAGGTTGCGCATCATGTTGAACAGTGCCGAGGCGGATGCCGCATTCTCGGTTTCGATGCCGGCGGTCGCCACTGCCGAGAGCGGCGCGAAACAGAGGGCTTGACCGACGGCGCGGACCACGTTGGGCCAGAACAGCTGATCGGTTGCGTAATCGTTGGTCATGAAAATGTTCATGAAGTTGGAGGCGGCGAACAGGGCAAAGCCGATACCGATGATGATGCGGGCGTCGAAGCGCTGCATCAGCCGCGGCACCAGCGGGATCAGCACGAGCTGCGGCAGGCCGGTCCATGCCAGCACCATGCCGATCTGCTCGGAATTGTAGCCCTGAATGCGGGAAAGATAGACCGGCAGGACGTAGACCGAGCCGTAGAGTGCGACGCCGAGCAGGAAGTTGGCGAGCAGGCCGAAGCCGAAATTGCGGCGGACCAGCAGGCTTAGGTTCAACAGCGGCTTCTCGCTGGTCAACTCGACGACGACGAACAAAGTGAGCGCGATGGCCGCGATGACGGCAAGGCGGACGATGAAGGGCGAGCCGAACCAGTCGTCCTTGTTGCCTTCCTCCAGCACGGTCTGCAGCGCCGCGAGCCCGATCGCCATGGTGGCGATGCCCGGCCAGTCGCCCTCGCGGAGCAGCGACAGGTTCATCGGCTTGGCCTCCAGCGAGAAGAACAGCATGCCGATCATGACCGCACCCGGCACGATGTTGACATAGAAGATGTATTCCCAGCCGAAATTCTCAGTCAGATAGCCGCCGATGGTCGGACCGATCGCGGGCGCGAAGGTCGCGGAGACGGCAAACAGCGCAAGGCCGACCGGCTGCTTCGCCTTCGGCAGCAGGGTGATGATCAGCGTGAACGCCATCGGGATCAGCACGCCGCCGGTAAAGCCCTGCACGGCGCGCAGCGCGATCATCTGCGGCAGGTCCTGCGCGAAGGCGCAGGCTGCCGAGAACACCAGGAACAGGACGGCGTTCGTGAGCAGGTAGATCCGCACCGAGAACACCCGCGCGAGCCAGCCCGAGAGCGGGATCACCACGATCTCGGCGATCAGATAGGAGGTCGAGATCCAGCCGCCATCGTCGATGCCGGCGCCGATCGCGCCCTGGATGTCGGCGAGCGAGGCGTTGACGATCTGGATGTTGAGCACTGCCATGAACGCGCCAAGGGTGGCGCCGATCACGGCGAGCCAGGTCTTGGCCGATATCGCGGGCGTTGCCGCGGCGACGGAGCGGGGTTCCGGAACGTTTCCGATGCTGGCTTGGAGCGCGGTCATGGAGGCCTCCTGAAACGATCAACTGCGGGGCGAGGGGGTGCTCGACGCCATCCGATTTGCCGTCTCGCGCTCGGCGACCACGGCCGATTTGGTGTCGACGGTCGGCACCGCCGACATGCCCGGGCGCAGCAGTCCTCTCAGATTGCGGTCATCGAGCACGATCTTCACCGGCACGCGCTGCACGATCTTGGTGAAGTTGCCGGTGGCGTTGTCCGGCGGCAGCAGCGCGAACTCCAGGCCGCTGGCTGGCGACAGGCTGTCGACATGGCCCTTCAGCTTCGTGCTGTGGAAGCTGTCGACCCGCAGCTCAACCGGCTGACCGTTGCGCACGTGAGTGAGCTGCGTCTCCTTGAAATTGGCGACGACATAGACCTGATCCAGCGGCACCACCGCCATCAGCTGCGTTCCGGCCTGCACGTACTGGCCGACCCGGAGCGTCCGCGCGCCGACCGTGCCGTCAACGGGCGCCGATATCTGCGTGTAGGACAGGTTCAATTCCGCCTGCCGTTCGACGGCGCGGGCATGATCGAGCTGCGCGATCGCCTTGGCACGCTCGGTGGCGAGCACCTCGATCTTCTTGTTGGCGGCAAGCAGGCCGGACTTGCCTTGCTGCAACTGCGCCAACTGCGCGCGAAGCGCGGCATCGGTCTGCTGCGCCCGCTGCACGGTGCCGGAGCCCGACTTCATCAGCTCGTCGTAACGGGTGCGCTCTTCCTGCGCGAATTTGAGGTTGGCAGTGGCGGCCTCGACCTCGGCGGCCTGCTGCTGGATCAGCGGCTGCTGGAGTTCGATCTGGGCATTGAGGTTTTTCACCGCGGCGTCGGAGGCAGCAACGTCGGCCTGGGCCTGGTTCAGCGCGGTGCGGAAATCGCGGTCGTCGATCCGCGCCAGCAGCTGGCCGGCCTTGACCGGCTCGTTGTCGGCAACCAGCACCTCGGCGATGTAGCCGGAGATCTTCGGCGCGATGATCGTGGAGTCGGCTTTGACATAGGCGTCGTCGGTCGACACCAGGTATCGGCCCGTCGTGAAGTAATAGTGGCCGAAGTCGGCAGCGCCGGCGACGCCGAGGGCGAGAGCCAAAGCCAGGGCCGTTCGCTTGATCGCCCGCCGGGATGGCTTCAAGCCGGTTTCCGAAGGATTTTCAGTTACATAAGAAGCGCTCGACATGGCATCCTCCTGATCCCGGCTGCACCGGCCCCTGACGCCGTGAAGATGCAATGTCGTCTGCTTTGTGATAATCCCAGAAAATATGGAAGGATTATCCACTCAGAATGAATAATCGGAGGCGCCGAACATGGATCGCCTGACCAGCCTAACCGCCTTCGTGAGCGTCGCCGATAGCGGCGGGTTTTCCGCCGCGGGCCGCAAACTCAACATGTCCACGACGATGGTGAGCAATCACGTGCAGGCGCTGGAGGAGCGGCTCGGCGTGCGGCTGCTCAACCGCACCACCCGCAAGGTCAGTCTCACCGAAGTCGGCCGCGGCTATTACGACCGCTGCACGCAGATCCTCGCCGACATCGCGCAGGCCGATGACATCGCGGGCGCGCTGCAATCGACGCCGCGCGGCACGCTGCGCATCTATACCAACACCCACATCGTGCAGTTCCTCTCGCCGGTCGTCGCCGAATTCCTCGCCTCCTACGACGACGTGAAGGTCGACCTCGCGATCGGCGAGCGTAATGTCGACATGATCGACGAGAATTACGACATCTCGGTGCGGATGCTGCCGCCGCCGGATTCGAGCCTGATCGTGCGCAGCCTGGCGACATGGCGTCACGTGCTGTGCTGTTCGCACGGCTATCTCGAAAAGCACGGACGGCCGGCGACGCTATCCGAACTCGCCGACCGTAATTGCATCCGGCATGCGAGCTACCCCTATGGCGACGAATGGCATTTCGTCGACCGCAAAGGCGCGGCTGCGACCGTGAAGGTATCCGGCAATCTCGTCTCCAACAGCGGCGAGACGCTGCACCGCGCGGCGCTGGCCGGTGTTGGCGTTTTCCTCGGAGCGGGATTTCTGGTCCATGACGATCTCGAATCGGGCAGGCTCGTCCGCCTGTTGCCGGAATACAGGACGGTCGAGTTTTCGATGAATGCGGTCTATCCGCACCGCCATCATCTCTCGGCGAAAGTGCGGACTTTCATCGATCTGCTGGTTCGTCATGCGGCCGAGCAGCAGAAGCTGATCAATCCTTATTCATAACCCGATGCAGTCATTCCGGGGCGGCGCGCGCAGCACCGAACTATGGGGCGCAATTGCGCCCCTGAGAATCTTGAGATTTCCGGGCCTGGTCCTTCGGACCATCCCGGAATGACGACCTCTCGTCATCTGGATCGCGACGCCTCCATGCAATAAGTTGGGCCCGGATGACCCGCATTGCCCTGCCCCTGATCGCCTCGTTGACGTTGTTCCCGCTCGCGTCGGTCGCGCGGGCGGAGACGGCCGCCTACGGCCCGCCGCCCGGCGCAAAACTGTCGGCCGAAAAGCTCGCGCCGATCGCGGATTTCCTCAATGGCGAGATCGCCGCGCAGCGGATTCCCGGCGCGATCGTGCTGGTGCAGCAGCACGGCAAGCCGGTCTACCTCAAATGGTTCGGTCTGCGCGATCCCGACAAGGGAACGCCGATGACGGAGGACGCGATCTTCCCGATCCACTCCGTCACCAAGACCATCACCAGCGTTGCCGCGATGATGCTGATCGATCGCGGCAAGATCGCGCTCGTCGATCCCGTCAGCAAATACATCCCTTCCTTTGCCGGCATGAAAGTCGGCGTCGAGCGCAAGGACGAGAGCGGCAAGACTGTCCTCGACAGGGTTCCGCCGCGCCGGCCCGTGACGGTCCGCGACCTGCTGCTGCACACGTCGGGGATCACCTACGGCTTCTATGGCGAGGGTCTGGTGAAATCGGCCTATGAAGGCATCTATCTCGGCGATTTCGACAATGCCGGTTTTGCGGAGCGCATCGCCAAAGTACCGCTCGCCGAGCAGCCGGGCACCTTGTGGGACTACGGCCATTCGATCGACATTCTCGGCCGTGTCATCGAGGTCGCTTCCGGCCAATCGCTGTATCAGTTCGAGAAAGCGAACCTGCTGGATCCGCTTGGCATGACCACGACCAAATTCTTCCTGACCGATCCGGCCGAGCGCGCCCGTTATGCGCAGCCGTTGTCGAAAGATCGCCATGTCGAGCGCAATTCGCTCGATGTGACGCGCTGGGAATCCGGCGGCGGCGGCATGGTCTCGACCATTGCCGATTTCGCCCGCTACGGACAGATGCTGCTCAATGGCGGTACGCTGGACGGCAAGATCTATCTCAGCCCGGCAACTTTCAAGGCGATGACCACGGACCACATCGGACCGGGCGCCGGCGTTGCGCGCAATTACTTCTACTATCCGGGCGACGGCTTTGGCTTCGGCTACGGGTTTGGCGTCCGTACCGATCCCGGCTTTGCGATTCCCTCGCCGGCAGGCTCACCCGGCGAATTCAAGTGGGACGGCGCGACCGGCGTCTACATCGTGGTCGATCGTGAGGAGGACATGTTTTTCGTGGTGATGCAGGACTCGCCTTCGGGACGCCAGCACGTCAACCGGACGATCAAGAAGATCGTCTATGACGCCTTCGAGAAATGAAACAATGTCGAAGCAGACGGACACCAGCGATCGGACGGTGGCAGCACACGGGCGCATCAACTCGCTGGATCGCGCGCGCACCTTCATCACGTTGCTGGTGCTGCTGCATCATTCCGTCGTCAACTACACCCATTTCGGCACCGGCGACCGGATGCGCTGGCTCGGTTTCGACTTGGTCGTGCTGTTCAACGACAGCTTCTTCATGGCCTGCATGTACCTGATCTCGGGCCTGTTCGTTTGCCGAAGCCTTACCCGGCGGGGAGCGGCGGACTACGTTGCCAATCGCGCATGGCGGCTGGGCATCCCGTTCCTGGTCTCGATCTTCGTGCTGATGCCGATCGCGTACTACCCGACCTTCCTGCGTTATCATCTGCCCGGAACGACCGACTTCAACTTCTTTCATTTCTGGTGGCATGTTTTCACGATTGGGCCCTGGCCATCGGGGCCGGCGTGGTTCCTGTGGGTATTGCTGGCCTTTGACGCGTTGGTCGCGTTGTTGTGGTCGGTCGCTCCGGGTGCGATCGCCGCGCTCGGCAGGGCGATCTGCGCCCTGCGTTACCGGCCGGGCGTCGCCTTCGTCGCGTTCCTGATCTTCTCTGTCATCGTTTACCTGCCGATGCGGCTCTATTTCGGCGATGCCGCCTGGTACGAACCCGGCGGCGGCTATCCGCTGCCAATCCAGACCAGCCGCATTTTCCTGTATTCCGGCTATTTCCTTGTCGGCGTCGGCATCGGCGCCACCGACCTGCGCTCCGGCATTTTCGCCGAGAATGGCGAGCTTGCCGCGCGTTGGAAAAGCTGGCTTGCCGTGGCGCTCGTTTTCTACGGCGCGATCCTGTTCCTGGTCTACGCTCACCACAATTGGGTCGCCGACTTCAACGCACCTCCGCTGTCATGGCGCGTCGCTTACGGGCTCGCCTTTGCGCTGTTCAGCGGCGCGATGGCATTCGCGGAACCCGGCTTCTTCCTGCGCTTCGCCAAGCTGCCGCTGCGGCTGCTCGATGCGATGCGGCCGAACGCCTACGGGATTTTCCTGACGCACTACGTCTTCATCATCTGGCTGCAATACGCGGTCTACGCGCCGGCGCTGCCGGCCTTTGTCAAATTCGCGATCGTGTTTGCATGCACGCTGACGGGAAGCTGGGCGACCACGGTGTTGTTGCGGAAGATCCCGGTGATGCGAAGGATGATCTAAAGGTTGCTCTTACCTGCGCACGGGGAGGTCGACGCGCTCGAAGAGCGCGCCGGGTGGGGGTAGTTTCTGCCTCCACCCCAACCCTCCCCGCAAGCGCGTGGATCCAGCGCGCCTAGTGCCCACTTTCCGAAGTTCGTGCTACATCGCCGCGCTACCGTTCACGAACTTCGGAAAGTTATGGGCACTAGCAAATCTCTGATTCTAGTGCCGCTTTCGATCTGAAGTCCCTGAACCCGATTTAGCCGCGAATGAGTCAGGGACTTCAGATCGGCGGCACTAGTGGGACGGCGGTGGCAGACGTCCGAATAGTTTGTCCAGCGCGATTCCGATCGCGAGCAGCCTGCGGTCGCTTCCCGAGGGACCGTCGAGTTCGAGCCCGACCGGCAACTTGCTCGATGCGCCAAGTGCGACCGGGACCTGAACGCCCGGCACGCCGGCATTGCTGCCGGGGTCGGTGTTCTGGATGAACAGCAGGAAGTTCGCGAGGCTGCTCGAATCCGGATTGGAGGCGATCGCGACCTTCGGCGTGGTCGGAAACGCGATGGCGTCGAGCTTGTTCTTGGCGAAGGTGTCGCGATAAAGCGCCTGCAGCGCCGGACGCGCCGTGCTCATCGCGGCGTCGTAGGCGGGCTTGGCATCGACCACGGTATTGTTGGGACCGGGAAGCTTGCGCGGAATGACGAGGCCGTCATAGGTGCCCTTCACGTCCGGGCTCGCAATCTGCTTTGCCAGTTCCTCGATCGTGATGCCGGTGCCGGTGTGTTTCAGATAGGCCACCATGTCGTCATAGGCTTCATACAGCGCGAGGGGAAATCCGACCTGGCTGTTGAGCTCGCCGAGCTTCGGCATCTCCACATCGATCACGGTGACACCGGCCGACTTGAGCTTGTCGAGGCTGGCGCGGAACGCGGTCTCGGTATCGCTATCGAGATTGGCGAGCATGGTCTTCTCGACGCCGATACGCACCTCCTTCAGCTTGGCGGGCGCGATCGCGCCGCCACCGGCGATGATGCGGTCGAGCAGCGCGACGTCCGCCATGGTGGATGCCATCGGTCCCGCAGTGTCACGCGTGTGCGAGATCGGCGCGATGCCGCTTTGCGGATAGCGGCCGACCGTCGGCCGCAGCGAGGCGCAGCCGTTCAGTGCACAGGGAATCCGCACCGAGCCGCCGGTGTCGGTACCGAGGCCCGCGGTCACGATCCGCATGCCGATCGCGGCTGCGGTGCCTGAGGAGGAGCCGCCCGCAATCTTCGAGTGATCGTAGGCGTCGCGCACGCCGGGCTCGGCGCCGGTCTTGAAGCCGGTGTTGTAGCCGGAGATGCCGAAGGCAAGCTCGTGCATGTTGGTCTTGCCGATGATGATGGCGCCGGCCGCGCGCAGCTTGGCGGCCACCGGGGCGTCCTGCTTCGGCACGAACCCCTTCAGGGCTGGCGTGCCGGCGGAGGAGGGCAGCCCGGCGACCTCGATATTGTCCTTGATGACGACGGGCACGCCGCCGAGCGGCTTGCAGGCGCTCCGTTTCCTGTGGCCGGCGTCGAAAGATGCGGCCGCTTTCATGGCGCCGGCTTCATCCAGCGTGATAAAGGCGTTGAGATCGGGATTGGCCTTGGCGCGGGCGATCGCGGCGGAGACCAGTGCCGTACTGGTGAATTTGCGGGCGCAGAGATCGGCGGCCGCCTGTTGCGCGGTCAGCGCATCGAGATCGGGAACCTGTGCCGCGCCCGCGGGGGCAACCGTCCAGGCCGCGAGGCCGGCAACGGCGAGCGTGAATGCACGATGGGAAGAGCGCATGACACCTCCTGATCAGGTTGCAAGACGGGATACTGGCTTTGGCTCGTCACCTGGGCGGTCCTGTTCTTGTCCTCTTCCTGAGAATAGCCGAGCGCGCCTGCATGGAATAGCGGCTGCCACGCGGGGTTGCCCGGGGTGACGCTGCGTGCCGGCGCGCGTTGCAACGCGAAAACAAAAGTGGAGGACCAATATGCGATCCATCATTTCTTTCGGTCTTGCGGCCTGCGCCCTCGTCTGGATGAGTTCATCGGCACTGGCGCAGGGGCAAACGCCGGCGCCAGCCGCACCTCCGGCGCAGCCTGCCGCGGGCGGGACGCCGGACGTGATGCCCTTCGACATTCCCTACGGCCAGTCGATCGGGCTTGAGAAAGCCAAGCAGGTGGTGGCGGCCGCCGAAGCCGAGGCCAAGAAGCGGAGGTGGAAGATGAACATCGCCGTGGTCGACACCAATGGTGAACCCGTGATGTTCGAGCGCATGGAGGGCGCGCAGATCGCGTCTGGCAACATCTCGATCGGGAAGGCGCGCACGGCCGCGCGTTTCCGCCGCGAGTCGCGTGCGTTCTACAACGCGTTCGAGGCTGGTCACGGTTATGTCGCAACGCTCGACCCCACGCTCATCGCAAGCCCCGGCGGTTTCCCGCTCGTCGAAGGCGGTAAGCTGATCGGTGCCGTGGGCTGCAGCGGCGGCACCGGCGATCAGGACGCCCTGATCTGCAAAATGGGCGCTGAAGTCGTGAAATAGACCGGAGGACCTTGGAATTGTGCCGCGGCCGGAGCCCGGTCGCGGCGCCGTTTCGTTTGAGCGGAATAATGCCGGATGACCGGTGTTTTGCAGGGTCATCGTTGCCGACCGTCCGGTGCTCAATGTCAAATACAAGGACGGCGAGAAGAAGCTGGTGGTGACGCCGCAGACCGTGGTGGTCACTTACGAATTCGGCAAGCGGGAAGACGTGCAGCCCGGCACCAGGATTTTCGTTGCGGCAGCGAAGAAGCAGCCCGACGGTACGCTGTTGACGCCACGCATCACCTATGGTCGCAACGGCGAAGGGCCGGCGTTCTGATCGCGGCAACGCAGCAACGAAATCCACTGGCGGAACGACACTCCGGTGCTTAGCATTCTCTGAGATAGCAGGCTGGCCAATGCAGCCAGCCCGCCGGAGGACGCCATGTGGATTCTTTTGCTGGTGCCGTTTATCGGCTTGCTGTGGGTCCCCTTCTACAATTTCACCGAACCGTCGCTGTTCGGCTTCCCCTTCTTCTACTGGTACCAGTTCGCCTGGGTGCCGATCACCTCGGTGCTGATCTGGCTGGTCTATCGCAGTCTGCCGCATGACGAAGTCAAATAGGAGACTTCGCCATGGCCGACCAAATCGAATGGATTGCGTTATCGGTCTTTGTTTTCTTCTTCGTGCTCGTCACCGTGATGGGTTTCTTCGCGGCGCGCTGGAAATCCGGCGCGGTCAAGGAGCATCTCGATGAATGGGGCCTGGGCGGCCGGCAGTTCGGCACCTGGATCACCTGGTTTCTGATCGGCGGCGATTTCTACACCGCCTATACCGTGATCGCGGTGCCGGCGCTGGTCTACGCGGTCGGCGCCTACGGCTTCTTCGCGCTGCCCTATACCATCATCGTCTATCCCTTCGTATTCGCCGTGATGCCGATCCTGTGGAAGGTCGCGCATGCCAATGGCTACGTCACCTCTGCCGATGTCGTGCTCGGCACCTATGGCTCGCGCGCGCTCGAACTTGCGGTAGCGATGACCGGCATGGTCGCGACCATGCCCTACATCGCGTTGCAGCTGATCGGCATGGGCGTGGTGATCAAGGCGATGGGGTTGAAGGGCGAACTACCCATCATCATCGCTTTCATCGTGCTCGCGCTCTACACCTACAGCTCGGGCCTGCGCGCGCCCGCGCTGATCGCCTTCGTCAAGGACATCATGATCTATATCGTGGTGCTGGTCGCCGTCGTGGTGGTGCCGGCGAAGCTCGGCGGCTATGGCGCGGTGTTCTCCGCCGCCAACGACGCGTTCACAGCGAAGGGCGGCGCCACCGGACTGACGCTCAAGGACAGCCAGTATCTGGCGTATGCGACGCTGGCGTTCGGGTCGGCGCTCGCGGCCTTCATGTATCCGCATACGCTGACCGGCGTGTTTGCGTCGAAATCCGCCGACACCATCCGCAAGAACGCGATCCTGCTGCCGGCCTACACCTTGCTGCTGGGCTTGATCGCGCTGCTCGGCTACATGGCCTACGCGGCGCATCTGAAACTGTCGTCGCCGAACGACGCGGTGCCGATGCTGTTCAAGACGCTGTTTCCGGAATGGTTCGCGGGCTTCGCCTTTGCCGCCATCGCCATCGGCGCACTGGTACCGGCCGCAGTCATGAGCATCGGCGCGGCGAACCTGTTCACGCGCAACGTCTGGAAGTCCTACGTCAATCCCGGCATCACCCATGCCGGCGAGGCGGCGGTCGCCAAGATCACCTCGCTGGTGGTCAAGGTCGGCGCGCTCGCCTTCATCCTGTTCCTGCCGACGCAATTTGCGCTCGACCTGCAACTGCTCGGCGGCTTGTGGATCCTGCAGACCTTCCCCGCGCTGGTGTTCGGGCTGTTCACGCGTTGGTTCCGCGCCGAGGCGCTGCTGCTCGGCTGGGCGGCGGGCATCGGCTGGGGCACCTGGACGGCATGGAGCAACGGTTTGAAGCCGCTGGCGAGCCTTGCGTTCGGCGGCACGAACTACACCTTCTTCGTCGGGCTCGGCGCGCTCTTGCTCAACATCGCGGTGGCGGCGATCGCAACCGTGATCGTGCAGATGGTGATGCCCGGGAAGCGCGCTACTGCTCGATCTTGATATTGGCGGACTTCACGACAGCGCCCCAACGGACGATGTCGGATGTCAGGATGTTCGTGAACTCCTCGGTCGAGGTGCCGGCCGCATCGACACCGATCGCCTTCAGCCGGGAGGCGACGTCCGGCAGCCTGGCGATTTTCATGAACTCGGCTTCGAGCTTCTTCACGATCGCGGGCGACGTACCCTTCGGCGCGAAGATCCCGGTCCAGATGATGGCGTCGACATCGGCGCCGGATTCCTTCATGGTCGGCACGTCGGGGAAATCCGAGAGCCGGCTCTTCGAGGTGACCGCCAGCGCGCGCACCGTGCCGGCCTTGACCTGCGGCGATACCGGGCCGGCATCGGCAATCGTCGCGGCGACTTGGCCCGAGACCACCGCGAGCACCATCTCGTTGGCGCTCTTGTAGGGGATCGCCTGCATCGGCGCGCCGGTCTTCTGCTTGAACAGCTCGGTGACGAGCTGGAAGGTGGCGGACGAGGTCGCATAGTTCATCTTGTCGGCATTGGCCTTGGCATAGGCCACGAACTCGGCGACCGACTTGATCGGGGAGGTGGCATTGACGACGAGCAACAGCGGGAACGACGCAAGCTCGGAAATCGCGACGAAATCCCGGACGGAGTCGTAAGGCAACTTGGCATAGAGCGACTGGTTGATCGCCATGCCGGAGGCGCCGATCAGCAGCGTGTAGCCGTCGGCAGCCGCCTTCGATACATATTCGGTCGCGACGATTGCGCCGGCGCCCGGCTTGTTCTCGACGATCACGGGTTGGCCGAGGTCTTCCGACAGCTTTTGCGCATAGATGCGGGCGATCACGTCGTTGCCGCCGCCGGCCGCGAAGCCGACGATGATGTGGATCGGCCGCGTCGGATATTTTGCGGGATCGTCCTGCGCCGATGCTGCGGTCGCAAAGACAAGGGCGCAGAGACCGAAAACAGCGCGAAAAAACATCACCATCCCCTCAAAGCCTCGTCACATGAACATGCAGCACCGCGGCCTTGCCGTCGTCGAGTGCGGCGAGGCAGCGGTCGATGGCGGCAACCAGTTCGTCCGGCTCGCGGACGCCTTCGCCGTAAGCACCGAAGGCCTTGGCAACTTCCGAAAAATCGCGCCGCTCGCCCTGGCGGCCCGACATCAGCCGCGACTGGAACGCGTCGGTCTCGGCGGCAATGCCCTTGGGGTAGACGCGCTGGGTG
>Ga0070741_10007196_pt1 | contig 23241 bp, 14 predicted proteins | sample Coa_R1_4_FD_66440 | JGI IMG/M metagenome (GOLD analysis project Ga0070741, IMG submission 66440) | Surface soil microbial communities from Centralia Pennsylvania, which are recovering from an underground coalmine fire - Coalmine... | ecosystem: Environmental > Terrestrial > Soil > Unclassified ... | reverse complement strand
GCATCACAACCATCGATATGCCACTCAGACCAGAGAAAATCTGGACGCAGGTACACGCAGCTCGCCAGGGAACGTTGAGCCAGGCTATTCCCGAGTTCCCGTCTGCGTTTACCGCATAGAGCGTATAAAACGTGGATTGCCAACCTCATTGGTTAAAGAGAGTATGGGCTATGAAAAAGTTATTTCCCTATGTTGTCATATGCGGTATGCTGACAGCTATCGCGGCGCAGATCTATCGTCGCCCGCGCGAGTCGCTGATGAGCGTATTGCGGGCGATGATGCTGCTGATCGGAGCGCGTGAAGGGACGTGTGATGTGGAGGGAATACCCATGCATTACTATTGCATGGGACGACGCGGAGAGCCGCTGATCTTTGTGCATGGGCTTGGCGGCTCGGCTGAGAACTGGCGCAAGCTTTTTCCGCTAGTGGGGAAAGAATACCTGGTTTATGCGCCTGATCTGCCAGGCTTTGGGAAAACGCCGCTAGCGCCCGAAGGGGCCGATATCCGCACCCATATGCTCTATCTAGAGCGATTTCTCGACGCACTGGGCTATCCACGAGTGACCCTGGTTGGAAATTCGCTCGGTGGCTGGATCGCGGCCTGCTTCGCTGTAGAGCACCCTGAGCGCGTCAAGCATTTATACTTGCTTAATAGCGCGGGTTTGAGACGAGAGGGGATACAATCGCCCTATACGCCTGACCGTGCCACCGCCCGCCTGGCCGCAAAACGCATCTGGGATTGCCAGATACCGCTGCCTAATTTTATCCTGGATGCGTTCGTGCGGAACTCGCAGCGCCCGGCCTATGCAGGCTTTATCAAAAACTACGCCCGGCAGGAGTTTCTAGATCCTTTGCTGGCCCGCATCCATGTGCCAACGACCATCATCTGGGGAACGCAGGATCGGCTCTTGCCCGATGCATGTGCCCAGGACTTTCATCATGGCATTGCGGGCTCGCAACTGATCTTACTACCGGGAGCGGGTCACTCTCCCCAGCACTCATTCCCGGCGAAAGTGGCTCAAGTTATTTTGCGGCAAGCCTCTGACGTGAGCGTGTAAGTCTCAGGCTACAAGGAGGGGAGGTTTGATGGCGATCATCTCCACATTCACCGTCCCGAACATCTCTACCAGTGCGTTGCAGAGCCGCTCCTCTAGTGCAAGCTCCATTTGCTCCAGATTCTGTAGAGATAGAGAAGCAGGAGAAATGGGGCATTGGGCCTGGATATGGATTGAGCAATCGCGCTGGCCCATAGGCATGTGAGGCGAGAAATTGATAGTAACATGATCCACCGTCACCTCCACCTCCTCTTCGCTAAGATCCATCAGGATCTGGCTCACGAGTTCCTCTACAGCCAGTTCCGAAGTTTCGACGTCTTCCGGCAGGACCTCAAAAAATCTATCGACGCACCGGATATAAATTTGGACGAGACACATAAGACAACCCCCTCCCTTTCTAGCTAACTGGACTAGTATGCTTATCTCTTCTAGTCTAAGCATACCCTGGATCGAAATAGATGTGAACCGCAATGACCAGACATTTCGGGCAAAATAGAGACATTTACCAGGTTTAGCCGTCTTCAATTGCACCCAGAGCATACAGAGGAATTTTCTGGACCTCTGTCAATCCCCTTACGCCAGTAATATTCATCCGCTCATACGGCCTATCGCTGCTGAGCGTTTTCAAATATTCTCCCGTTTGCCAATCCCAGGATTTGATGGTACCATCGTCGCTGCCGCTGGTAAGGATGTTCGCTCGGGGGGCAAATGTAACCCAGCGAACGCGCCCGCTATGACCCTGCAAGACCTGAGTGCAGGCGTAAGTGTTGACATCCCATAGTCGGATGGTTTGATCGTCCCCGCTACTTGCCAGAGTATGACCATCGGGACTAAAGGCAACACAACGTACCCACCCGGTATGCCCTGAAAAAATTGTCAGTTCCTCGCCCGCACGACTATGCCACAGGCGCACCGTCTGATCTTCGCTGCCGCTGGCGAGGACCTGCCCATCAGGGCTAAAAGCAACGGACCGGACACGCCCGGTGTGCCCTTGCAAGACGTGCAGGTTTTCCTTCGTCGGCATTTCCCAGAGATGGATGGTCTGACCATCACCTCCACTGGCGAGCAGGCTACCATCGTGATTGAATGCTAACGATCTGACCCAATTGTTGTGACCGCGCAAGATATGCAAACAATGGCCGGTTTGAACCTGCCAGATACGAATCGTCTGATCCTCGTCTCCACTCGCCACCAGCGTACCATCAGGGCTGAACGCCACCGCCCGCACCCAATTCGTATGCCCACGCAAGGTATGGATGCGCTCACCGGTATCGCTATTCCATAAAATCACCAGTTGATCTTCACCACCGCTGGCCAGGAGACGGCCATCAGGACTGAAGGCAATGGACTTAAAACCCTGTGTTCGGGTCTGTAATAGCCTGGTACAGGTATTGAGGTTGACATCCCAGAGACGAATACTCTGATCGTCACTGCAACTGGCAAGCGTATTGCCATCGGGACTATAGACGACCGCCCAGACACGATTGGCGTATCCCTGCATCGTTTTGAGGCAGCGCCCCATCTCCACATCCCAGAGACGCACGACCTGGTCATCTCCCCCACTGGCAAGCGTCTGGTTGGCGGGATTGAAGGCCACAGACCTCACTCCCTGCACATGGCCCTGTAGCGTATGGTAGCACTCCCCCGAAACCGTGTCCCAGAGGCGCACCGTCTGATCTTCGCTGCCGCTGGCAATGGTACGACCGTCAGGGCTGAGGGCCACGGACCAGACGCGATTGCTATGGCCTTGTAGAATATTGAGGCACAGCCCCGTCTGGCTATCCCAGAGGCGAGCGGTCTGGTCATCACTGCCCGACGCGAGCAGCTTGCCATCAGGGCTAAAAGCCACCGCCCGCACCCAGTTTGTATGGCCCTTCAATATTTTGACACATCGATATATACCTATATCCCAGAGACGAATCGTCTGATCGGTGCTCCCTGAAGCAAGCAGCTTGCCATGCGGGCTGAAGGCCAGCGACCACACGCGATTGCTATGGTCGGACAGGATGTGCAGGCATTGATGGGAGACGGCATCCCAGAGACGAATCGTCTGGTCGTCGCTGCCGCTGGCAAACTGGCGACCGTTAGGGCTAAAAGCGACGCTGCGCACGCGATTGGTATGATCGGACAGGATCGTGAGGCACTGCCCGCTCTCGACATCCCAGAGGCGAACGGTTTGATCGTCGCTGCCGCTCACCAGGGTACGACCATCGGGGCTAAAGGCTAGCGACCAGACTCCATCGGTATGGCCGCGACAGGTAATATGGGGCGTGCCGGTCAGCGCCTGATAGAGCCAGATCTCGCCGGTGGCGGTCCCGGTCGCCAGGAGGGTGCCGCGCGCATTAAACGCGACTGAGAGCACATTGCCAAAAATGTTAGTGAACGTCGGCGCCACAAACTGGGCGTGCGAGAAGTTCACCTCGGGCAGGTTCACGTTTTGCAGGTACGCCTGGCTGATCTTCAAGTGCGAGAAATCGTATCCGCGCAGATCGCTCCCCAGGTAGACCAGCAGGTTCAAAATATTGCCCGCCATGTAGCCACTCTGCTGGGAATGCTCGTGACGCAGCGTATCGAGCAGGTGACGCACCGCTTGCTCCAGGCCATTTTTCCCCAGCATGGTCAGCAGGTATTGGGCAATGGGAGCAAGGATCAAACGAATCTGGCTATCGCGCACATGGTCCCTGGACTGGGCCTTGATAAAGGCGTAACTGGCCCAGATGCCGGGGATTTTCTCCTCTACAAAGTCCCGATTGGCGCGGTTGACAAGCTGGGTAGTCACATACTCCATAATTACTGGTTGCAGGGTAAAGAGGGCCTGCTCTCTTTTCTCAATGATCGAACGGCGACCCAGCGAATCCAGTGTCTCCAGCAGCGCCCCTCTTGGCAGCGGACGCATCAGATTTTCGCGCACGTCCCGCAAAGAGACCGCTTCTCGTTCGATAGCCAGCCAGTAGAGAATTTCTCGCTCTTGTGCTGATAGGCGGCGAAAATGCTGCTCCAACAGATCGTTAATATCGCCAAAAGCGATCTCCTCGTCCTGCAAAAACTGGTCGATATCGCCGCCAAAGCTCTCATGGATAGACTCGGAAACCAGTTTTAAGGCCAGAGGATTGCCGGAGTAGAGACCGACCAGCAGGTTCCATTGCTCATCTGTTCCCGTCAGTCCCTTCTCTTGTAAAATACGCTGACCCTCGTCCTGTCCCACGCCCAGTAGGTTCCATGCGCGCACCGGCGACCTATCTCCCTCAAAGCGGGCCACCTCACGCGGCTTCTCTCGACTGGTCAGTAGTAGACAACTCTGGTGCTGAACCTCGCCGATGCGCTGCAAGAGCCTGCCATATAGTTCGTAGCTTTCGCGGTAAAAACCAACTCGCTGCCTGGCCTGTAAAATCGACTCCACATTATCCAACACCAGCAGACAGCGATGCAGGCGTAGATACGAGATCAGCAGTGATATTTGCTCATCGATAGTTTCCGGCAAATGGATACGCTGCTGATTGGAAATAAAAGGAATACACTGTTTCAGAATATGCTCCAGGGGGGGAGCATCTTGCAAGGAGCGCCAGAAGATATAGTCAAAAGAATCTTTGACCTGCTGTGCGATGCGAGCAGCGAGGGCAGTTTTGCCGACGCCCCCCATCCCCAACACTGCCACGACCCGACAACGGTCAGAGGTGATCCACTGCTCCACCAGGGCGCATTCCTGCTCGCGCCCGTAAAAATTGGCGATATCAGGCACTTCACCCCAATCCTCGTGGGAAATTGCGCGAGGGACGGGTTCTTGCTCTTCGTTGATCAGCCCCATCTCCGCAGGTGTCTTGCCGAAGATAGAGCAGATTTTCTGACGCTGCGAGAGGTGGGGAAAATTCTCTCCATTTTCCCATCGACCAACGGTTTTGGTGTCAACCCCAATCTTTTCCGCCAGCTTCCCTTGTGATAGATTGTGCTGTTTGCGTTCATGCCTCAAGCGCTGGCCAAAAGACGATGAATTCTTCACTTTCTACCCCCCGTTGCCTTTTTGCTGGAAAACGTATCAAAAAGGTATTGTTAATAGTTTAGCAGCAATGCAGAAATACCACAAGTTGCAATGTCTTAACTTTTTTATGCTCTATGGTTAAGAAATATGTGTTTGTGCCTGATTTACAATATAGGGAGGTTGTGAAATGTATCAAATACCGGTTCGACTCGGGTGCTATAGCTGTGATAGAATAGAGGTTGTCGCTCCAATGTCGGTATCAGACCCGCTGATATGTTGCATCTGGAACGTTAACTGGATAGGGTCTTCTGTTGAAGAATAAGCTACTACAGTTGCTCAAACCTATGATATACACCTTCAAGTCCACTAACCCATGAAGGGAGCGTTTATGCCATCTCAAGGATATGTACGTTTTCCGCACATTTTTCAGGATAACATCGTCTTTGTGTCCGAGGACGATCTCTGGCTGGTATCCACCGAAGGCGGGCGCGCAGCCCGTTTAACAGCAGGGGTAGGCGAAGTCAGTTACCCCCGCTTCTCGCCCGACGGTAGCTTGTTAGCATTTGTTGGTCGAGAGGAGGGACCCAGCGAGGTTTTCGTCATGCCCGCGGCAGGGGGGACCGCACAGCGCCTGACCTATCACTCCGGCCTCTGTCGCGTTTCAGGCTGGTCGCCCGACGGACAGGAGATCCTGTACTCCACTAATGCCGGTCAATTCTCTCCCCGCTTCGAGGTCATCTTCGCTGTGAAGCCCGAGGGCGGACTGCCACGCCAGCTTCCTTTCGGCAAGGCCAACGCGATTTCCTATGGGCCGGAGGGCGGCGTTGTGATTGGGCGCAATATCAACGTGCGCGAATTCTCGCATTGGAAGCGCTACCGTGGGGGCCTCGTCGGGCATTTGTGGTGCGATACCAATGGCGATGGCAACTTTCAACGCCTGCTGCATCTGGACGGCAACATCGCCAATCCCTGCTGGGTGGGCGAGCGTATCTACTTCCTCTCCGATCACGAGGGGGTGGGCAATCTCTATTCGTGTACTCCTCTTGGCGAGGACGTGCGCAAGCACACCGATCACCAGGATTTCTATGCCCGCCATCTCTCAAGCGATGGGCAGCGCCTGGTCTATCACTGCGGCGCCGATCTTTACCTCTATCATCCTGCAACCGGCGAAAACCGCCATCTTGAGGTGGAGCTTCCCAGCCTGCGTACACAGCGCAACCGCAAGTTCGTTCATGCCGCCAGCTTCCTCGATACCTACGCACTGCATCCCCAGGGACACGCGGTCGCGGTAACGACGCGCGGCAAAGCTTTTTCGATGGGGAACTGGGAAGGTCCGGTGCTCCAGCATGGAGAGCCGGATGGCGTCCGTTATCGCTTTCTTGAGTGGCTGAATGATGGCAAACGGATGGTAGCGGTCTGCGATCAGCCCGGACGGGAGGCGCTGGTCGTCTTTAATCCCGAAGATGGCAGCGAACCGGAAGTATTGACCGATATCGAGTTTGGGCGAGCCGTTGACCTGGCCGTTTCCCCGCTTGATGATGCCGTGGCGATCACCAATCATCGGTATGAATTGATCGTGGTTGACCTGGAAGAGCGGACTTCTCGCCTGCTTGATCGCAGCGATCACCGTCGTATCGAGGGCATCGATTGGGCACCGGATGGCCGCTGGCTGGCTTACGGGTTCCCGATCTCAGCACATAAAACGGCCATTAAGCTCTGCGATCTGGAAAGCGGCGAGACGCATGTGGTGACCGACCCGGTATTGCATGATACCAGGCCCGCCTTTGATCCAGAGGGGAAATATCTCTACTTCCTGGGCTATCGCATCTTCAATCCCGTTTACGATAACCTGCATTTTGACCTGGGCTTCCCCCGCGGCGTCAAGCCCTATGCGCTCATGCTCAGGCGCGACCTGCGCTCACCATTTATACCGGAACCTAAAGCGCCGGGGGAGAAGGACAAAGAGAAAGAAGAGGTCAGCGCGAAAAAATCCCATGAAGGCGCCGGGGAGAACGGAGAAACTGCGAAAGAGGAGAACGATAAAGAGGAGGCAACGCCTAGAACAGCGCCTATCGTCATCGATCTGGACGGCATCACCGGGCGCGCGCTGCCTTTCCCGGTGGGCGAGAGCCGCTATAGCCAGATTCGGGGCATCAAAGGGAAGGCGCTGTTCCTCTCGACTCCCGTCGAAGGGGCGGTTACCGATCTCATCAATCGTCATGATTCACGAGGCAGCCTGGATTATTATGACTTCGAGAACCATAAATGCGAGCGGGTCGCGGACGGCATTAGCGATTTTGATCTGTCGCGCGATAGCAAAACGCTGATCTATCGTTCATACCATCGCCTGCGCGTCTTCAAAGCGGGCGATAAAGCTCCCAAAGCAGACAATGGGGATCGCCCAGGTCGCGAGAGCGGCTGGCTCAACCTGGGACGCATCAAGGTCTCTGTGCAGCCCGCCGCCGAGTGGAAGCAGATGTTTGCCGAAGCCTGGCGTTTGCAGCGCGAGCAGTTCTGGACCGAGAATATGTCAGGCATCGATTGGGATGCCGTCTACGCCCTGTATGAGCCACTCCTGGAGCGCGTCAGCTCACGTTCAGAGCTATCGGATCTCTTTTGGGAGCTACAAGGCGAGCTGGGTACATCCCACGCGTATGAAATGGGCGGCGAGTATCGTCACGGCCCCCATTATCGCCAGGGATCGCTCGGCGTCGATTGGAGCTATGACGCCGCCAATAATCGCTATCGCATCGCACACATCGTCAGGGGTGATCCCTCAAATAGTGATGAGACCTCGCCCCTCACCGGACCGGGGCTGAATATTAAAGAGAGTGACGCTATTCTAGCGATCAATGGGCAACGACTTGGACCAGCGCGCCAGCCCCAGGAATTGCTGGTAAACCAGGCGGGTAACGAGGTGCAATTGACCATCGAGGATGGGGAGAGTGGGGAGACGCGCGTTGTTACCGTCAAGGCGCTCGCCAGCGAGTCGCCCGCGCGCTATCGAGAATGGGTTGAGGAGAATCGCCGCTACGTCCACACCGTTTCGCAAGGGCGCGTCGGCTATATCCACATTCCCAGCATGGTGAGCGATGGCTACGGCGAATTCCATCGCGGATTTCTCACCGAGTATGATTATCCGGCATTAGTCATCGATGTGCGCTGGAATACCGGTGGACACGTCTCTGGCCTGTTACTAGAGAAATTAGCCAGGCGGCGCATCGGCTACGATTTCTCGCGCTGGGGCCAGCCCGACCCCTATCCCAATGAATCGCCACGAGGTCCGATGGTGGCATTGACGAACGAGCATGCTGGCTCGGATGGCGATATCTTCAGCCACAGTTTCAAGCTGATGGGCTTAGGGCCACTTATTGGCAAGCGTACATGGGGTGGGGTGATCGGCATTAGTCCTAGCCACCGCCTGGTTGATGGCACAGTTACGACGCAGCCCGAATTTTCCTTCTGGTTCAAGGATGTCGGCTGGAATGTCGAGAATTACGGGACCGATCCCGATATCGAGGTCGATATCGCTCCTCAGGATTTCGCCAACAAGGTCGATCCACAGCTCGACCGCGCCATTGCCGAGGCGCTGCGCCTGAGCGAGGAATATCCCGCGCTGGAGCCCAAACCAGGCGAGAGGCCGAGGCTGGGACGGGGAAAATAGTTATTGTTGTTCAGTTGCTATAAAACGAACCGAAGGCTCGTTTTATAGCAACTGAACAACAATAAACTTTTTACTCGCTACTCCTGGTGCCAGAGACGCTGGCTTCCTGGGGCAACTGAGGAGCTTTCCCGGGAACGCCGTCGCGCAAGGGCAGGGCGGGTGAAGCGGGTACAGATGTAGAGCGGAGCTGGGCCCGAATCGCGGGTGCCTGAGCGCGCCGCGTGGTGGCGACGGTAGCACGTCCGACCACCCAGAAGAAGACGAACAGGCCAATCCAGTTGAGTACGCCCAGGATGATCAGGTAGATCCAGGGGGCCAGGTGCAGCGCATCGGTCACCAGGAAAATGGCGCCGGTGAGCACGATGTTCACCAGCGTCGTGGGGATGAGGATCAGCCAGGCGAACTGCATCAACTGATCGGAGCGTAGACGCGGCAATGTGCTGCGCACCCAGATGAAGACGAAGCACAGCAGGTAGATCTTGAGAATAAAGTAGGTCAGGGCAAGCAGGTTGCCAATCAGCCCCCAGAGTGGCGTGTTCAGTCCGGTCAAGAAGGCCACACCGGGACCGGAGAAGCCACCCAGGAAGAGGTAACTGGCAATCGCCGAGACGATGGTCATATTGCCGTATTCGCCCAGGAAGAAGAGCGCCCAGCGCATGCCGCTGTACTCGGTGAGATAGCCCGCGACCAGCTCCGATTCGGCCTCTGGCAGATCAAAGGGCGCGCGGTTCGTCTCAGCCAGGCCGCAGGTGTAGTAGATAAAGAACATCAAAGGTTGGACCAGGAAAAACCATGCCCAGGGCGTAAAACCTTCGAAGATGAAATCCAGCACTCCAATACCCGTCTTATGCCACACATTCTGGAAATTCTGAATCTCGCGCAAGGAGATTGTGCCAATGCCATCGTTGCCAGAGTAGCCCGGCTGTCCGGCTAGCACGCTGGTCAACATCACCACGCCGACCAGGGCGAGCACCAGCGGCAGCTCGTACGAGATCATTTGCGCGGCGGAACGCAGGCCGCCAATCAGAGAGTACTTGTTATTCGAACTCCATCCCGCCATTACCACGCCAACCACGTCAATCGAACTCATCGCCACGTAGTAAATGATACCGGTTGCCAGCGCGCTACCAGGGATACCAATGTAGGGCGAGAATGGCAGCACAGCGAACGCGGCAATCACGGGGGCCATAAATACAGATGGAGCGAGCAAGAAGAGCGCCCGATCAGTCTTAGCCGGATGGATATCCTCTTTCAAAAGCAACTTTCCGACGTCGGCCACCGTCTGCAACAGTCCCCAGGGTCCGACGTGTAACGGGCCATAGCGATCCTGCATCCATCCCATCACCTTGCGCTCGGCAAGGATCAAAATCACCGCACTGGTCATGATAAAACCAAAGAAGGAGAGGAACGCAACGATGAACTGCAAAAACGTCCATGAGAAGATGCCTTGCAGTAGCTGGTTTATTACGTTGTCCGCAATCACAATTGTGCTCATATGATGACTCCAGCCATGAAACATGGACAGGCAGGCAAAAACGATCATAGCGCCTGCACATGTTTCATATGAAATTTTACCGATCAACCTCACCCAGTACGATGTCCAGGCTCCCCATAATTGCTACCACGTCGCTCATTTTATGGCCGCGCAGCAACTCCGGGAGGATCTGGAGATTGACAAAAGACGGACCGCGCAACTTGGCGCGCCAGGGATATTCGCTGCCATCGCTAATAAAGTACACACCCAGCTCGCCCTTGCTGCTCTCAATAGCAAAGTACGTCTCGCCACGCGGCGGACGTAGCGCGATGGGGGTACGCGTGCCGATGGAACCACCCGGCATTTTATCCATCGCAAGGCGACAGAGGCGAATGCTTTCGTAGATTTCCTGCACACGGACTTTATAGCGCGCGAAACAATCGCCTTCCTGGCGAATCTGTACGTTTACCGGAACTTCGCGATAGGCCATATAGGGACGATTCACGCGCAGGTCCCAGTTAATGCCGCTGGCACGCGCCATCGGGCCGGTTAAGCCATAGGCGAGTGCCTGCTGCTGATCGATGTAGCCAACGCCCTGAGTGCGAGCTTCAAAGATTTCGTTGCCAGTGATCAACCCCTCCAGTTCCGCCATATTTTTCTCGAACTGGTTAAAAAATGCCTCGCACTCACTGAGCCAGTTTTTGGGGAAATCATGCAGTACGCCGCCGACGCGCATATAATTGACGTTAAAGCGGCTGCCTCCTAATGCCTCGAACAGCGATAGGATGCCTTCGCGGTCGCGGAAACACCACAGAATGGGGGTAAACGCGCCCAGGTCAATCAGGTAGGTGCCGACGGCCACGAGATGGCTGGCAATACGCTGCATCTCGCCGGTCAGCAGGCGGATATATTGTGCGCGTCGGGGCGGCTCAATCCCCATCAACTGCTCAACCGCTCCCGCGTAAGCAATCTCATTGAGCATGGGGGAGAGGTAGTCAGCATTGTCCATATAGCGAATGCCGCCCATGATGGGGCGATTCTCCAGAATCTTCTCGATGCCCCGGTGCAGATAGCCGATGACCGGTGTGCAGTCCACTACGGTCTCGCCCTCTAATGTCAGCACCAGGCGAAGCACTCCATGAGTACTCGGGTGCTGCGGCCCCATATTCAGCAGCATCTCTTGAGATTGTAACCCCTCAAGATCTGGATTCTGTGAACGGGTGCCCGTATCCTGGTTTGTAGCCATACTATCCTCTTGTATGTTCACTCCCGGCAAAGGTCAGGAGCAATAAAATGATCGAGCGTTATTTAGCGTTGTTGCAACATTTTGCGTAAGCGCAGACCGAAACTGACCGCCCACATCAGACCCATCAGTATAGCCATGCCACCGAACAGGTAGCGGTTGGGGTCCGCTGAAAAAAGTATAAACGAAATTGCCATCCCCCAGCAGCCCAGCGTAACCATTGCCGCCATCACCAGACTCATAGGAGTGGGACCGGACGACATTGGCGCGCGTCGAACAGCGGTTTGCCCGGTTTTTGTTGTATCCCGAGAAAGGGGCGCGGCACTGCGAGAAGTCTGCGTGTAGCTCGCGCTTCCCCTTTCACTTTTTCTGCGTGTTTTAGTTTTTGGCATGGCACCTGCTCCGCTCATTCATCTATTTTTTCTCGGTTCCATTCTGAGCCGGCGCCGATTCGCCCGTCTGAGTGGCCGCTTCCACGTTGGCTTCTTCCGCATCATGGAAGGAGTGGCCAAAGGTTGGCGTGCCTGGATGTAGTCGCTCCTCCATGCCCTGGCCCAGCTTCTTCTGCACGACGTGCTCAACACGCTGCTGCTGGAAATTGCCAGCTACGGCCATATTGGGATCAACCTGCGTGGTCGCGCGCGGCTTCACCGTCAAGGGAACCTGGTGGAAGTTTTTGAGCAGCGGATAGCCCTCAAAGTCGTCGTCCAGCAACATCCGCCTGAGATCGGGATGGCCCGCGAAACGGATGCCAAAGAGATCGTAGGTTTCGCGCTCCAGCCAGTTGGCCGTGGGCCAGACCGAGACGACGCTATCAACTTCCGGTCGCTCGTTATCAAGGCGCACTTTTAGTTGCAGCAGTTGTCCGCGAGTCGTCGAGCGGGCGTGATAGACGGTTTCCAGATGATCAAGCATATCAACGCCGGACACGCAACTGAGCAGGTCGAAGCCGAGCTGATCGCGTAAAAAGCGACAGACCGCTACCAGGTGCTCGCGGTCAACCTCAAGGGCCAGATAATCGCCCTTGAGCGTTTTCGGGATGGTCGGCTTACCGGTAATCTGTCCAATGGGGGCCAGGTCGCGAGCAAGCGCGGCATTCTGGTCACGATACCCAGTAGTTGCGCTGGGAATACTGGTTGAACGTGGTACTAAATCCATCGGGTCACTCCCTTGCGCCATGCGTAAACAAGGCCAAGCGCGAGAACAATGATAAAGAAGAGGATTTCAAAGAATCCAAAAATGCTCAGTTGCTTAAAGATAATAGCCCAAGCGATGATAAAAACAATATCCACATCGAAAGCAACGAAGAGCAGGGCAAAGATATAGAAACCCAGGGGATACTGGACCCAGGCTGAACCAATCGGGGTCTCACCAGACTCGTAGGTTTGTAGCTTTTCTTGCGTCCTGTTGTGTGGCGCTAAAATGTTCGCCACAATGGTTGTCACAATGACAAACCCGAAGCCTGCGGCAAAAAGAATAGCCGCATATAAATATCCGATATTTGCTGGTGTTGACACGAAACTTTCCTCCAACATGTGCTTTTGCCAGCTCGACAAAGGCTAGAAGATGCTAGAAAGATTATAGCACAGGGAGGAAGCAGCGACAATTTTATGATAGTTGGGGCATTTGCACCGAGTCTGGCTTGGCTAGCAACTGCACGCCCGGCCTTAGCTCTCCCTGAAGAGTTTCGACCACCTGTACCACGATGACGCTGACATTATCTTCTCCGCCGCCGTCAAGCGCGGCCTGCACCAGGGCACTCCCCATCTTATCTGGCTGGCGCTCGGCCCTCTTGATGACCTCTTCGATCTTGGGGTCGCGTACCATATCCCACAAGCCATCGGAGCAGAGCAACAGCTTATCGCCAGGCTGCAAGTGCTCGGTGAACCAATCAACGTCTATAGCAGGCTTTTCGCCGAGACTGCGGTAGATCTGATTGCGCTTGGGATGGGTATAGATATCATCGGGCTTGATGATCCCGGCCTCCACCAGGCTGGCAACAACCGAGTGATCATGCGTGATCTTCGTCAATCCCGTAGACTTGCGATACAGGTAGGTACGACTATCGCCGACGTTGGCGACATAGGCAGCGCTCCCAACGATGAGAGCAGCGGTAACCGTTGTTCCCATATCGCCGTGCCACTCGATATTGTGCTGGTGGACAGCCCGATTCGCATGCTTCACGCCCTCAACCAGCAATTGAGCGAAGCCATTGTCGTGCAGCTCTGCATCCTTCAAGAGCCTCGGCAGCACATAATCGATGATCGTCTGTATCGCCAGGCGGCTGGCATCCTGCCCATTAGCATGGCCACCCATGCCGTCTGCTATCACAAACAGACCAAAGTTCTGAGGAGCTGGACTATCAGTGCGCATGCCCTTAGCCGCAAACAGGCTATCCTCGTTGGGCTTATACTTTCTCTTAATGCCGGGATCGGTCTGTGTGATAACGGCCAGACCTAGCCGATCACCCTGGAGATGCTGAACCTCGTATGGAACGGTCTGTTGCGTATCAATCTGTCCATTGCGGTGCGTCCCTGTTGTCATATCAAGGGTGGGTTGATCAGCAATTGATTTTGGAGGGGCGGCAGGCTCTGAGGGCACCCACCCGTTTGTTTTGCCGTTACCAGGGGTCAGTTCGCCCTGCACCAGCGTGGGCTGCGAGGCCGGGTCGTGACTCCGGCGCAGTTGCGGGGCCTCCGCCTCGGCAATGCGCTGTGCGTCGATGATCGCTTGCTGCTCAGCCGCGTCGTACTCGGCTTTGAGAGCCTGCTTTCGTTTGGCACGCGCACGCCCAAAAGTGAGGCTCACCAGCACGAGGAGCACGATCAACACCAGCAGACCAATCATGATCAAGGGCCAGAGGGGAATGAAGAGATTGCCTACGGTAATGCCTGCGGGCGACTGCTGGCCCGTCTTGCCATTATTCTCACCGCCAGCCGCAGCCGCCGCAGCACTGCTTAGCTGAGCAAAGGTCTGTGCCGCCTCAAATTGCGGATTGGCAAGCTGCGCCGCCTGGAAGGCTACACGAGCCGTCGTATAATCTTTTTGATAGTAGGCGGCAATCCCTCTATTCCAGCTATCATGGAGTGGATTAAGGCGCGGCAAAGGACTGGTATTCAGCTCAGGCGCTTTGCTGGCAATAAATGCTCTGATATCATCGGCGGTAAACGAGCCTGTGCTATTCAGGTGCATACCGGTCAATTCGCCCGCACTATTGATGATGGGCGTCCCCAGCTCTTGCTGGTTACTGGGAGCGTTGATCTGTGGCGATTGGATGGGTGTGAGATACTGCGGGACGATCTGTTGCGTATACTCAACGACGCGGCGCGAGTCGGTATTTGAGGAAGGGGGAATTTCAGGCGAGGTTGTATTTTTTGTCAGCATAATGCTGGCAATCTGCCGCTGATCTGTTGTAGCGACATCAGCGAAAGGCTGGGTATGCGCGCTATCGCTCGGAAAGGGGAAGAGCGCGGGTCCATTACTACAGCCTGGCTGCTGACAGCGCACATCTAGCGCGGGCGCGTTGATAGTAAAGGAGGTGGGTTGCGGGTTGTACAGGCTGCTAAAGGTAATCTGAATAGAGGCCAGTTTCCCCTCAGGGCTTGAATTGATGCAGACGGCATTCGGCCCGGGGTTCACCAGGCTACCATCGGTCAGCACCCAGTTGTTTTTCTGGTCGCTGGCGTTTTGAGCCGTCCAACTCCTTACAACCACCCCCAGGCCGGTGCATTGTCCCACCGGCTCCCCTTTTGCATCGGCATACGAAGTAATCAGACGCACGACGGAGACACCCACGCGAGCCACATTTTGCGGCGGGTCCTGCAAACGAGGAGCAGACGCAAACGCGGTTGAGTATGTAGACAGCACTATCTGCAAGGCAATCAATAGCCCATTAAGGATAAAGAAAGTCATTAAACGCATACTTCTCTGGCTGCTGGAGATGAAACGATGCGTACTCATTAACCCTTTCCTTTTATGCTGCATATACATCTCATGGACACTCCTCTTATCGTCCCAAACGAGTTCGTAGCCGTTGATACATTGCCTGTACTGCCGTATTAGGGCTTAATGGCCCGACAACATAGCCACATTCGCGAAACGCTTCTTCCAGCTTATTTTGATGCTCGTACGCCTGACTCAATAAAAAACGGGTCTGATGGTCCGCCGGATTAATAATCAACACCTGGATCAATGCCTGTTCAGCCGTAGACCATTGATTCATGCGCATAGCTAGCTGACCAAGCGTGTAAAAGGCCACTGGTTGTGGAGGCTGCTTGGGCGCCAGGCGCGTCGCCTCCTGATACTCGCGTAAAGCCAGTTCCAATTGGTTCGTCTTCTCATAACACTGTCCTAAACGCAAATGCGACTCAAAATCATTGGGATTCAAGCGCAACGACTGCCTATAGGCAGGAATAGCCTGCAACGGCTGATTTCTCAGGAACAACGAGATGTCTCCGACCAATTTGTGCGTCTCAGCATCGTCCGTGTTGAGTTGCAATGAGCGATTATAGGCTTGCATAGCCAGATCGGCCTGGGGAGGGACGCGGCGCGCAAATACCTGCCCGAAGCATTTATGCACCAGCGCATTATTCGGCTCCAGTCCAAAGGCCCGTTTAGCTGCTTCGTACGCCGGCTCAATGCGCCTGGCGGCAAGGTGATCGATGGCAGCGATAATATGCGGCCCTGCCGGTCCGGTTGTACCAGCAGTGATCGGCGCACCCTTAGGCCCCGAGCCAGGTGTGGAGACGCCAATATTGGGTGTGAGCGGATTGGATGGGCGTCCTCCCTGCACGGGCGTCCCGGAGTTGGTAGGAGGGGTATTAGTAATCGGCGGCAGGGTCAACAAGGCTCGTTCCATCTCAAGCGCGCCGCTCCAGCGTTGTTCCAATGACGGAGCCAGCGCCTTCATAACGATCTGGTCAAAGGCTGGCGTAATATCAGGACGCAGCGTCCGTAACGCCGGGAAAGAGAAAATACCTGGTTGATTATTGGCGGCGTCGTGGCGCGTCAGCACCTTATGGAGCGTGGCTCCCAGGGCATAAATATCGCTGCGCGGCTCCGGCCTGCCATGCAACTGCTCTGGAGGCGCGTAGCCGACGGTCATAATGATGGTTGCCTGCTGCTGCGATTTGAACGGGCGGGCAATACCGAAATCAATCAATTTAATTTCGTCATGAGTTGTGACCATGATATTTGATGGTTTCAGGTCGCGAAAGATGATGGGAGGATTTTGTTTGTGCAGGTAGGCTAGCACATTGCAGAGCTGCTGCGCCCAGCTCCGCGCGCGCGCCTCAGGCACGCCGCGCGCGCCATTCACACCGGCCACATTACCCTCTTGCTCCAGCGCGTCCCCTAAGGTGCGCCCCTCGATAAAATCCATCACCAGATAATGCTTGCCGTTCTCCACAAAGAAATCGCGCACACGCGGAATGCATGGATGATTGAGCGTGAGCAGCAGCTTCGCTTCGCGCGAGAACCACTCCACCGCCTGATTATGTTCGACTTCCGTCTGAAACTCATCCAGCATCTCTTTCACGGCGCAGGGGCTATCAAAGCGCGTATCGATTGCGCGGTACACAGCCCCCATACCACCTGCCGCGACCAGCTTCTCGACTTTATAACGCGCACTGGAAAGGAGTGTGCCCGGGGCAAGACGGCGCAGATTCCCACCATTACCAACGTTTCTCCCATCCGGCGTCACCGGCAAAGGCCGCTCTGAGCCTGCTGGCGGCTGCGGCGTTGCTGCTCCATAACCGCCGGGACCATTTTGTGGCAGATCAGGATTATTCATAGAAGATGGGTTTTTCTGCTCAAAAGGATAATTATTTGCCATATCTTACATACATCGCTTACTATTTTACCTGAACTCTGTTACCACCATACGCACATTCTCATCACCAGGATCTGGTCAATCCAGCTTGTACGGGACATCCCCCTCACAAGCCACTGCTTTGAAAGCGGTGGTCATTGACACAGCGTATGAACCTGTATTTCGCAGGCATTATAACACATCTTGCTATTCCTGAGCAGTGGTCTATTTCACAATAGCCAAGTCATCGATCCCACCACTCAAATCGATCCCACCACCCTAAAATGAAAGTCCGAGCAGGGCAACCGCGAGGAATTGCCCCTACCCATTCGTCCTGCCGCACTCCACGCCCGTCCCGACTCGCTTCATCGCGTCCGTGTGATCGCCCTGCTGCATCCATCATCGTGCCAATCCTGTAGGATTGCCCTGCCCACCTCCGATGACCTCGCCCAACGCTGCGACGGATGGATAGGGACAATCCCTCGCGGTTGCCCTGCCCGCTCCCCGCTTCATCGCGGGAGGTCCCTACGGGCGCTGAAAGTTAATAGGTGCTATCAGTCCGCCCGCCAGCAGTGTGGCCCCACCAGCAAGCGCGAAGAGGACGGTATAGCCGCCCGGCAGATTCAACACCACGCCTGCAAGCAGCGGGGCTACGACTAACGCCAGGTAAAGCGTGATGTTCATAATGCCCAGATCTTTGCCATGATCCCGCGCCTGCGGCAGGACACGAATGGTCAGCGCCAGGCCCACAGCCAGGTAGATTCCAGCGCCGAGTCCGAACAACCCACCTGCCAGCAAGATATACTGCCAGACCGGCATAAATGCTACCAGGAACACCCCTCCTGCCATTATCACGGCCCCGAGCGCGACGAACAGCTTGAGCCGTTGCAGCCTGTCCGCCAGCAGCGCGCCAAGAAAAGCGAAAACGAGCAGCGTGCCCGCCGAGATAACCTGGAAGGTAAGCATCCTGAGAGTCGCGTCCGCAACTGCTAGATGCAGGACATTTACCAGGTAGGCGAGCAGGTAGAGTATGAAAAGGGCATAGCCCAAGAAGAGAAAGCTGCGCGAGAACCACATCAGGGTGAAATTGGGGTACCGTTTCGGGTTGTGCCAGAAGCTAGCGCAGAAGGTCTTAAAGTGGAAGCGCGGCATGGCTCCCCGTGGTAAAGGTTTTTCTCTGAAAACCAGCAAAAAGAGGGCAATGACGACAAACGATATGGCCGCGAGCCAGAAGTATCCCTGCCGCGTCCCCTGAGCCAGAAGGATCACTACGAGCAGTCCGACAACGCTGCCAATAACCGGCGCTATGCCGACAGCGGCGCTTACGATTGCGCGCTGACGCAGCGATACCTGATCAGGGATCACAGCAGTGAGCATGCTATAGACAATGCCAAAGCAGATTTGCATCAGCACTTCGCCCACCAGCAACAGCAGAATGCTGGTGGAGAAGGCCATTACCAGCAGAGCCGCAACCCCGCCGATCAGCCCGACGAGCATCCAGGGACGTCTTCGCCCCATGCGTCCCGTAGTGCGGTCTGAAAGCGCCCCCGCCACAGGTGTGACGATGAACGCTGCCAGTACACCGGCGATAGTAACCAGCGATAATGAGGTAAGCTGGTGCGCCGGGTCCAGTTCCGCAACCTGGGAGGGCAGGAGCAACTGATTGATGGTGATACTGGCAATTCCACTCACTAGGCTTGCCAGTCCCAACAGGAGGCGATAAAGTCCGCCCAATGCCTGAGAGGGCACTCGCAGCGCCTCCGGCAGCTCCTCTTTTGCCATAGCAGGTTCCGGTGGCGATACCAACTCTTGAGTGGGTAAAGCATCTACGGCTGTCGGCTGCTTTTGAGGAAGAGCTGGCTCGAACAGCGTCGGCATCTCCTCAATAGCAGGCTCTTCTACTGCGCTCTCTTGAGGAGATACAGGCTCGAACAGCGTTGGCATCTCCTCAATAGCAGGCTCTTCTGAGGAAGAGGGTTCTTCTGATACGCCATCTTGAAGAGATGGAGGCTCTTCTATGGCCGCCGTCTCTTCTTCAGGGGAAGAGGCGGGCACAACTCTGGGTAGTTTCTCCGTTGGGGCCTCCCCTTCCGGGAGCGGGACCTCTTCTTCCTGCTCCGTTTCAGCAAGCTCAGGTTTAGTATCATCGACAATGGTAGCCGCTTCCAGTTCTCCCGGGGTACCATTGGTTGGGGTAGGTTCCGGCGTCTCGGCTGCCGCAGAAGATTCTGCCATTGATGAGATTCTCCCTTCACACAACATTGAAAAATATAAATATTAGGAACATCAGAAAACTTCTATGAAGGTCTTAGTGCGTGTCTGATTCTCGCATGAGTGCATTCGCGTCGCAGACGCTCACCTTGTTGTGTAGGTGTTGTGGAAAAATGCGCGACGCGCATTTTTCCACAACACCTACACAACTCCTTACGCGGCGAAGCCGCACGAACTCCGCGATGTAAGGGCGAAGACACTCAAAATCAGATACACTCTTAGCGGGGCTGTTTACTGTTCAGAAAAAAGCGGAGTTGTCAGGGGCAGCCACCCCTGACCGGAGCGCGAGGGGTCCTCGCCTCCTCTTCCACTCCCCCCGCCGCAGGCGGGAAAAAGGAAAAATTAAATAGCCCTGCACTCTTAGCTTGGTGTCTATCTTTAATGAGAAAATCATGATACGATTATAAAATACTAGAGCGATAGGGTAGAACAAGATATGGAGCAAAAGTACTATGCGGGAAGACAGGACTTTCAGGAATGTATGCAAGCTGATACTGCTTTGTGTCGCTCAACTTCTCTTCTTCCTCTCCGTGCCGACCCCCAGTCATGCGGCAGGGGGCTTTCCCATTATCGGCGTGCTGCACGCGGGAGAGCGACCGGAGGCGCTGGCGGTTGATAGCCAGACACATATGCTCTATATCGCCTATGAAGGTGGCGGCCTCGTCGTCGGCTTCGACCCCCTGAGCGGCAAGGTGCGCTGGCGCAATCCGCTTGATAACAGCATCACCGATATTCAGGTTGATAGCAGCAGCCATCATGTCTATGTTACGTCTGCCGCCTATCGCGACAGGCAAAGCAATTTCTACATCCTGGATGGCGCAACAGGCCACGTTCTTTTCAAACAAGCCGTCGGCGGAGCTGGCGATAACAGCATCGCCTTTGATAGCAAGCGACAGCGCATCTATGTTACCAGCCAGCCAGATAGCAATATTTACACCTTTACTCCCCTTCCGGCGGCGAAAGATGGTAGCCTGCAAATGCAATCTACGCAATTGCACATTGGGGCGAACTTGACCGCCATTGGCGTGAATAGCCATCTGGGACGGCTCTATGTGGCTGATGGGACATTATCCATGATCAGCGTCCTTGACGAAGAGAGCGAAAAGCTCATCACTACCATTCCTGTTGCCCAGGTGCCGCTTGCTCCCCTGCGCATTGACGAGAACAGCGGGCGCATCTACGTTGTCTGTTCCACGGGGCAGGAGCTGGATGTGATCGACGGTAAAACCAATACACTGGTCGCACAGATTCCTGTAGCGCCCTTCCCGGAAGGGATAGCGACCAATACGACGACGGGGCGCATTTATGTAGCGGACGAAGGCAATAAAGAAGGTAGTTCCTCGGACCGCGGAACCGGCACAACGCTAACGGTGATTGACGGGCAGACGCTCGACATACTGGGAACCTTCCAGGTAGGGGAGGGGCCAGATGGCGTTGAAGCTGATCCCGCGCTCCACCGCATTTACGTCTCAGTGGAGGATATTGGAGCGGTCGTAGAGCTGAGCGACAGCACTGATATTCCTTTGAAGCCGGATGCCACCGTTCATCAGACGCTCGCCGCTCGCCAGACGGTAGCCGATCTTCAGCGAGCGACGATGATTACGCTTATCGCGATGGCGTTGACGATGGTAGGGGCGACGCTGGTCGCGCTGTCACCGCGTTGGCGTGGGCGGGGAAACCCTCAAACTCTGCCAGGCGGCGCGTCGGCTCACTCAAAGCTGCATAGCCCTCTGCGGTGAGATAGCCCACGCCCGTACGCTTGAGAAAATCGAAGACGGATGTACACGAGAAGGTATGGGCAAAGCCGCCGGTCGGCAGAATAGCATTGGTGCCCAGGCTATAGTTTCCAATGCAGGTGGGTGTCTGTGCGCCCAGCAGGATCTCGCCCGCATTCTTCAGCTCCGGCAGCAGGGCGAATGGCTCGCGCACATGCACCTCAAGATGTTCAGGGGCGTATTCATTGACGAAATCGACGGCCTCGCGCATACTGCCTGCCAGCACCAGCCCGCCCGTTCCCTTCTCACCCTCAAAGCCCGCGCGGCAAAAGTTCTGTCGCCACTCGGGCAGTTCGGCGATCTTACGCGGCAAGAGGGACATCACGGCATCGATGAGCGCGCGGCTATCGGTCACCAGCAGGCTGGACGAATCAGGGCCGTGCTCGGCTTCGATCAGCAGATCGCGCGCGACCAGTTCCGGCTCGGCGGTCTCGTCGGCCAGCAAAATCGACTCGCTGGGACCGGCTGGCAGACCAATATCTACCGTGCCATAGAGCAGGCGCTTGGCTGCCGAGACATAAGGATTGCCTGGGCCTGTGATCTTATGCACCCGCGCGATACTCTCGGTACCATAGGCAAGAGCTGCAATCGCCTGAGCGCCACCGAGACGGTAAATTTCATGCACCCCGCACAGATCAGCCGCGACCAGCGAGGCCGGATCGACCTTACCATCCGGTCCAGGCGGCGTGCAGACAACGATACGCGGCACGCCCGCGATACTGGCAGGGGTTGCCAGCATATACATCACCGACGGGAACGCGCCCTTGCCACGCGGCACATAGAGACAGACGCTCGAAACCGGCGTGATTTTCTCGCCCGCCATTACTCCAGGTGCGATCTGGGTGAACCACTGCTCATGCGGCATCTGTCGCTCATGGAAGATACGCACATTATGGATAGCCTGCTTGATGGCAGCAGCGACATCCTTATCAAGTAAGCTGTGAGCGTGCTCAATCTCTTCTCTGCTCACGCGAAACTGCTCGGGGACGAGTTGTACATGGTCGAAGCGTTCCATAAACTCGACCACAGCCTCGTCCCCACGCTCGTACACCGCCCGGACGATGGGGCGGACATACTCAATCAGTTCATCAATTGCCACCTCGGCGCGGCGCATCAAGCGGCGGCGCTGCTCCGCGTCCATTCTGGTCAGCTCGTAAAAATGGATCATCACTCGTTTCCTCTATCTTCTGCAAAAATATCTCGTTCGCCAGTGGGTGAGAGAAGCGAAAATCTCCGTAATCGCCTCGTACTAGCATCATACGGGACGATAACAACCCTGTCTATAGTCATCCTGTTAACATTTTCTTTTCAGCCACGATAACAGCAATAGAAAATCTACCAATGAGGAGCAATAATGAGTGCCGCTAATGTATTGCCAGCAAATCTATCACACTTCCGCCGTAATATCCTGCTATTTTTGTTGCTTGGTCTATTCAGCGCCTGTTCAGGGGGCAATCTCACCACGCCCCAGATGAAGGGCGCTATTCAGCTTTTTGATCTTCATGGCAAGCTGATCTGCCAGATCCACGGCCAGGATGCTCAGCTTGACTGCTTCAATAACAATGCGACCCAGAGCGCGGTCGCGTTCCAGTTTATTGATTATGCCGTGAGCGAGCTGGCAAGCGACTTGCATACGAGCGTTGCTAAGCTGCCATCGTCCGCGCTCACTGTCTCAACAACGCTGGACCTGGCGTTGCAGCAGCAGATCTTGCAAAAGACGAAACAATATATCGCGACTATGGCAACCACCCATAATATGCGCAATGCGGCGGTCGTCATGATCGATTATCATAACGGGGCTATTCGCTCGCTGCTCGGCAGCCTCGATGGCCCGACAGATAGCAGTCCATTAGATGTAGTGACAGGGAAACAAATAGGACGCCAGGTCGGCTCGGTTTTCAAGCCCTTCGTCTACGCTACCGCCTTTGATGAGGGCATCAGCCCCGGCGAGGTGGTGTACGATGGTCCATTTTC
>Ga0070741_10007195_pt1 | contig 23242 bp, 17 predicted proteins | sample Coa_R1_4_FD_66440 | JGI IMG/M metagenome (GOLD analysis project Ga0070741, IMG submission 66440) | Surface soil microbial communities from Centralia Pennsylvania, which are recovering from an underground coalmine fire - Coalmine... | ecosystem: Environmental > Terrestrial > Soil > Unclassified ... | reverse complement strand
CCGGTAGGCGGGACAATGTGGGCGCTGTCGCCCGCAAGAAACAGTCGGCCGTATTGCATCGGTTCAACCACGAAGCTGCGCATCGGTGTGATGCCCTTTTGCAGCATCTTGCCTTCCCGCAATTTGCGGGCTCCCCCGAGCCGCCTGTGAAGCTCGTCCCAAATGCGGCTATCGGGCCAATTCTCGATATCCTCGTCGTGATCGCATTGCAGATAAAGACGAGCCAGCGCTGGCGACCGCATCGTGTAGAGCGCAAATCCGCGATCGGTATATGAATAAATCAGCTCGTGATCCGGCGGCGGACTCTCAGAGAGTATCCCAAGCCAACCGAACGGATAGTCGCGCTCGAACACGCTGAGAATGCCGTCTGGGATGCTGGGCCGGCAAACACCATGAAAACCATCGCATCCTGCGACGAAGTCGCAGCTGATTTCCTGTTGCCGGTTTTCGTGCTGAAATCTGATCCTGGGTTGCTTCCCGCCGAGATCATGGACGCTCACATCGCTTACTTCGAACAGAAGCGCACCGCCGTCGGTTAACCGGCGGTCGACCAGATCCTTCACCACTTCCTGCTGGCCGTAGATCGTGACGCGTTTGTCGACCAGGGCCCTGAAGTCGATGCGATGAAGGTCACCATTGATGCCGATATTGATGCCCCAGTGAAGCATGCCTTCACGCTGCATTCGTTCGCCGACGCCGAGCTCGGTGAGAAGATCTGCCGCCCAGTGCTCGATAAGACCGGCACGAATCCGGTTTTCGATGTAGTTGCGGCTGCGGTTCTCGACGATAATTGATTCAATGCCCTGCAGGTGGAGGAGCCTCGCGAGCATGAGACCAGCCGGGCCTGCTCCGACGATTCCGACCTGAGTACGCATAACGAAGTCCTTGCCGAACGGGATCGACGTATAGGCGTCGCTTGCGGCAGTGGCAAAGGGACGAACGCCGGAAATTGTTGCACAAATGCGATACCGGCCGCCAAAAGATTAAGAATTAATGCGACTTATGCGACCGAGTGGCATTGACTTTAGCGTATCCCACCCTATCTTCCCGGCAACCGATCTGTTTCGAGGATTCGGTCGCCCCCGCGCATAGCAATCGGTTTTCCGTCCGGCGCGATCCGGGCGATCCTTGAGGTTATATGGCTTTTTCTCATCTCGGCCTGTCAGCCAAGGTTCTCGCGGCGATCGACGCCGCCGGTTACAAAACTCCGACACCTATCCAGGACCAGGCCATACCGCACGTGCTGGCGCGGCGGGACGTTTTGGGCATCGCACAGACGGGCACCGGGAAGACAGCGGCATTCGTGCTGCCGATGCTCACGATGCTCGAGCAAGGGCGCGCACGTGCGCGCATGCCGCGCACGCTCATCCTTGAGCCGACACGCGAGCTCGCTGCGCAGGTTGCCGAACATTTTGAAAAGTACGGCAAGAATCACAAGCTCAATGTTGCGCTGATAATCGGCGGCGTGTCATTCGACGACCAAGACGCAAAACTTTTGCGCGGTGTCGATGTCCTTATCGCAACGCCGGGCCGCCTGCTCGATCACTTCGAACGCGGTCGGCTGCTGCTTTCAGGATGCGAGTTGCTGATCATTGATGAAGCGGACCGTATGCTGGACATGGGATTTATCCCGGACATTGAACGCATCGGAAAACTGGTCCCATTCACGCGGCAGACGCTTTTCTTCACGGCGACGATGCCGCCGGAAATCCAACGCATTGCCGACACGTTCCTTCACAATCCGGTTCGCGTAGAGGTGGCCAAACCGGCCACCACTGCCGCCACAATCACCCAGCTGTTGGTCGCAACCGGGCGCGACCCTCACGAGAAACGCGAGACGTTGCGCCGCCTGATTTGTACTGCCGAAAACTTCAAGAACGCGATCATTTTTTGCAACCGGAAACGGGAGGTTGCGAACCTTCATCGCTCGTTATTGCGTCACAAATTCAACGCGGTTGCCCTCCACGGTGACATGGACCAGCCGGCGCGGATGGCGGCACTGGACCGTTTCCGGCGCGGGGAAGTCGAGCTGCTGATTGCGTCTGACGTGGCCGCGAGAGGGCTGGATATTCCGGAAGTCAGCCATGTTCTTAATTTCGACGTGCCGCACCACCCCGACGACTACGTGCACCGCATCGGCCGTACAGGGCGCGCCGGCCGGAGCGGTACCGCAATCACAATCGTCGCACCGATTGACAGAAAGGCCATCGGCGCTATCGAGCGGCTGATCGGGCAGTCAATTCCCTGGATGGACGGACTGCCGCCTGCCGGTCCATCCGAAACCCACGACACGCGAAATCCTCGCCAACCCGCGTCAAAGCCGGCAGTTACCCGTCCTCGACGCGGACAAAAGCCGGTTCGCTCGCTCCAGAAGCGAGATCCCGAACGCGAAGACGACGCCAACGGCCACTTACCGGCTTTTCTCCTGCGCCCGGTACCGCTCAAGGCTTAACTCGCGGCCAGTTTTCGGCCCAGCGACGTCCAAGTTCCAAATTTACCGCTCGTTCATATCCGTCGAATACCGTTGGCGGGAGAGACGAAGTGCGTGCCGTCCTCTGCAGGCCAGACCTGCATTCGGGGGTCTTAGCAAATGACGGGGCGTGCCGAAGACTATGAGCGCGCGATAGGCTATGCCGACATCGCCATCGGGCAGATGAAAGCATTGCGGCATCCATGCACGCCTCGCAACTATGAAATCTGGTACACTTACGCAACTGGCTATCACCCGGCCCTGAACACGCAGATCAACGCGACGCTGAAGGCCAAAGGCACAATCACCGAGGCGGATCTCGCGCAGATCTACGACGACTATCTTTCGCCTTCGCGTTTGACCAACCGAATTGATGAGGTTGGCAGTCAGGTCAAGAACGAGATCGATCATGTCATGACCATGATCGATGCCGTGGCGGGAAACGCGAGCAGCTATTCGGAAAGCCTCGCAGGTGCCACCGAACAACTTGCCCTTTCAAAAGACCGGGAAGGACTTCGAGCCATCGTCGAGAATCTTGTTGCGACGACCAAGGCGATGGAACGCTCCAATCAACAGCTTGAAGAGCGCCTGATCGCATCCAAGAAAGAGATCAACGAACTTCAGTCGAGCCTTGAAGCTGTACGCACCGAAAGCCTGATGGATCCGCTCACGCAGCTTGCCAATCGAAAATATTTTGACATTACCCTTGAGAAGGCAATTTCTGATGCGCTCGAGAAATGCGAACCGCTGTCCCTGATGATGACCGACGTCGACCACTTCAAGAAATTCAACGACAGCTTCGGGCATTTGACCGGCGACCAGGTTCTGCGGCTGGTGGCATTGTCGGTGAAGCATAACGTCAAGGGCAAGGATACCGCGGCCCGTTACGGCGGCGAGGAGTTTGCCGTCGTGCTGCCAAACACCGTTCTGCGCGCGGCCACAACGGTGGCTGATCACATCCGGCGCGAGGTGATGTCGAAGGAACTTATGAAACGCTCAACGGGCGAGCATCTCGGTCACGTGACAATTTCCGTCGGCGTTGCAACCTTGCACAAGGGCGACACGCCTCAATCATTGATCGAGCGCGCCGACTCCTGCCTGTATGCGGCAAAACGGAATGGGCGCAATCGCGTCGTGTGTGAAACGGATCCTGAAATCGCCTCGCCTGGCACCGCAGCGCAGGTCGCCTGAGCCGTTCAGTCCGAAGGCTTCGCCGCGGTCAGCTGTACGGATTCCCCGCAGCCGCAGGCACTGGTCTGGTTCGGATTGTTGAAGACAAATTGGGCCGAAAGCTTTTCCGTCCTGTAGTCCATCTCGGTGCCGAGAAGAAATAGGACCGCCTTTGGATCGATAAGGATCTTGACGCCCTTGTCTTCCACGACCTCATCGGTCGGATTTACGGCGTCTGCATACTCCATCGTGTATTCCATACCCGCACAGCCGCCGTTCTTGACCCCGACCCTGATGCCGGCCACCGGTTTGCCGGCCTGTGCCATCACCGACTTGATGCGCATCGCCGCCGCATCGGTCAGTCGCATCACCTGAGGTCTGGGTCTCGCGGTAGCCATTTCACCCTCTTCACGAATCCTATTTAGGCATGCGTTCGTAGATTACCACATGTTAAGTACCAGCCGGGCCTCGTCGGACATCCGGCTGGGATCCCACGGGGGATCCCAAACAACCGAAACCTTCGTTTCCTTGACCCCTGGCACGCTCGAAACGGCGTTCTCGACCATGATTGGCAGATCCTGCGCCGCCGGACAGTTCGGCGACGTCAGGGACATGTCGATCTTTATACCGCGGTCATCGCCGATATCGATCTTGTAGATCAAGCCAAGCTCGTAAATATCGGCGGGTATTTCCGGGTCGTAGACGGTCTTGAGCGCAGCGACGATATCGTCGGTGAGCTTGTTGAGTTCTTCCTGCGGCAAGGCCGACGAGCCGGTGATGGCGGCGTTCTCCGGCGGCTTTTCCGCAACTGGCGCATTCTCGGTCGTATCGTCGGTCATGCGAAAAATTCCCGGGCCTTGACGAGCGAGGCGGCAAGCACGTCCACTTCGTCCGTCGTATTGTACATTGCGAATGAAGCGCGGCACGTCGCCGTCAATCCGTAGCGGGCGAGCAAGGGCATGACACAGTGCGTCCCGGCGCGGACCGCGACGCCGGCGCGGTCTATAATGGTCGCGACATCGTGCGGATGCGCGCCCTTCATTTCGAACGATACGATGGGGCCCTTTTCGACGGCGTTGCCGATAATGCGCAGCGAGTTGATCTTGCCCAGCTGCTCGTGCGCATACCTGACCAGAACCCGCTCGTGCGCGCGGATCCGCCCCTTGCCCACCGAATTGACGTAGTCGATGGCGGCGCCAAGACCGATCGCCTGTACGATTGCCGGCGTGCCCGCCTCGAATTTGTGCGGAGGCTCGCCGTACGTAATCCGATCCTCGAAGACCTCGTGGATCATTTCACCGCCGCCGTTGAACGGCGGCATCCCCACCAGGTGCTCATGTTTGCCATAGAGCGCCCCGATCCCCGTCGGCCCGTAAATCTTGTGTCCCGTAAAGACGTAGAAATCGCAGCCGATGTCCTGCACGTCGACGTCCATATGCACCGCGGCCTGCGCGCCATCGACCAGTACCGGGATGCCGCGCGTGTGCGCAATGCGGACGACATCCTTCACCGGAACGATGGTGCCCAGCGCGTTCGACATGTGCGTGATCGCCACCATCTTCGTGCGCGGCGTCAGCAGTTTCTCGAATTCCTCGATCAGGAAGTTGCCATCCTCGTCGATCGGCGCCCATTTGATGACGGCACCCTGGCGCTCGCGCAGGAAATGCCAGGGCACGATGTTGGAATGGTGCTCCATGATCGAAAGCACAATTTCATCACCTGCCTTGATGCGCTCGCGGCCGAAAGTATAGGCCACAAGATTGATCGCCTCGGTCGCGTTGCGCGTGAATATGATCTCTTCCTTGCGGCCGGCGTTCAGGAAGGCACGAACCGTCTCGCGTGCGGCCTCATAGGCTTCCGTCGCCTCGTTGGCGAGGTAGTGCAAACCGCGGTGCACGTTAGCGTATTGACTGGTGTAGGCCCTCTCAAGCCGGTCGAGCACGGCTTTCGGCTTCTGCGCCGACGCGGCATTGTCGAGGTAGACAAGCGGCTTTCCGTAGACGCGCATGGACAATGCGGGAAAATCCGCCCGGATCCTGGCGATATCGTATGACCCGTTGCTGGCAGCCGGATGCATCATGCTATCCCCGCGCACTCAGCCATTGAGCGGCCGCGCCCAGCAGCGCCTCACGGATACTCACGTGCGCGATCCCCTCGATCGCCTCGCCGACGAAGGCCTGGATCAGCAAAGCCTCAGCTTCTTTTTCCGGAATACCACGCGACATCAGGTAGAACTTCAGCGCGCGGTCGATGGCACCGGCCGTCGCGCCATGGCCGCACTGCACGTCGTCGGCGAAGATCTCGAGTTCCGGCTTGTTGTCCGCTTCCGCCTCGTCGGAGAGCAGAAGCGCATGGCTCGCCATTTTGGCGTCGGTCTTCTGGGCGTGCGGCTCGACAATGATCTTGCCCTGGAAAATGCCGTGGCTCTCATCCTCGAGAACGGTACGGAAGCGCTCCCGGCTGGTGCAGCCACCCGCGGCATGACTGATAACGAGGGTATTGTCGACGTGCTGACGTCCTTTCAGCAGCGTCGCCCCGCCAATCGAAGCCTGGGTTCCCTCGCCTTCAAAGCGCGCAAAAACCTGATTGCGTATGACGGCGCCGCCAGCCGTGTAAATGAAGCCATTGTAGGTCGCCCTGGCCCCGACCGTCAGGCCCAACGTGGAAATGCGCAGCGCAGCGTCCCCGTCATTGCCGATCATGACATGATCGACATGCGCGCCATCACCGATCACCAACTCAAGGGCTGAATTGACCTGATAGTCGACCCCGGCAGGGCCGTTGAACGATTCGATGAACGTCAGTCGGGCATCCGGCTCCACGATCACGACCGAGCGCGGATACATTGCGGCCGCCGCTTCACCGGCAAAAACATGGGCAATTTCGACCGGCGCGGCGACCTTGGCGTCCTTCGTCACGCGCAGCACTACCCCGCCCATCATGAAGGCCGTGTTGAGCGAGAAGGCAATGTCGTCGCTGCCCGGGACTTCGCCGAGACGATAGTTCCTTTGATCGGCTGCAAACACGTCGCTCAGTTCGACGCCCGGGCCCGCTCTGAAATCGCCCCACGCCTGCTCGTAGCGCCCGTTGACGATGGCGATCCGGCCAGCCGCCAGGCCCGGCAGCGCCGGCACCTTACCCTTGGCCTTGGCCGGCTCCGCGAGCGGCTTTGCCTCGCGCATCAGCGCGCGCAGGTCGGTGTACTTCCATTCCTCGATCCGACGGTGCGGGAGGCCTGCGGCATCGAAGCGCTGGAAGGCGGCCTCACGCAGATCGGCGATCGCTCCCTTGCCCGGCAGCATGGTCCGGGCGGCCGTATAGGCAGCGTTCAGCGCCTGCTCGGCCGGAGTCTTGATGGCACGCACCTCCGCGTTCATCAGGCCGCCTCACCCTGGAATTGCGCGTAACCCTTGGCCTCGAGCTCGAGGGCAAGCTCCTTGCCGCCTGATTTGACGACGCGGCCCTTTGCCAGCACGTGCACCACATCCGGCACGATGTAATTGAGCAGCCGTTGATAGTGCGTGATGACGACCATCGAGCGATCCGGCGACCGCAATCGGTTCACGCCGTCGGCCACGACTTTCAGCGCATCAATGTCGAGGCCGGAATCCGTCTCGTCCAGCACCGCAAGCTTAGGCTGCAGCACAGCCATCTGGAGAATCTCGTTGCGCTTTTTCTCACCGCCGGAGAAACCGACATTGACCGCGCGTCGCAGCATCTCCTGGCTGATGCCGAGATGGCTTGCCGTATCGCGCACGCGCTTCATGAATTCCGGCGTCGACAGTTCACCCTCTCCGCGCGCCTTGCGCTGGGCGTTGAGTGCGGTGCGCAAGAACGTCATCGTAGCGACACCTGGAACCTCAACGGGGTATTGGAAGGCGAGAAAGACACCCTTGGCGGCACGCTCGTCCGGCGCCATTTCAAGAATGCTCTCTCCGTCAAGCAGCACGTCGCCCTCGGTGACGGTATATTCGTCCTTTCCCGCCAGTACATAGGCGAGTGTCGATTTTCCGGAGCCGTTCGGGCCCATGATCGCCGCGACCTGACCCTTTTCGACGGACAGCGTCAGCCCATTGAGAATCTTCTTACCCTCGATCTCGACATGCAGATTTCGGACTTCAAGAAACGGCATTGAATTAACCCACGCTTCCTTCCAGACTGATCGAAATGAGCTTCTGCGCCTCGACTGCGAATTCCATCGGCAACTGCTGCAGCACATCCTTGACGAAGCCGTTGACGACGAGCGCGGTCGCCTCTTCCGCCGACATGCCGCGCTGGCGGCAGTAGAACAGCATGTCCTCCGAAATCTTTGACGTCGTGGCCTCGTGCTCGAATGTAGCCGACGAATTCTTGGCCTCGATATACGGCACCGTATGAGCTCCGCATTGATCGCCGATGAGCAACGAGTCGCAGTTCGTGAAATTGCGCGCGCCCTTGGCCTTGCGGTGCGCCGACACCAGTCCACGATAGGTGTTGTTCGATTTGCCCGCCGCGATGCCCTTGGAGATGATGCGGCTCACGGTGTTCTTGCCGAGATGCAGCATCTTGGTGCCGCTATCGACCTGCTGGTGGCCATTCGAAATGGCGATCGAATAGAACTCACCGCGTGAGTTGTCGCCACGCAGGATGCAGCTCGGATATTTCCAGGTAATTGCTGAGCCGGTCTCGACCTGGGTCCAAGAGATTTTCGAATTCCTGCCGCGGCAGTCGCCGCGCTTGGTCACGAAGTTGAAGATCCCGCCCCTGCCCTCGGCGTCGCCAGGATACCAGTTCTGCACCGTGGAATACTTGATCTCGGCATCGTCGAGCGCGATCAGCTCGACCACGGCCGCGTGCAGCTGGTTCTCGTCGCGCATCGGCGCGGTGCAGCCTTCGAGATAGCTCACGTAGGCGCCCTTGTCCGCGATGATGAGCGTACGCTCGAACTGGCCGGTCGACTTTTCGTTAATGCGAAAATAGGTCGACAGCTCCATCGGGCAGCGCACACCCTCCGGAACGTAAACGAAGGAACCATCGGAAAACACGGCCGAGTTAAGCGTCGCAAAGAAGTTATCCGAGGTGGGCACAACCGAACCGAGATATTTCTTCACGAGTTCCGGATGCTCACGGATTGCCTCGGAGATTGGCATGAAGATCACACCGGCCTTCTTCAGTTCGGCCTTGAACGTGGTAGCGACTGAAACGGAATCGAATACGGCATCGACGGCAACGCGGCCGGAGCGGAAATCGCCGCCGGTAGCTTCGTCATCGAGCGCGCTCGGCTCGCCCTGCTTGCGCACGCCGGCCAGGATCTCCTGCTCCTTCAGCGGAATGCCGAGCTTCTCGTATGTCCTGAGAATTTCGGGATCGACCTCGTCGAGCGACTTCGGCGCTTTGAACGCCTTCGGGGCCGCGTAGTAGTAGATGTCCTGATAGTCGATCTTCGGATACTTCACCCGCGCCCAGGTCGGCTCGCGCATGGTCAACCAGCGCCGGTAGGCTTCAAGTCGCCAGGCGAGCATCCACTCCGGCTCGTTCTTTTTGGCCGAGATGAATCGGATCGTCTCTTCCGCAAGGCCCTTGGGCGCCTTTTCGGACTCGATCCTGGTCTCGAACCCATACTTGTATTGATCAACGTCGATACGGCGGACCTGCTCGACGGTCTCTCGTACGGCCGGCATTCTTCCCTCCGCTCACGGTTGCAAGGACCGCGGGTTGGATTTGTCGGTTATGGTCGGTTCGCTTTATGCGTCGCGATCGATCCTGGTTGGCGCCGCCTCAGGCGGCATTGGCCTGCTTGTTAAGTAATGGCGAAACAACCTTATTCCAAGCAGTTAACAAGGCATCTATTTCGGCCTCGGTCGTGCTCCAGCCGAGGCTGACGCGCACCGCGCCCCGCGCGAGCGCGGGTTCCACGCCCATCGCCGTGAGCACGTGTGACGTCTGAACCTTTCCTGAAGAACAGGCGGAGCCTGACGACACGGCTATCCCGTTGAGATCGAAAGCGATTACGGCAGTTTCCGCCTTCAAGCCCGGAACCGTGAACAGGCTCGTATTGGGGAGCCGCTCGCTGCCTGCTCCGAATATCAGGGCCTGGGGCGTCGATGACCGCAGGCCGGCCTCAAAGCGGTCCCGCAAGGCAGCCAGCCGCTGGCGATCGGCCTGCTTGGCGAGCGATGCAGCAGCCGCAAACCCGGCGACGGCGGCAACGTTTTCAGTCCCGGCACGCAGACCCCGTTCCTGTCCGCCTCCGCGGATAAGCGGGTCGGCTATATGGATATCGCCGCGCAGCACGAGCGCGCCCGCTCCCTGCGGACCGCCGAGCTTATGGGACGAGATCGACATCAGGTCCGCGCCGAGCGCGCCGATGTCGCAATCCATCCGGCCGGGCCCCTGCACTGCGTCAACATGAAGCACGCCGGATGCCGCGTGCACAATCTCCGCAACCTCCGCGACCGGCTGGACGACGCCCGTCTCATTGTTGGCGATCATGACCGAAACCATGGGCCGCCTCGACCTCGAAAGTGCGGCGCGAAGTGCGTCGAGATCGATGACACCTTTGGAGGTAACCGGCAGTTCCTCGACGTGACCGGGGCCGAAGCGGCCACCGCTGCGCACCGAGGGGTGCTCTATGGCGGAAACGAAAAGGCGATCCCGCACTTCGCGGCGCCCGCCAATCTCAATGGCCGGGGTCAGCGCCAGGCAATTTGCCTCGGTGGCACCGCTGGTGAACGTAACGTTCCTTGGCTCGGCGCCGACAAGCTCCGCCACCGCTTCGCGGGCTCGTTCGATGACACCACGGGCCGAGCGGCCTTCGGCGTGCACCGAGGAGGCATTGCCGGTGAGGCCGAGGGCAGCCCACATCGCCTCCCGCGCTTCGTTTCGCAGGGGCGCTGTGGCATTCCAGTCAAAATAAGCCCGCTTAGCCATCCGTTCGCCTGGTTTTTACCGATCTGGCTTCAGGCAGACCCGCAAAAAGCTTGCTTTTTGCCCTAGGGGTCGTGCTAGAAGCCCCAAATCACCCGGTTCTTATAGCGTGTGTTGAAGCTGGGGACAGCGGAAATCATATAATTAGAATAATTCCAATCTAATGCTGGTCGCTAAGCTGTGTCCGAACCACGGGAAATCTTGACGCGGTAACAGGGCACATACGTCCGAGGTTAGAACTATGCCTGAGATCATATTCGCCGGCCCCGCCGGGCGCATCGAGGGGCGTTATCACCCGGCACGGCAGAAGAACGCACCGATCGCCATCATTCTTCATCCGCACCCGCAGTTCGGCGGAACGATGAACCATCCGATCATTTACCAGCTGTACTATGCATTCGTGCATCGCGGCTTTTCGGCCCTGCGGTTCAACTTCCGCGGCGTGGGCCGCAGCCAGGGGTCGTTCGACCATGGGCAGGGCGAACTATCGGATGCCGCGGCAGCCCTCGACTGGGCGCAGACCATCAATCCGGAGGCAAAGAGCTGCTGGATTGCGGGCTTTTCCTTCGGTGCTTGGATCGGCATGCAGCTTTTGATGCGGCGCCCCGAAATCGAGGGCTTTATCTCCATCTGCCCGCCGGCCAACCTTTATGACTTCTCGTTCCTGGCGCCCTGCCCATCCTCGGGCCTCATCATCCACGGGGACAAGGATGCGGTTGTCCCCCATAAAGACGTCACGACTCTGGTCGATAAGCTGAAGACCCAAAAGGGGATCGTCATCGAGCAAAAGGTTGTGCAAGGCGCCAATCATTTCTTTGACGGCAAGGTCGAAGCGCTGCTTACTTCGATCAGCGCCTATCTCGACAAGCGTCTAAAGACTGAGCGCAAGCCGGCGGCGTAGAACCCTGGCGGAGCCCTAAGTCGCAGCGTTTGGTTCGTGTCTGGCGGAGGAATCGGCGACACGCGGATCACCGTCCGCGGAATAAACATGCTCCTTGTCAAAACCTATCTCGATAAGAGCGCCATCCACGGCCTTGGTGTTTTTGCGGCGGAAGTCATTCGCAAAGGCACCAAGGTCTGGCGATTTGTCGACGGCTTTGATCGAGTCTATTCGCCCACCGAGTTTGCCAAATTGCCCAAGCCTGCGCGCGATTACATCTGGAACTACGGATATCGCGTGGACGGAGAGATTCTTCTCACCATCGATCACGATCATCACATGAATCACTCCGACAACGCCAACACGCATTGGCATAACGGCTATATCGTCGCGAGCCGGACCATTCGCAAAGGCGAAGAAATTACCAACGACTATCGACAGTTCGATGCGGGTTTTTGCGCGGCCTTCCTGAAGAAGAAATGGCGCTCGCCGCGAACGCTCTAGGGCCGCGCTATGATTCCGCCGGGCAGCGGTTTCGGCGCACCGGTCGTCTTCGGAAATGTGATCGGCAGATTCCTCAGCGTGCGCACAGCAAGATACGCGAAGGCCTGTGCCTCCATTGACTGGGAAGACCAGCCAACCGCATCGGCTGTTTCGACGGTGGCCGACTTGAGGCGTTCCGTCAACATTCGCATCAGGGTGGGATTGCGGGCCCCGCCGCCCGCCACGATCCAGGCACGCGGCGGGCTCGGCAGCAACCGGACGATCCGGGCAACGCTTGCGGCGGTCAAAGCAGACAGCGTTGCAGCACCGTCAGCAACCGAAAAATCCGGCAAACCGATGTTGGCGAGAGCAAAGGCATTGCGATCGAGTGATTTCGGACAAGGCCTGTCGAAAAATGGGTCGGTGAGCACGCGGGCAACGAAACCTTCATCCACACATCCCCTGGCCGCCTGATCACCATCGCGGTCGAGTGGCGCTCCAGTACGCGCGCGCATGAAGTCGTCGATCAGTGCATTTCCCGGCCCGGTGTCGCAGGCAATCGGATCACCGCCGTCGACAAATGTGACATTGGCGACCCCGCCGACATTGAGGACGGCAATCGGATGCGGGCGATCCAGCGTTCGCGCAAGAGCCTGGTGGAACACGGGCACCAATGGCGCGCCCTGCCCTCCCATGGCAACGTCCGCCGCTCTGAAATCATACGCGACAGGCAAATTGAGGCGTGCCGCCAGTGCTTTGCCGTCGCCAATTTGCACCGTCAGCCCAGCCGCCGGCCGGTGCAAAACGGTCTGCCCATGAAAGCCGACAATTCCGATAGTCCCCCTGTCGATCTTTTGCGCTTTGATAAATGTATCGACCGCTTCCGCGTGGACCCGCGTGACGAAATTGTCGGCCTCCTTCAGAACTCCGGTCCGCTCCCGTCTGTCCGAAAGATTGGCGCCCTCCGCCAGAGCCTGCCGCAGGAGATCCCGTTCCGCGTCGCTATATGGCCGGTAACCCGTCGGACCAAAGCGGCCGATACGCTCTCCATCTGTTTCGATCAGCGCCACGTCGACACCGTCAAGCGAGGTGCCGCTCATCAGCCCGATTGCCCCGATTACCCCCAACCCCGACCCCATCCCGCGCCTTGCGCGACCTTTACCCGGAGACTGGCGTCCGCCCCCCGGAACGACCATGCGTTGTTGAATCCGACGCCGGACCTGTTACACCACCCGGCGGCGCATGCGACAAGGCCGGCAGCACGAGATCCGATATGAGCGCGTACAAATCAGATTTTCTTAACGTCCTGGCCGAACGCGGCTTCATTCAACAGGTGTCAGAGCCCGAGGCACTGGATGCGCGTGCGAAGGCGGGCGCCATTACCGCCTACATCGGATTCGATTGCACGGCCGCATCGCTCCATGTTGGATCGCTCCTCCCCATCATGATGCTCTACTGGCTGCAGCAAACCGGGCACAGGCCTATTGCCCTGATGGGCGGCGGCACGACACGTGTTGGCGATCCATCGGGAAAGGATGAAAGCCGGCGGATTCTCACCGACGAGATGATCAATCGAAATCTCGCAGGCATCCAGGCGATATTCTCCAAATTTCTGAAATTTGAAGGCGCTGGCGGCAGCGCCATCATGGCCAACAATGCCGATTGGTTGAACGACCTCAACTATATCGATTTTCTGCGCGACGTAGGACGTCACTTCTCGGTCAACCGGATGCTTGCTTTCGATTCGGTGAAGCTGCGTCTCGATCGTCAGCAGGAACTGTCGTTTCTCGAGTTCAACTACATGGTCCTGCAGGCCTACGATTTCGTCGAGCTGAACAAACGTTATGGCTGCATTCTGCAGATGGGCGGGTCGGATCAATGGGGCAACATCGTCAACGGTATCGATCTTGGACGGCGAATGTCGAACGTACAGTTGTTCGCTCTGACGGCGCCTCTGATCACGACATCATCGGGAGCCAAGATGGGCAAGACTGCCGCCGGTGCGGTCTGGCTCAATGCTGACCAGGTCAGTCCGTACGATTACTGGCAATATTGGCGCAACACCGAGGACGGCGACGTTGCGCGTTTCCTCAAGCTTTTCACCGTGCTCCCCTTGAGTGAAGTTGCGCGCCTTGCCGTCCTTAAAGGCAACGAGATCAATGATGCCAAGAAGATTCTTGCCACCGAGGCGACGGCCCTGGTGCATGGCCGTGCGGCTGCGGATCAGGCCGCCGAGACCGCACGGAAAACCTTTGAGGACGGCGGCACTTCACTGACTTTGCCAACCGTATCTGTTTCGCAAAAGGACATTGCGGCCGGTATCGGCGTGCTTAACGCTTTTGTCCTAGCAGGGCTCGCGGCTTCCAACGGCGAAGTACGCCGCGCCATCGGCAACGGCGCCGTAGCCGTTAACGACGTCCGGATTACAAGCGACAAACACGTTGTCGCCGAGAAGGATGTAACGCCTGATGGTGTCATTAAATTATCGCTCGGAAAGAAACAGCACGTCTTACTGAAGCCGCGCTGATTTTCAACGCGACGGTGGAACAAGGTTCCGGTCGTATGCACCCGGCGTTGGGGCGAATTTAGGATCGAAAGTTCCTGGAGAGGGAACAAGCTTCCGCAACAGCCCCGGTGTAATCGCGCTCACTGGATTGACCGTAATCCGCGGTGCACCGGGCGGACCAACCGCCTCATAGTTGATGCCGAGCAGGCCCTCTTTGTTGCCACCACCGAGGAACAGACCGACAATTGGGATCTGTCCGAACATATTGTTGATGCCGTAAAACGGGACGAACGTTCCTCGCAGGTGAACGTCATCTCTCAAGTAATCAATGTTCCCTTCAACCGTAGCGCCAACCAGAGGCCCGCGCACAACACCGTCGCGAATAGCCATCTTGCCGGGAAAACGCGTAAATTCCGCCCGCATCTCGCTGAAATCGACACCTGACGAGCCGTGCGCATTCGGCGCCCCAGCCACGATCTTGTCGAGCGTCGGCTCGCCGCGCACAGCGAATCTGCGGATATAAAGCGTGCCGACCTGTGGCGACTGTTCCTGAGTCGGCGGGTCCATCGCCAACCACATCTGACCTCCGTACATGCGCGGGTACATGTCGGTGAAGCGGAACAGCGCGCCCGCGTCGTCTGTCTCGAAATAGACGACCTGGTGATTGTCGCGCGATCGTATGCGCAGGTCGCCATTGAAGGGGGTGTCGCGACCGATCTTGCTGGTCATAGCGAAGCTACGGATGTGGCCGCCTCGGCGCGAAACCTTCAGATCCAAACCGCGCAAGGTCTCGCCGTTGTGCCCGGCCACCGTTCCGACCTTCACATCGAGGTCAAGGTCGGCCTGCTTCTGCTTGCTTTTGTCGGCCGAAGAGCCCGCCAACGATGATTTCACAAAATTCCGCCCGTCATAGATATCGCCGCGCATCGAGACATGCAGGACGCCGTCGGCCGCACGGTCGACCTTCAGTGAAACCCTATCGCCTTCAGACAAGGCGAATACCGGAAAGTTCGCGGAAACGATGTCGTTCGTTGAGCTATCGAGCTCGACGGAGCCACGGATCGTTGCGCCGGAACCATCGATACTTAAGTCGTCGATGCGGACGCTCTTGCCGGTCCTGAGCATTGTATAGGTCGCCCGTGCCGGTCTGCCCATTGCCTTTACCCAGCCGGGAAACAGGTTATCGATTTTGACCGGCGTCAGGTCAGCCTCAACGTTAAGGCCTTCATCTTTGCCGCTATCGTTGATCTTGCCTGTCAACTTGATCGGGATAGATCCGGTAATCGCGTTGCCGCTGTCCATGCCGAGTCGGCGACGGGCGGCATCGTCGATGACCGACTGCATGCGCAACTCGGCGTCGGCTTGTCCGGTCTGCTTGCGTAAATCGATAGACGCGGGCGTGCCGTTGATCTTGGCGTCGCCCTTGATCTGATATCCGTCTCCCGTCGCAGTAACCTTGAGTAGCGGGGCCTCGATCCGTTGGCCGAGCAGCATTTTGTCGGCAGCAAAATTGGCAAGGTCGGCGTTGACCGTATATGACGAGGAATCGTCCGACATCACCCGCGCGAGCGCCAGTTTGACCGCGACTTGGGCCGTAACCGTCCCCCGGCTGGATCCGGGGTCGAGCGTCATTCCAACGGTGTCGCGCAGGCCCTCACTGGATAGCAGCGCCAGTGCCGCCGGCACCGAGCCGTCGATTCGAAAATTCGCCCGCGCAGGCGCAGGCTTGGGAAACGTGTCAGGAACCTCAAAAACGCCGCCCGCAATATTCAACCTGCGACCGGGTGCAACGTCCACAGTACCCCGTCCAAGGTTGACAACGGCCGCGCGACCGGCAATTCGCACGTTCAGGTCGGCATCGCGAATGGCCGGCAGGCTCGCGATCGGACGCAACGTCGTGCCACTTGTTTCAATGTCTACGGAGAAACCGTCTTCGGGCGTCGGGGGCCCATTGTGCTTGAAGTTCTCAACGGCTGCATTACCGGCGACGACCAGCCGTTCCACCATCCCGCCGGAAATGTGTGTCTCGACCCAGTCACGCACATCGACTGCCGCAAAGATGGGCCAAATGCGTTTCACCGCATATACGGGCATACGTGTGCCCGCCACACCAAAAGCAATGCGCGGTTCTTTCTCCCCGTAATCCAGCCGGCCCGTAATTGCGAGGCCAATATTATGTGACGGACGCGTATCAATTCGGCTGATGTCGCCCTGCTCAAGGTCGATCCGTTTGCGGCTGGTATCGACCTTCATGCGAATGGCGATACGATTGAGAGCGATACCCTCATCTTCAGGTGACGCACCCGGACCGAGAATGACTGGATCAATGACTGAATCGCCCCGGGTCAGATTTATCAGCCAGATGCCGCTTTGTTCGATCGGCGCTTCCACAGTCGCACGCATCGTGAACTGATTACCGCCGGACTGAACTTGAAACGGCACGACAAGACTACGGCGGCGGCTATCCCAGTTAAATCTCACATCGGCGCGATCGATGGTGAAGCTGACCTTATCGTAATTCCTGTCGACGACTGTTCCGCCTTCCGTAAACAACTGTCCTTGCACAACCTGGGGCGTTCCATCCGGAAGCACGTCGGCACGAATGCTTGCTGACACCGGCAGGTCGAGATCGAAGTCGTCAGTGTCAAGGCGTAACGCCAGGAGAATGTCCCGCAACGAAACCTTTCGTGCCTCGATGCCGACCGCCCGCACACCATCGCTCAACGGACGCATCGCCGCACTCAATACCCATGGTCGATCGGCGTTGCCGGATTCAAGCCGAAAGACAACACCGCCTCGTCGTGGCCGCGTCAGGCTTGCGTTGATGCTGTCGAATGTCCAGCGCTTGCCGTTGCGGCGATCGTCCACGACCAGATTGCCGTTCTTTAATCCCAACTCTCGCAGGTCATGCCCGTCGAGCCCCGTCTGACCAAGCGCGTCGATCCATGCCATGATCGAGGCAAGCTTTTCGAACTCGGCATGCAACACGCCCTGCGAACTGACTGAGGGATCCGAGTTATCGCCTTGCTGAATCGCACCGCGCGTGACGGCTGTCGCGATGGGTCGCTTGTCCGCCCCTGCAAAAACGGTCAGGCGGCCGTCGGTTTCGATGCGGACTGCCATTTCCGCGCCGACAAGATTGAGACTTTGTGCGCGCAGCTGGCCGATGATCAAGCTTCTGCCGGAAAGTCCAACTTCCGCCTTGGGTGCGCTCGCGACGATCGCTCCGTCACGATCACGCACAACGATGTCACGCAATCGCAACGACGTTCGTCCCTTTTCGTCGCGCTCGAGCTGAGTTCCGCCGACAACAACTGAGTGATTGCCGCCAAAATTTTCTTCTATGGCGGCTTTGAGCCACGGAGTCGCCACGTCGAATTCGATAGGACCGCTCGACAATCGCCACCACAGTCCGAGAACACTTAAGACCGTCAGGGCAGCGCAGATCACGGTCCCAAGAAGAAGGCGCCGCAAGAAGCGCCTGCGAAGCAGACTCGAAAAAGCGTGGCGGAGGCCGGTCCATCGTCGGTGTGCCAGCCGGTGCATCACACGGCGGGCACGCGGCATGTGCCCGACAGCAACTGCATGGTGGGCCCGGTGTCCGTGCTGGTGTTCGGCGCCTGTCATGCGCTAAGTCGCGCCCCTCGTCTGACGCAGCGTGCGTAAGGTATTGCCGAGCAGACAAGCAATCGCTGCGGCTTACGACACATGTGTTCGGAACCCGTTGCGCCCCTCCGACGCAAATGGCATGTCCGACAAGACCGCTCGAAAACGACGAAAGGAAGGCACATGAGCCGCGAGCTTGTTGCGGGTGCGAAGGCCCCGGCCTTCACCCTCCCGACCGACGGGGGCGGCAAGGTTTCGTTGAAAGATTTCAAAGGGCGCAAGCTCGTCCTCTATTTCTATCCGAAGGCCGACACCCCTGGTTGTACAATGGAAGCGACCGACTTCACCCGCCTTCGCGCCGATTTTGCCAAAGCCGGCACCAGCATTCTTGGTGTTTCGGCGGACCCGGTATCCGCCCAAGACAAGTTCAAATCCAAGCATCGCCTGGGAATCACGCTGGGGTCAGATGAAGCCAGAAAAGTGCTGCAAGCGTACGGAGCCTGGGGCGAGAAATCGATGTACGGCCGAAAATTTACGGGTGTCCTGCGAAAGACGTTTTTGATTGACCAGGAAGGTCGCATCGTTCGGGTCTGGCCGAAAGTCCGCGTGCGTGGGCATGCCAGGGAAGTCCTGCTAGCCGCCCGCGACATGTAATCCCCGGCAACTGCTGACGAATCTCACCGATAACTCAATCCGATTACCGGTTTCTTAACCATATCGGGATTGATATCCACTGGAATGTCGTACCCATCGTCGTCGCCGTACTACCCGGCATCCGAACAGGTCGCTCGCCGTACGCACTTGCGTGCGTCGGCGGCGGCGATGTCCAACCATCTTCAGCGCCACAACAACGCCTATACTTTTGCACATGCGGGCCATCAGATTCGGATCGGTCCGGTTGCGTTCTGGATCGTCGTCGGTGCTCTCGTGATTATGGGCGTGTGGTCAATCGCAACCGGCACCTACTTTGCCTTTCGGGAGAACGTGTTGACGCGCCTGATCAGTCGTCAGGCCGAGATGCAGTTCGCCTACGAAGACCGAATTGCCGAATTGCGCGCGCAGGTGGACCGCGTCATGAGTCGACAATTGCTTGACCAAGAGCAGTTCGAGCAAAAGCTCAATGCACTGCTGCAGCGGCAAGCAACTCTTGAACAGCGAACGTCCGCACTTGGCGGCGAGCCATTGGCAACCGGCACCATCAAGCCATCACGGGTTGCGCCGCCTGGATCGGCTGAACGGTCCCCAAGGCCGTCACCGATCAACGACACAGTAATCTTCACGGCGCCACCCGATCGCGAGGCGCGACTTTATTCTCGCGAACTGCCTGCAGCGGCGACGCAAATTGCAGAACGAACGACAAGCGGCGGTCTTACGGGAATCCTCGCACGCATTTCCCTCTCCCTGGACAGGATTGAGCAGAAACAGGCAGCAACACTCGCCAATCTCGAAGAGCACATTGAAACCAAAGCACGCCGCATACGCGGCGTCCTTACCGATCTTGGTGTCGAATCTGCCAAGTCGCGCGGCCAAGGTCCGGTCGGTGGACCATTCGTTCCGGTCAAGCCGCCACCAACCGGTGCCAGCGCCTTCGACCGCCAGCTTTATCGCATTAATGTCGCACGCGCCCAAATCGACCGGTACGCCCACATTCTCGTCACAGTGCCCGTTCGCAAGCCGATCGCGGGTGAAGTGGACATGAGTTCCCCTTTCGGCATGCGCATGGACCCTTTTCTGGGCCGCCCTGCGGTCCACACCGGCATTGATCTTCGCGGAGAGACCGGCGAGCCGGTTCGTGCGACCGCCAGCGGCCAAGTGACGATCGCGGGACGCGAGGGCGGCTATGGCAACATGGTCGAGATCAATCACGGCAATGGTCTTGCGAGCCGCTACGGACACCTGTCGCAGATCGGCGTCAAAGTCGGTCAGTTCGTCCGGATCGGCGAAGTCATTGGACGAATCGGTTCGACGGGGCGCTCGACCGGTCCTCACCTGCACTACGAAACGCGCGTCAATGGAGAGGCGGTCGATCCGCAGAAATTCCTACGCGCGGGTCTCAGGTTGGGCAACATCTGAACTTTTTCGGATTATTCGACGTCTTCGACCTTGTCCGGCCCGCCACCGAAGGCCTTCTGGGCGAGCGCTGCCTGCATGAATTCGTCGAGATCGCCATCCAGCACTCCCGCCGTATTTGAAGTCGACACGCCGGTCCGAAGATCTTTCACCATCTGGTACGGCTGAAGCACATAAGAGCGAATTTGGTGGCCCCAGCCGATATCGGTCTTGGCCGCCTGCTCGGCTGCGGCTTTTTCCTCACGCTTTTTCATTTCCATCTCGAAGAGTCTTGCACGCAGCATGTCCCACGCCATCGCCCGGTTGCGATGCTGCGAACGATCGCTCTGGCATTTCACCACGATATTGGTCGGAATATGCGTCAAGCGAACGGCCGATTCGGTCTTGTTCACGTGCTGCCCCCCGGCTCCGCCCGAACGCATGACGTCGGTTCGCACGTCGCTTTCCTTGATGTCGATTTTGATCCGATCGTCGACCACCGGATAAACGGTCACACTGGCAAACGAGGTGTGCCGGCGCGCATTCGCATCGAAAGGCGAAATACGGACCAGGCGATGCACGCCATTCTCGCTCTTGAGCCACCCGTATGCATTATGCCCTTTTACCACGACAGTCGCCGACTTGATGCCGGCGCCCTCGCCTTCCGTTTCTTCAATCCACTCGACTTTGTACCCATGCGCTTCCGACCACCGTACATACATGCGCATGAGCATGTTGGCCCAGTCCTGGCTTTCGGTTCCGCCAGCTCCTGCATGTACTTCGAGATAGCAGTCGTTGGCGTCGGCCTCGCCCGACAAAAGTGCCTCAAGCTCGCGCCGGGCCACTTCGACTTTCAGGCGTTTAAGCGCTGCTTCTGCTTCGCTGACCGTTTTCTCGTCTTTCTCGGCTTCACCAAGCTCTATGAGGGTAAGCTGGTCGTCGAGCTCCTGCTCAATGCGCCCGATTGCCTTGAGCCGGTCGTCGAGCGCATCGCGCTCGCGCATCACGCGTTGTGCCCGCGCCTGGTCGCTCCAGAGATTTGGGTCCTCTGATTCCTTGTTCAGCTCGGCGAGGCGCCGCGTCGCCGTGTCGACGTCAAAGATGCCTCCTCAGCAGTCGTACGGACTGCTTGATTTCCTCAACCAGATTCTGTGTTTCCGAGCGCATCGATTCGTCCTTTGCCGCAATTGTTTCGCATGTAGCGTTCCTGAACTCGCGCTGCAACCCTCCCTTTGCCGGCCGAAAGAAAGCGCCGGTCGCGCCGGAACAACGACTTTGCGGACGCATTGACCAAGGAAAACAGATCGTGCAGGCGCTGCCAGAGATGGTTGCAAAGGCTTCCGACCACGGCCCTTGAGCAAGAGTTCGAAGCGCAGCTTGGAACGACCGGAAATCACGTCGAACGTCTCGCCAGATTGACGTCGGCCGCAGAGCGAAACGTCGACACGAAGGCCGCATGGGTCGGCCAAGCGAAATCCATTCCCGACCGCAAACGCGACGGCTAGTAAAGTCCACCGGTTCCAGAGCGAATTGCACGGTCGGTATCCGGACTAACGCCTACACCCCATGGCCGCTCGATATCGCGGCCGTCGCCGCTTCCGACGACCGAATAGCCGTCTGACGGCGGCGCAGTGCCCGGTTTGAAAGCTTCGAGAATCGCCCGTTGGGTCTCAGGGCCCGCGCGTGCGCCGGTCTTCAGATCAACGCGGATCAGTTTGATCCCGGGAGGAACGCGGAAAGGCACGGCCGGCTTATCGGCCAGCGCTACCTTGAGAAAGTCCTTCACAATGGGCGCCGCTAGGTGGCCGCCGGTCGCACCGCGTCCGATGTGGCGGGGCTTGTCGTAACCCAGGTAGACACCGACTACGATGTCGGGCGTGAACCCGATGAACCATGCATCCTTTTCATCATTTGTGGTGCCGGTTTTTCCCGCTACCGGCCGCCCGACCTCGCGCACAACCGTTGCCGTACCGCGTTGGACGACGCCTTCCATCATCGAAGTAATCTGATAGGCGGTCATCGGATCGAGAACCTGCTGGCGCCGGTCGACAAGTGAGGGCTCGGGCTGATTTTCCCATTTCTTGGCGTCGCAGCCGATGCACTCGCGCTCATCATGTTTGTAAACGGTGTGGCCGTAGCGATCCTGAATGCGGTCAATCAGGGTGGGTTTGATCTTCCTGCCGCCGTTGTCAAACATCCCGTACGCCGTCACCATGCGCAGGAGCGTGGTCTCCCCCGCCCCAAGCGAAAAAGAAAGATAAGGTGGCAAATCATCGTATACGCCGAAGCGTTTCGCGTAATCGGCAATCAACGGCATGCCGATATCCTGAGCCAATCGCACCGTCATGACGTTGCGCGAGTGCTCGATGCCGAAACGCAGTGTAGACGGTCCGTAGAATTTTCCTTCATAATTTTCAGGCCGCCAGACCCCGATGCCCGGGCCTTGGTCGATCTCAAGCGGCGCATCGAGCACGATGGTTGACGGCGTATAACCATTGTCCAGCGCGGCAGCATAGACAAAGGGTTTGAATGAAGAGCCTGGCTGCCGAAGCGCCTGCGTCGCGCGATTGAACTGACTTTGATCAAAGGAGAACCCACCGACCATCGCGAGCACGCGCCCGGTCCACGGGTCTTCGACAACCATCGCACCGGATATTTCCGGTACCTGTCGTAACGCAAATTGTCCCTCGGTTTTTGCAGGCTCCACATAGAAGACGTCGCCGGGGCTGACCACCTGGCTCACTTTTGCGGGAGCCTTGCCCGCGGTCTTTGCCCATTTCAATCCGTCGAGCGGCAAGATACCGACAGTGCGTTCCTTGCTGACGAAGCCGCCGGGCTCTCGCCCGGGCTGCAGACCAATGCGGGCTGACTGGTCACCGACTTCAAGGGCTACCGCCAGTCGCCATGGTGCCACGTCCGACAGGGCCTTTACCTCGGCAAGCTTGGCACCCCAATCACCACTAATGTCGATTTTCGTTACCGGGCCGCGCCAACCCTGGGTCTGATCGAAGCGCACGAGGCCTTCGGTGAGCGTCTTGCGCGCCAGTACCTGAAGCTTGGTATCAAGCGACGTTCGCACGGACAGGCCGCCTTCATACAATTTTTTCTCGCCGTAGCGCTCATAGAGTTCGCGCCGCACTTCCTCCGCAAAATATTCGGCAGCAAAAGTATG
>Ga0070741_10007194_pt1 | contig 23246 bp, 29 predicted proteins | sample Coa_R1_4_FD_66440 | JGI IMG/M metagenome (GOLD analysis project Ga0070741, IMG submission 66440) | Surface soil microbial communities from Centralia Pennsylvania, which are recovering from an underground coalmine fire - Coalmine... | ecosystem: Environmental > Terrestrial > Soil > Unclassified ... | reverse complement strand
GCCGGGCTTGTCCCGGCCATCCACGTCTTTCTGCTGTCTTTGAAGCAAAGGCGTGGATGCCCGGCACAAGAGTCTACCCTTGGGCCGGCCGAAGGCCGGACCCGAGGGCCGGGCATGACGCGCTTCGCGCGTCACTTCTTCTCCAACAGCAGCGTCCCTTCCTTCTTGATCGCGGGCGTAATCACCTTCGCAAGCTTGGCCAGGAGCCACGGCAGCTCGACATCGAGCTTCACGTAATTCTCCGCGACCAGGATTGTCCCGTTCACCTGCTGGGCGAGGGCGCTCACGCCGAAATGCAGCGTATCACCCTCCCAGCGCTCTTCCTGGATCGTCAGTACGCTGGCGAAGGAAGTGCGCGCTTCCGTAATACCGGTCTTAATGCGCCGCAGCGCCTCTTCCTTCCCGTGGTGATGGGGGATCGAAACCGTGATCGTCTCGCGCATGGCGCTCGTCCTCGAACCGGGATGGCCCACACCCATGTAGGCGCGATTGACGCCGGGGGAAGCCTCCGCCGGACTTGGGCACCGAAAAAATTCGCACCTATATACTTGACTTAGCTAATCCTTGCAGCCTAACTCATTTAGGCGCGACAGGCCGGGCTAAGTTGAGTGTTAGGTGCGCTCCATGAAAGGAGCGCCCGATGGGCGAATATATTCGCGAGAAAACCGCCGCGCAGGAAGAACAGCGCGCCGCAAAAATTGTCGACGAGGTGTCGCAAATGCTCGCAGAGTGGGAAGCGTCTGGCGAGTTGGCATCGGACTTCGCGAAGCGTCTAGTTTTTTATTTCGCCCGCCATTCGGACGATGTCTTGCAGGCCAGCAAAGAGCTTCAAGGCGCGTCCCGCTAGTTTACCTGCAAGCACTGCTTCCCTGAGAATTTGGGTCGTCGTAACGCTGAAGTCCTTACGCTGGTAAGGGTCTGCGCCGCGAAGAAACCTAGACATTTTTGCCTCTCCCGATCCCTCGGCGTACTCCAATGCGAAGCCGTGCAGCATGTCGTGTCTAAATTCAGATGCTCTTTCGATTTCATCCATTAGCGCGCTAACGCCCGTTTCAAATACCTCAAGCGCCTCGCCGTAGGTCTTGAGCATCCGCGCTACGCGTCGAATGTATTTGATCTTCCGGTTGAGGCTCCATGGCAAAACAGGTTCGACTGATCGCCCGCCTAAGTTGTGATGCAGCACCAAGATAGTAAAATCGATTCCCGATTCTAGTTGCGCCCAGGATATCGTCAGCCGTCCGATCGCTGCGAAGAACGCTTCATCTTCCGGCGTCGTATAAGTTGGAGCAGCCATGGCAAAAGACCCGACAAAGGCAAAAAAATTTCAGGAAACGCTGCGCAATTTGCTGAGCGCCCCGCCCAAGCCGCACAAGGATATGAAGCTTGGAAAGCGGAAGGCGAGTCGAAAAAAGAAGAAAGAAAAGGCCGCTTAATACGGCCCTTTCTTCTTGCGCCAGCGCATGAAGTGATACGCGCGCTGGCGTTTCGAGCGGATTTTAGTGAGTCCGTCGATAGGTTAGGCGCTTGCCTTCGATGCCTTTCAGCGCGGTAGCCGCGCGCTCCGCATCGGAAACGCCTAAGCCCGAACGGTTGTTGTGGCGAAACTCAAATTCGGAAACGTAGCGGCCAAGATGCTGCTCGCCGCAGAACGTATAAGTCCCACGCATCCCGCGTTTGAAAATGCCGAAGAAATTTTCGACGGCGTTTGTGGTCTGGCCTTCGGAGCCGACATATAATCCGCTCTGATTCCAGCCGTGGCGCACAGTTTTATGGTCGGCAAACTCCTTTCCGACTTCGGTGTAAAGGCGGGATTCGTCGGTGTGCAGTTCTGAATCGCGGCTCGCATTCGTAACGAGGATTTCGCGAACGCCATCGGCGCTCGCGCGCTTGACGTGAAAGGCACGGACGCGGCCCTTCGGCTCAACGAGCGCTACAATCTGTTGCTTGTTGCTGTGGCCCTTCTTGTAGCCCTTCGCGCGCTTTGACGTGTTGCCGAAATAGGTTTCGTCCGCTTGTACCGTTTTGCCTTTGCCGCCCATAGGTTCGGCGTTCTTGTCGGTCATGGCTTCACGAATGCGATGCGCGAGGAACCACGCGCTCTTGTAGGTCACGCCGAGCATACGGTGCAGTTGATGCGCCGACATGCCCGACTTGCTTGCGCTCAGTAGGTGGATCGCAAATAGCCATTTGTGAAGCGGGATATGCGAACGCTCCATGACTGTGCCGGTGCGGCAGGTGAACTTGTCGCGGCAATCATTGCAAAGGAAATAGCCCTTCTGCGTTTCGCCCTTCATGCGGTGGACGTTATCCGAACCGCAATGCGGGCAAGAGACGCCGTTCGGCCAGCGCGAGGCTTCGATATGCTTTTCGGCTGCCTTTTCGTCAGTGAACTGCTTCGCAAGTGCCATAACCCTTCTCCTTGAGAAGGATATGAGCATGGCAGCAATGCTAAGTCAAGTATATAAGTGCGAAAAAATTCCGCCGGGTCTCAGCCACATTCTGGCCGGATTGCGTGGCAAGTTTCGGTGTGGGGGGCTCACCGCGGCAAGGCCGCCGGGGGCCAGACGATGTCCACAGCATTACGCGAAGGCGTGCAGCGCCTCGAAATCACCACGCGCGTCACGCTCGGCGTGCTCGCACTCGCAAGCGGCGTCTATACTTATCTCGGCGTGCGCGAGCTTTTGAACGGTAACGCCACCGTCGTCTTTTTCGCGGCGGTGATCTACTCGGTCGCGGTCTCGGTCGGCATTTACGCCTTCTGGACGTTTTTGCTCCGTTTCCTCCCGCATATCCGGGACGTTTCGGGCCGCAGCCTTTTGTTCGGCTGCATGGGGCTCGGCGCTTTCATGATCATTGCCATGTCCGCGTGGCTCAACGCTTCGGCGCTCGCCGGTGCCGCCGCGATCCAGCAGCATCTCTCGGCTTCGGTGGAATCTTACACCCGCGATCTCGACAAGGCGCACGCGAATGCGATCGCGGCGCAGGGCTTGCTGCCGGATATTCGGCTGGCTGCGATGCACTTCGGCAAGCTCGCGGAATCGGAAAAAGGCGGCTCGCTCACCGGCACCTCTGGCTCAGGCACCGTCGTGCAGCTCCTCACCCAGATGTCGAATCAGTTGAACGACCTTGCGCAGCAGGTCGCCTCCTCCGACGAAAAAGTGCAGAAGCTGTTCGAACAGGGCTCTAAGCATCTCGCGAAGATGCGCGAACTCGTCTCCGCCAGGGGGCCGGTCGCGGCGAGAAGCGACGCGTTCGGCGCCGAGACGCTGGCGCTTTCCGCTGTGATCAACTCGCTGCAGCAGACCTCCGTCGCGCCCGCTGTGAAACGGCAGGCCGACAATCTCCTGAACGGGTTCGTCGCGCCGGTCGCGGGCGGGCGCGGGGACTTGTTCGACCGCCAGACCGCCGTCGTGGGCAAGGTCGGAGACGCGGTAAAGCAGCAGGCGAAGGCGCTTTCCGCCGCCGCCGACAAGATTCTGGACGCGCCGCGGGTCGAGCCGGAGCGGTTTCAGCCTTTGTCGCCCGCGGAAGCGGTGTTGCGCTACGCGGGTGATTTCGTGCCGAGCTGGGCGGGCGCGATCGCGATCGACCTCATGCCCGCGGTGCTCGTGCTGATCCTCTGCGTCGTCCAGGCGGGCATCCGCCGCGAGAACGAGCCGCAGGCCGCGGCCAGCACCATGACCGCGGCCGAGCTGATCGCCGCGTTGCAATACGCGCGCGAGGTGGAAGCCGCGAACGGGGCGGCCCCGCCCGCGGCCCGCAAGAAAAACGCGCCGGCGGGAAAGCAGAACTCCGGCAAGCCGCCGTCGCCGGAAAAAGCCGCAAAAAAGGAGCCGAAGCTGATCGATGAGGACGAGCCGGAAAACGTAACGCCGTTTTCGTCGGCGCGGGCGGTGAAGGAGTAGCCGTTGTTCCCCGCCGCGAAAATCCGGGAACGCGCGGCCGAATGGCTGCGCAACAATCCCGATGACCGCATTCTCAGCTGGCTCTTCAGCCTGGTCGTGATCGCGACGATCTGGGTGGTCGGCCTCGACTATTACGGGATGCTTGAGAGCGAACTGAATAACGAAACAACGATTTCCGCGCCGGTGCCGGCGAACGATCCCGCACCATCGCTCCTGCCGTCGATCATGCCGGGCCTTACGCCCGGCAAGGACCGGCGAATCGCGATGCCGAAGCCGAACGGCAAGCTCTCGGAGCGGATGACGTTCGAGCTGCTTGGCGACGGCAGGCTCTACGCCACCGGCATGATCTATACCGGCGCCTTCGATGCCTTCAAAACCGAAGTTGAGAAGCGCGGCGGTTATGTGAAGACGGTGGTGCTGAATTCGACCGGCGGCTCCGTGCAGGACGCAATCGCAATGGGCCGCCTGATCCGCGAGAAGAAATTCGCGACCGCTGTTGAGAACGGCGGCTATTGCGCGTCGTCCTGTCCGCTTGTCTTCGCGGGCGGCGAGGAGCGCAGGGCAGGCGAAAAGGCTGTGATCGGCGTGCACCAGGCGTTTTCGCCGGGCGATCCCGGCTTCGACGGCGCGCGCGGCATGGCGGAAGCGCAGCGGATTTCCGCCGACTGCCAGAAATACCTCGCCGAGATGGGCGTCGATCTCCGCCTCTGGGTGCATGCGATGGAGACGCCGAGAGACCAGCTCTATTTCCTGAAGCCGGACGAGCTGATTTCGCTCAAGCTCGCGACCCGGCGCGGGAGCGAGCCGAAGACGGCGGCAAGCGCGGGATAATCTCAGTTGTCATTCCAGGGCGCCTGCGAAGCAGGCGAGTTCGGAATCCAGAAGCATTCGCAAGCGTTTCTGGATTCCGGGTCTGCAGCGCACCGCTTACGCGCTGCGCTGCGCCCGGAATGACCCGATATTGGGCGCGTGGCTCTTTCCTCCCGCCCGGATTCCGGCATGATGGGCATGGGGAAACGCAGGAAATAACAATATGGAGCGCATCTGGCTGAAGCACTACCCGCCCGGCGTGCCGGCGGAGATCGACCCATCGCAATACAAGTCCGTCGTCGCGCTGATCGAGGAGTGCTTCACGAAATATCGCGATGCGTCCGGCTATTCCTTCATGGGCAAGGAGTTCACCTACGGCGAGGTGGACGAGCTTTCGAAAGCTTTTGCTGCTTATCTCCAATCGAAGAACCTGCCGCGCGGCGCGCGGGTTGCGATCATGATGCCGAACACGCCGCAATATCCGGTGGCGATGGCGGGTATCTTGCGCGCCGGTTACGTCGTGGTGAACATCAATCCGCTCTATACGCCGCGCGAGTTGGAGCATCAGCTCAATGACTCGGGCGCGGAAGCGATCGTCATCCTCGAAAACTTCGCGCATGTGCTCGAACAGGTGGTGACCCGCACCTCGATCAAGCAGGTGATCGTGACGAGCCTCGGCGAGATGCTGAGGCTGAAAGGCAAGATCGTCAATTTTGTCGTGCGGCACGTCAAGAAGCTCGTGCCGAACTATTCGCTCCTCGGCGCGGTGACATTTTCACAGGCGATCGCGGAAGGAAAAAAACGCACACTGTTTCCGGTCGACCTCCATCAAGAGGACGTCGCCTATCTGCAATATACCGGCGGCACGACGGGCATCGCCAAGGGCGCCACGCTCACGCATAGAAACATCGTCGCGAACGCCTTGCAGTGCGATGCCTGGCTGCAGCCCGCGCTCAGGAAAGGCCCGCCGGGCCAGTTCATCTGCGTGACGGCGCTGCCGCTCTATCACATCTTCGCGCTCACCGCCTGTTTCTTCCTGTCGTTGCGGAACGGCGGGCTGTGCATTCTCATTCCCAATCCGCGCGACCTGAAATCGTTGATCCGCGACGTCTCGAAATATAAAATCTCATGCTTCCCGGCGGTGAATACGCTCTATAACGCCCTCCTGCATCATCCGGACTTCGGCAAGATTGACGTATCGCGGCTCCGCGCCGCCAATTCCGGCGGCATGGCGGTGACGCGCGCGGTCGCCGAGCTCTGGTTCAAGAAAACCGGCACCCCCATCATCGAGGGCTACGGCCTTTCGGAAACCTCGCCAGTCTTGACCTGCAATCGCGCCGACAACACCGAGTACACCGGAACGATCGGCCTGCCGTTCCCGTCCACCGACATCGCGATCAAGGACGAGGCGGGGAACGATTTGCCGCTCGGGCAGGCGGGCGAAATCTGCGCGCGCGGCCCGCAGGTGATGGCGGGCTACTGGAATCGTCCGGACGAGACCGCGAAGGTGATGACCAAAGATGGCTTCTTCCGCACCGGCGACATCGGCGTCATGGACGAGAAGGGCCGGGTGAAAATCGTCGACCGCAAGAAGGATATGATCCTCGTCTCCGGCTTCAACGTCTATCCGAACGAGGTGGAGGACGTGGTCGCGCATCACCCCGGGGTTCTCGAATGCGCGGTCGTGGGCGTGCCCGACGAACATTCGGGCGAGGTGGTGAAGCTTTTCGTGGTGAAGAAGGATCCCGCGCTCACCGAAGAGGCGTTGCGCAAATACTGCGCCGAACAGCTCGCGGGCTACAAGCGCCCGAAATACATCGAATTCCGCACCGAGCTGCCGAAGACGAATGTCGGCAAGATCTTGCGCCGCGCGCTGCGCGACGAGGCGAGGGCAGAGACCGGCGTACGGGCTGCGTAAGTACCCTTTGCCCCCTCAATCGTCATGCCCGGCTTTATGCCGGGCATCCACGCCTTTCTGCAGCTAAGGCGTGGATGGCATTCGAACTCGGGTTTGCCCGAGTTCGGCGCCTTAAGAGCTCAAGTCGGGTAAACCCGACTTGAGTGACAAAGCCCGGCCATGACAGTTATCAGCGCTGTGCTCAGCCAGTTCTTAATCACCCTTAACTTGAGCTTCATTTTCCGAGCCGCCGCCGCTAACCCTGCGAAATGACTCGACAATCCGGTGCCGGATCGGGTTACTCCGTGGCGATGACAAAACAGCCGTCCAGCCAGCGAACGCTTGCCTTTTACGAGCAAAATGCCAGCGCCTTCTGGGCGCGCACGCGCGACCATGACGTCAGCCACAACATCGCGGCGCTGCTGCGCTTCATCGAGGGCAAGCCGCCTTTTTCCATTCTCGATTTCGGCTGCGGGCCGGGACGCGACCTGAAAACGCTCTCAAGCCTCGGCCACGAAGCGGTCGGCCTCGAAGGGGCGGAGGCCTTCGCCGAAATGGCGCGAGCCCATTCCGGCTGCGAAGTGTGGGTACAGGATTTTCTCGCGCTCGATCTTCCGCCCGCCCGCTTCGACGGGATTTTCGCGAACGCATCGCTCTTCCACGTGCCGCCGAAGGAGCTTCCGCGTGTACTGTCGGAGCTTCGCGCGGCGCTGAAGCCGCGCGGCGTCCTGTTCAGCTCCAACCCGCACGGCAACGACACCGAGGAAATCCGCGCCGACGGCCGCTACGGCGTGTATCATTCGCCCGAAGCCTGGCGCCGCTACATGACGGACGCCGGTTTTTCCGAGCTCACGCATTTCTTCCGGCCGGAGGGGAAGCCGCGCGAGGAGCAGCCGTGGCTCGCGAGCGTATGGCGGCGCTGAGCTTATGCGGGCCAGCGGGCCGATTGGACGGAAATCGTGCTCCGTTCTTCGGAATTTAGGCTGCCGTCGAAATCCCGGCCGAGCTCGCCGCGGTAGGGGCGAAGGCGCTCCAGAATCACGAGAACGATTACCAATACCGCCGCAAGCGCGAGCGCGCCCATCCAGTACGGAATGCCGGCATAGTCCGTAAAGATCGTTTTCGGCGCGCTCGCGCCGAGAACGGGAACGAGCAGCGGTTGCGCGTAGGAATAGGCGAGCGCGCCGAACAGCCCGCCGATCAGCGTGAACAGCGCATCGCGATAGCCGGCCCCGATCTGCGCGAGCGTCGTGCCGGGACAGGCGCCCGCGAGCGTGATGCCGGTGCCGAGAAGCAACCCGCCCACGATATCGGCGGCAATGAGCTCGGCCTTCGGCTGGAGCTTCACATAGCCGAAGCCGTTGAGCGCGGCGAGAACGACTGCGCCCGTCGCGACCGCCGTGAGAAACACCTTGAGCATGATGAAGTTGCTCAGCTGCATCTGCCCGACGATCACGCCAGGTTCGAACACGCGCGATTTCTCGAGCGCGAAGCCAAAAACGATCCCCATTGCGATTCCCGTAACGACGGCGCTTAAAACGCTCATGGAAACCTCCTAGATGCGGCGGAGCAGAAGATTGGCTGCAAGGATTCCGCCCGCGAACATCGCGGCGACCGCGACGGTGGAGCCGACGGAGAGCTGTGCAAGGCCGGAAAGACCGTGCCCGCTCGTGCAGCCGTCGGCGATCCGCGCGCCCAACAGCATGAGAAAGCCCGCATTGAAGGCGAGCGCGTATCGCTTCATGGGCGAAGCGGTACCAAGCGCCCGCTTCCAGATCGGGGAGATGGCCGCGCGCCGCGCGCCCGACAGCTTCATCGAAAGAAACGCACCGATCGCGATGCCGCCGACGAGCGCCACTTGCCACCAGTTCTTCGCGGTGAGCGCCACATGTTTCGCAGCGTAGTCGATTTTCAGAAGCTGCGGGTCGGCCCAGGACACGATCCAATCCGCGACCGTGACGTAGGAAGAGGAGGCGCCGAGCGCGGTTTCGGCCAAGAGAAACGCGGGGACCTACAGAAGGCCGATGACGATCCCGGCCACATAGGGCGACCAGGCCTTGTCGTGCAGAGAAATGTGCATATGCGTTTTCCTGCGAAAATTTTAAAAAGGATCGCAGCAAACCGCTCTTAAGACTTTGATCTGGCGCAAGCCGGGCCGTCTTGGCTCGCGGGCGTGGCTCGCGAGCCTTTGGCGGAAGTAGTTACGAGCGGCCCATGCACTCGCTAATGAAGGACATCCGCTCAAGAAAGTGCAGATAAGAATCGGTTGCCTGCTTTCTGCAGCCTGCGAGTTTCAGCCGGTAGCCGGCGGCGGTATTGATATCCGCGACTTCCTGCGCTTCCGCGCGCTGCTTTTGCGCTTCGGCTGCGGCCTTGAGTTCCTGGCCGGCGGTGCGCAAAGCCTGCGGAGCGTAGGAAACGGCGAGCGGCGTCGTGCCCATGCAGATGGCGGCCGCGGCGATAACGAAAAATGTCTTGAGCGTTTTTGTCATCTTCGTTCCTCCGGATCACTCGCGTCGGAACGGCGCGATGGCGAACAAATTGCATATCCGGCGCTCGAACGATGTGACCCCCGTCACAAGAATTGCAGGAGTCTCATCGTGCGCTTCCTCCCGCTACAGGGGGCGCATGCATTCGTGGATGAAGGTCATCCGGTGCAGGAAATGCAGTCCTTGCTCGCTCGCCTGTCTCTGGCAGGCCGAACATTTGAAGTGGTAGTTCGCGATCGCCTTGAGATTGGCCGCTTCCTGCGCTTCCACGCGCGCTTGCCGTACGCGCGCTTCGGCTTCCAGCTTTTGCCGCGCGGCGCGCGCGCTGTCGCGCCATTCCCGCAGCGTTTGCTGCAGCGTCTTGCCGGACGTTTCGTTACCGGTTGCGAATTGCGACATCGCAAGCGGCGCCGCGCCGATACAAATCGCAGCGCCGGCGATCGCTAAAAATGTACGGAATGATTTGTTCATGATCCGCATCCTCGTTTGAAAGGGCGCTGCTCTGACGCGGCAGCGTAAGCCGGATCGCATACCATGAGTCCGAGCGGTGTGACCGACATCACAAGCAAACGTGAAGAATATTTGAAGCGACAGTATGCCTCGGAGGTGAAAGTGACAGGCGAGGGGAGCGCTGACTCCGATCCCTCACTTGTGAGGGAGGAGAAAACTATGGGGCGAAGCGAGGTGGAGCGGCCGCGGCTGCTCCTCAGCGCGATGATGATGAAAGAAGATAGGATGAAGAATCGCTACGACCGGTACGCGCGCGTCCTCGGGGTGAGGAACAACGATCGGGACAAGCCGGGGCCTACAGTTCCGCCAGGCATTTTTTCATGAAGCGCCGCCGCTTCAGGAGGTGCAGGCCTTGCTCTTTCGCACGCTTGCTGCAGGCTGCGCGTTTCTGTTTCACGGCCATGGCCGCGCGCCAGTTCGCCTCTTGCGACGCCTTGATGCGCGCCTGCCGCTCGCGTATCTCTTCTTCGCGTTTTTCCCGTCTCTCCTGCACGGACTGGCGGTAGGTTTTTTTCGGCGCGGCGCTGTCCGTGCCGGACGATTGCGCGAATGCAGGCGGCGTGGCTGCGGTAAGGCTCACGGCCACGGCGGCGGTTACGAATAAATTCCGAAACGACCCAAACATTGCTCCCCCAATTTTTGTTGGAAACAATATAGGTCCTTTCGCTCCGGAAAAGATAACTTTTTCACGCGCGGCGCGGCACTTATGCTGCGCGCGTGATGCTCGCGCTGAGCGCGCGCAACAATACGCGCCGCGTTTCGTCGTCCTTCGCGATTTCGGGCTTTTCCGGCTCCGCCGCCGGCGCTTCGTCTTCGGCTTCGATCTCCTGCAGCTTTGCGATCAGATCGGACAGGAGGTCGCGTGAGACGGTGACGATTGCCTCGTGTTCGTTTTCGGTGACGAAACGGAGTACAAAATTTCCCTCAACCGGCGTGACGTCGAACGCCACCGGCTGGCGGATCTTGATTTGCATTGACTGGCCCCATTTTACTTTCACCCGGCTGCACCCCGTCCGGGCTTCTTCCCGTAAAGTCTTTTTCCCGCGAAAAGTTTCCTCCCGCCGGGAGTTTTCTTTTCCGGTAACCCATTGCCGCATACCGTCACGTAAATGTCAAAATGGAAATTTTTGCACAGGCGAGGAAATTGAGGCGGCGTAACGGTTTCGCTGCGCGAAAGGGAGCGATTGTCCACAGATTGAACCGGTTGCAGGTCCGGGAAATGAAATTTTTTGGATTTAGCCGCAGGAGCAGGCGATCTCGCCTGCGAATCTTTGTTTTCCAGCGCGGATTTTGTAGCGGCCGGGGAATTCGATGCCGTCGGGACTTTTGCGTGTGCGGATTTCGATTTCGATGGCGGCACCCGGCTCGACCTGTTTTCGGATGCCGAACGCCATCGTTTTCTTCCAGACGAAATTTTTAACATCGGATTTTGCGAGCGCGATTTTCCGGCCGGCCTCGATCTCGATTTCACCGCTGAAATCGAGCAGATCGTTATCGGAATAGGGCGCATGGCCTTCGAAGGAAACCGCAGGGATGATTTTCTCTGCTGTTGCGCAAGAGAAGGACGCGGTAGCGTGGGCTAAATTTACCGAGATGGCGGCAAATACAATGCCGCATGCTCCGAGTTGCAATTTGGAGCCAATAGGCGAGCTGCCTTGCGTCCTCACTTTCCGTCTACCGCACGCTCCAGCACCTGCCGGATAAACCGCTGATAGGAAATTCCGTGCTTGGCGGCGCTCTTCTTCACGGAGTCGAGGAGAGGCTTGGACAGTCGCATATTCACGCGCTCGCTTTTCGGCTGAAACTCGAAGCGAGCAGGCTTGAATTGCGAAAAGTCGAGATCGGAAAGGTCGCCTTCGAGAAACTTCTCGGCGGCGGCGTCTGTCTTGAATTTAGGAATCTTGCGCTTCATAGGCCTCGATTTCCTTTCTATGCATGTAGCGGGCGCTAATCGGCCGGATCAGTCGGGCCCCGCCCCGTTTTCGAAACGTAAAAGCAACGAACAATGGCCGTCCTCTAGGTGTTCGCCCCACCGCGATAAAGCGATCTTCTTCCAGGGAATGTTTCGAGTCGGGCGCAACTCGAGGCGCATTCTCGAACAAGGCCTCGATTTCCTCAGCCGAGACACCATGTTTCCGGCACTTCGCTCGGTTGGCTTCGTCCCAATCGAATCCGGCAAACGTAATCCTCATACAACACTATGGCGATTGTATGTACAAATGTCAACTATTGACATTGTTTATTAGTAGCCTTATATTCCTACCACCCTTCCATGAGGGCCGAGGCAGGATCCGGTCTTGTCCTTGGGGGAGGGTGCGGCGCTCGCGCCGCGCGGTGTTGACGTAGCGGCAACGCGGCGTCACCGGCCCGCGCGGTCCGGGAGGCGTAAGGTAGCCGTCCGTGGGGTAAAACAGGCCCCGCTGCCTTCAGTGGCTGGACGAGGCCCGGTTTGGGCGGGGGAGATCCCCGTCCGCGGTCGCGGCATAGGCCTTCAGTGGCTTCCCGACACCGCCCTGTAACCGGCGCCCGGAAGCGCGGCCCCCGCACGCCAAAAATCGCCGCCATGCGGATCGGTTTCGCGGATTTCGCGAGGCTTGTTCGCGCCGGAGCGCCGCAAGGCGTTTGCTTCTCGAAAGAGAGGCGGCCGGAAGACCCGTTGCGCCAAACCGGCGCTCCGGCTCCCTCGTTCCATTTTTCGGGACGAGGCTGACAAATGCCCCGGACGCACGAGAGAAGTGCGGGTGCGGGGACGATGGCGCTTGAATGGTATCCGGCTGCGACGAAATCACTCGCGCATTTATGTCGCGTGGCCACTCTGGGAACCTCATGGTTGTATCGCTATCGCTTGCACAGGACAACGATGCACATCGCCGGATCGAAAATCGCGGTATCGAGAATTTTCATGGGCGCGGCCGGTTTGTTTCTCGCCGCATGGGGTAGCGCCACCGTCGCCGAATACATCTTGCCCGGCTCGTTCTGGCAGGTATTCCTTGTGCTGGCCGTCATCTTGCTCGGTTATTTTGGCAAGTCGGTCTATGACGGCCACCTGCGATAGCTGATTCCGATTCCTGCAATGCCGGCGATGAATGGGTTCGCGAAGCTTTGCGCCTGCGCGCTCTTGCTCTGCGCCGCTGCGGCGGCCGCCGATCCGTTGCCGGCCGGCTGGCAGGAATATCGTTCCGCCGGCGGCGGCTTCAAAGTCGAAATGCCCGGCAAGCCCGAGGCGATCGAGAACGAGTTCGGCACGCAGGGCCAGAAGATGCACGGCTTCGCCTTCAGCCGCGACAAGAGCGGCGGCAGCAAGCAGGGCGCCATGCTCGCCATGGCGAGCGACCTGATCGGCGGGCGGAAACTGGAAGACGCCGAAAAGAATCTCGACACCGTCCGCGACACCGCGATGCAAACCATGGGCGCCAGGCTCGTGCGGGAGGCCAAGGAAAACGTCGGCGGCTATCCCGCGCGCCGGATCGAATATGAAGGGAACGGCTATTTCGGCACGCTCCTCGTCGTGCTCACGGAGCGGCGCATGTATCAGGTGAACGCCATGGGCCCGCAGGGCTATTCCGCGAGCGCCGAAGCCAAACGCTTTCTCGATTCCTTCGCGCTGACCGGGAACTAGGGCGCTGCAACAAAAGCCGATATTGCTCCCGTTTCCCGTTCCGCTACCATTCCTCCCGAACACGCCGCGAAAGAGCGTGCCAAAATCCATCACCGGGAGGACTACAAGTGAAACATTTTATTCGTCTTGCCGCCGTTACGTTGACGGCGATCGGACTTTGCACGAGCGCCGGGTTTGCAGCGGGCGCCGATAATTATCCGTCACGCCCCGTAAAGTGGGTCGTGCCCTATCCGCCGGGCGGCACCACCGACGTGCTCGCGCGGCTTTCGGCGCAGTGGCTGTCGGAACATCTGGGCCAGCAATTCATCGTCGAAAACAAGCCGGGCGGCGGCAACAATATCGGCACCGAATTCGTCATACGGTCGGACCCCGACGGCTACACGATGCTCCTCGTCAACCCGGCAAACGGCATCAACACGACGCTGTACAAGAACCTGAAGTTCAATTTCCCGAAGGACATTCAGGGCGTCGCAGGCCTCGTACGCACGCCCAATGTCATGGTCATCAACAAGGACTTCCCGGTGAAGACGGTGCAGGAGTTCATCGACTACTGCAAAAAGAACCCGGGCAAGATCAACATGGCGTCGTCCGGCGCGGGGACGTCGGTGCATCTCTCGGGCGAATTGTTCAAGAAGATGACCGGCTGCGACATGACCCACATCCCGTATAAGGGAGCGGGGCCCGCGCTCACCGACATCATGGGCAACCAGGTGCAGGTGATCTTCGACAACCTGCCTTCGTCTTCCGGCTTCATCAAATCCGGTGCGGTCCGCGCGCTTGGCGTCACCTCGACGAAGCGCGATGCGGAATTCCCGGATCTGCCGCCGATTGCCGACACCGTGCCGGGTTACGAAGCGACCGCCTGGTTCGGCATCGGCATGCCGAAAGGCACGCCGATGGAGATCGTGAACAAGGTCAACGCCGAGGTAAACCGGATGCTGAAGGACCCGGGCATGATCGAGAAGTTCGCCAAGCTCGGCGGCACGCCGATCCCGGGTACGCCCGAGGACTTCCAGAAGACGATTCAGGCCGAGACCGACAAGTGGGCGCCGGTTGTCCAGGCGTCGGGTGCGAAGGTTGAGTGAGTAGTCTGAACGGCTGTTCAGCTTCGGCGTGGCGGATGGGCATTTTATCCCTACGCCGAAGCGAATTACCGCGTTGCAGCATCGCAATTTGATTGACGCACGGGGGATGCGTCTGGAATCGTCGTTCACGTGTCTGGGAAAAAGGGCACGCTAACCGAAGGGGGAATTCAATGCGTTTGATTGTTACGGCTGCGGTCGCAGCACTTGCGCTCGCGTTCGCTGGCACGGCGGCGGATGCCAAGAAGGGTGGCGCGAAGCGCTACACGTTCAACGTTTCCTGCCCGGCGCTCGCGCCGGTTCCAATGAATATGGGCACCTGCACGGCGGCAGGGAAGAGCAAGGAAGCTGCGCGCGAGACCTGCCAGGCGAAGCATTTTATGTGCTACGCAAGCGACCCGGCCAAGAAGAAGGGCAAGAAGGCGGCAAAGAAGAAAGCCGCAAAGAAAAAAGCTTAATCGCTTCGACGATTACGTTCCTTCGGCCCGCCCGGCTAACGCCATGGCGGGCCGGAGTTCTTTTGGGAGGTAAAATAAACGCGAGCGGACGGGAACCCGGCGAGGGGTTGCGCGTTAGTTGGATGTTCGCGCACGCGAACCTGTCGGGCGTCATCCCCCCACCGCCCTTACCCCCGATAGCCCGGCAGTGAACCCGGCCGTCCCCGGCCGGGTTCTCTTTTGTGCATTCCGTTTGTGAAAGTTTATGCCGCAACCGCTTCGCGCGCGGCGGAAGCCGAACGGCTTACTCCAAGGAAATCAATCGCGTTTTCGGCGCCCGGCGCAAACCGGAAGGAGGCGCGGTAACGGCGCTTACGCCGTCGAGCTCGTCGCCCGCGTGCAAATAACGCATGGGGTCCGTTGCCTCACCAGTGACCCGCACCTCGTAATGCAGGTGCGGCCCGGTGGAACGTCCCGTCGTCCCGATCCGGCCGATGACGTCGCCGGGCTGTACTTCCTCGCCTAGCGTTGCCTCGATCGCGGAAAGATGCCCGTAGCGCGTGACGAGCCCCTTGCCGTGGTCGATCTCGACCATCAGGCCGTAGCCGCCTTGGTAGCTTGCGTTCGTGACGCGGCCCCCGGCGGTCGCCCGCACCAGCTCGCCGGGCGCGCCGCGAAAGTCGACACCGGAATGGATCGCTAGCTGATGAAAAAACGGATCGGCGCGGACGCCGAAGCCGCTTGTGATTTCCGACTGGCGCGGGACGGGGAAGCGCACCGGCACCGTTTGCAGCACCGTGTTGAGCTCCGAGAGCTTGGCCGCAGTCTCCTGCGTTTTCGCAAGCTTCTGATCGAAAGCGTCGCCCTTCGCCCTGAGAAGCGGGATGAACGGGCCGCCGATCGCAGGCCAGATGTCGGGGGAGCCCGTCGAAACGCCAAGCTCGGCGAGCACCGAGCGCGCGCGCATTTCGCCGGCGTCGATTGTCTGCGTGAGGCGGTCGAGCGTTTCCTGTTGCTTCGTTTCGATTTGCGCAAGCCCGTTCGACAGGTCCTGCAGCCGGGATTCGACCGGGCGGGAGCGATCGAGGATTGCGAAATTCATGGTCCTTCGAATCTCGCCCGATCGCTCCCCGGAGGGAGCGGGGACGATCTTGTCGGAGATCGGCGAGGGTTTCGCATTCGGCGTCCGCTCGATCACCGGAAACGTATCGGGCACAGGCCCGTTCAGGTCGCGCGTACGCGGGGTTTCCGGCGCCGGTTTCGGAGCGAGTTCGCTCAACGCATTCTGCCGCCGCTCGACGATCGCCTGCTTCTTCGCGAGCTCCGCGATCGTGCGGTCGACCCGTTCCTGCTCGACGAGCTTCAGCGATTGCAGCCGCTGCACCTGCGTCTGCAGCGCCGCGATCTGTGCGTCGTAGCTGCGAACGAGATTGGTTTGGTGCGCGACCAGCATGTGCAGCGCGTCGTCGCGGAAGAAAATGTAGAACGACGCGATGCCCGACCAGACCGTCAGCGCCGAAACCGCAGCGATCGCGCCGATTTTCACCGCCGGCGAAATCGGCTTGCGCTTCTGCGCATGCGTCTTTTCGCGATGCGCGTGATGATAATGCGAATATCGCCGTTCGAACGCGGAAGAGGAGGTCATGGGGATCTCGGGCCGCCCGGAATTCCCATCAGAGCCTTGTTCGGTTAACGGGAAGTCAACGGCTGCAACTCAGAGCTTTCGCACCGCATCGAGTACGTCTTCCGCATGTCCCTCGACTTTCACCTTCGGCCAGACATGCGCGACCTTTCCGTTCCGGTCGATCAAATAGGTGATCCGATGAACGCCGAGAAAGGTCTTCCCGTACATGCTCTTTTTGCCCCAGGCGCCATAGGCCTTGAGCATCTTGTGGGTTTCGTCCGAGAGCAGCGGGAAGGAAAGGCTATATTTGTCGCGAAACTTGCCCTGCGCTTTCACGGGGTCGGCGGAGACGCCGAGAATCACAGCCCCGGCCTTCTCGAACTGTTTTCGCAATCCATTGAACGCGATCGCTTCCCGGGAGCATCCCGGCGTGTCCGCGCGGGGGTAGAAATACAGCACAATGATGCTGTCTCGCAGCGATTTCAGCGAAATCTGGGTCCCGTCTTCGCGGGTTAAACTGAAATCGGGGGCTTTTGCACCGGGGGTTAGGATTTTGCCCATAGCCTTCCTTTCGTCGCCTTTTCCGCTTTGATAGGGCACAATGTTATAGCGATCCGCTCAGGCGGGTCATGATTTGCTGATTTTGGGGCCGTGGACGGTGGGGGCCGATTCACGACGAAGGCGCGGGGTGGGGGACGACTTGAGGCTTGCGCGCGAATGAACTCGAACTACCCCCATGGTCAGGGTACCCGTGGCCACGGCACCCAGGGTCATGAGGAGCATGGCGGCCATAGAGCTACCCATCGGCATCCTCCCCACCCTGGGGCATCCCGCCACCCGCATCATCACCGCCACGATGCCCGTCCCAAGCGGAAAGCGCGTCAATGGGCGGCCCGCGCTTCCCGCGCCTGCTTCTGCAAGCGGGCCAGCGGACGCATCTCGCCGCTGAAAATCTCGGCGCTCGTCTTCGCGCTTCTCGCTTCTATCTACGTCATTCTTGTGAGCGGGTTGATGCCCTTCGATGTCGCGGGGCCGATGGTGAAACGCGCGCTCGAAGCGAAGCTTGGCGAAGGCACGCGGGTCAAAATCGGCAAGACAAGTCTGGGGCAGAATTCATCCGGCCAGCCGGTACTGAGCGTGAGCGACATTGTGATCAAGGGCCCCCACGGCATCACGATCGCGACTGCCCCGCGCGCCGAGGTGGTGCTCGACAGCGGCATGTTGATGGGAAATTTCCGCGCGAAGCGTATCGACCTTCTCAACGCGATTATGACGCTCCGGATCGACGAGCAAGGCCGGATTGGGATTACGGCGGAGGACAAACCTTTACAATCACTGCCTTCGACACAGGGAAGCGCTGCGCCGTCCTCGGGCAAAACCCCCGATCTTCCCGGCAAGGCACACGGTGCGCACGCATCCGTTCCCTTCGTCTATCCCGAGCTCGCGGCCTGGCTTGACCGATTGGAGCAAAGCGGCCTCGACGGTATTGCGCTTTCGGAAGTCGGCCTGAAGCACGGGACGCTTGTTGTTGAGAGTGCGAAAAAACAGCGGCGCTGGATTTTCGCCAATACGAATTTTCTGGTGGCCCGCCCTCAGGAAGGGGGCGTCACGCTCTCGCTCAGCTCGGGAAATGCCGACGATGCCTGGAGCATAAACGCAACGATTAGCGCGTTGCAAAACGGCGCGCGGGCGATCGACGTGGTCGCGCGCGATATCTCGCCCGAAGACATCATGCTGGCGGCGGGCGTAACCAGCAATCAGCTCATGGTGACCTCGCGAATTTCCGGTCTCTTGCGTGCGCAGATCGGTGAGGATGGTCGTCTTCTCTCCGGCGGTTTGCGTGCGGGCCTTGGACCGGGCGAGATCAAGAACTCGACGGATGAAGAATCGAAAATCTCGATCGACGGCGTTCAGTTGCAAGCCGAGTTTAATCCGAACCGGCGTGCTATTCTCTTCGAGCCGATCTTGTTTCAGGCCGGTGCGAACAGGATTGCGTTGCAGGCCGTCGTCGAAGCGCCGCAGGACAATCGTCAGGCTTGGCCGGTTTCGATTTTCCGCGGTCTGGCGCAGCTCTCGAGCGGCCATCCCGGCGATTCCTCGCTGATGCTGGATCAGATTTCGCTGAAAGGAAGTTGGGATCCGCGTGCGCTGAAATTCTCGCTGGATCAAGGAACGGTTGCCGGCCCGACGGCAAGCCTCGCGCTTTCGGGCAACGTCGATTTCGGCGCCCCGACACCGATGCTGTCGCTTGGGATCGCCTCGAACCAGCTTCCGGTTTCGGCGGCGAAAAGCATTTGGCCTGCGCCGATCGCGTCCGGCGCCCGAACATGGATTGTCGATCACGTCGACTATGGCCTGCTGCAAGACTTTTTACTCGCCGTGAACATGCCGCTCGACAAAGTCGGCGTCCCGAACGTGGAGCTGCCGGACGAAGCGGTGAAGATCACAGCGAATATGGTCGGGGTGCAATTCCGGGCGCTCGGCGACTTGCCGCCGGTGCGCGAGGCGCAGATCAACGCCACCATTACCGGCCGCACCGTGCGCGTGAAGATACCGAAGGCCTCAGTCGAAACGAAAAGCGGCCGCCGCTTCGCTGTCTCCGACGGGCTGATCGAAGTGCTCAACCATGCGCCGCCTAATCCGAATGGCACGATCAAGTTTCGTTTCAACGGCCCTGCCGATGCGGTGGCCGAAACCGTCAACGCCGAACCTGTCCGCGGCGCGCTTGGCGTGAACTTCGATCCCGCGTCAACTCGGGGAACGGTTTCCGCCACAGCGAATGTAGATCTCGTCTTCAAGCGCGAGCCGGAGAAGAAAGACATCAACTACGTCTTTGATGCCGCCCTTTCCAATTTCGCGAGCGACAATGTCGTAAGCGGACAGCATGTCGAGGGGGTGAACGCGAAGCTAGTGCTCACGTCTGACGAAATCAGCGTCAAGGGCGACGGCAAGATCGCCGGTGCACCCTCCAATTTCGAATACCGCAAGGCGCGCGACACCAATGATGCCACCTTCCGCATCACCACGACGCTCGATGACGCTTCGCGTGCGCGCGCGGGCTTCGACCTTGCCCCCTGGCTCACGGGGTCGATTCCGGTCAAGGCGCAGGGGCAGATCGGCGCGAAGGGCGAGAACAAGATTGACGTGGATGCCGATCTCGGTTCTGCAAAGATCGCGGACCTCGTGCCGGGCTGGTCAAAAGCGCCCGGTCGCCCCCAGCGCGCGACGTTCAAGCTTTCGCAGCGCGATAACAATGTCCGGATCGACGATCTGAACGTTTCCGGTTCGGGAACGGTGCTGCGTGGATCGCTGCAAGTTGAGAGCGATGGCGATGTCATTTCGGCGAATTTCCCGGTTTTTCAACTCTCGGACGGCGACAAGGCGAGCCTTCGTGCCGATCGTGCGAGCGACGGCACGTTGAAAGCGGTTGTTCGCGGCGATGTGCTCGACGTGCGCGGGCTGATGAAGCGCATGACTGAAGGCTCGGTAGAGACCGGCCCGGTGCAGGGAAAGAGGTACCGGCCGCTCGATATGGATCTTGAAGTCAAAATCGGCGCGGCGAGCGGCAACAACGGCGAAGTTGTGCGACAGCTCGAGTTGCATGTTCTGCGCCGGAATTCCGAGGTCCGCAGCTTCGCGCTGCTTGGAAAGATCGGCCGAGATAGCACGGTGGTGGGCGAGCTGCGTTCGCACGACGGCGGCAAGCCCGCGCTCTACATTTCATCCGGGGACGCCGGTGCGCTGTTTCGCTTCGCGGACTATTACGCGAAGATTCAGGGCGGTGAGAGCTGGATTCTAGTCGACGCGCCGCGCTTCGACGGCTCGTCGCAGGAGGGCACCATCCAGGTGCGAGATTTTTCGATCCGCGGCGAGTCCGGGCTGGACCGCCTGACCGGAGTTTCGCAAGAAGCGACCCGTAGCAGCGCCGGCCTCCCGTTCCGGCGTCTGCAAGTGAAATTCAGCCGCACGCCGGGTAGATTCAACATCAAGGAAGCACTGATTTATGGCGATGCGATCGGCGCGACTTGCGAAGGCGTGCTCGACTATTCCGCGAACCGCGTATCCTTGCGCGGAAATTATATTCCCGCCTACGGCCTCAACCAGGCTGCGGGGAGGGCGCTGTTTTTCCTCGGTACGCCTTCGCACGAGGGATTGTTCGCCTACACCTTTGACATCGTAGGACCGGCAAGCGGGCCGACGCTGCGCGTGAATCCGATCTCCGGCATGATGCCGGGTATGTTCAGGAAGCTTTTCGAATTCCGTTCGGCACCTGATGCCGCCGTGCCCCCGGCGACGGAACCGCACTGACTTCAGGTCGGCTTCAAAAGAACGTGCTTTTTCTTTCCGAGCGAGAGTTTGATGACGCCTTCGGGGGTGAGCGATTTCGGGGATAGCGTCATTTTCTCGTCGGCGACGGAAACATCGTTCACCTTCAATCCGCCGCCCTTGATCTGACGGCGCGCTTCGCTGGTTGAGACAACGAGCCCTGTCTGCACGAAAGCTGCGAGCACACCCAAGCCCTTCTCGATCTCCGCGCGCTTGATCTCGACCGTCGGCAGCGATTGCGAAAGCCCGCCTTCCTCGAAGGTCATGCGCGCGGTTTCGGCTGCCTTCTCGGCAGCCGCTCTGCCGTGCATCAGCGCGGTCGCCTCATTGGCGAGCACCTTTTTCGCTTCGTTGATCTCGGAGCCCTTGAGCGCGGCGAGCTTGGCGATTTCCGGAAGCGGCAGCGTCGTGAACAATTTCAGAAACCGCTCCACATCGCCGTCTTCGGTGTTCCGCCAGAACTGCCAGTAGTCGTAGGGCGAAAGCATGTCGGCGTTCAGCCACACGGCGCCCGCCGCGGTCTTTCCCATCTTCGAGCCCGATGAAGTAGTGAGCAGCGGACAGGTGAGCGCGTAAAGCTGTTGCGTCCCCATGCGCCGGCCGAGATCGATGCCGTTGACGATGTTGCCCCACTGGTCGGAGCCGCCCATCTGCAGATTGCAGCCGTAGCGGCGTGCGAGCTCCACGTAATCGTAGGACTGCAAAATCATGTAGTTGAATTCGATAAAGGAAAGCTCGTGCTCGCGTTCGATCCGGAGCTTCACCGAATCCATCGTGAGCATCCGGTTGACCGAGAAATGACGGCCAATGTCGCGCAGCATCTCGATGTAATTGAGTTTCGTCAGCCACTCGGCGTTGTCCGCCATCACGGCGTCTGTTTTGCCTTTGCCGAAACGTAGGAATTTGTCGAACGTCGTCCTGATCTTTTCCTTGTTGGAATCGATCTCTTCGTAAGAGAGGATCTTGCGCGTCTCGTCGCGGCCGGAAGGGTCGCCGACCCGCGTGGTACCGCCGCCCATCAGCGCCACCGGCTTGTTGCCGGTCTTTTGCAGCCAATGCAGCATCATGATCGAGAGCAAGTGTCCGACATGCAGCGACGGCGCGGTGCAGTCATAGCCGACATAGGCGACGACCTGATTTTGGGAGGCGAGGCGGTCGAGCCCTTCGGCGTCGGAAATCTGGTGGATGTATCCGCGCGCATCGAGTTCGCGCAGGAAGTCGGATTTATACGTCATGGCCGTGGCAGGGGCGTTGTCGGAATAGTGTGCTGGTGTAACAGTTCTTTCTTCCGATTCAAACGGATGCCGGTATGGCAATTCTGACCGCGATTGGCCTGATGAGCGGGACGTCCATGGACGGCGTCGACGTCGCCCTGATCGAGAGCGACGGCGAGCGAATCGAAAGGCTCGGCCCCGTCGGTTATCGCGCTTATACCGCGGGGGAGCGGAACCTCTTGCGCGCGGCGCTTGCGCAGGCAGCGGACCTGCAGAATCGAACGGCGCGGCCGGGGCGGCTCGCGGAAGCGGAAAAAGCGATCACGCAATCGCATGCGGAGGCGGTGGAAGCTTTTCTGGAGGAAAACAAGATCGAGCGCGAGAAAATCGCGGTCGTCGGCTTTCATGGGCAAACCGTGTTGCATCGGCCACAGGCGCATCTCACGGTGCAGATCGGCGACGGTGCCCTGCTTGCGAAAAAAGTCGGCCGGCCGGTCGCCTACGATTTCCGCGCGGCGGACGTTGCGGCCGGAGGCGAAGGCGCGCCGATCGTACCCGTTTTCCATCGCGCGCTCGCCCGCGAGCAGAAAGGCCCCCTTGTTGTGGTGAATATCGGCGGGGTCGCCAACATCACCTATCTCGACGGGGATCGCGATCCGATCGCGTTCGACACCGGTCCCGGTAACGCGCCGATCGACGATCTCATGCGCGTTCGCAAAGGCATCTCGCATGATACGGACGGTGCCATCGCCGCGGGCGGAAAATCCGACGAGACGATCCTCGCGAAAGTTCTGGCCGATCCCTTCTTTTCGCGGAAGCCGCCGAAATCCCTGGATCGGGCAACCTTCGCGAAATTGCCGCTCGAAACGCTGTCGGATGAAGACGCGGCGGCTACGGCAACCGATATTGTGGCGGCCTCCATCGCCAAGGCGCTGGATCATCTGCCGAAGAAACCCAAAATGATGATTGTCGTCGGAGGCGGCTGGCGAAATCCGACATTGCTGAAAATGTTGCACGCCCGCGTGCCGGTGCCCGTCAAAGCTGCCGGCGCAATCGGTTGGGACGCCGACGCAATCGAAGCACAGGCCTTCGCTTTTCTTGCGATCAGAACGTTGAAGAAATTACCGCTGACATTTCCGACGACGACCGGCGTGTCGAAGCCGCTCACCGGCGGCGTGATCGCGTTGCCTTAGGCCGCGTCGTCAGCCGCTTTCTTTGTCTTCGGAAGGCGGCGGTCGAGATATTCGTTCACGACTTCCATCAGCTCGTCGATCTTGCCGTCGAAGAAATGGTTCGCGCCTTTGACGATCTGCTGATCGATCACGATGCCTTT
>Ga0070741_10007193_pt1 | contig 23248 bp, 22 predicted proteins | sample Coa_R1_4_FD_66440 | JGI IMG/M metagenome (GOLD analysis project Ga0070741, IMG submission 66440) | Surface soil microbial communities from Centralia Pennsylvania, which are recovering from an underground coalmine fire - Coalmine... | ecosystem: Environmental > Terrestrial > Soil > Unclassified ... | reverse complement strand
GACGAATTCACCCTGCGCTATGCCCTCGTGCCCGCCAACATCGTACATGGGCAAGCGCTCATTACCATATTGACCTCTATGTTCATGCATGCGGGGTTTATCCACATTATCAGCAACATGATCTACTTATGGGTATTTGGCCCTGCACTGGAAGATGTGATGGGTTCCATCCCCTTCGCCATTTTTTACCTACTTTGCGGCGTCGCTGCCACCGTTCTGCAAATTCTCGTGGACACCAGTTCGCAGGTCCCCAATCTCGGCGCAAGCGGCGCAATTGCGGGAGTCCTCGGTGGATACATCGTGCTCTTTCCACGTGATTCCATTCGTGTTATCGGCGTTGGCGTCGGTGGAGGTAGGATCAGCGCCCTCATCCTCATCGGCTTTTGGTTCATCCTGCAACTAATTAGTGGCTTGGGGGCGATTTCGAATCTCGGCTTGGTCGAAGGCGGCGTCGCCTATTTCGCCCACATCGGCGGCTTTATCGCCGGACTCGCCCTCGTCAAACTCTTTGCCCGCCATCCCCCAAATAACGTCGCTGAACTTACTTAGCGCACCTGAAAATTGGGCGAATTGTAGAGGCAAAGCATTGTGCTTTGCAAAGCAACGCACAATGCTTTGCCTCTACACCGCGAAATAAGCTGCAAGCCAATAAATATTCAAATATCCTCTTACACATAATAAAAAACGGCAACGAATCATTCGCTGCCGTTTTTCTTATACTGAATATCATCTCGCGCCGTTTTTGATGCGACGCAGTTCGTCGCCGAAATCTCGCACTCTGAAAGAGAGATTTCGAACGGAGTGAAAATGACAGGTACATACTTTGTTCAATTATCCAAAACTTCCGCCACTGCGAACGTGCGGATCGTCAAAGCGAGGACGTTCGCCGCCGCCTCCGCTGCGCGGCATAAAAACACCGCCGCTACCTGTGGGTGCGCTCGGAGAACCAAAGCTGCCGCCACTCGAAACATGCGGGTCATCATAACGCGGATATTCATTACCCACTGTGCTATAGGGCGAACCCGCGCCCTGCGCGCGCCGGAACAAGCCACTCATGGCCAAAAACGCTGCAAGTGCGATGAGTACAAAGCCCGCCAAACACAGTAAACTAATTATGTTTTCCATACTCTCACCTCTTAACTCACCGTAAATTGCGCCTGTGGTCCGGGATTGCCATTGATGAACAACTGCACCGTATATGTGCCCGGCGTCAATGCTACATCCGTAGGCGCAATATGAAATTCCACGTACGTGTTCTGATAGGTCTGATTGGCGATAATCTCGTTGGTATCTTCAAACGGACTCCCATTGCGACTCCACCGCGCGAAAATGTGCGTGCCTTGCGGAATGACAAGTCCTTGCACTACCGCGTAAATCACCGGGTCGCTCTGCGAAAATTGATTCGTCACATTCGTCGGGCGATTGCCTGTGCCGATTTGTCGCGCGGTCACCAACTGTCCGAGCTGCACATCGCTGCTGGCGGGTTGATTCAACGCCGCGTTGGTCGCGCTCGTGTTCGGCTGCGTCACCGGCGAGATGTTTTGATTTCCTTTCAGGAAATTCCCGCCGAGCAGCAAGAACGCGCAAATCGCAAACAGTACGATTCCGCCGATCAAGAACACCCATTTGCTATTGCCATTTCCAAGATTCATACCAGCTCTCCTTTCCTTCGCTTATCCCTGTACAAAGCGTAACTGCCGCGATGAAAACAGGTTCACCAAGATAAACGTCACAAGCGCGCCTCCGCCCAATAGCACCCAGACCCACAGCGGAGGCAGTGCGCCGCGCAGCATCACATCTTGCAGCGCAATGATGCTCGGTGTGATAGGCATGAGATAGCCGAGGATCCGTACGGGCAGCCAAAAATTTTCAAGCGGCAAAAAGAAGCCGCTAAAGAAAATCGAAACCAGCAGCACTAACATCGAAAGCTGTACCGCTTGCGTATCCGACCGCGATACCGCCGAAATCAAAAAGCCAATGCCGAGCGCCGCGATGACGAGCAGCAGCAGAATCGCGGCGAATGCCCCAACGCTTCCGTAAAATGGAACTTGGATCGCAAACATCGCACCTGCCAGCACACCGCCGATTACGGTAATAAAAAGTACATAGGCGAGATATTTTCCAATCAATACTTGACGTGTGGAAACGGGCGCGACGCGGAACAATTCAATCGCACCGAGCAATCGTTCGCGCACCAGCGACAGCGCGCCCAACGTCACGGCGATATGTTGCAAAATTAATGCCAGCACGCCCGGCGCGTAAAACGTGGCTAACGATAGTGCCTGCCCCTGTTCATTCTTGTACGCCGGTTGTAAGGGCGACACAATCGCTTGCGGGGGAATGTCGGCGAATTTTTTGAGCAGCGTTTCAAAGCGCGCTGCGCCTTCGCGTACCGCTTGGAGATTCCCTGCCTGTTGAGACAGCGTACGATTCGTGATAGATTGGTCGAGCTGGTCGAGCTGACTGGATAACCCGCTTAGATCATTCTTTACTTGGTCAGGGTTCTCTCCATTCGCCGTGAGCTGCGCGGCGAGCAGCGGATTCGCTGCGACTATTTTCACCAAGTCGCGCAGGTGTCGGATGTTCTCCTGTCGCTGTGCCAAATCATTCGCGTTTGCATTTGTATCCAATGAATCGAGCTCTTGGCGCACGCTGCTCACCCACGCTTGATTGTCCCGCGCCTCCTGCTGCAATTGCATCGTCTCCTGCACCAAAAGCGCTTTGTTCATTTCATTCACTTGGGCGTAACTCAACGATTCAATATAGGTCTCGGTAATCGGATTGATTTCCGAATAGCGGAATTCGACCACCGCCGCTTCGCCGCGCTGGATGCGCGCTTGAGCATCAGCGGGAATCACCTCGACGACATCCACTTGCCGCGCTTGCAATTTTTGCATCGCCGCGTTCTCATCTGTTGTTACATCCACCAGCTCATAACTCAAGTTGACCGCATACTTGATGCCGTTCACATCTACTTGATTTGCCACAGTTTCAGGTAGCACTAATATGGCTTTGGGGCGCGGTGGCACAGATTGATAGCCCAAGCCAAACAGCACCAAAATCAAAAATGGTCCCAAAATGAGCGCAAGCACGAGGCGCGGCTGGCGGCGCACTTCGTTAATTTCTTTACTGAAAAAAGCGAGCAGGCGAATGAGACTCTTAGTCATGTTCCGCATCCTGTTTCAACAACGCAACAAACACATCGTCAAACGGCGGCTCATACTTGTCAATGAGCTCCACATGAATTCCCGAATCGCCGTTCAAATACGTGACCAGTTCAGGTAATGTGGCAGTCGCATCATCGGTATAAACAAACAGATGACCGGGTTCGCGCGTCCGCTGGACATTATGCACCGACGGATGCGCGTCCAGTCGTCGCAGAGTATCCCGTTCATGCGGCGCATCCACCACCAGCCGAATCACTTCGCCGCCCAACGCTTTGCGACGCAAATTCTGGGGGGTGTCCATTTCCACAAGTCGCCCATTCCGCATCACGCCGACGTAATCGCAATACACTGCTTCGCTTACATACTGGGTCGTGACGAACAACGTGCGCCCCTGTTCCCGCAGTGCGCGAAAATTGTCCCAAAACTTGCGGCGCAGTACGGGGTCAACGCCCGCCGTCGGTTCGTCGGCAAAAATCAACAGTGGATCATTCACAAGCGCGGCAGCAACGGCAAGACGCCGTTGCATTCCACCCGATAGCTTGCTGACGAGGCGATTACGCGCATCTTGCAGTTCGACAAAATCCAAGAGTGGGTCAAGTCGTTTATGCCGATTCAACAGCGGCAGCCCATACAGCGACGCGACAAAATTCAAATTTTCCCATGCCGTCAATTGCGGGTACAACACAAATTGCTGCGGCATGTATCCGATGCGTTCACGGGCGCGCGTCGAAAATTTGTGAGGCGCTTCATCCATTACAAGCACCTCCCCGTCTGTCGGTTTATACACACCCGTTAGCATCCGCACCGTCGTTGTTTTGCCGCAGCCGCTCGGTCCGATCAAGCCAAAAATCGTGCCACGCGGAATCAAAAGCGTGAGATCAAACACGCCCAGATTCGCCGCGAACACCTTGCTCGCGTTGTTCGTCACAATAATTGGGCGTCTATCAGGAGCCGCTTCGGGAACACTCGCCGGTGGGAGTGGTGTTACTTGAACTTTTGGGGTTTCGATGAGGGAATCAATCATAGGTTCCGTTTGTTCCTGTCTTCACTTTTCTTTCATACTATAGGGGAATACTCTCATTCCCAATAAGAATGATTCTGATTTGCCTGTCCGCGTTTGGACTACAAAAGAAACAGCCCAACGGCGCCGTTGGGCTGTTTCTTTTACTGACCTTGTTGCGCTTGGCGGACCCGATTCACTTCCAAAAAATCCTCAAACGCCGCTCCCCAGCGCCCCAGCCGCTGTTCAGCATCCCCGCGAATGGTCAGCGCAGAAATATTATTCGGGTCGAGCTCGATGGCGCGCGTCGCATCGGTAATACAGTGTTCAAAATCATTTAGGTCAAAATAGACAAACGCGCGATTCGTGAAGGCGTTCCCGTAATCGGGACGCAGCTCTATCGCCTTGGAAAAATCCGCGAGCGCCGCCTCATTCTCGTTCCACTTCCATTCGGCATAGCCGCGATTGTTGTACGCCTCTGCAAAATCGGGTTTCAATTCAAGCGCGCGCGAGTATTCATCAATCGCGCCTGGAATATCTCCATTATCGAACAATTCGTCACCGCGCTGAAAATGGTGCGCCGCCGCGCCCGAGACCCCTGTCGGAAGCGGCGTGCTCGTCGCGGTCACGATACGCGTTGTTCTTTCCCGAAACGTATCACACGCCGCGAGCGTCGCCAGCGCGCAAACGAGAGATACTATGACGATGCCCAACTGTCCCCAATGTCCTAATGCCCCAACTTTCATTTCGACTGAATCAACTGCATCAAAATTTTCCGCATAATATTCCTCGTAGGACAAGTTTATAAACTTGTCCTACGTTTGTCATGCACACGGGTGCTTGACAGCGCCTTGAAACGGGCTATCTTGCATGAACATGGATTTACTCATTGTCGAAGACAACGCCAAGCTGCGCGAAGCATTACAGCGCGGGCTGGAAGCGACAGGGCAGGTGCGCGTCATCTATGCCTGCGCGTCGGGTAAGGATGCGCTTGCCGCGTGTTTGTTGCAAACTCCTGAAGCCGTCTTGATGGATGTGCAGTTAGAAGGCGAATTGAATGGCATCCAAACCGCGATGGCTCTGCGCCGCGAATTCCCACGCCTCCCCATCGTCTTTTATTCCATTCAGGATGACGATGCGTACTATCGTGACTTTCGGCGCTCTGGTATTTTGAGCCACTATGCCTACGTCAAAAAATCCAATTATCTCTTGCCCGAAATGATTTTACCGCTCTTGCGGGATGCCGTAGTGGGACGTAGTTTTATTGACCCTGAAATCGAAGCGCGCGTCCACGAAGTGCGCGTCAAGGACGAACGCGCGCCGATGACACTGCTCGAACCGAATGAGCAGCAGGTCGCCAAGTTCCTCGCGCAAGGCTTGAGCAATGAACAAATCGCCGCGCGCATGGGCTTCAAAGATAAGCGCACCATCGCGCGCACCAATGGACAAATCTACGCGGCGTGGGGTCTCACCGATACGACGATGGACGAAAAAATCGCGCGTACGCGCGCCGCGCTCATCGTCCGCGCGGGGCGCTTGATTCAATGGGACGAACGCGGCATCCCGCGCGTGCAAAATGAACGCGGCGAATGGGTCGAATGGCAGGACGCGTGACATGAGCGGCAATTGGCTTCTCGATACCGCAGTCCTTGCAGTCTCGCTCTTTAACACGATGCTCTTGCTGTGGCTCGGCGTCGTCGTCCTGTCCAGCGCAGACCGACGTAGTTGGGGCATTTGGCTCACGGCGGGCGGTCTTTTGTGCGGGGGTATTTTCTTTCTCGTTCATAGCGCCATCATTGGACGCGGGCTGCACGATGCGACGGCTGACCTCGATTGGATGTGGCATCTGGGATGGATCTCGGTCATTGCGTCGCCGCTCGCGTGGTACGTCGTCATGTTGTGGTACGCGGGATTTTTCGCGCCGAGTATTCGGCGCACTGCGCCGATACAACAAAATCCCGCGCTGCGGCGAATCCATCTTCCTGGTCTTCTCTTTACGTTCGCGTGTGCCGCGCTCTTATTGATTCTACTCGTCGTACTGGGCGCGCTGCCAAGCTTTGCTCAAGTCTTGACGTTGAATGAAATTGAGCGCACTGCTTCGCCACTCACACCGCTCCTCGTCGGCGTTTATGCGCTCTACAACATCGCTTGTATGAGCCTTTCAATTCATGCACTGCAGCATCCCGAACCCTCCTCGCGTTGGATGGGCGATTTGGCGCGACGCCGCGCGCAGCCGTGGCTCACCTCCGCGTCTATTGTCTTGCTCGTCGTCAGTTTGCTCGTTTCCGCCGCGCTTGTCTTTTTGTATTTGTCATTCACGTCCACCTTGGTTGATAGCGAATGGGATTTGCGGCAATTGCTCGCTGGCTTGGATGTGACGATTGACGCGCTGATTGCGCTTGCCGTCATCTTGATGGGCAAAGCAACCGTCTCGTACGAAATCTTTACAGGCAAAACATTACCGCGACGCGGATTTTTTCGCCAATGGCGGCGCGCGGTGATTCTCGCGGCGGGTTATAGTGTCCTCATCGCCGCAACGATCACCTTGCCGCTGCCTTCCATCTACGCGCTCCTCGCGGCGATGGTGCTGCTCGTTCTCTTTTATGCGCTCTTGTCCGTGCGACTCTTTGGCGAACGCGAGCGCGCGGTGCGCGATCTCCGTCCTTTTCTTCTCGCGCCAACGAACCCCACTCAATCCGATTCTCTGCGCGCGCCGTTCGATTCATTGTGTGAAACTGTGTTGAATGCGCGCATGGCCTATTTGTGCCCCATTGTCCCGCTTGCCACGCCACTCGCATGTCCCTCTCATCTCTCCGCGCCAACACAAGCGGCTGCCATGCTCGCCGTGCAATTCCAATCGCCCAATGTATTGAGCGCCGCCATTGCGCCCGATAAATTTCAAGGCGCAGCATGGGCAATTCCGTTATGGAGTGAACGCGGCTTGACGGGACTCTTGCTCTTGGGCGAACGCAACGACGGCGGACTGTACACGCAAGAAGAAATCGAAATCGCGCAGGCAACTGGTGAACGGGTATTGGACGCGCAGGCAAGCGCCGAATTGACGCGGCGGCTAATAGATTTGCAGCGCGGGCGTCTCACGGCAACCCAAGTCGTGGACCGCCGCGCGCGGCGTGTGCTGCATGATGATATTCTGCCGCAACTTCACACTGCGATGTTGGGCTTGAGTTCCGCGAACGGTAATGAGGAATCCCTACAGCAATTGACCGCCGTGCATCGCGCCCTGTCCGACCTCTTGCGCGAAATGCCCGCCGGTACATCGCCGCAACTCGAACGACAAGGTTTATTGAGCGCATTGCGGAGTGCGGTAGACGAAGAATTTGGTAGCGCATTCGACGCTGTGACGTGGACGATTGATGCAGAAGCCGAAACCCACGCCCGCGCGCTTTCACCTCTCAACGCCGAAGTCTTTTATGCTGCTGCCCGCGAAGCCATACGCAACGCAGCAAAACATGGGCGCGGCGCGAAGAATACAAATCCTCTACATCTTTCTATTTGCGCGCAGTGGTACGAGGGCTTGACGCTCGAAATTCAAGATGACGGCGTGGGCTTTCTCGCCGCGCCGAATGGCAGCGGGCAAGGTCTCGCGCTGCACACGACGATGATGGCAGTCATCGGCGGCGCACTGACAATTGAGCGCATCCAATCCCAAACCCGCGTCCGCCTATTTTTGCCAGAGAGCTTTGTAATGGCCACGTAACGTTGCTCATCCGATGGGTTATCCCGCGCATCCGATGGGCGACGCGACGTCGCCCCTACTTTCGCGCGATGACGGTCGCATAGACGCGATGCCCATCGTCGGTTTCTTGTGCGAGGAGAATCTTAAGTTGAGCAAACAGCTGCGGAATTGTGGCGAGGTCAAAGCGATGCGCGGGGTTGAAATCGGGGCGATACTTTTCATCGGCGGTTGTGAGCGTTTCAAAGAATACTGTTCCGCTGCCCTTCAATAGAGAATGAAACGACACGCGCGGGTCGAAGAAGCGAATACAAAGAATCGTATCAAAGCTGGCATTGGCAAATGGCAGTGCGCCCGCGTCCGCCAACACGCGCGCAGTTTCCTTTGAGGCATGGCGTAATGCCTCATCCGAAATATCACAGTTGACCGCGCGAAATACGGAAGAATAGCTCATCAACCATTCGCCGTTCTGCCCCAATCCCCCCGCGAGGTCAAGCACGCGGCCCGTTTTCAAAAGCGGCGCATAGCGGATTAAATTCGGATTGACCAGCGCATGGCGCGGTTCATTCCGATATTTTTCATTCCATCGAGACCGGTCCTCTGCCAAAACGAGTACCCCGAAAAATGTTAATGGATTCGCGTAGGACAAAGTTATGAATTTGTCCTATGATCATTTTCCTCCGCCAGCAGCTTTCGTTTGAACACTTTTCCCACAAAAGTCTTGGGCAAGTCGCGGCGAAATTCGATTGCGTCGGGAACGCTCAAGGTCGGTAAACGCGAACGCGCAAACGCGATGATTTCATCGGCGCTGGGTCGCTCGCCGCGCTTGGAGACGATGTACGCCTTGATGCTTTCATTTTGCGCGTTGCCGTTTAGCGGAATGCCGACGACGGCGGCTTCGCTGATCTTCGGATGTTCAAACAAGGCTTCTTCGATGTCGCGCGGAAAAATCATCTGTCCCTGTTTCGTAATCAGGTCGCTCTTGCGGTCAATAAATTGAAAATATCCTTCTTCGTCCACGCGCACAAGGTCGCCTGTATAGAGCCAACCATCGCGCAGGGCGCGCGCCGTTTGCGTGGGATTGTTCCAATAGCCCTTCATCACTTGCGGACCGCGCACGACCAGTTCGCCGATTTCGCCAGTCGGCAAATCCCAGCCCGTGTTCATATCCACAATTTTCGCGTCGGTGTCGGGCAGGGGGACGCCAATCGTGCCCGCAACGGAATCGCCAAAAATCGGATTCGCATGGGTCACGGGACTCGCTTCGGTCAAACCATAGCCCTCGACCAAGCGTCCGCGCGTAATTTTTTCAAATGCCTCTTGCACCTCCAGCGGCAGCGGCGCGGCACCCGATAAACACGCGCGGATAGATTCCACACCAAAGCGTCGCGCGTTGGGAAAATGATTGATGGCGAGAAAGACGTTCGGTACGCCGGGAAAAATGGAAGGATGATTGCGCTGGATCGCTTCGAGCATCAAACCCGTTTGTAGATTGGGCAGCAACACCATCGCACCCGCAATCGAAATGGCAAAGTTCATGCACGTGGTCATGGCATAGGAATGGGCGAGGGGCAGCGCGGTCAAAATGCGTTCCCGCCCTTCAATCACATCGGGCAGCCAGTGACGCAACTGCATTGTATTGGCGACGAGGTTCAAATGAGTGAGCATGACACCTTTGGGCATGTCCGTCGTGCCCGTCGAATATTGAATCAATGCCAAATCGTCGGGCGCAACCTCTACGAGGGGCGTGTCTTTCGATGCTTTATCGAGCAACGCTTGATAACGATGCACACCTGCTGGCAGTTCCTTCTCCCACATCAATTGTTTCGGCAACCGATTCTGCACGCGCATCACGATACGCGGCACGATGGAAATATATTCGTCTAGTCCTGTGAAAATGATGTGTTCGAGCGCGGTGCCTGTTTTTATTTCATTTATAAGCGAATAATTTTCGGTGAGCGCGAGAACGACCCGCGCGCCCGAATCTACGAGGTGATGTTTCAATTCTCTCGTATCGCTCAACGGATTTAGATTGACGACGACTGCGCCTGCTTTGAGCGCGCCATAGTATCCGATGACGAACTGCGGACAATTTGGTAGTAACAGCGCGACGCGATCACCCTTTTTCACGCCAAGCGTATGTAGCGCGTTCGCAAAGCGATTGGCATGGCGACGCAGGGCGCGATAGGTCAGTGCGCTTTCGTAATAGAGCGTCGCGGTGTTGGAGGGAAAGCGGCGCGCAGCAATATCGAGAAAGCGAAAAAGCGGCTGCGTCGGATATTCCAATGTGTACGGTACATCATCTTCATAGTACAACAGCCAAGGTCGCGCTTGGAGCAATTTGATATTTTCGGCGCGGCGTCCTTCGCGCCACGAAACCGATTCGCCGCCGATAAAGCGTTGAATGGCGCGATTCACCGCATCGCTGCGTTCGAGTTGTACCATGTGCGCCGAAACCGGAATCTTTGCCAGTTGCGCGCCGGGAATCAAGTCCGCAACGGCTTCGTAGCGCGATTGTTGATAGACCAAATCGCGCACACCGAGAATAATGAGCGTCGGCACGCGCACCTTCGGAAAAATTGCTGTTCCATCCCATCGCGCCACCGTAGCGAGATACATGCGCTTCATCACAAAAAATGGCGCGTTATATTTGATGGGAAAGTAGGGGCGCAGCGGTTCAAGCCATTGGACGGGCAGTCGCGACAGGGTGCTTTGTTGAATCCCGAGTTTGAAGCTCGTCGCTGTGCCAATCAGAATCAATTTTTCAACACGCGCGGGATTTTTAATGGTGAATGAAGCGGCAATCGCGCCGCCAAACGAGTGACCGACGACGACAAATATTTTCGGCAATTGCAGCAGTTCCGCGATTCGTTCCAAATCGCCTACATGCTCATCCATCGAGTACGAGGAATCGGGATGGTCGCTCAAACCATGTCCGCGCAAATCAGGCGCAATGACGCGATATTTTTCAGCAAACGCGAGCAGCTGTTTTTCCCATTGCAAGGCGTGTCCGCCAAAGCCGTGAATGAAAAGAATTGTATGCTCCGCGTCGCGCGGCCCTGTATCAATGATATTCAATCGGATGCGCGGCGAAATAGAAATAGAAACTTCGGTGCGATATAGATCAAGGTCAAGGAGAGGCATGGATTAGGCGGATTGGGTCAACGCTTCTCGCAAATGATGAACCGAATCGGCGATGGAACCGCGCAAATACGGCGCATCCTCGGTCTGGCGGCGATTGGGGGGAAGCTCCGCGCCGGGTTCGAGGCGAACGGAAATGAGAACGGGCCCTTGCAAGTGAAGAACGGAGTCGAGCGCGGCTTCGTACTCGCGCGCATCGGCAAAGTGGAATGCTTCGGGAAAGCCGCAGGCGAGCGCGATGGCGCGAAAATCCACCGCGCCCGCGCCGGGGATATTTTGATTGCCCGTCACTTCATAGGTGTTGTTTTGTGCGACAAAAAGAATCAGATTGCGCGTGCGACACTGCGCGATGGTCACGAGCGAGCCGAGCGACATGAGCATACTGCCATCGCCATTGAGACAAATGACACCGCGCTGCGGCTGCGCGAGCGCGATGCCGAGCGCGAGTGATTGCGCGTGTCCCATCGCGCTGTCGGCAAAGGCAAAATCGAGTTCGTGCTTGGAGAGGCGACCCCACGCGCGCACGAGACTCATCGTCGTCACTACAATCTGGTCGTTGCGGCGGCGTGCCAGTGGTTCAAGAAATTGGGATTGGGTAAGCATATTTGTAGGGGTGAGGAAACCTCGCCCTATCGTATCGTTTCGGCAATGACAACGGCAGTGGGAAACATTTCTTGTTGAGCGCGTTGTTCGGCAGCCACAATTCGTTCTAATTCAGAATTGTCGCTGACGATTTCGTAGGAGATTGCCCACGCGCGCAATGTGGGTTCGAGCAGCGTTGCGACGGAATCCATATCGCGGCGCGAGAGAACATCAGGCGTGAGGGTCGCAGGTAGAGGATTCGTCAGCGATTTGTAGCCGCGATAGCTGACGAGGCAGACGACAGGAATCCGCATACGCACGAGCGTGCCGCGCAGCGCGTCGCCCGATTCGAGAAATCCTGTGTTTTGAATCAGCACGAGTGGTTTTTGTCCGCCAATCCACAAGCCAGCCGCCGTCGCAAAGGCTTCCCCTTCGCGCGTGACAGTAATGAGATAAACATCGGGGTCGTCGGCGAGGGCGTGAAACAATGCCGCGGTGGAATTGTCGGGCAGACCGACGACGTGCGTGACGCCGATTTGCTTTAAGGAATCGAGAACGCGGCGCGTGGTGAGCATGGCGAAATTGTAACAGTCGGATAGTCCGCTGTCAAAGACCCGAAGTGGTTTGTGCGCCGAACTGCGGCGCGAAAAACCCTTCGGGTCTTTGACAGCTATCCCGCTTTCTCCTATGATGAGCAGCACTATGGGCAAAACAAAAATTGTTTTAATCGGCGCGGGCAGCACGAGCTTTGGGGTGAGCACCGTTGCCGATTTCTTTCAACAACGCGCGCAGTTCTTGGGCAGCACGCTCGTCCTGTGCGATGTCAATGAAGCAAAATTGTCGCGCGTGCAACGGCTGGCGGAACGCATGAATGAAGTAACGGGCAAGCCGTTTGTAATTGACGGTGTAACCGATTATCCCCGCGCGTTAGAGGGCGCGGGCTTTGTGTTCGTTTCGATTGAAGTGGATCGGCTCGAACGGTGGAAACTCGATTGGGAGATTCCATTCAAGTATGGCGTCAAACATGTGTTGGGCGAGAACGGCGGACCGGGCGGATTATCGCATGCGCTGCGGACAATTCCGCTTGTGTTGGGGATTGCGCGCGAAATGGAAAAGTCTGCGCCTGACGCGTATCTTATCAATTATGTGAACCCGTTGACGCGCGTGTGTCTCGGCGTCACGCGTTATACCAAAATCAAAACGGTCGGAATGTGTCATCAAATCAACAAGGGCTATTCGTTGGTCGGGCAGGTCTTGGGTTTGACGCCGATGAAGCATGAGCATTTTCCCGAAGCCACTATCGCGGGGATGTTAAAAGAGAAAATTGATTTAAAGACAGCAGGATTGAATCATGTGACGTGGATTCAGGACATGCGCGATAAACAAACGGGCGCAGACCTGTATCCCGAATTTCGCGCGCGCTTGCAGGTGCTCGACCCATCGTGGGAACCGCTTTCGCGCCGTTTGTATGAGGCGTTCGGTCTCTTTCCCGCGACGGGCGATGGACACGTGGGCGAATATTTTGCGTATGCGTACGAGACGAGCGATTTGAAAGGGTATGACTTTGAGGGACGCGCCCGCGAAAGTCAAGAGCTGGATGCACGCGTCGAATGTGCAGCCCAGCCCGGCGCGCCGCTGGATGAATTTTTGAATTTTGAATCGGGGGAACGCGGGATCAATGTTGCCGCCGCGCTGTTGAATGATTTGAACCAATATGAATTGAATGTAAATGTGGTGAACAATGGCGCGCTGCCGGGGCTGCCCGATTGGGCGATTGTCGAAGTGCCAGCGGTAGTGAGCGGCGCAGGAGTTTCTCCATTACGCGTGCCGCCATTGCCGCCCGGGATTACGGCGATGTTGAATCAACAAGTCGCCATTCAAGACCGTGTGGTGGAAGCAGCGGTGCATGGAGATCGTCAAGCCGCGCTGCAAGCGTTATTGCTCGATCCCGTGATTATGCGATACGATGCTGCAGAAAAAATGTTGGACGAGCTACTCGCGGTGCATAAGGATTATTTACCCGCGTTCGGATAGTCACAGATTGAATTCACCGCAGAGGACGCAGCGGACGCGGAGGAATAAATTGAAAAACAAAGGATTCTCTGCGCTCTCCGCGTTCTCTTTGGTGAAATTCAGTCACCCACAAGTTATTTAACCTGTACGCCGCGCCAGAACGCGATATAGCCCGCGATTTTTTTCGCGGCGTCTTTCGGGTCGGGATAAAACCACGCGGCGTCGTGATTGACCTGACCGTTGACGACGACATCATAATAGCTCGCGACGCCTTTCCAACTGCAAACAGTGTGTGATTGGCTGGGTTGGAAAAATTCGTGGTGAATCGCATCGGGCGGAAAATAGTGATTGCCTTCAACAATGATTGTTTTGTCGCTTTCCGCCAGTACCGCATCCTTCCAAATGGCTTTGGGCATAGGCGTCTCCTTGAGTGTGACTGGTGCTTTGTAGTGCAGTCATTCCGAATGTTACATCAAGAATATACAAGTAGATAGTCTGGATTGTGTCAAGGAGGACACGATGGGATGGCGCAGACGACCAGTCATTTACGAGATTCCAACGTGGGCATGGCTCGGCGATTTGTGCGTGCGCTATCGCCAACCGCTGACGTTGGAGAATATCCCTCTGCAAGAATGGGATGCGCTCGCGGCGTTGGAGATTGATGCAGTGTGGCTCATGGGCGTATGGGAGCGCAGTCCAGCAGGCATCGCCGTCTCCAACGTGAATCCGGATTTACAAAATGAGTTTCGTCGTGCCTTGCCCGATTTTCACGAAGAGGACAATGTCGGTTCGGCGTACTGCGTTCGGAACTATTCTGTGGACTCGCGCCTCGGCGGCGCGGAAGGATTGGTCCAGGCGCGTCGGGAACTAGCGGCGCGCGGGATGAGACTCATTCTCGATTTTGTCCCAAATCATGTTGCGCTCGACCATCCTTGGGTCTCTGAACATCCTGAATATTTTATTCGCGGAACCGAAAATGATTTGGCGACCAAGCCGCAAGAATTTGTACAAATTGGCGGCCAAATTATTGCGAACGGACGCGATCCGTATTTCCCGCCCTGGCGCGATGTGGCACAACTGAACGCGTTTAATGGTGGCTTGCGCGCGGCGGCGACCAAAGCCGCGTTGGATATTGCCGCACAATGTGATGGAATGCGCTGTGATATGGCGATGCTGCTGCTCAATGACATTTTCGAGCGGACGTGGGGTGCGCGGGCAGGTGCCCGACCGGCGGCCGAGTATTGGCAGGAGATCATTCCGACAGTCAAGGCGAAATTTCCCGATGTTATTTTCCTTGCGGAAGCGTACTGGGACCTTGAATTTGAATTGATGCAAAAAGGATTTGATTATTGTTACGACAAACGCTTGTATGACCGCTTGAAAGATGCCAATGCGGAGAGTGTGCGTGAACATTTGTCGGCGAGCGAGGAATATCAGGACAAGCTCGTGCGCTTTATCGAGAATCACGATGAACCCCGCGCGGCGGCGTCATTTACGCTCCAGCAAGAACGCGCGGCGGCGATTGTTGTGATGACGCTGCCGGGCGCAAAGCTAATCCATGATGGTCAAATTGAAGGACGGAAAATCAAGCTGCCGGTTTTTCTCGACCGCCGCACGCCGGAACCGCGCAATTACGAATTGGAATTGTTTTATCGCGCATTGTTGAAAGCGATTCACACCGATTTATTTCACGAGGGTGAATGGCGGCTCTGCGAACGACATGGCTGGATTGATAATGCGAGCTATCGAGATATTTTGGCGTGGACGTGGGAATTGGGCGCGCAGCGCGCGCTCGTCGTCGTGAATCTGACGAATCGTCGTTCGCAGGCGATGATTCAATTGGCGTGGGATGATTTGCGCGGGCGCATCTGGCGTTTATCCGATACGTTAAACGGCGATGTATTTTTGCGTGACGGTGATCAATTGGGTGAGGCGGGGCTATTTGTGGATTTGGACGCGTGGCGGTTTCATTTTTTGAATTTTGAGTGACATTAAACCCGAAGGGTCTCCGAAGACCCTTCGGGTTTAATGTCAAGAGTCAAACGTCTCGGTTGCGGTGCGCGGACGTAACAGAATGACGCTTAATAAAATGAGTCCCGCGCCGAGTAATTGAGGAACGTTCAATACTTCGCCAAATAGAAAATACGCCATGATAATACTAAAGACGGGTTCGAGCGTTCCGAGCAGCGTAACGACACTCGCGGGAACTTGCGATAGACCAATCGTATAAAGTCCAAAGCCGCCTAAGGTTGGGCCGAGCGAGAGAAAAAATAAGATGCCCCAACCCGCCCATTGTGTGCCGAGCGAAAAGGTATTGTGCACCAGGAGCTGGAGGGGAAGTAAAAAGAGCATTCCGAAAAAGAACGCGTAAAAGAGGGATGACCACGCCGGATAACGCAGCGAGGTATAGCGTCCGAACAGCGCGTAAGCTGCCCATGTAAAGCCGGTGCCGAGTCCGACAAGAATGCCGAGACCGTTCACGTTCAGCGTGCGGACATTGTACACTTGAGCGACCAGAATCATGCCGAGCAAAGTCAACACCAACGCGATGATTTTGTTGCGGTCTAACGTCTCACCGAGAAAGCGCACGGAAACAAAGGCAACGAGCGTAGGCTGGATATAGACGAGTACGGTTGCGACTGCCGCGCCATTCAATTGTACCGATGTAACCCATAACAATTGATGCAATCCGACGCCGAGAACGCCCATCAAAATAAAATAAATCAGGTGACGCGATTTGATTTTGAAAAAGGAACGCTTAAAGAGCAATAAGATGAGACCCAGCGCGCTCGCAACAATCAGCACCCGCAAAAAGGCAAGCGCAAGCGGTTCCATATTAAAATCCACCAACAAGAATTTGATGAGGACGCCTGTCGTGGACATCAACAGCGTGCTCAAGAGGACGAGCAGATAGCCGCGCAAAGAAACCGTTTGCGTTTGCTTTTGCGATTCAAGGCGGGTAGTCGTGGATGCCATAATAGGGCGGATTCTCTCACGACGCGCGTATCATGTCAAAATAGTTGTGCTCCAATGCGGATGAGGTGACGATGATTCGATTGGTGATTGATACAGACCCCGGTGTGGATGATGCGCGTGCGATGATGTTGGCGTTCGCGCATCTCAATGCGCGCGTTGAAGCGATTATGACGGTGGCGGGAAATGTTGGTGTCGAACAAACGACGGCAAACGCGTGTTACCTACTGGATGTGTTGAATGTTTCGCCGGAACAGACGCCCATTTATCGCGGCGCAGCAACAGGTATTTTGGGATCGAACTATGATGGTGTGTATTTTCATGGGACAGATGGCTTTGGGAACAATCATTTTCCGCGCTCGCCGCGCCGTATCGCATCCGAACGCGCCGCAGAAGCATTGATTCGATATGGCAATGAAAAGCCCGGCGAACTCACACTCGTCGCCATCGGTCCGCTGACCAATCTCGCGCTGGTCACGCGGCTCGAACCCGAGTTGCCGAGCAAGTACAATCGGCTCGTCATCATGGGCGGGACGATTCGCGGCACCGGCAATAATCGCCACAATCCATCGGCGGAATTTAATGCCTACATGGATCCGGAAGCGATGGCGATTGTGTTGGAGAATTGGCACAATATCTGGCTCGTGTCGTGGGAGACGACATTAGAGCATCCATTAGATGCCCCGCAAGTCGAGACGCTAATGAATTGGGATACGATGCGAGGAAAATTTTGGGCGCAAATTACACGCGAGAGCTTGGAATTTGTCACGAAACGTCTCGGTCGTCCCACGCTCTTGTTACCTGACGAAATTGCGATGGCGGTCGCGGTGGAACCGGAAATTGTGAAACGGTCGGAGCTGCGTTATATGTCTGCTGAACTGCACGGCGAGCACACGCGCGGGCAAACGACGGTGGACTGGTTCAACGCTACCGGACATGAGCCGAATGTAAATATCGTGCTGGAGATTGACCGCGCGCGATTTTTTGAGCTGTTAGTAGCATCCGTCATGTGATTTCCGATTTCAGAAGCGCCGTTTTTTGGCGCAGAAATCGGAAATCGAAGATTCTTTCGAGGTGTTTCGTGGAATTTCACATTAAAGCGGACTCGGCCGATATTGCACGATATTGCTTCACACCAGGCGATCCGGTGCGGGCGAAAAAAATTGCGGGGTATTTTGAAGACCCGAAATTTGTGACCGACAGTCGCGGATATCTTGTGTTTTCGGGACATTATCAAGGTGTATTTATGACGGTGTGCGCGACGGGGATGGGCGGTCCAACGGTGGCGATTGCGTTGGAAGAATTGGCACACATGGGCGCGGATACATTTATTCGCGTTGGCTCCTGTGGGGCGGTGCAGCCGAATCTAGGGCCGGGCGATGTGATTATTTCGACGGGCAGCGTGCGGCTTGGCGGGACTGCCAATTCGTACTTGCCACTCCATTATCCGGCGGTGCCGAGCTTCGAGGTGACGCGTGCGCTCGTGGATGCGGCTGCCGAATTAAATATTCCTGTCTATGTTGGCATCGGCGCGGCGGGCGATGCGTTTTATGCGCCGAAAGAAGGACGCGCCGAAATGTCCAAAGCAGGTGTGCTTTCCATTGAGATGGAGAGCGATACGTTGTATATCGTCGGGCAGTATCGCGGTTGGCGCACTGGCGCTATTTTTGCGACGGATGGAACAATCACCGAAGTCAAGCCCGCGTGGGGGGAGGAAGCATTCCATCGCGGGGAAAAGCAAGCGATTGAAATCGCGCTGCGCGCGATGCACGCGATTGCAGTGAAGGATGGTGTAAGATAATTTTTCACCGCAGAGTTCCAGAGGACGCGGAGAATATCAGAAAGGCTTAGTCCACCTCACGAATTTTTTTGCTCAAGAGTCCGACTGCGCCCATCGCGGCGGTGATTATTCCTCCTAGTAGAAACAAGAGGGGCGCGCCGATGCGGTCAGTCGCCCACCCTGCAAACGCATAGCCAAACGGATTGAGTCCCAGTGATCCCAATTGGTCAATCGAGGCAACGCGCCCTAATTGCTCCGGCGCGACCATCTCTTGCAGCGTATTCGCCCAAATCAAATTCAGTACTGTGAGCGCCGCACCAAATCCCAACGCGGCGAGCGCGACTGTCCACAAACTCACGGGCAAGCCAAAGCTCGATAACAGTAGTCCTCCGATCACCCATGCAACATATGCGATAATTCCGCGATGATGAAAGCGTTTCATTCGCCCCAGCACAATCGCGCTGATGACCGAACCGACCGAGAACATGGAATAGATGAGTCCCAGCGCGCCGACGCCCGCATTGAGATTGTCATTGACCAGGAAGGGTAGAGCAACAGCGATGGGGCCAGCGATGGTAAAGTTGGCGATAGAGGCCAGTCCGATTGTGCCCCAAAGCCAAGTAGATGATAGGACGGTTTGAAACCCTTGCCGCAAATCTTTCAAAGGCGAGGATGCGGCGCGATTCGTGATGTGATCTTGTTTTAAATTCAACAGCGGCACGAGCAGCGCGGCAGAGATGAAAAAGGAGAGCGCATCGAGCGCAAAGGCAAGCGGCGTACCGCCAAGCGCAACCATCCCCGCACCAATTGCGGGCCCGGCAATGCCTGCAAATTCCGCGCTCAACGTCGTTAATGAGTTCGCGCTGGGACGCTTGGCGGGAGCAACAATTTCCGGAACGGTGGCAGTGAACGCGGGTTGAAAGAATGCGTCCACGATGCCGAATATCGCGGAAAAGGCAAAGAGCATTTCGAGGGAAAGCATATCTTGCCACACGAGCCACGCGATGATTGCGACGACAATGCCGCGCAGTACATCCGACAGAAACATGACGCGCGGGCGATGAAAGCGATCCACCGTGACGCCGCCAATCAAGGCGAACAGAATCATGGGCACGGACGAAAAGATCAAGACAGTGCCCATTGCGGCTGCCGAGCCGGTCTTTTCCAAAATCCACCACGCGAGCGCGATGCGGTTCAGTTGGTCGCCGACGCGCGAAATAGTTTGCCCCGACCATAACAAGGCGAAATTGCGAATCAAGAGGGAACGCCATAGGGACATGCGGGCTATTCTACACGACCCGAAGTGGTTTGTGCGCTGCAAAACGGCGTGAGAAACCCTTCGGGTCGTGTAGAATTGTAACAATTCGCTATAGTAGGCGTATATCAATTGTAACAATTGTTCTACACCAATTAGAACAATTGTTAGAAAAAGGGCCGATATGGAAATACAGCTCGACGCGGGGAAAAACGCGCCGGTGTATCGCCAGATTGTGGAAGCAATTCGGCATCAGGTTGCGACAGGCGCATTGATGCAAGGGCAGCGGCTTCCGACCGTGCGGCAGTTGGCGCAAGAATTGAAGGTAGATCGAAATACGGCATTGCGCGCGTATCGCGTCTTGCATCGCGAAGGCGTTCTTTCGCTGCAACACGGGCGCGGGACGTTCGTGCGCGCAAGTCCGCAGCAGCCTCATCTGACGCAGCACCGTCGGAATGCGCTCGAAAATATGATGGATGAGGGCATTGCGCGGGCGTTGAGCTTGGGATATGCGCCGGAGGAAATCGAGCGCGCCTTTGCGAAACGACTGACGAGCTGGCGGCGCACACGGCGGCGCAAGGCGCGCGAGGAGTAACGTATGCTCGGTGTCGAAGTGGCGGTTGCCGTAGTTACGTGTGTAGTCGCCATCTTGCTGCTTCTCACGTCGCCAATCTGGATGCGCGCATTGACCGCTATTGTTGCGGCGCTGTGGAGACAGGTGGCGCAGACGGATCGAGAGGTCATCGTGCGCGATTCGGCGAAAGATGTAGTAGATGGTGAATTTCGGGAGGTTGAGAAATGAGTGTATTTCGAGGACGGTCCAGTGGAACGTCGCGCGGCGGCGATGATGGAATCCCGCCAGTTTTTCGGGGAGGATTTAGTATGCCTATCGGTCGAATTGTAACGATTGCGATTGTTCTGGTGATTGCGTGTGTGGTGCTGCTGCTCGCAGCGACGGCGATTCAACGCGTAGATCCGGGTTATACCGCGATTGTCGTGGATTACAGCGTCGGCGCGCAGCCGGGGCAAACGTTGTTCAATCAAGTGCCTACGGGCACGTTTTTCCTCGTCAATCCATTGACGCAGCGTGTGGCGAAATATCCGCTGGCACAGCAGACCTTGAGCATGGTGCGGCGTTCACAAGAAGGGCGCGTCGTTGGTGATGATTCGGTCGAATGTAATGACATCGCGGGCGTGCGCGTGAACATTGATTCTTCGACATTGTGGCGCGTGATTCCTGATAAGGCGGGAAACCTGTACTTTTTGCGCCCGAATGTGCCGCTAGTGGATGAGGGCGGAAATGATATTGCCGACCTCGTGGTACGGCGCGAAGTGCGTTCCGCGATTACGTATGTCTGCGGCACAATGAGCTATGAAGCGATTTTCGGCGCAGACCGCAGCAAGTTCGCGGATCAAGTCAAACAGGTCTTGGACAAAAATTTGGAGAAGCAGTACATCGCCGTGGATAGTTTTCTGGCAGGCGAAGTGTACTTGCAACCCGAACTGGCGAAAGCCATCGCGGACAAGGTGAACGCGCAGCAGCAAGCACAGCAGGCCGCGTTCTTGAAACAAAAAGCCGAGAACGAAGCGTCTGCCAGCATCGCCACGGCCGAAGGACAAAAGCAAGTCCGTATTTTGCAAGGACAAGCGGAAGCGCAATATATCCAGTTGGTGAACGAACAATTGGCGAACGCGCCACAGTACATTCAATATATTTTTAGCAGCAAGTGGAACGGCATCTTGCCGAATACGTTGATAACAGACGGCAAGTCAACGCCGTTGCTGCAATTGCCCACTACCCCTGTCTCGCCCACCGAAACCATTCCTGCACCGAGTACGACGACGGGGCAATAAACGCGGTTCGCCTACTATTCTTGGAACCTTCAACGCCGAAGCAATCGCGGATTCGCCACCGCGGTTTCTTCGGCGTTGTGATTGTTGGACAAGTTCAATGCGACGCAGTTCGTCGCCACTTGTCCTACGGGGGAAGCAAGACTATGGATTCGAGAAATGTCGTGATGGGCGAATTTCTGCTCGTCGCGCTGGGCATCGCTTCGCTGGTTGCATTGAGTGTTGCGCTGGTGTTGTATCTGGGTGGGGCGTTTTCGTGGATGTGGTACGCGCACGCGATTTTGACGATTGGCGTGCTGACGTGCCTGTTTGAAATTGTGATATTGCAACGCGTGCTGCGTCGCAAGCCCGTCGTCGGGGCATTAACCAAGTGGCGACGGATTGACCGCACGCGTGAATACAGTCTTGCGCTATTGGTGGGACTGCTCGCGTTGGCGCTGCTGGCGTGTGGGGGAATGATGGAAGTGCTGGCGGAACGGTGAATTGTTCCCACTTTGTAGGGGCAAAGGCATTCGGGGTTCCGCGAAAACGGCGGAACGGGATGCTTTGCCCCTACTTGGAGTTATTTCGGAATGACTTTGATGTTACCCCAATCGCCGACCTTGACATAGACGATGCCGAGATTGAATACCTGCACGATGTATTGTTCGCCGTTGAACGTTATCGGCAGCTCGTCGGTCTGCTGGTCTTGCAAGCCGTTCGCTTTAGCGAATCTCCACAACGCGGCGGTGTTGTTCACAGGCATCCACTTCACTTGATGCACTGCGTTTAGTACAGCTTGCTCCAGCGAACCGGCAGGTGGCGGCGTGGGCGGTGTAGTTGGCGGTGGGGTTGGAGGTTGAGGAGGCGGTGGTTGAGGAGACGGCGGTGTTGGCTGGACACCTGTCGGCAGTCGGACTTGAAAGCCCGCTGAAATCGCGTCGCGGAAATCAATCAGCACGTTCGGCTTGTTGCTAAAACACCAATTCTCGTCGGTCTTGAGCCAGCGAAAGAGGGCAAGCGCCTGAATCGGTTGATTCGAGGTTTGCGCGTTCCAGCTATTGATTTCGGTGTACGCGGCGCGCACCCAACCGTGGTTTTCGTTCAACCAATTGGGCGCGTCGTTGATGATGGGCTGCGTTTCGGTGATATAGACGGGCAGGGCGCGCAGCGCGGAAGGAATCGCGCTCATAAAATTCCGATACGCGAGAAAGCCTTTGAAATTATTTTGATAGGGCGCGGGATATTTTTCCGAGTTAGTAATATCCGCAGGATGCTGCCCGCGCGAATAGCAGTGAATCGAAATGCCGTCGCATTGGTCTTGGAGTAGCGTGAGCACATCTTGGAAATATTTGACCCAATCGCCGCTTGGGTTCGCGGGATAGTTGGTTTGAATGTTATAGGGCGCAATGGCTCCGACAATGACATTCGCGCTTGCGACTCGCGCTTGAATCGCCTGACGACATTTGCGAAAACAATTGGCGTAATCCGTAGGGAGAATGGGTTGGTTGTTCGGGCGCTCAAACCCCGCGTTCATTTCATTGCCGATGATAAAAAGTTTTGCGCCTTTGCTTTGTGAAACCCAGTCCGCGCATTTTTGTGCAAACGCATCGTACTGTGCAGGAATGGGAATCGTCCCGTCGCTGCCGTAGCCGTTATTGAGGCGCACGAGAACGCGCAAGCCCGAATTGACCAGCGAAGCATAATCAGCGGACGGGTCGCTCCAGACCTTGACGGAATGAACGAGCCAGCCGCTGCAATTATTTTGACGCAAAAAATCCGCGCCTTCCGTATCGTGAATGCCATAAATCGT
>Ga0070741_10007191_pt1 | contig 23251 bp, 17 predicted proteins | sample Coa_R1_4_FD_66440 | JGI IMG/M metagenome (GOLD analysis project Ga0070741, IMG submission 66440) | Surface soil microbial communities from Centralia Pennsylvania, which are recovering from an underground coalmine fire - Coalmine... | ecosystem: Environmental > Terrestrial > Soil > Unclassified ... | reverse complement strand
GGGGAGGAGATCGCCCGCGCTTTCAAGCGTGCGGCGCGCGAAAGCCATCCGGACAGCGCTGGCGTCGGATCGGCCGAGCGGTTCCAGGCGGTCAGTGACGCCTATGACCAGCTGCGCGATCCACGGCGCCGTGCGGTGTACGACCGCTCGCATCCGCTCGCCCGGCCGCAGACGGCCGATGCCCGGGCGGGATCGGTGCGTTACGCCGCGCCGGGCTCGCAGCACCTCGTGCTTGGCCGGCCCACTCCATCAGCGTTCGTGCATGCCCGGCGGTCGGTCGTCGAGACCGATGGGCGGTCTCTACCGGCGCGAGGAGACATCGCGGCGATATGTCGCCTCGCGCTCTCGTTGCTGGGCGCCAGGTGGTGACCTCAACCGTCGAGACCGCTGAGAGCGCGGGCTTGAACGGGTTCTCGCCGGGCCTACTCGATTTCTCGACGAGACCGAATCATCGGACTGGAGGTGTGGTATGGCGAACCTGTTGATCCGCGATCCGTTTCTCGCCGCGCCGTTCCGGCTGATGGACGAGTTGATGCGAACCGCGGGTAACGGTGGCAACCGGGTGACTGGCTTCACCCCGCTGGTCGACGTGCACGAGACCGCGGAGGAGTACCTGGTCCGGGTCGATCTGCCGGGAGTGAAGGTCGGCGATGTGAACGTCGAGGTGAACGAGAACGTGCTTTCAATCTCAGGGTCACGTGTCGCCGGCGAGACGGGGCAGGCGCAGATCGTCGAGCGGCCGTACGGCTCGTTTGTTCGCACGCTCACGCTTCCCCGGGATGTCGACAGCGATTCGATCGAGGCCGGCTACCAGGACGGCGTGCTGGAGCTGCGGATCCCCAAGCCGGCCGAGCAGAAGCCGAAGAAGATCACGATCGGCGCCGGGAAGAAGGCGATCGAGAAGTAGATCGGAGGCAACAGGCGAACGGGTCGCGGCGCACGCATGCCGCGACCCGTCACTCGTCGCCGGAGGTCGTTGGATGAGCGCAACCGAGTTGGAGAATCGAGAGAGGTCGTCCGTGCGCGAGTTGTGGTGCGGAGGCTGCGGCTACGGCGTGGTCGTCCGGCGCGATCCGCCCGAGTGCCCGATCTGTCGGCAAACGAGCTGGCGTGAGCGGCCGCCACTGACACGGTTCAACTGACGCAACGAGAACGCGCCACAGGGCGCGTCCGCCCTCGCGCCGCCTTGTGGCACGATCGGGGCGTGGGCGTGAAGCGGGAGCTCGCCGGGCGCGCCGAAGGACATCGCGGCGACGCCGCTGCGGAGGAGTTGTGGAACGAGGCCGAGTCGTCGCAAGCGGTCGGCGGCGACGAAGCGGACGAGCTTGCCCGTCGCGCTCAGGCGGGCGACGACGCGGCGCGCGAGGAGTTGATCCGGCGGCTGCTGCCGCTCGTACACGCGACAGCGCGCCGTTTCCAGACCGAGGGGCTCGAACAGGCCGATCTGCTCCAGGAGGGGGTCGTCGGGCTGTTGCGGGCGCTACAACGGTACGACCCTGCGCGCGGCGTCCCGTTCGCCGCATTCGCGACCTGGTGGATCAGACAATCGCTGCAGGAGGCGCGCAGTGACTTCATGCGGCCGATGCGTCTACCACCGAAGGCTCTTCGCCAACTCTCGCAGCTGAAATCCGAACACCAGCGCATCTACCAGGGCGAGCGCCGCTCGGCCAAGATCGGCGAGCTGGCCGACCGGACACACATCGAGCTCGAGCAAGCCGAGGCGCTGCTCACCGCCGACGCGCGCCCCCGCAGTCTGGACGAGTCGATCGAGAACACAGAGGGCGAGATCGGGACAATGGGAGATCTGCTCGAAGACCCCCTCTCGGCCGGCGCCTACGAGGACGTTGTCGACGCAGTCGCGGGCGAGCAGCTCCGGGCGCTTCTGTCGCGGCTGACCGAAAGGGAGCGTGAGGTTGTGCAGGCCCGCTTCGGCTTCGATGTGCCGCCCGAGAAGCTCACCGAGGTTGGCGAACGGCTCGGCGTCAGCGCCGAGCGCGTCCGTCAGATCGAGGAGCGCGCGCTCGCCAAGCTTCGCAGTGCAGCCTAGGGTTGTGCGCCGTCGGCGCGCGCCTATTTACATCGTGGGAGAACGCAAAAGGGACCGAGCCGCAGAGCGCGGAAGCGATGCCGGGCGCGGCACGTAGCGCAGATCCTTCACGCTCGACGCTCGCGGACATCGGCACGAACCAGCGAAGCAGGAGGGAGGCCTTAGCCTCCCTCCTGATGCGACCTGACGGCCGCCCGATGCACGAAGCTGGTCCGTGAATCCCAGAAGGGCCGTCGATGTGTGGTCAGGTCGACGTTGGGTCAGCGGGCCGGCGGGTGTCGACTCCGCGGCCGTGCACCGGGTGACCACCCGCAACATGAACCTCGCATGCGGTTGCCGAAGCTCGGTAAAGGCGGAACGGCGCCCCACCGCGGAGCTCATCCGCATCGAACCGGCGAGCCCCGGCTGCCGTCCTGAACGCTTCGGGGACGACGCGCTCCAGTTCCTCGTCGGCCATCTGTTTGGCGACGCCGCGGAGGTAGACCGCCTCGCCGCGACCAACGGGAGCAGTGGAATCGAAGATCACGATCTGAACCTCAGGGTGCTCCGCCAGATTGCGGGAGTGATGCGCGTCCGGCGACGAGACCCAGTAGAAGTCGCTGTACCGAGCAGCGGTGTAATACATCGGCGACAGTCGCGGGCGGCCGTCGGGATCCAACGTCGCCAACGTCATGTAATGGTTTGCGTCGATCACGCGACGCGCCATCGCGTTGAGCTCGGGATCGCCGGGCATTCGGAGCCTCACTTCTGCCGCTTCTTCACGACGCGGAACCGCGGATCGGTAAGCCCCTCCGCCGCTCCCGGCAGTTGAGACGCGATACCTGGCCACAACTCATCGGTGCTGCAGATGTTCCCTCAGCGCTCGTTCGAGCGCGACCCGTCACCCTGCATGGAGAGGGCCTGCTCGAGCGGGCCCTCTCGTTTCAGGTGGTCGCTACGGCGGCCGTTCTGCTCGGTCTGAGCGTTCCCCGGGTGAGCACGGCGCTCGTGCAGACGATCCAGGCAAAGGCGAGGAGCATGCCGAGAGGCGGGACGTGGTCGGCGGCAAGGCGGAGGCGACGAGCAGTAGGGCGGTGGCCGTGCCGAGCCAGCCGAGCCAGCGGTTTCGAGTTCCCCCGTGGGGCGGAGTGCGAATCGGGCGTTTGCGTTGTACGTTCAACCGATCCTCTTCTAAACCGATGAGGAATCACGCTTCGGTGCGTCAGGCCTTACGACGCATCTGCGCCTGCAGGCCGGCGACGAGCGTCTCGACGCTGAAGCTCCATTGCGCCTCGGGGTCGACCTGTCCCTGCAGCGCGAGCACGTGCGGGAAGCTCTCGGCGGGGAGGTGCTCGAAGGCGGTCTCTGCCTCTTCGCCGCGCCGCCACAACGCGCGCTCGACGCCGATCGAGAGCGCCATGTGTGTCGTCGCTTTCACCGCGCCGTATGCGTCCGCTGGCTTGAGCCCCGCGCGCTCGAACGCGGCGAGCGCCGCTTCGAACGACCGCGTTGCGCGCGCGCCTTCGACGGGCCGGCGCTGCAACGCAGCGAACGCGCCGGGATGCGCAGTGGCGATCTCGCCGACGGCCGCCACGAACGTGCGCACCCACGGCTCCCATTCGATCTCGCCCGTCGGCAGATCGGCGCGGGTGACGAGCGCATCGACGATCCCCGTCGTCACCGCATCGCGCGTGGGGACGTGGTTGTAGAGAGACGTGACGTGGACGCCGAGCATGGCTGCGATGCGGCGGAGCGTCACCGCGTCGAGTCCATCGCGGTCGGCGAGAGCAATCGCCGTGTCGATGATCCGGTCGCGGCTCAGCGGTGGCACGCTTGCACCCTACCTACAGTGTAGGTATAGTCACCTACAGTGTAGGTCACGCGAGCGAAAGAGGTGGATCCGTGGAGCTGCAAACGAGGCTCGAGCAGCTGATCGCAGAGCACAACGTCCCGGGCGCTCAGCTCGCCCTCCTGGACGGAGACGAGATCGTCGAGGTGGTCGCGGGCGTCCTCAGCGTCCGGACACGCTGCCCGGTGACGCCGGATGCGCTGTTCTTGCCAGGGTCGATCGGCAAGCTCTACACGGCGACGCTCGTGCTGATGCTCGTCGACGACGGGAAGCTCGATCTCGACACTCCGATCCGCGCGTACCTACCGGGCTTTCGTGTCAAGGACGAGCGTGCGGCCGAGATCGTTACGCCGCGCAACCTGCTCTCGCACACGAGCGGCTTCGACGGCGACCACTTCACCGACATGGGGCGCGGCGATGACGCGCTCGAGCGGTACGTCGAAGGCTGCGCCGACCTGCCGCAGATCGCGGACCCCGGGAACATCTGGAGCTACAGCAACAGCAGCTACTCGATCCTCGGCCGGATCGTCGAGGTGCTGAACGGCAAGACGTTCGAGGAGGTGTTGCGCGCGCGCCTGTTCGCGCCACTCGGGCTGGAGCATTCCGTGTCCTTCGCAGAGGAGGCGCTCGTGCATCCGACCGCCGTCGGGCACGAGTCGGACCCGCAAGACCCGTCACGCCGCGTGATCGCCGAGCCGTGGGGGCTCGGCCGCGCCTTCGGCCCGATGGGCAGCGCGCTCGTCGCCAGCGCGGGCGACGTGCTGCGTTTCGTGCAGCTCCATCTGAACGGCGGCGTCGCGCCGAGCGGCGTGCGCCTGCTCTCCGAGGCGTCGGTCGCGGCGATGCAGGACGAGCAGGTCCGACTCGTCGACGACACGCTCGGCGCGAGCTGGGGGCTCGGGTGGATCCTCGACCGCTTCGGCAGGGCCGAGGTCATCGGGCACGACGGCAACTCGATCGGCCAGAACGCGTTCATGCGCGTCGCGCCGAAGGAGCGCTTCGGGTTCTGCCTTCAGACCAACGTCGGCAGCGCGCTGCTCATGTACCGCGAGCTTGCGAACGAGCTGTTCGGCGCGCGGTTCGGCGGCGGCCCGAAGCCCGATCCGCAGGAGCGCGCGGAGGCAGCCGTCGCCGACCCGTCGCGCTACACGGGCGTCTACGAGCGCGAGGGGCTGCGCCTCGAGGTGACCGCAGACGACGCGGGCCGGCTGCTCGCGACCGTGAATCCGACGCACGCCGTCGCGCGGAGCCAGAACTGGCCGCCGATGGTCGACCTGCCGCTGCGTCCGGTCGACGCGCCGGACACGTTCCTGCTGCGCGTGCCGATCGCGGACGCCGATTTGCCGGCGGTGTTCTTCGCGCCGGACGATCCCGGCGGACGCCCGACCTACGTCCACTACGGCGGCCGGGCGAAGCGCCGGCTCACGTAACGTCTTGCGGATGGCGGGGAAGCGGTCGCCCGTAGCGCGGGCCGGCGCGACTCCGGGGGAAGTCGAACAGGCCAGCCTCGGAGAGGTTCTCGAGAGCCTCGGCCGCGACGTGATCCAGGCGCTCAGCGCGCCCGCGGGCCTCGATTTGCCGGCGGGCGAGCCCGTGATCTACGACGCCGACGAGCGCGCGGCGATCTCGCGCGGCGACATCGTGCTCGCGGTCGGCGTCCGCGCCGGCAGCGCGGAGGCGCGCCGCCTCGTCGAGCTCGCCGAGCAGGCGGAAGCGTCGGCGGTCGTGTTCAAGACGACCGCCGACACGGTCGACGCACTGCGTGACACAGGCTCCGACACGATCGCGCTGATCTCCGTTCCCGTCGAGATGACGTGGACGCAGCTCTACGCGCTGCTCAGCCTCACGCGCTTCTCGGCGGCGGCCGGAACGACGTCGGGCATCGCCGGCGTCCCGCTGGGCGACCTGTTCGCCCTCGCGAACGCGATCGCCGGCGTCGTGGGCGGCGCTGTGACGATCGAGGACCCGAGCCGCCGCGTGCTCGCGTACTCGACGCTCGGTGACCAGCCAATCGACAAGGCGCGGCGAGGATCGATCCTCGGGCGGCAGGTGCCCGACTCGCCGGGCATGCGCACGCTCTACCGCGACGTGATCTCGGCGACGGGCGTGATGACGGTGGACGCGTCTACGCTGAAGCGGATCCTCAAGGACAGCCCGACCGAGCTCGACGACCTGAAGCCGCGCTCGGCGGTCGCGATCCGCGCGGGCAGCCAGGCGATCGGGTCGATCTGGGTCGTGCACGAGGGTGCGTCACTGGACGAGCATGCGCTCGTCGAAGCCGCGCGCATCGCGGTGCCGCATGTCATTCAGGCGCGTGCGAGCCGCGACGTCGAGCGCCGTCTGCGCGCCGAGCTGCTGCTGACCGTGCTCGAGGGAGACGGCCTCGTCGAGGAAGCGGCGACTCGGCTCGGGTTCGTGTCCTCGGCGCCGCTCTCCGTAATCGCGTTCGAGCTCGCGAACGCCGAGCTTCCACTCGACGAGCTGCAGCGCGAGCGCCTCGTCGACGTCGTCGTCCTCCACTGCGAGGGGTCGTACCGGCAGAGCGCCGCGGTCGCGCTCGGCCAAACCGTGTACGCGCTGCTCGAAGGCGAGCGCTCGCTCGACCGGCAACGGCTCGTTCAGCTCGCCGAGCAGGTGCGTGCGCACGTCGAGGAGCGGCTGGCGGCGGCGCTCCTCGCCGGCGTCGGCTCGACCATCGACGGCGTGCGCGACGTGCCGCGTGCGCGCCGCGAGGCCGAGCGCGTGCTCGGTGTTCTGCGCACCGACCCGAAACAGCGCACAGTCGCGTCGATCGATGACGTGCGCAGCGAAGTCGTACTACACGAGCTGAAGGAGCTGAGCGTCGACCACCCCGGCCTTGCGCGGGGCAAGCTCGAGCGGGTGCTCGCACACGACGCGGAACACGGGACCTCGTACGCCGAGACGTTGCGTGTGTTCCTCGATGCGTTCGGCGACGTACCTCAGGCGGCGACCCGCGTCGCGGTGCACCCGAATACGTTTCGCTACCGGATGCGTCGTCTCGTCGAGCTGTTCGGCCTCGACCTCGACGACGCCGACGAGCGCGTCGTACTCGAGCTGCAGCTGCGCTTCGACAGCCCGGCTAGCGACACGTCTCGACGGAGACGGTGAATCTCTCGAGCTCGTCCTCGAGCGGCGTGACGCCGAGGCCGGGGCCGGTCGGGACGGCGAGCGTTCCCTCGGCGAGCACGAACGGCTCGACGATGTCCTGCGCGTAGTAGCGACCGGATGCGGAGGTGTCGCCCGGGAGGGTGAAGTTCGGGAGCGCAGCGAGCGCGACGTTGGCCGCGCGTCCGAGCCCGGTCTCGAGCATCCCGCCGCACCACACCGGCACGCCGCGCGCGGCGCAGACGTCGTGCACGCGGCGCGCTTCGAGGTAGCCGCCGACGCGGCCCGCCTTGATGTTGACGACGCTGCAAGCGCCCATCGCGATTGCGTCCTCGGCGATGTCGGCCGATGTGATCGACTCGTCGAGGCAGATCGGCGTGCGAACGACCTGAGCCAGCTCCGCGTGGCCGCGGACGTCCTCTTCCGGCAGCGGCTGCTCGATCAGCAGCAGATCGAGCTCGTCTAACTGTGCAAGGTGCTGACCGTCGCCACGCGTGTACGCGGTGTTCGCGTCGACCTGTAGCAAGATGTCGCCGAACGCCTCGCGCACCGCCCGGACGTCGTCGATGTCGTGGCCGGGCTCGATCTTCAGCTTGATTCGCTTGTAGCCCTCGCCGAGGTAGCCGTCGACCGTGCGTAGCAGATCGTCGACGTGCTCGTGGATGCCGACCGACACGCCGCAGTCGACCTGCGCGCGGCTTGCACCGAGGAAGTCGCCGAACGAGCGGTTCTGCGCTCGCAACTCGGCGTCGAGGATCGCCATCTCGACTGCCGCTTTCGCCATCGGGTGTCCGCGCACCGGAGCGAGGATGCGCGCGAGGTCCTCGGCCCGCACCTCCTCTTGCGCGAACAGCAGCGGCAGCATGTGTCGGCGAATCACGTCCTGCGCGCCGTCGCTGTACTCGTAGGAGTACATCGGCTCGCCGAATGCGGTGCACTCGCCCCAGCCCTCGACGCCGTCGAGCGTCACGTTGACCAGGAGCACGTCGCGATGCAGCAACGTGCCGATCGACGCCCGGAAAGGCGCGACGAGCGGAAGGTGGATCCGCCGCAGCTCTACGTGCTCGAGCTTCACCGCGCGAGCACCAGCCAGCCGTCGCGGGTGATCGCGTTCGCGCGGAACCCGTCGCGAAGCCGCGGGCCGATCGCGTCGCGGAGCGCCTGCCGCCAGAGGTCGGCGAGGCGCGGGTCGTGCTGGCGCAGGCGCACGATGTCGTGCGGAATCCACGCAAGGAGCACCTCGCCGTCGCCGGATCCCGATTCGGGCCTTCCGTCGCCCCCGGCTTGCAGGATCACGCGCCCGTCGGCGGGCGCGGCATCGTCGAGCGGACCGGTGGCCGCGCGCGCCGCGCGCTCCGAGGTCAGATTCCAGCGGATCACCACGCGGTCGCTCTCGGAGCTCGCGTTGAGGCCGTCTTGCAGGAGTCCGTAGAAGTTCTCGCGATAGCCGACGATCGCCGCGCCGAGCTTCGCGAGGTTGAAGTGCACATTCGCGCGCACGAGCGGGTCGGCTGTCCACTCGATCATCCGCGCGCCGCGCTCGAGCGCCCAGCTTCGCTGGAACTGCTTGATCGCGAACCCGAGCGACTTGCCCTGGCAATCGGGCGCGACGCCGGTGATGTGGGAGTGCAGATGCAGCTCTGCGTCGACGAGCCCGAAGAAGCCGAGCGAGATGCCGACGAGCTCGTCGCCGCGATACGCGCCCGCGACGAAGTCGCCGGCGTGCGCGAGCGCGCGCAGCAGGTTGACGGGCGCTTTCGGCTCGCCCTCGTCGCTCCAGATCCGCCCGATCAGCTCCGACGCGGCCTCGAACTCCGTGAGCGCGTCGAGCGGGCGGACTACGACGCCGGCGCGGTCCGCTGCGGCGCGCGCCGCTGCTGCGGCGTGCTCGAGCGCGAGATCGACCTGCGTGTCAGCCATGGTCTCGATCGTCCCACTCCGGCGGCGCCTCGACATGGTCGCGTCGGCACAAGCTCGGGCGGGCACTTTGGCGCAGCCGCCGAACGGCGGCGCGTGCGCGGCGCGAGAATGCGCCGGTGGACGCAGAGATGCTCGCCGCACTGCGTGCGCTCGTCGAAGCCGAGTCGCCGAGCGCGGATCCCGCTGCCTGCCTCGCCTGCGCGGAGGTCGCAGACCGGCTCGCGTACGAACTGCTCGGAGTCCGGGCGGAACGCATCGAGTCGGGCGGGCGCATCCATCTGCGCTGGCGGTTCGGCGTGCAGCCGCGCGTGCTTCTGATCGGGCACCTCGACACGGTGTGGCCGGCCGGCACGCTGGCGCGCTGGCCGTTCGCCGTGACCGACGGTCGCGCCACAGGCCCGGGCATCTTCGACATGAAGGCCGGAGTCGTGCAGCTCCTGTTCGCGCTCGCGCGCGTGCAGGACCGCGACGGCGTCGTCGTCCTGCTGACGACCGACGAGGAGCTCGGCTCGCCCACCGCCAAGCCGGTGATCGAGGAGAACGCCGCGGGCATCGAGGCGGCGCTCGTCCTCGAGCCGAGCGCCGACGGCGCGCTCAAGACGGAGCGCAAGGGCGTCGAGGTGTACCGGTTCACCGTGACCGGCCGCGCCGCGCACGCCGGGCTCGAGCCGGAGATGGGTGCGAATGCCGCCGTCGAGCTCGCACACCAGGTGCTCGCGATTGCCGCTCTCGCGGACACCGTGGCCGGCACCACGGTCACACCGAGCCTCGTCATCGCGGGGACCGCGGTGAACACCGTGCCCGCGCAGGCGGTCCTGCACGTCGACGTCCGCGTGCGCACGGCAGCGGAGGCCGAGCGCGTCGGTGCCGCGATGCGCATGCTGCGCCCGGTCACGCCCGGCACCACATTCGAGGTGGAGCGTACGATCGGCGTGCCGCCGCTCGAGCGCACTGCTTCCAGCGAGCTGTTCGGGCGGGCGCAGGAGATTGCCGCGTCGCTTGGTCTACCGCCGCTGACGGAAGCGTCGGCGGGCGGCGGCTCCGACGGGAACCTGCTGGCCGGCCTCGGCGTCCGCGTGCTCGACGGCCTCGGTGCGGTCGGCGGGCGTGCGCACGCGGAAGGGGAGTACGTCGAGGTCGCGGCGATGGCTGAGCGTGTCGCGCTCGTTGCGGCGCTCGTCGAGGACCTGTTGGGCGGCCCGACTGCGCCGGACACACTTTGTTGGTCTGCTCGACGAAGCACGCCAGACGGCTAGGCGCGAGGCTTGCGCTCGTGACTCGCCGCCTGCGCATCGACGACCTGGATGCGATTGCCGTTCCCGGCCAGCCTGCGCTCTCGCCAGACGGCTCACGCTGCGTCTACGTCCTCAGCTCAATCGATGCGGAGGAGGATCGCACGGCGTCGTCGCTCTGGCGTGTCGGTGTGCGAGACGGGGAGCCGCACCGCCTGACGCGCGGCAGCGTGGACGCCGCCCCGGCCTGGTCGCCCGACGGCACGACGATCGCGTTCCTGCGCGCCCGGGACGGCCCCGCGCAGCTCTGGCTGCTGCCCGCTGACGGCGGCGAGCCCGAGCAGCTGACGACGCTCTCGCTCGGTGCGGGGGCACCGGTCTGGAGCCCCGACGGGACGCGGATCGCGTTCAGCGGCGCGACGGGCGGCGCCGGCGGCCCGATCGTCACCGAGCGCGTCGACTACCAGGCCGACGGCAGCGGCTACCTGGGCGAAATCCGCAAACACGTCCACGTGATCGATCTCGCGACGAAGGAATGCAGGCAACTGACGCGCGGCGACTGGCACGCGGGCGACCCGGCGTGGTCGCCCGACAGTTCGACGCTGGCGTTTGCCGCCGCCTCGGCACCCGATGCGGACCTGCGGTTCCGCGCACCGGTCTATGCGCTCGACGTGGACGACCACGCTGCGAAGCAGCGCGTGGTCGCGCTCGCCGACGGCGTCGGCGGCCCGGTGCGCTGGAGCCCCGACGGGTCGTGGCTGCTGGTCGCGGGCTATCTCGGCGAGCCGACGGGGCACACGCGGCTTCTCCGCATTCCGCTCGACGGCGGGGACCCGGTCGAGCTTGCCTCATCGCTCGACCGCAACGTCATGACCGGCGGGCCGGGTTACCCCGGCGGGCTACCGCAGTTCAGCGCTAGCGGCGATGTCGTCTTCTGCGTTCGCGACCGCGGCGTGACGGATGCCTACGCCGTCGATCCGGCCGGCGGCGATGCGCCGCGGCTTCTCGCGCACGGCGTCGACGGGCTCTCGGTCGCCGGCAACACGGCGGCGACCGTGCACGCGAGCGCGACGTGCTTCGGCGAGCTTGCGATCGTCGATCTCGCCGGCGGCGACCTGAGGGTGCGTACCGCGCACGGCGCCGCGCTCGCCGAGGTCGAGCTGTTCGCGCGGACGGAGCGCGAGTTCACGATCTCGGACGGGACGGTCGTCCACGGCTGGGTGATTCGCGACGCGAGCGTTGCCGCGCCGGGACCGCTGCTCGTCGACATCCACGGCGGCCCGCACAACGCGTGGAACGGGCTCGCGGACGCCTGGCACCTCTACCACCAGGAGCTCGCGGCGCGCGGCTGGACGATCTTGCTGCTCAATCCACGCGGCAGCGACGGCTACGGCTCGAGCTTCTACGGTGGCGCCGTCGGGACCTGGGGCGAGGGCGACGCCCGTGACTTTCTCGAGCCCGTCGACGCGCTCGTCGCCGAAGGCATCGCGGATCCGGAGCGCCTCGCGGTCACCGGTTACAGCTACGGCGGGTATATGACGTGCTACCTGACGAGCCGCGACGACCGCTTCGCGGCGGCGGTCGCAGGCGGCGTCGTCAGTGACCTCGTGAGCATGGCCGGCACGTCGGACTCGGGGCATTTTCTCGCCGAGCACGAGCTCGGCGTCGTCTACTGGGACGACCGCGAGAGCTACGAGCGCATGTCGCCGCTCGCGCGGGTCGACGCGGTGCGCACGCCGACGCTGATCTACCACGGCGCAGCGGACCTGCGCTGCCCGGTGGGGCAGGCGCAGCAGTGGCACGCGGCGCTGCGCGAGCGCGGCGTCCCGTCGCGGCTCGTGCTCTACCCCGACGCCTCGCATCTGTTCGTCATCGACGGGAAGCCGTCGCAACGCAAAGACCTCAACCAAAGGGTGGTGGACTGGGTGGAGCAACATGCCGGAGCTGGATACGCCTCGATCGACGCGGCACACTGGCAGGGCCGCCTGGACGAGCTCGCGAAGCGCCATCGCGTGCCCGGCGCGGCGCTCGGCATCCTGCGGGTCCGACCGAACGGCGAGGACGAGCTGGTCGAGCTCGCGACGGGCGTGCTCAACGTTGAGACAGGCGTCGAAGCGACGCCCGACTCGGTGTTCCAGATCGGCTCGATGACGAAGGTCTGGACGGCGACGCTCGCGATGCAGCTGGTGGACGAAGGCAAGCTCGATCTCGACGCGCCCGTCGCCGAGGTTCTGCCCGAGCTGGAGCTGAGCGACCCCGCAGTCGCGAAGACGGTGACGATGCGCCACCTCCTCTCGCATACGAGCGGCATCGACGGCGACGTCTTCACGGACACGGGGCGCGGCGACGACTGCCTGGAGAAGTACGCGGCGCAGCTGCGCGACGCGGCGCAGAACCATCCACTCGGCGCGACGTGGTCGTACTGCAACTCCGGGTTCTCGCTCGCCGGGCGCGTGATCGAGAAGCTCACCGGCGGGACGTGGGACGCCGCGATCCTGCAGCGGCTCGTTGCGCCGTTGCAGCTCACGCATACGGGCACGCTGCCCGAGGAGGCGCTGCTGCACCGTGTCGCCGTCGGTCACGTCAGCGAGGCGGGGGAGGCGCCGTCGCGGGCGCCCTCGGCGTGGGGCTTGCCGCGCTCGGTCGGGCCGGCGGGGCTGATCAGCCAGACCGTCCGCGACGTGCTCGGCTTCGTGCGCATGCACCTGAACGGCGGCGTCGCCGCCGACGGCACACGGGTGCTGAGCGCGGAGAGCACCGCGGCAATGCAGGAGTGGCAGGCCGACGTCCCCGACAGGTACATCCTCGGCGACTCGTGGGGTATCGGCTGGATCCGTTTCGCCTGGGACGGGCACCGGCTCGTCGGCCACGACGGCAACACGCTTGGGCAGGCCGCGTTCCTGCGCGTGCTGCCGGAGCAGGGCCTCGCCGTCACCCTGCTCACGAACGGCGGCAACACCCGCGATCTGTACGAGGACCTCTACCGCGAGCTCTTCGCCGAGCTGGCCGGAATCGAGATGCAGCAGCCGTTCACGCCGCCGGACGAGCGCGTACAGGTCGACGTGACGCCCTACCTCGGCCGCTACGAGCGCGCCGGCGTTCGGCTCGACGTGATCGAACGCGAGGGCGACGCGATTCTCCGCACCGAGGTTACGGGACCACTCGCGGCCCTCGTCCCCGAGACCGTCCACGAGTACCCGCTCATCGCCGCGGCCGACGGCCTGTTCGGCGTGCGCGATCCGTCGGAGCAGAGCTGGGCGCCGGTCACGTTCTACGAGGTCCCGGGCGGTGGGCCCTACCTGCACTTCGGTGCGCGGGCGACGCCGAAGGTCGGATGACCGGCTCGTCGGGACAAACGAAAGGACTCCCGGCTTCTTGTCCGTGGCCACGATGTGGCGACCGAGGTGCGGCGGGAGACTTTCGTCCGCGGAAGACGTCCCCTATGTCCGACACGAGTCCCGACTCGACAGGAGGCTGGGCATGCGCAAGCGTTTGATTCTGGTGGTCGCGGTTCTAGCTCTCCTGCTGTCCGTCGCCGGCTCGGCGACGGCGCTCCAGGCCGCCGGACCGTCGGGTGCGGCGACCCTGGCCATCCCCGGCGATCCAGGCAACCTCGACCCGCAGATGACCGTCCTCCAGACGACGAGGTACGTCGACACGTACGCGTACGACACGCTGGTCAACCTCGTCGGGCCGGGCAAAATCGCGTCCGGCGTCGCCCAGTCATGGAAGGTGGTGTCGCCGAAGAAGGTCGAGTTCACGCTGCGCCCGGGCGTTACATGCTCCGACGGTACGAAGCTGACTGCGACGGTGGTGAAGCAGAACCTCGACTTCGTCGGCAACCCGGCGAACAAGTCTCCGCTGCTCGGGCTGTTCATGCCTGTCGGCGCGACGGTGACCGCGAACAACGGCACGCGCAGCGTCGTCGTCACGACAAAGACACCGAACCCGTTCATGATCCAGGGCCTCGCGCTCGTACAACTCGTCTGCTCGAAAGGCCTCGCGAATCGCAGCCTGCTCGACCACGGCACCGACGGCAGCGGAGCGTACGCGCTGACGTCCTCGGTCGCCGGCGACCACTACACGTTCACGGCGCGGAAGGGCTACGCGTGGGGGCCGGACGGTGCATCCACCGCCGTGAAGGGGCTGCCCGCGAAGGTAACCCTCAAGGTCGTGTCGAACGAGACGACAGCGGCGAACCTGCTTCTCTCAGGTGGGATCAACCTCGCGGCGATCGGCGGCCCGGATCGAACGCGGTTGGGTAAGGCGCACTTGTTCAGCGTCGTGTCGCCCGCGCAGCCGAACGAAATCCTTTTCAACGAGAACCCCGGGCATCCGGCCGCCAACCCTGCTGTCCGCAAGGCGCTCGTACAGGCGTTGAACCTCGAACAGATCGGAAAGGTCGTGACGAGCGGCTTCGGTCTCAAGATGACGCAGCTCTCGCTGCAGAACTTCACTCCGTGCGCGGGCAACTCGATCGCCGGCAACGTCCCGGCGTATGACCCTTCCGCAGCGAAGTCGGCGCTCGGGGGTGTCAAGCTGAAGCTTTTGTACGCGACCGACCAGGGGCCCTCGTACCCGCCGACGGCCGAGCTGGTACAGCAGCAACTAGCTGCGGCAGGGGTCAACGTCACGCTCGATCCGCAAGCCGTTGCGAACCTGCAGGCGACGCTCTTCGGCACGGGCGACTGGGACGCGGTGATCATCGGCATCGGCGTCGCCAACCCTGCGCAATTCACGGCCTTCGTCTCCGGCCCGACGCCGCCCAACGGCACCAACTTCGCGGGCATCGCCAATGCGGCGTACAAATCGGCGGTCACCCGGGCAGTCCGACGGGTCGGCGCAGCCGGGTGCAGGTACTGGCTCAACGGCGAAGCGTCGCTGTTCAAGGCAGGAGACATTGCGCCGTTGCAGGTCACCACGGCCGGCACGTACGCCAGGAAGATGACGTTCAAGCTCGGTGTCGAAGGCCCGATTCCGACCAGCCTGCGCCTGACGAAGTGAGGTGACGGCCGCACCGCTCTCGTTCGACCGTCAGCGGAACTGGTGGGCCGTCCACACGAGGACGGCCTACCTTTTTCGCCGCACGTCGCGACTCGTCGTCTCGCTTGTCCTGCTCCTGACGGCGACGTTCTTCATGATCCATCTCGTTCCAGGCGACCCTGTGCGGGCGGCTCTCGGAACGACTGCACCGGCCAGTCTGGTCGCTGCACGGAGAGCAGCGCTCGGGCTCGACAAGCCGCTCGTCACTCAGTACGTCGATTACATCCGGAACATCCTGCACGGCAACTTCGGGACATCTCTGGTCAGTGGCGAGCACGTAACCGATGTGATCCGGGCCCGAGGCCCGTCGACGTTCCGGCTCGCGGGAATCGCGTTTCTCGTCGTGATCGGCATCGCCGTGCCGCTTGGGCTCTTGATGGCCGCCCTCACACGTGACAGCAAGCGGCGCCGCCTCGAGCTCGGGTTCACTGCAACAGCCGGTGCGCTCGCGGCGGTGCCGTCGTTCCTGACCGCGGTCGCGCTCGTCTTCTTCTTCGCGGTCAAGATCCACTGGTTCCCCGTCGCCGGCCAGGGCGGTGTCTCGTCGTACGTTCTCCCGATCGCGTCGCTCGCGATCGGGCCGATCGCCGCTTTGTCGCGGATCGTGCGGGTCGAGGGCCTGCGCGTGCTGGAGCAGGACTACATCCGGACCGCGCGCGGCAAGCGGCTGCCGGCGCGCATTGTCTACGTGCGCCACGCGCTGCCGAATACCCTGACGCCGACGCTGACGGTCGCCGGGCTACTGGTCGGCGGTCTCGTCGCCGGGACGGTGCTCGTCGAGAACATCTTCGCTTGGCCCGGTCTGGGCACGTCGCTCGTCTCCGCGGTCGCGCAGCAGGACTACTCGACCGTGCAGGCGATCGCCGTCATCTTCGGTGCCGTGGTCCTTCTCGCGAACTTCGCGGTCGACGTCGCGCTCGGTGCGATCGACCCGCGCTCGACGATCCTGGACGCGTGAGCGTGGGCTCGAGCCGGATCGCGCAGGCGCTGCGCTCGCCCGTCGGCGTCGTGGCCTCGGTAGGTCTTCTCGCCGTGATCGTGCTCGCGATCGCCGCGCCGCTCATCTGGTCGGGCGACGCGTCCCGCATCGACATCCTCCACGCGTCGCAAGGCTCGAGCTCGGCGCACTGGCTCGGGACGGATGCACTCGGGCGCGACATCCTCTACCGCGTCCTCGTCGCGACGCGGCTGTCCGTCGTGCTCGCCGTACTTGCCGCCGCGATCGGTGCCGCGATCGGCATCCCGATCGGCGCCGTACCGGCGCTCTTCGGCGGCCGCGTCGGCAGGCTCGTCACCGGGCTGATCAACCTCGCGGTCGCGTTCCCTGCACTGCTCGTCGCGATCTTCGTCGCCTCGATCATCGGCGTCGGCGCGCACGGAGCGGTCGTGGGGATCGCGGTTGCGATCGCGCCGTACTTCGCGCGCCTCAGCCAGACGTTGTCGTCGTCGGTCGCCGGCTCGGAGTATCTCGCGGCGGCGCGGATGATCGGCGTGCGCCGGTTTCGGCTGCTTACGCGGCACGTGCTGCCGAACATCGCCGAACCGCTGCTGATCACCAGCACGATCTCGATCGGAGACGCGCTCCTCTCGCTCGCCGGCCTCAGCTTTCTCGGACTCGGCGTGCAGCCGCCGCGGTACGACTGGGGGAGGATGCTGAACGAGGGGCTGAACCGGATCTACGTGAACCCGGAAGTCGCGCTCGGACCGGCGGTCGCGATCACCATCGGAGCGCTGACGTTCGCGCTGTTCGGCGAGGTGCTCGCGAAGGCCGCGGGCGCCGGCGGCGCGCGGCGGTGGCTGCGCGGCGAACTGCCGGCATCCACTGTTGCCGCGGGCGCGTGCGACGGGGACGACGTGCTGGCCGTCGAGGACCTCACCATCTCGTTTCCAGGCGGCGCAGTGCCTGTGCGCAGCGTGAGCCTCCGCGTCGCGCCGGGCGAGATCGTCGGCATCGTCGGCGAGTCGGGGAGCGGCAAGACGCTCACCGCGATGGCCGTCGCCGACCTGCTGCCTGCGGCGGCGCACGTCTCCGCCGCGAAGCTCTGTCTGTTCGGCTCCGATCCGCGCGCGCTGAGCGCGTCGCAACGACGACGCCTGCTCGGGCGCTCGCTCGCTGTCGTCTACCAGGATCCGATGTCCGCACTGAACCCGGCGTTGCGTGTCGGTCGCCAGGTGGGGGAGGTTTCCGAAGTGCACCACGGGATCTCGAAGCGCGCGGCGCGCGACCGCGCCGTCGAGCGCCTGCGCTCGGTGCGCATCGGCAGCGCCGACGCACGCGCCCGGCAGTTCCCGCACGAGTTCTCGGGCGGGATGCGTCAGCGCGCGGTGATCGCGATGGGCCTGATGGCCGAACCGAAGTTGATCGTCGCCGACGAGCCGACGACCGCGCTCGACGTGACCGTGCAACAGCAGATCCTCCGTCTGCTGCGCGACGTGACGGTGTCTCGCTCCTCGGCGGCGATCCTCATCTCGCACGACGTTGCAGTCGTCTCGCAGTTGTGCGTGCGCGTCGTGGTCATGTACGCGGGGCGTGTCGTCGAAGAGCTCGACGTCGATACGCTCGTGGCCGGTCCCGCGCACCCGTACACCGTGGCGCTCGTGGCGTCGGTGCCGACGATGGAGTCGAAGCGTGAGCAACCGCTCGCGAGCATCCCCGGTCGCGCGCCGACGCCGTACGACGATATCCCCGGCTGCCCGTTCGCGCCGCGCTGCCCGCGCGCATCCGAGCGCTGCCGCGCGGAGATGCCGCCGCTCGAGCAGCACTCGCCGACGCACCGCGCTGCTTGCTGGCATCCGGTCAACGTGCTGGAGAAGGCGGCGGTGTGACGGCGCTCGAGGCACGCTCTGTCACGGTTGGTTTCGGGCGCGGCCGCCGGCGGCTCGTTGCTGTCGACTGCGTCGACGTCGCGCTGCCGGAGGCCTCGACGCTCGGCATCGTCGGCGAGTCGGGCTCGGGCAAGTCGACGCTCGCGCGCGCCCTGGTCGGGCTCGTGCCGCTCGCTTCGGGCGACGTGCTCCTCGACGGTGAGCAGCTGCGCACGGCACGCGACGGCCGAGTCCTCGACCCGCGTCGCCGCGTTCAGATGATCTTTCAGGATCCGTTCGCCTCGCTCAACCCGCGAATGAGCGTCGGCGAAGCGATCCGCGAGGCGCTCACGGTGCGGGGCGGCAGCGGCCGCGGGACGCGCGCCGCCGAGGTCGCGCGCTACCTCGATCTCGTGCACCTCGATCCGGAAGTCGCCCAGCGGATGCCGAGTCGCCTATCGGGCGGCCAGCGGCAGCGCGTTGCGATCGCGCGCGCGCTTGCCGCGCGTCCGGAGGTTCTGATCGCAGACGAGATCACCTCGTCGCTCGACGTGTCGGTGCAGAGTGCGGTGCTGAATCTCATGCGCGAACTGCGCCGCGAGCTCGGCATCTCGATGATCTTCGTCTCGCACAACCTCGCGACCGTGCGCTACCTCAGCGACGAGATCGCGGTGATGTACCTCGGCCGCGTCGTCGAGGTCGGTCCTGCCGAGTGCGTCGTCTCTGCGCCGCAGCATCCGTACACGCGCGCGTTGCTGTACGCGGTGCCGTCGTTCGGCGGCTCGGTGCTCGCTGATGTCGAGCTCGGCGAGCCGCCGGATCCGCACGATCCGCCTGCTGGTTGCCCGTTCCATCCGTGCTGTCCCGTCGGTCCGCATGCGCGCCCGGAGCGCACGGCGTGCATCGAGTGCGACCCGCGCGACGGAGCCGATCAACGGCCGCATCGCGCGTTCTGTCATTTCGCGACTGCCGTGGCCGACCAACGAGCCGAGGAGACTGCCCATGCCGCCCGCGATCGCTAGCTCGTCCCTGCAACAGCGACTCGACGAGGCGCGCGAGGCGCACGGCGTCCCCGCCGCATCGCTCGCGGTGCTGCGCGACGGCAAGATCGACACCGCGGCGTCCGGCATCCTCAATCTCGATACCGACGTCGAGGCGACGACTGATTCGCTGTTCCAGATCGGCTCGATCACGAAGGTGTGGACCGCGACGGTCGTCATGAAGCTCGTCGAGGACGGTCGCATCGAGCTCGACGCGCCGCTGCGCCGCTACATCCCGGAGTTCACGGTCGACGAGATCACGATCCGCCACCTGCTCACGCACTCGAGCGGCATCGACGGCGACAACCTCGCCGACACCGGCCGCGGCGACGACGCACTCGCGAAGTATGTGGCGACCTGCGCCGCGCTGCAGCGGGTGCACCCGGTCGGCGCAACGATGTCGTACTGCAACACCGGTTACACGCTGCTCGGCCGCGTGATCGAGGTCGTCACCGGCCGGGTGTGGGACACCGCGATGCGGGAGCTGCTGTTCGAGCCGCTCGAGCTCACGCACACGGCGACGCTGCCGGAGGACGTGCTGCGCTTCCGTGCGGCGATCGGGCACATCAGCCCGGCCGGCACGCTCGTGACCGCTTCGAAGTGGGGCCTGCCGCGCACGGCGGGACCTCCCGGCGCGATCTGCTCGACCGCCTCGGAGGTCGTGCGCTTCGCGCGGCTCCATCTCTCCGGCGGCGAGGGGATCGTCGACGCCTCGACGGCCGCGGCGATGCAGCAGCCGCAGGTCGCAGTGCCGAGCGCGGGCGTCGGGACGTCCGCCGCGCACTGGGGCCTCGGGTGGGAGCTGTTCGAGTGGGACGGCCGCCGTGTCGTCGGCCACGACGGGAACACGATCGGCCAGGCGGCGTTCTTGCGCGTCGTCCCGGATGCCGGCGTCGCGATCGCGCTGCTCACGAACGGCGGCGGCGCGATGGGGCTGTTCCGCGACCTGCTCGAGCCACTGCTCTCCGAGACGACCGGGATCGCGTTACCCGCCGAGCTGGCGCCGCCGCAAAAGCCGGTCGCGGTCGATGCAGCGGCGTACCTGGGTGTCTACGAGCGCGAGAGCTCGTCGCTTCGCGTCGAGGCGCGCGGCGACGGCATCGTGGCGGTCATGACCATGACGGGCATCGCGGCCGAGATAACGCCGGAACCGGTCGAGTTGCCGCTCGAGCGCGTCGCCGCCGACGACGATCTGTTCGTGACGCAGCACCCCGCCGCGCCCGGCATGTGGTTGCCGGTGCGCTTCATGACGTTTGCCGACGGAAGCCGGATCGTTCATCTCGGCGGCCGGGCGACGCCGCGCGTCGGCGATTAGGGCCTCGCGGGCCGTGGTGGTAACGACGCCCCCTCATTTTGAGATGATTCGGCTCACGACCGTGCATGGTCGACCTGGGTTAGGAGGTGAGGCTGCGTGGCAGACCGAAGCCGGGCAGCACGTTCGTCTCGAAGCGTGTCAGTCTCGCGACTCGCTCGCCTGCGAGCGTCACCACGACAAGTCCGCCGGCGCGGAAGATGCCGTCCCGCTCGTCGCGGACGTAGATGCCGAAGGCGGGTTGGCCGTTCGCCCTCGTGTGGACGAGGCGTCGTTCGCGTGGCCGAGCGTGGACGACCCGAGTGAAGAACTGGGTAACGGCGTCGAGGCCGCGATACTCGAACGGCTGAGGCGGCATGGCGAAGCGCACGTCCGCGGTGAAGATCGCGACAAGGCCGCCAATGTCGCCCCTCTCGAAGGCTGTCGTGAAGCGCTCGAGGACCTGCTGTTCCTCTGACGAACGCGGAACCGCAGGAGCGTCGTTCTCGTCCTCGCGGAACCGCTGCTCGAGTCTCGCACGGGCGCGCTTGAGCGCGCTCGTCACTGATTCCTCCGTCGACTCGAGCATCGAAGCGACCTCCTTGGCCCGGTAACCGAGCACGTCATGGAGGATCAGCGCAGCGCGCTGCCGCGCGGGCAGGAGCTGGAGGGCAGTGATGAAGGCCAGAGAGATCGCCTCGCGCATCTCGTAGCGCGGTTCCGGACCGGGCGCCTCGTCGGGTAGCTCGTCGAGCAGCTGGTCGGGATAGGGCTCGAGCCAGGGCGGCTCGTCGGCCGCCGTCGGCACCGGGAGGGCGGGGTGCTCTTCGTAGCTTCTCGGACGGCGGCTACCGGCGCGGCGCATGTTCAGGCAGCGGTTGGTCGCGATGCGGTAGAGCCAGGTGCGAAGCGAGGCCCGCTCCTCGAAGCCGTGCAGCCCTTGCCAGGCGGCCAGCAGCGTCTCCTGCAGGGCATCTTCGGCGTCCTGTGCCGAGCCGAGAATCCGGTAGCAGTGGACGTGTAGCTCCCGGCGATGGGATGCCACGAGCTCCGTGAAGGCGTCGGGGTCGCCGGCCCGTGCTCGCGTCAGGAGCTCCATCGTCGCGCGTCCATCCTCGCATCGCCTGTCCTTACGGTCGCCATTCGCCCATCAACTCTGTCGACACCGGCGAGCCTCGAAACCGGGCGCCGGCGGCCGCCCGGTTTTGCGCCTTCGTGGTGTCAACCCTTCGAGACGGACTCCGATCCGAAGGGGAGAGCGAATGACATCAGAGGCGACCGTAAGCAGATGACCCGCCGCGTCTCCCAGCTCATCGCGGGGTGGCGTACCGGGCTCTCTCGCCCCGTGCTCATCCTTCAAGCGGGAAACGCCCTCAACTACTTCGGGTACGGGCTCGTTCTTCCCTTCGAGATCATCTATCTGCACCAGATACGTGGCTTTTCGACGTCGACAGCCGGATTGGTTCTCGCGGCGACCATGGGGACGGCCGCAGTCGCCACGCCGCCGACGGGAGCGCTGCTCGACCGGTGCTCCGCCAAAGCGCTCGTGGTCGCGGGAAGCTTGGCGAGCGCCCTCGGTTACGCCGGCTTCGCCTTCGTAGACCGTCCCTGGCAGGGCTTTGCCTGCTCGATCGTCGGCGGAGCCGGTCTCGGCGCCGCAGGGACGGCCAATCGGACATTGGTCGTCAGGTTGATCAGGCCGGAGCAGCGAGCGGCCGCTTTTGCGCTCAACCGTGTCGCCGGCAACTTCGGGATTGGTGCCGGCGCGACCGTCGCCGGCTTCGTCGTCGCGTCCGCACAGCGGCTCGGAACGTTCCAACTTCTCTATTTCTTCGACGCTGTCACGTACGCCGGATTCGCGCTGATTGTGCTCGCTGCCGTGCCGAGCCCGCGAGCCGAGATCGCCCCGGCGAAAGACGCCAACGGAACCGGCTTTCGCGCGGTCGCTCGAGATCGAATCTTCCTCATCGTGATCGCAGCCAACGTCGTGCTCGTCGTCGTCGGCCACACGTTCTTCTCAAACATCCTGCCGCCGTTTGCAAAGGCGCACACACCGGTCGGCCCCGCTGAGATCGGGATCATCATTCTCGTCAACACCTGCTTCATCGTCATCGTGCAGATCCCGGCGGTGCGCGTCGTGGCACGGATGCGACGCACGTACGCGTTCGCGGCAACAAGCGCGCTCTTCGCGGTCGCCCTGCTCGCGGTGTTGCCGGCGACTCTTATCCATTCGGAGCTTGCTGCGACCAGCGTCCTTGCCGGGGTTGCGATCGTCTTGGCGACCGGCGAAATCGCACACATTCTCGTTCTCGGGCCGCTGGTCGCGGACATGGCCCCAGCCCATCTGCTCGGCCGCTACCTCTCGCTCTACAGTCTGACCTTCGCCGGCTCCCTGGCCCTCGGCCCGGCGATCGGGGGGCTGCTCCTACAGACCTCGCCGGACGCCATCTGGTGGGGCGGCGCGCTTGTCGCGGTGCTGGCCGGGGCCGTCCTGCTTCAACTCGGCGACCGCATACCCGACCCGCTTCACCAACCACCGTCAACTCTTGCGCCTGCGCCAGAGGCCGCGTGAGGACTGGCACGAGAAAAGCCGAGCGAGAACGCGGCCGCGACCTCGCGACTCGGCGCTGGGAATGAGCTCGCGCTGAAATCCTACGACGGGTCGTCTAGGCGCTGTCGCGTGGCGGCGTAGAGAGCGGCGACGCGGAGGCATTCTGCGGTGGCGAGGAGTCGCTCCGAACGGCCTGCCCGTTCGGCGGCGTTTCCAGGCCCCAGCCCAAGATGGGCGAGGCCGGTCCACACCGAACGGGTGCTCTCAAGAAGGAGGCGGCAGCCTTCGAGTTCGGTGACCGCTGAGAGCGGCGACGGCCGCAGTATGCGTCCGTTGAGCTTCAGCCGGCCGAGCTTCTCCGCGGTCCA
>Ga0070741_10007190_pt1 | contig 23251 bp, 20 predicted proteins | sample Coa_R1_4_FD_66440 | JGI IMG/M metagenome (GOLD analysis project Ga0070741, IMG submission 66440) | Surface soil microbial communities from Centralia Pennsylvania, which are recovering from an underground coalmine fire - Coalmine... | ecosystem: Environmental > Terrestrial > Soil > Unclassified ... | reverse complement strand
CGAATTCCTTGGGCTTGCGCGCTTCGAACAACTCCGCCACGCGCGGCAGGCCGCCGGTGATGTCCTTGGTCTTGGTGGTTTCCCGGGGGATCTTGGCGATGACATCGCCGGCCTTCACTTCGATTCCCTCGGTCACGTTGATATAGGCGCCGACCGGCAGGAAGTAGCGCGCGTACAGGTTGCTCCCGGGAATCCGCGCGGTCTTGCCGGTCGAGTCCTTGATCGAGATGCGGGGTCGGACGTCGAGATCCTTGAACTCGACGATGACGTTGGAGCGCGCGCCGGTGCGCTCATCCACCCGCTCCTCCATCGTCTTGCCCTCGATGATGTCGCCGAACTTAACCACGCCGTCCACTTCCGTGATGATCGGCGTGGTGTACGGATCCCATTCCGCGACCAGCTCTCCGCCCTTCACGTGATCGCCGTCGGCCTTGCGGAGCTTGGCGCCGAACACGAGCGGATAGCGTTCGCGTTCGCGCTCGCGGACGTGACCGTCCTCGCCCTTGACCTGCGCGGCGATCACCACCTCGCCATGCCGCGACATCACGATCAGCGTGCCGTCGCGACCGGGGACGGTGTTGACGTTGTGCAGGCGCACGATGCCCTCGTTGCGGGCCTCCAGGGTCGTCTGCTCGGCGCGCCGGCTGGCGGTGCCGCCGATATGGAACGTCCGCATCGTGAGCTGCGTTCCCGGCTCGCCGATCGACTGCGCGGCGATGATCCCGATGGCCTCGCCGAGGTCCACGAGATGTCCGCGGCCGAGGTCGCGTCCGTAGCATCGCACGCACACTCCGCGGCGCGACTGGCAGGTGAGAACCGACCTGATCTTGATCCGCTCGATTCCCGCATCCTCGATCCGCCGCACTTTGTCCTCGTCGATCATCTCGTTGGCGCGCACCAGCACCTCGTTGGTGAACGGGTCGTGCACGTCCTCCAGCGCCACGCGGCCCAGCACGCGGTCGCCCAGCGCCTCGATGATCTCGCCGCCCTCGACCAGCGGGGTCATCTCGATTCCATCGAGAGTCCCGCAGTCCTCCTCCGTGATGATCGAATCCTGCGCGACGTCGACGAGGCGGCGGGTCAGGTATCCGGAGTTGGCGGTCTTGAGCGCCGTATCCGCGAGACCCTTGCGCGCGCCGTGCGTCGAGGTGAAGTACTCGCCGACGGTCAAGCCCTCGCGGAAGTTGGCGGTGATCGGGGTTTCGATGATCTCGCCCGACGGCTTCGCCATCAGCCCGCGCAGACCCGCGAGCTGGCGGATCTGCTGTTCGGAGCCGCGCGCTCCCGAATCCGCCATGATGAAGATCGGATTGAACGAAGGCCCGGAAATCTCCCTGCCTTCCTTGTCCTTGCCGTAGACCTGGGTCGAGAGGCCCTTGATGACGGCGCTGCCGATTTCGTCCTGGACCTCGGCCCAGATGTCCACGACCTTGTTGTAGCGTTCGCCGTCGGTGATGACGCCGTTGTTGTACTGCTTCTGGATCTCGCTGACCTGCTTCTGGGCCTCATCCAGAAGCTGCGCCTTGCGGGCCGGGATCACCATGTCCTTGATCGAGATCGAGATTCCGGCGCGGGTGGCGTAGTCGAAGCCGATGTCCTTGAGCTTGTCGGCGAAGATGACGGTGGCCTTGTTGCCGGCCCGTCGGTAGACCACGTCGATCAGGTTGCCGAGTTCCTTCTTCTTGAGCGTCTTGTTGACCTCGGAGAAGGGAACTTCGGGCGGCACGATCTCGTAAAGCAGCACGCGTCCGACCGTGGTCTCGACGCGCTCGAAGCGGCGCGCGCCGTCGGTCCTGCCGGCGATGCCGTTGCCCTCGGCCGCCTCCTCGACCATCGGCATCCGCACCGTGACCCGCGCGTGCAGGTCCACTTCGCCGTGGTCGTAGGCGATACGCACCTCTTCGGGGCTTGCGAAGAACTTGCCCTCACCGCGCGCCAGCGGACGCTCGCGCGTCATGTAGTAGAGCCCGAGCACCATGTCCTGCGTGGGCACGATGATCGGTTTGCCGGAGGCGGGCGACAGGATGTTGTTCGTCGACATCATCAGCGCCCGCGACTCGACCTGCGCCTCGATCGACAGCGGCACGTGCACCGCCATCTGGTCGCCGTCGAAGTCCGCGTTGTAGGCCACGCACACCAGCGGATGGAGCTGAATCGCCTTGCCCTCGATCAGGACAGGCTCGAAGGCCTGGATGCCGAGGCGATGGAGGGTCGGGGCGCGGTTGAGGAGAACGGGATGTTCTCGGATGACCTCGTCGAGGATATCCCAGACATCCTTGCCCTCCTTCTCGACCATCTTCTTGGCGCTCTTGATGGTCGTGACGTAGCCCTTTTCCTCGAGCTTGTTGTAGATGAAGGGTTTGAAGAGCTCGAGCGCCATCTTCTTGGGCAGGCCGCACTGATGAAGCCGCAGCTCGGGACCCACCACGATAACCGAACGGCCCGAGTAATCGACCCGCTTTCCGAGCAGGTTCTGCCGGAAGCGGCCCGACTTGCCCTTGAGCATGTCGGACAGCGACTTGAGCGGACGTTTGGACGGCCCCGTGATCGCGCGGCCGCGACGTCCGTTGTCGAACAGCGCATCCACCGCCTCCTGCAGCATCCGCTTCTCGTTGCGGATGATGATATCGGGGGCGTTTAGTTCGATGAGCCGCTTGAGGCGGTTGTTGCGGTTGATCACGCGCCGGTAGAGATCGTTGAGGTCCGAAGTCGCGAACCGCCCTCCATCCAGCGGGACCAGCGGGCGCAGATCCGGCGGGATGACCGGCAGGATCGTCAGGATCATCCATTCCGGCTTGTTGCCCGAATCGCGGAAGGCGTTCACCACCTTGAGCCGCTTGGCGACCTTCTTGCGCCGCGCCTCCGAGCTCGTCGCCTTCATCTCGGCCCTGAGCTCCTCGGCGAGCTTGTCGAGTTCGAGCTGGGAGAGCAGGGTGCGGATGGCCTCGGCGCCCATGTCGGCCTTGAAGCTGTCGCCGTACTGCTCGCGCGCCTCGCGGTACTTGCGCTCGGTGAGAAGCTCCTTGTACTGGAGCGGAGTCTCACCCGCATCGGTCACCACGTAGCATTCGAAGTACAACACCTTCTCGAGTTCCTTGAGGGTCATGTCGAGAAGGGTGCCGATGCGCGAGGGGAGCGAGCGCAAAAACCAGATGTGCGCGACGGGGGCGGCCAGGTCGATATGCCCCATCCGCTCGCGCCGCACCTTGGACTGGATCACCTCGACGCCGCACTTCTCGCAGACGACGCCGCGATGGCGCATCCGCTTGTACTTGCCGCAGTTGCACTCGTAGTCCTTGGTGGGACCGAAGATCTTCGCGCAGAACAGGCCGTCGCGCTCCGGCTTGAAGGTCCGGTAGTTGATCGTTTCGGGCTTCTTGACCTCGCCGTGCGACCAGGACCGGATCATTTCCGGCGACGCGATCGAGATCCGAATCGCGTTGAATGCAAGCGGATTCTTGGGCTTTTCAAAAACGCCAAAGAGATCTTCCATCTCTCGTGCTCCCTTGCCTTCGCCCCTAGGCGCGCTCAGGCTCTTCCAAAAGCTCCATGTTCAGACACAGCGACTGGAGCTCCTTGACCATAACGTTGAATGACTCGGGCAATCCCGGCTCGAGCGTGTTCTCGCCCTTCACGATCGCCTCGTACATCCTCGTCCTTCCCGCCACGTCGTCCGACTTGACCGTGAGCATCTCCTGCAGCGTGTAGGCCGCTCCGTAAGCCTTGAGCGCCCACACCTCCATCTCGCCGAGCCGCTGGCCGCCGAACTGGGCCTTGCCGCCGAGCGGCTGCTGGGTGACGAGGCTGTAGGGTCCGGTCGAACGGGCGTGGATCTTGTCCTCGACCAGATGATGCAGCTTCATCATGTACATCACGCCCACCGTGACCGGCTGATCAAACGGCAGCCCGGTGCGCCCGTCGTACAGCGTGCATTGTCCCTGCTCGGGAAGCCCCGACCGCGAGAGCATCTGGAAGATCTCCTCCTCCCGCGCGCCGTCGAAAACCGGCGAAGCCACGTGCACTCCCGCGGCGGATTTGGCCGCAAACCGATAGACGTCGTTGTCCGAGAGCCCGTCGATGAACTCCTGGGTCTCCCGGTCGGGATAGGCTTCCTTCAGATGGCGCTTTAGCTGGGCGACCGAGGTGTTGTTGCGCAGGTCCTGCTCGATGCGCCGTCCGAGCTCGCGCGCAGCCCATCCCAGATGCGTCTCAAGGATCTGGCCGACGTTCATGCGCGAGGGCACGCCGAGCGGATTCAGCACGATGTCCACCGGGGTGCCGTCCGCAAGCCGCGGCATGTCCTCTTCGGGAAGGATGCGCGAGAGTACGCCCTTGTTGCCGTGCCGCCCCGCCATCTTGTCGCCCACCTGCAGGCGGCGCTTGATGGCGACGAAGACCTTGATCATCTTGATCACGCCCGGCGCCAGTTCGTCGCCCGCCTTGAGCCGCTCGACCTTGTTTCCGTAATGCTGCTGGACCGTCTCGACATTCGCGTTCATCGCGGCGATCGCCTGCGAGGCCTCGGCCTGAGCGCTTTCGTTGTCGACGCGTATCTGCCCCCACAGCGACGGCGGCAGCTCGTCGAGCATGTCGGCATCGAGAACGTCGCCCTTGGCGAGGATCTGATGCCGGTTTTCGGGATCGTCGGACATCAGGCGCGCGGCGAGCTTCTTGCCTCCGAGCACGCGCTTGAGCTTGCGCAGGGTTTCCTGGCGGATGATCCGGATTTCCTCGGCTTCATCCTGCCTGAGCCGCTCGGCCTCGAGGGTTTCGATCTCCTGGGTGCGATCGTCCTTGGCGACGCCGCGGCGTGAGAATACGCGCGCATCGATTACCGTGCCCTCGACGCCCGGCGGCACGCGCAGGCTGGTGTCGCGCACCTCGCCCGCCTTTTCGCCGAAGATCGCGCGCAGCAGCTTTTCCTCGGGCGAAAGCTGGGTTTCGCCCTTGGGAGTAATCTTGCCGACCAGGATGTCGCCCGGGCGCACTTCGGCACCGATGCGGATGATGCCGCTCGTGTCGAGGTCCTTGAGCGCCTCCTCGCCGACGTTGGGGATGTCGCGGGTAATCTCCTCGGGGCCGAGCTTGGTGTCGCGCGCGATGCACTCGAACTCCTCGATATGGACCGAGGTGAACAGGTCTTCCTTGACCACGCGCTCCGAGATCAGGATCGAATCCTCGAAGTTGTACCCGCCCCACGGCATGAAGGCGACCAGGACGTTGCGTCCCAGGGCCAGCTCGCCCATGTCGGTGGAGGGTCCGTCCGCGAGCACATCGCCGGCCTTCACCCGCTCGCCCTTGACCACGATCGGCCGCTGGTTGATGCAGGTGCTCTGGTTGGAGCGCTGGTACTTGATCAGGTTGTAGATATCGACGCCGGGGTCATGGCCGTCGCGGGCGAGCTTGTCGGCACGCACCACGATCCGCTCCGCATCGACGCTCTCCACCACGCCGTCGCGGCGCGCGACCACCGTGACGCCGGAGTCGCGGCCCACGGTCTTTTCGAGTCCGGTGCCGACCAGGGGAGCATCGGTCTTGAGAAGGGGCACCGCCTGCCGCTGCATGTTCGAGCCCATCAGTGCCCGGTTGGCGTCGTCGTTCTCGAGGAACGGAATCAGCGAAGCGGCGACCGAGACGAGCTGATTGGGCGACACGTCCATGTACTGGACGTCCTCGGCGCGCACCACGGTGAACTCGCCGCCGATACGCGCGGATACGAACTCGCTCGTGAAGCGGCCGTGCGCATCGATCGGCGCGTTCGCCTGCGCGATGGTCTTTTCCTCCTCGTCGAGGGCGGAGAGGTAGACGATCCGGTCGGTCACCCGGCTGTTTTCGACCTCGCGATAAGGGGTCTCGATGAAGCCGAAGTCGTTGACGCGCGCGTAGGTCGAAAGCGCCGCGATAAGGCCGATATTCGGGCCTTCGGGCGTTTCGATCGGGCATACGCGCCCGTAGTGGGTCGGATGAACGTCGCGGACCTCGAATCCCGCGCGCTCGCGCGTCAGACCCCCCGGACCCAGCGCCGACAGCCGCCGCTTGTGCGCGATCTCGGAGAGAGGATTGGTCTGATCCATGAACTGGGAGAGCTGCGAGGAGCCGAAGAACTCCTTGATCACCGCGCTTGCCGGCTTGTAGTTCACCAACTCCTGCGGCATCAGCGTCTCGATGTCCTGCAGGCTCATCCGTTCCTTGATCGCCCGCTCCATCCTCACCAGCCCGATCCGGAACTGGTTCTCGACCAGCTCGCCGACCGCGCGCACGCGCCGGTTGCCGAGATGGTCGATATCGTCCACCTGGCCGTTGCCGTTCTTGAGCTCGATGAGGTAGCGGACGACTTCGAGGATGTCCTCGCGGCGAAGCGTGCCCTGCTCAAGGGGCACATCCAGCTTGAGCTTGTGGTTGAGCTTGAGGCGTCCCACTTTCGAGAGATCGTAGCGCTCGGGATTGAAGAACAGGTTGTTGAAGAAGGTGGTGGCGGTCTCGACCGTCGGAGGATCTCCCGGCCTCAGGCGCCGGTAGATCTCGATAATCGCCTCCTGCGGCGAGCCGAGCTTGTCCTGCGCGAGCGTAAGCCGCAGCGGTCCCCCGCCCGGCTGCTCCTCGGTGAACAGCACCTCGAGCCGCTTGACCCCGGCGGCCTTGAGCTTCTCGATGGTCTCCTCGCTCAGTTCCTCGTTGCACTGGACGAGGACCTCACCGGTTTCGGGATTGACGACGTCGTGGGCGGAGACGCGTCCGATGACCTCTTCGGGAGCAATGGGAACCTCGGCGATCTTCGCCGCCTCCATCGCGCGCACGATCGCCTTGTTGAACTTGCGGCCTTCGCGAGCGAGCACCTCGCCCGACTTGGGGTCCTTCACGTCGCGGCCGACGCGCTGCCCGATTATCTGCTCGGGGATGAACTGTTTGGCGTAGCGCGCGCCGTCAAGGATGATCACATCCTTGCGGTAGAAATAGTTGAGCAGATCCTCGGTGGTCATCCCGAGCGCGCGCAGCAGCACCGTGGCGGGAAACTTCCGCCGCCGGTCGATCCGCACGTACAGCACATCGCGCGGGTCGAATTCGAAGTCGATCCAGCTTCCTCGGTAGGGGATGATTCGCGCGGAGTACAAAAGCTTTCCGCTCGAATGGGTGCGCCCCTTGTCGTGCTCGAAGAACACACCCGGGGAGCGATGGAGCTGGGAGACGATGACGCGTTCGGTGCCGTTGACCATGAAGGTTCCGTTCGGCGTCATCAGGGGAATCTCGCCGAAGTAGACCTCCTGTTCCTTGACGTTCTTGATCGACCGGCGCCCCTGCTCGACGTCCCAGATGACGAGCTGAATTTTGACCTTGATCGGCGCGGCGTAGGTCATCCCGCGCTGATGGCATTCCTCGACGTCGTATTTCGGCTCGCCGAGTTCGTAGCTGACAAACTCCAGCGAGGCGGTTTCGTTGAAGTCCTTGATAGGAAAGACGGACTTGAACACCGCCTGCAGGCCGATTTCCTGGCGCTGGTCGGCGGGCACCCCGCTTTGCAGGAACTCGTCATACGAACGCTTCTGAATCTCGATGAGATTCGGAATGTCGATAATCTTCTTGATCTTGCCGAACGAACGGCGCACGCGAAGATTGCTCGTTACCTGCGACTGCTGAGCCATTACCTACTCCGCCTTATGCGCGCCACTGACGCGGGCGCGCGAAACGTCAAAAGCCGAAGGCGCAAGGATGTCCCCCGCGCCCACGGCATCGCCGAAAAAGCCGTCCGAAACCCCCGCCGCCACGGACAAGGCCGTCCTGCGGCGCCGGGAGTTTTTCGACCGGTAGTCGTGTCGCAAAAAGCCTGCTGCTCCTATTTGAGCTCCACAGTGCCGCCGGCCTCTTCCAGTTTCTTCTTGATATCCTCGGCCTCGGCCTTGTTCACGCCTTCCTTGACCGGCTTGGGCGCTCCATCGACGAGATCCTTGGCCTCCTTGAGGCCGAGTCCCGTCAGTTCGCGCACCACCTTGATCACCTGGATCTTCTTGTCGCCCGCGCCCGTGAGCACGACGGTAAACTCGTCCTTCTCAGCCGCGGGCGCTGCGCCGCCGGCCGCGGCCCCGGACGCGGCAGGACCGGCCGCAACCGCCACCGGCGCGGCTGCGGAAACACCGAGTTCCTGCTCGAGTTCCTTCACCAGAGCAGCCGCCTCCATCAGCGTGAGATTCTTCAGGTAATCCTTGACCTGATCGCGGCTGAGCTGTGCTTCTGACATCTTGGGTCTCTCCTTATCGTCGCTTCGGGGAGCGGATGTGGGAGCGCCCCGAACGCATCTGCATCTTTTGAATCATCTGCCGGCTGGCGCCGCCGCGCCTTCGCCGTTCTTCTTGCCAATCGCATCGATGGCCCGCGCGAGCATCGAGCCCGGTTCGTTCAGCACCCGCACCAGCCGGGTTGCCGGCGCCTGGAGAAGCCCGAGCAACTGCGCCATCACGACTTCCTTAGGCGGCAGGGTGGCCAGGGCCTGGACCTCGTCGGGGCTGAGCGGCTTTCCACCCAGCACGCCGCCGCGAATCCGGAACTTGTCTCCGAGTTCCTTGAATCCGATCACGGTCTTGGCGACCGCGACCGGGTCATCGAAGCTCAGGATAAGGCCGACCGGACCGCCGAGCTGCTCGCCGAGCGGGGCGTAATCGGTGCCTTCGATCGCGCGGCGGACCAGGGTGTTCTTGGCCACGCGCATTTCGCCGCGCACGGCGCGCAGCTTGCGCCGCACGTCAGCGGACTCGCCCGCCGTCATCCCCTTGTATTCGGAGACAAGCGCGATACTTGCGCGGCCGAAGCGGGCCCTCAAATCTTCAACCAGAGCGGTTTTCTGTTCCTTCTTCATCCAAGCGATCCTGTCCGGACTTGCCGGTTCATGCGGCCGCCGCGGTCTTGCTGGCCGATGCCGTATCGACGCGGACTCCGGGTCCCATCGTGGACGACACCGCCACGCTCCTGATGTAGTTGCCCTTGGCGCTCGCGGGCTTGGACCGGATTATCGCGGCAAGCAGCGCGTGAGCGTTGTCCAGAAGCTTCTGTTCGCCGAAGCTGACCTTGCCGATTCGCGCATGCACGACGCCGGCCTTGTCCACGCGGTAGTCGACCTTTCCGGCCTTGACCTCGCTGACCGCCCTGGCCACGTCAAAGGTAACCGTGCCGACCTTCGGATTGGGCATCAGGCCGCGCGGGCCCAGGATTTTTCCGATACGACCCACCTGCGCCATCATGTCGGGAGTTGCGATGACGCGGTCGAATTCGAGCCATCCCTCCTCCTGGATGCGGCGGATGACTTCCTCGCCGCCGACATAGTCGGCTCCGGCCTCTTTTGCCTCGCGTTCCTTTTCGCCCTTGGCGATAACCAGCACGCGGGCGATCCTTCCGGTCCCGTGGGGGAGGACGACGGTGCCGCGGACGTTCTGATCGGCCTGGCGGGGATCGACTCCGAGCCGCACCGCCATCTCGACCGTCTCATCGAAGCTCGCGACCTTGTTCTGGGTCACAAGCTTGACGGCCTCTTCGAGCGAGTAGCGGCGCTGGCGGTCGATGCTTTTGAGCGCTTCGCGATACTTCTTGCCTGCCATCGCGGATACTTCCCCTAGTCAACAATGTCGATGCCCATGGAGCGGGCGGTGCCCGCAACCGTGTTCATCGCCGCCTCGAGGTCCGCCGCGGTGAGATCCTTGAGCTTGGTTTTGGCGATTTCCTCGACCTGGGCGCGCGTCACCTTTCCGACCTTGTTTTTGTTCGGGGTCGGGCTTCCCTTTTCGATTCCGGCGGCCTTGAGCAGCAGGATCGAAGCGGGCGGGCTCTTGGTGATGAATGTGAACGAGCGGTCCGCATAGACCGTCACGATCACCGGGATTACCAGGCCCTGCATATTCTGGGTCTGGGCGTTGAACGCCTTGCAGAACTCCATGATATTGACGCCGCGCTGGCCCAGCGCGGGGCCGACCGGCGGCGACGGGTTGGCCGCGCCAGCCGGAATCTGCAGCTTGATCTGACCGACAACTTTCTTAGCCACGTTTCAAAAGCTCTTGCGCGAATGCGCCCAGGCCGCGAATGCGGCCGGGCCAATCTCAGGACTTCTCCACCTGCACAAAGTCCAGTTCGACCGGGGTGGCGCGTCCGAAGATGGAGATAAGCACGCGCACCTTGCCCTTCTCCGGTTTGACTTCCTCGACGGTGCCGTTGAAGTCCTGGAACGGTCCGTCGACAACCTTGACCGCCTCGCCGACCTCGAAGAGCACCTTGGGCTTGGGGCGCAGCGCCCCCTCCTCCATTTGCTGTTCGATACCGAAGACCTCGGATTCGGGGACTTCGGGCGGGTTCGTGGAATGGCCGACGAAACCGGTGATCTTCGGAGTGTTCTTGATCACGTGCCAGGTTTCGTCATCGAGCACCATGTTGACGAAGATGTAGCCTGGGAAGAACTTGCGCGATGCGATCTTGCGCTGTCCGCCCTTGCCCAGCTCCTGCACGCGCTCGACCGGAACCAGGACCTTGCCGATCTTGTGCTCCATGTGCAGCGAACGCACCCGCTCCTCGAGCGCGGCCTTGGCCTTGTGCTCGTAGCCCGAATAGGTGTGGACCACGTACCACTTCATGCCTTCGGATTTGGCGCTATGTTCCACCGGTTGGGACATCTGATGGGCTCGTTCGGGAGCGGCTTCGGTATGGGGCGGCAGCGTGCGACTCCTCGAAAATTCCTCTACCCGTCGTCTAACTGAGCAGCGCGCGAACAATCCGCGTCGCGGCCAAATCAACCAGCCCCAGCCACAACGCCATCACGAACGTAAGAGCCACCACGACGACGGTCGCCTGCATGGTCTCCTTGGGCGAGGGGTAATGGACCTTCGAAAGCTCGGTCCAGGCTTCCTGGATAAAGCTAACGCCCTGGTTGAGGTAACTTTTTAACTTATCCATTTCATTATCCCCATACAAGAGGACCGCAGCTATGGCGGGTCAGGCAGGATTCGAACCTGCAACCCTCGGATTTGGAGTCCGATGCTCTGTCCAATTGGAGCTACTGACCCTTTCCCTTTCACGAGCCTGCCGACCCGGGGGCCTAGCTGACCTTGGTCTCCCGATGGAGAGTATGGCTGCGACAGCTCGGGCAGAACTTCTTGATCTGGAACTTCTCGGTCTGCTTCTTTTTGTTCCGAGTCGTCATGTAGTTGCGCCGTTTACAGCCGTCGCATGCCAGTCCGATTATCTCCCTTACTGCCGCCATGACCGTCTCTGATTCACCTCGCGCGCCGGCTGTGCCTGCGCGTTGTATGAGTTTGCAAAGCCCACGACGGGAATCGAACCCGTGACCTCTTCCTTACCAAGGAAGTGCTCTACCGACTGAGCTACATGGGCCCATATCCGTATCCTCGCCGGCGCGGCTCGTTCTCCGGGAATATAATGGAGCGGGAAACGGGACTCGAACCCGCGACCCCGAGCTTGGAAGGCTCGCGCTCTACCAACTGAGCTATTCCCGCTCTCCGGACAAATGAATCTTGGTGGAGAGGGGAGGATTCGAACCTCCGAAGGCATAAGCCGGCAGATTTACAGTCTGCTCCCTTTGGCCACTCGGGAACCTCTCCGCAAGGCCACCTTCCGAGCCAAGCCGATGGCCAGAATCGAACTGGCAACCTACTGATTACAAGTCAGTTGCTCTACCGTTGAGCTACATCGGCAAACGACGTTAAAGAGGCAACGGTATTCGGATGATACCAGATAGTCAAGGCAGAACGGAAACGGGGAAGGGGGGATAGGGGAGGAAATTCGACCGACTTTTTGCAGAACCGTGTTTTAAATCGACCCAGCCCGCCTCCGCCCTATCTCAAACAACGCCACCGCCGCCGCCACCGACACGTTCAGCGAACCCACCCTCCCCTTCATCGGTATCGACACTGCGAAATCCGCCGCCTTCCTCACGATCGGCCGAATCCCCTCGCCCTCCGACCCCACAACCACCACCAGCTTTCGGCTCACATCGAGATCATAGATCGATACATCGCCGTCCGGAGCAAGCGCGGCGATCCAGTAACCCGCATCCTTCAGGTCTCCCAACATCCGCGCCACGTTGCCGCATCGCGAGATCTTCAGATGCACCCAGGCACCCGCGGATGACTTGATGGCCGCGGGTGTAACTGCGGCGGTGCGATCGCGCGCGATGATCACGCTGTCAACTCCGGCGCATTCCGCCGATCTGAGCAGCGCGCCCAGATTTCGCGGGTCCGTCACCCCATCCACGAGCAGCAGGGGATCGGGCCGCGCCCGAAGCAGATCCTCGATATCCGCATACGAATACTCGCGCATCGTGGCAGCGACACCCTGATGACGCGCGCCGCGGCCCGCGAGGCGATCGAGATCGGCCTCCGCCACCACTGCGACACGGCCTCCCGCCGCCCGCACCCGGTCCATCTCCGCGGCGAAGCGCCGTTCCTCGCCGACGCGGACGAAGATCGTCTGCACCGCACCGGGCGCCGCCGCCATCAGCTCGCGAATCGGTTCCACCCCGAACACCACATCGGGGCCGCGCCGGTCTTCCGCTCTGGAGCGATCGACGGGCGAGGGCCTTCGATGGTCGTCCGGGCGGCGATGCTTAACGTGCGGGGGCTTCATCGATCGCGGCGTCAGGGCTCTAGCGGCTGAAGATCGCGACCACGGAGCGCTGCGGTTCGGGCGGAGAGATCGTGGCGCGCCCGTTCTCGATCGTCATGTCCAGTTCGCTGCGGATTCCGAAGCGCCCGGGCAGATAGATTCCCGGCTCGACCGAAAAGCAGGTTCCGTCGATCAGCTTGCGATCGTCCTCGGTTTCCAACGAATCAAGATTGGCGCCGGCGCCGTGAACGTCGCGGCCGATCGAATGGCCCGTGCGATGGACGAAGAACTCGTCGTAGCCCGCCCGTGCGATGACGTCGCGGGCGGCGCGGTCGGCCTCGCATCCGCGCACATCCTCTCCCCGTCCAACCCTGTCAGCCACGAGCCGAGCCGCGGCATCGCGCGCACGCGCGACGATTTCGAAGATGCGCGCGTATTGGTCGGGCACGGATGAACCGACGAAGCCGGTCCACGTAATGTCGGCATACACGGAGTCTTCGCCGCGCTCGCGCGCCCAGAGATCGAGCAGGACGAAGTCGCCGGGACCGATTGGAGCACAGTTCTTCAGTGTCGGCCCGAAGTGGGGATCGGCGCTGTGGGCATTGGCGGCCACGATCGGCGGTTCGGCGGTGATCAATCCCGCCGCATCGATCCTTTCCATCACGAATCTCTGAATCTCGAATTCGGTCGGCCGATTTCCGTCGCGAACCCGTCGGGCAATCTCCGCGAAGGTCGCCTCGACGATTGCGCCGAGAGCAACGCCGGCGCGGCGATGCCCGCCGAGTTGTTCGGCGGTCAGGCGCGCTTCGAAGCGCTGCACGAGGTCGGCGGATGAAACCACCTCGATCCCTAGGGCGCGAACCAGCTCCAGCGTTCCCGCGTCGACCCGCGACACGTAGGGGATAGCGCCGCGCGGCGAGTAATTCATCGCGATCCTGCGCGCGTTCGCGAGGACGGTCCTTATTCCGTCGACCATCTGGGCATGAGAGCGGTAAATCGTCGTCTGCGCCTGAAGCGAATCGAGTCGATGCGCTTCGACAGCGGAGACAAGCGTGCGGACGGGCCCCCGCGCCGGCACGAAGCAGAACCATCGCCGGGTGGTGGCTCCCTCGCGCGAAAGCCCCAGCATCCGATACGCGAGCGGATCGCTCATCCTGAAGTCATAGAAGAGCCATCCGTCGAGCCCGGCCTGGGCAAGCGCCTGCTGGATTTCCGCGATTTTCGAATCCATCGCCCGATGAAAACCCGCTCGGGGCGCGGACGCGCCGTCGAGACCCGGAAGCGTAGCGTTTTGGAAGCGCGATGCCTACTCGTGCGGGCGCGGCCGCTTCAATCGCGGCGGCTGTTGCGGAAGCGGGCGCCCCAGGCATTCACGCGCTCGGGCATCACCCTAACGATCGGATTGCGGTCGGGACTCAACGCCATCGTCCGGTACGGGCGGTATTTGTCGCGCAGATTGCGGAGCACGAGCATGTATTCCTCGTCGTCGTCCACGATCTGCGCCGCGCCCCGGATCATCACGTAGGCAAGCTGCGTCCAGTCGTCCTCGTAACGATCGACCAGCACCGCGACGCGGGGATTCTCCGCGATGTTGCGCATCCGCTTGAGCCCGAGTCCGCGAGCGGCCTTCGGCTTCTCGTCGATCACGAAATAGATCCGGCTGCCGTCGAACCAGAAGCAGATCGGGACGACGTGGGGAGCCGCCGCCTTGTCGGCGGTAGCGAGCCGCGCCACGCGCTCCGAGATGAGAAAATCGCGCACGCTTGCGATCGACAATTGCTCGACGGAGGGAGACGGCATAACGCGAACTCTCCACAAGAGCCGGCGATACGGCGCCGATGCGCCCCTGGCCGGAATTTCATCACTATGGCGTCCGGGAAAAAAGACCGGCTCGGACCTCAACGGGCCCGGACCGGCCCACGGTTGACAAACCGTGATGCCCTAAAACGTCGGCAGGTGCTGGACTTCCTGGTACCGGTAGTAGCCGGGACCGACGCCATATTCCATTATCCCGAACCCGACCTCGCCACCCGAACGCCACTCGACGAGATGATCGCTGAGGGTGCCGGCCTCGGCCGCCACCGCCGCATCGTTCAGGTCCCAGACATCGTGCTCGAAGTAGTACTCGCCCTTGAGGTCGCCGTGATGCCATCCGCGATAGCCGCCGTACCCGCCTCCCTTCAGATGCCATCGAGGGCGATGAGTCACGAACGACAGCTCGCGGGTTCGGCCGTTCTTGAAAATCAGCCGGATATCGCCGCCCACCAAGGTCTGCACCGGCCCCGACGGATCCCATCGGAACTCCTGCTCGGTTTTGTCGAGGCGCCATCCGGGGTCGGCGCTTTCGCCGATCGGCGCCACTCTTTCGCCGCTGATGTAGCTGTACCTGGAGGGGCCGCGCTCGACGAAGCGCCAGTGGAGGGCGTGATTGGAGAACTGAGCTGCGGACCAACTGAACAGAAACGGGGCGAAGCGGGTGCGTCGGGAATCCGATGCGTCGGTGCGCAGGGGCCTGCGCGTTCCCCATGAGCGATCGCGATGGCCCCACCATGCGTCCTCGGAGAGATCGAATCGCCGGCCCGCGACCTCGAGGACGCCGCTTACGCGCCCCACCTGATCGAAGCGCGAGATGTCCTGGACGACCGTGCCGCCGCTCTCGCGATAGTCGTGTTCCTCTTCGTGCGGATTCATCGTGGCACGGAACTCCGCATCAAGCCTGAGCGAGGAGGGATTGTCCGCGAGCCGTATTCGCACGCGGAGCAGTCCCTCGATTACCTCGACCGAAAGCGGGCCGATCCTGACCTCGTCGATCTTAGGCCGCAGGATGCGGGAGGCGCGGAAGTTGTACTGCCTGCCCTGATGCCAGACCGTGACGAAACCGTCCTGCACGTTCTTGTTCGGATATTGTCCGACTCCCACGCCCAGGATCGTGTCGCGGTCGCGGACGTTGTAAATGCTGATATAGATGCGCTCGGTCCATTCCGGGTTGTCCGTATGAACCCGGTCCATCGTGGCCGGAAGCTGATGGCACATCATTTCGTCCCATGACGTGAGCATCCCGAAAGCTCCTTTCCCCGCTAGAAACCGAGCGCGCGAGCCGCCATGTCGAGCACGACCGGCACCGAATACGTGGTGCGAGCGAGGCGCAGGTCGCGGTTTTTGCCCTCGGCGAACAGGCCTGACGCGCTCAGCCAGAACGCGGCGCTGCGCATCATGTACAGGATCTCGTAATAGCGGCACGCCTCCAAATCCACCTCCAGGCCGGTGAGCCTGCGATAGGTGTCGAGGAAGAACTGCCGCTCGACGACGCACGAGAGCAGCGGCGAGCCTTCACGATTCAGATCCGAAAGCACGTAGGCAACGTCGTACATGGGGTCGCCGATCACCTGCAACTCCCAGTCGATGATCGCCGCCACGGAGTCATCCTTGATCATCAGGTTTCCGGTCCGAAAGGCGCCGTGCACGAAGGCAAGCCGGCGGGTTTCGGGTGCATTTGCGCGAAGCCATGCGATGATCTCGGTCAGCACCGGTTCGGGTTTGCGGATCGAGGCCGCGACAAGCCGCTCCCATTTTGCGATTTCCCCAAGCGCGAAGTCGCGGCCGGGCCCGGGCACGCCCAGAAACTCGAGGCCCGCTGCGCGCCAGTCGAGATTGTGAAGCGAGGCGAGCGCTTCCACGAAACTCGCCGGCAGCTTGCCGCGCGATGCCGCTTCCGCATAAAAGCGCTTGCCCGCGCGCGACCACGGGTTCGGCGCCTCCCCTTCGACCTTCTCCATAACGAGGAACGGTCCGCCGAGAATCGACGGATCGGCTTCGTACCAATATGGTTTGGGCGCGGGAACGGCGGTCGCTTCGAGCGCCTTAAGCACCCGGAATTGCTCCTCGAGGTTCGACAAATCACGGAGCAGCGCCGCGCCGGGATCCTTGCGCAGACAGAATCCCCGTCGGACCGGCCGTCCATTCTCCTCCCAGGCGGCATCGAAGACGTGGATTTCGTGCGACCATCCGCCCGCCGTCTGCACGAAGTTGGAGAGCGCCAGATTGCGGGCCGCGGGCAATTTTGTTTGCAGATAGTCGCGGACCGCTTCGGGGGTTGTTTCGACCCGCATCGCCCTACTCGCCCTTTCCCGCCACCTTTAGATCCTCGTCGAGAAGGTGTCTCAGCGCCGCGCGGATCGTCCGGTTCGCGAGAGCAAAGGTCTCTTCCCCAAGCCGCTCGCGCTCGGAATAGAGCAGTTCAATCAGATGAGACATCCCCTCTTCGGTCGGCGCGCAGCGCGAGACGAGATCGGCGAGCTGGGGCATCTGACCAAGCTCGTCGAAGGCGCCATCGATCGCCGTGCGCTTGCCCGCGGCCGTGTCGGGCCGCTCCTCTATCTGTCGCGCGACGAAATCGAGGATTACGGCGGCCATGTACGCCTGCGACTTTGGATAGGGAGCGGAGACAGCCGGTGCGATCACTTCGCGAAGCGACGCGGCAATCTCGCCGAGGAGCCGCTTTGCCGGAATCATTTCTCCTCCACCTTAGCCATCGCGAGCACTCTGCGGGCCTGCTTAAGATGCGGCATGTCGAGCATCCTGCCGTCGAGCGAGACCGTGCCGACTCCCGCCGCGAACGCCTCGATCACCCGCTTCGCATAAGCGATCTCGTCGGCCGAAGGCGTGAAGGCCTGATTGATGATCTCGACCTGGTCGGGATGGATGGCGATTTTGCCGGTAAATCCCGCCCGTCTTGCCGCCTGGGCGTTGCGAAGCAGCCCGGCGGAATCGCGAAAATCCGTGTACACGGTGTCCACGGGTTCGACGCCCGCGGCGCTGGCGCCGAGCAGGCACAGCGACCGCGCAAGCCGATAGGTGAAATCGAGCTGGCCGGTATCATCGAGGTTGGTCGATGCGCCGACCGCGGCGGGAAGATCCTCCGCGCCCCAGGTAAGCCCGTAAAGCCGCGGCGTCGACCCTGCGAAGCTCCCCAGCGTGAACATCGCCGCCGGCGTCTCGGTGGCCACGGCGAGGATTCGGATGGCGCCGGGCTCGATGCCCTCGCGCGTCTCCAGAGCGGTCAGGTAATGGCCGAGCAGGGTTGCGTCGGCGCCGGAGTCGGTCTTGGGAAGGACGATTCCATCCGGAGCCCCGCCGACGATGGCCGCCAGGTCCGGCAGCGCATCGGGCGTGGAGAGGGGGTTGATGCGCACCCACAACTGCCGGGGGCGGACACGTCCGCGCGATGCCTTGAGAAACTCGGCGACCATCCCGCGCGCGAGCGGAAGCCGCTCCTTGGCGACGGCATCCTCGAGATCCAGGATCAGCGCATCGGCGGGTCCCGCCGAGGCTTTGGCGAGCTTGCGCTCGCTGTCGCCGGGAACAAACAACATCGATCGGAGAGTCATGGCGTGGGCCTCTTGCGCATCAGCGCCGACCGCTTGCATCGCGCCACCTCTTCGCCGCGCTGATTGATGCATCGATGCTCGAACAAGACGATTCCGGCGTCCTTGCGCGAGCGGCTTTCGCGCTTTTCGAGCACGCGGGTCTCGGAACGAAGCGTATCGCCGTGAAAGACCGGTTTGGGGAACACCACGTCGGTCATCCCCAGGTTCGCGACCGTGGTTCCAAGCGTCGTGTCCCCGACCGACACGCCGATCATCAATCCGAGCGTGAAGATGCTGTTCACGAGGGGACGTCCGAATTCGGTGGTCTTGGCGAATTCCGCATCCAGATGAAGCGGCTGCGGGTTGTGCGTCAGCGCGGTGAACAGGACGTTGTCCATCTCGGTTATCGTCCTGGTGATTGCGTGCTTGAAGGTCTGACCTTCGTGGAAATCCTCGAAATATAGTCCGGCCATTTCCGAATCGGCGCGTTGCGCGCCGCCCTCCTGTAACTGCGGTGCGGTTCCAAGACGGACCGCTCCCCCGACCCGCTACGTTACGACATCGCGGGTCCTTTTCTCCACCAAAGGCGGGGCCGCTCGAACAAAGTTCCGGCGCGGCCGGAGGCTTATGATTTCCGGGAGCGGGCGGCAAGCTCGAAGTAGGAAACCTCGATCAACTCCTCGCGCGGGATGCGGAGCGCCGCGACAAGTTCATCGACAGCGGGGCGGCTTCGCTCGGGATCGTCGCCCTCGGCGATTACCGCCTCGATCTCGCCGAAATTTCCGAGGCCTTCGACGCGGTCGAGATGGAGCCGCACGTTGTCGCGCATCAGGAGCGTGCGTTCCTTGCGCACTTCGGCGATCACGCCCAGCGCCGCCGCAAGCATCACCCGGGTCCGCTCCGGCTCGGCCACGGGGACGATCTCGTACGCGCTCAACTGAAGGGAATCGGACTCGCTTCGGCGGTAATGGATAAGCGATGCGCCGGAATCCTCCTCGCGCAGCTTCAACTTTCCATTCGCAACCCGAAAGAAGGTGTCGCGTTGAGAAAGGACGGCGCGTTCGACGTATCCGAGGGCGCGTGCGCGCCGGCGCGCCAGTTCGGGATCGTCCAGCCGGAACTTGGCTTCAAGATTTCGCATCGTTCAGGCCGCCGCGAAAACCAGCAGCATCGCGATTAGCGCCAGCTCTCCGCATGCGCCGATGAGATCGCCCGTCACTCCTCCCAGCCATCGGCGGTAGAAGGCGCGCGCGGCGAGCGTGACAGCGATCGCGGCGGCCGCTGCGGCAAGCACGCGGCCGGAGGCCGCAACCGCGATGGCGGCGGTGGCGGTCGCGCTGGCGACGATCAGGCTTCCCGAATCGCGCTGCAGCAGCGTGGCGGCGGCGCCGCCTTCGGGCCGAAGATATTCGAGACCGCCCGCCACCGCCACCATCGTCCATCGCGCGAGCCCGATGCTGATGAAGAGCGAGACGAATCTGCGCTGACCCGGGATCGAAGCCAGTGTCGCGGTTTCGATCGCAAGCGCAAAGAAGGCCGCGGCGGCACCGTAGGTTCCGATCCTGCTGTCGCGCAGGATGTCGAGCGCGCGGCGGCGGTCGCGTCCCGCCCCGAGCGCGTCCGCGGTATCGACCAGCGCATCGAGATGAACCGCGCCGGTCACCACCACCATCGTCAGCACGACTATAATCGCGGCCAGCGCGCCGGAGAAAATCATGCGCGCGACGATATCCTCGAACCCGAGAGCGGCGCCGATCGCAAATCCGACCATCGGAAACCATCGAAACGATCCCGCCACCACGGCATTGTCGGCCCCGATCGATCCAAGGGGGAGCACGGTGAGAAAGCTCGCCGCCAGGCGCAGTTCCGAGCCGAGAAGGCGGCCCGCGTGGCCGAGCGACCCCATCGCGCGCATCGTTGGCCCGCTCCCGCTCATCGCACCTTACCCGACACTCCCGCCGACCCGAACGTGGCCATCGAATGGAACAATTCGAGCGCCGATTCAAGCACGTTCATGGCAAGCGCGGCGCCGGTGCCCTCTCCCAGACGGAGATCGAGATCGAGCATCGGGCGCACTCCAAGCTTTTGCAGGGCCAGCGCGTGGCCGCCTTCGGCGGATCGATGGCTGAAGAAAAGGTACTCGAAGAGCCCCGGGCGAATTCTTTCGGCGATCGCCGCCGACGCGGTCGCGATAAAGCCGTCGACGACGACCGGCACCCGAAGCGCCGCGCCCGCAAGGCACACACCCGCCATCGCCCCGATCTCGAAGCCGCCAACCGCGGCGAGAATCGACTCCGGGGTCGAAAGCGAGGAGCGATGGAGTTCGAGCGCGCGCTCGATCACGGCAATCTTGCGCCGCACTCCCGCATCGTCGAGGCCCGTGCCGCGTCCCGCCAGCTCGGCGGGGGCGGTCGAGGTAACCGCGCTCAGGATGGCCGCGGCCGAGGTGCTGTTGGCAATTCCCATCTCGCCGATTCCGATGAGGGTGGCGCCCGCGACGGCAAGCTCGCGTGCGGTTTCGATTCCGACCTGCAGCGATCGCAGCGCCTGCTCGGGGGTCATCGCGGGCCCGCGCGCGAAGTTGGCCGTGCCGGATGCGACCCGGCGATAGATGACGCCGGCGAGCGGCGAGCCGCTGGTATCGGTTCTGACGCCGGCATCGATGACGCGAAGCTGATAGCCGAAGCGGCGCGCAAGCACGCTGATCGCCGCTCCGCCCGCCGCAATATTCCGCAGCATCTCGACCGTAACCGATTGCGGAAATGCGCTCACGCCCTCGTCGGCGATTCCATGATCGGCAACGAAGACGGCGAGCGCTCCGCGCCCCATCCGCGCCTGCGCATCGCCGCGGATCGCCGCATAGCGCCGCACGGTATTTTCCAGGTAGCCGAGGCTTCCGGGCGGCTTGGTCAGCGAGTCAAGCCGCCGGGCGGCGGCGCGTTCGGCTTCGGAATCGGGAGGCGGGATGCTCCTGAGGGTCTCATCGAGCACGTTCATCGATCGACAGTCGCTCCCCTACGCCGCTTCATCGCGTCCGCCAATCCCGGGCAGCGGCGAGCAGGCGCTCATTGTCCGGCCTCGTGCGCACGGCGATGCGATAATGCCCCGCAGAGCATCCCGGCATCGTGGCGAGATCGCGCACTGCGATTTTTCTCTCAAGCATCCGCGCGGCGAACTCGCCCGGTTCGGACTCTCCTTGCACCGCGATCATCAGGAAATTGGCCGCCGATGGAAACACCCGGATTCCGCCGATCGCGGCAAGCGATACGGCAAGGAACTCGCGTTCGCGCGCGATCAATTCGCGGCTTCGTCTCAGATAATCCTCCGGCGCCTCGATACATGCGAGTCCGACGCTCTCGGCGACCACGTTGACCGACCACGGCTCTATCGCCTGGCGCATCGCCGCGATTACTTCGTCGTCGGCGATGACGCATCCGAGCCGCAGCCCCGCAATCGCGAACGATTTCGTGAGCGATCTGAGAACCACAAGCCGCGGGTTGTCGTTGACGAGCTTCACCACCGAATCGGGCGGCTCGGCCAGGTCGATGAACGCCTCGTCAACCACGCACCAGCAGGCCCGCCGCGCGCATCGATCGGCAATCTCCCTTACCTCGTCGACCGTGGGCATCGTGCCGGTGGGGCTGTTGGGACGTCCGAAAAAGATCGCCCCCGCATGATCGGCGAGCGCGTCCTCGACGCGGCCGATTTCGAGGCGGAAATCATCCGGGGCAAGCCGGATCGCTTCGGGCGCCCATCCCTCGCCCGCCAGCGCGTTGGCGATTTCGCTGAAGGTGGGAATCGCCACGAACGGGCGGGCGGGCTCGAGCACGCGCGCCATCAGGTAGATGAGCTGGGTGGTGCCGTTGCCGGCGAGCACCTTGTCCTCGCCGACCTCCATCCATCGCGCGAGCCGCTTTTCGAGCGCGGCGCTTCGCGGCGGCGGATACGAGGCGATTCGGGCCGCGGCCTCATGGTAGGCCGCGATCGCCGAGGGCGGCGGGCCGAGGGGGTTGATGCTCGCGCTGAAGTCGATCGCATCCGAGGGAGCATCGCCGCCATGCACGCGATCGATCGGAACCGGAACCGGACGGCTCATGTCAGCACCGCGCGCGCGATCGCGATCGCAAAAAAGGCGATCGCCGTCGCGATTCTGAGGACAATCCGGGCGCTCGCTATGTCGTCGATCGTCGCGGGGCATACCGGGTCGCCGATTCGGGGATGCTCAATCGTATCGCCGTCATACACCGCCGGTCCGCCCAATTGCACTCCCAATCCACCCGCCATCGCGGCCTCCGGATAGCCGGCGTTGGGACTTTCATGCCGGCGCGCGTCGCGTCTGACGATCGCGATTGCCTGGCGCCCCCTGCGCAGCCATATCTCGGATGCGGCGGCGATGCATATTGCGGCAAGGCGCGCGGGAATCCAGTTGGCGGCGTCATCGATGCGCGCCGCAAACCGCCCGAAGCAGGCGTAGCGCGCATCGCGATGACCGATCATCGAATCGAGCGTGTTGATGGCCTTGTAGGCGATCGCGCCGACGGGGCCCGCCGCGAACAGGTACAGCATCGGGGCTATCACGCCGTCGCTTGCGTTCTCCGCCACGGACTCGACGGCCGCGCGAATCATACCCTCGCGATCGAGCGAGTGCGGATCGCGGCCGACCAGGGCCGGAATCGCGCGGCGCGCCGCGGCTTCGTCGCGCGCAAGCAGCGCGCGCTGGACTTCGCCCGCGGCGTCGTCAAGCCCGCGCGCCGCCAACGTGGTCCACGCGACCGCGACCGCGGCGATCGCTCCGAACGACCGATCGATCCGGTCGCAAGCGGCGATCGCCGCCCACGCCGCCGCGGCCGAGAGGGTGATGACCGCCGCGGCCAGAATCGCTCCATTGCGCAGGTCGCGTCCGGGGTCGCCCGAGTGAAGCAAGCGCTCGCCGCGCGCGATCGCCGCGCCCATCAGGCGGGTGGGATGAGGCAGTCGTTCGGGATCGCCCACGAACGCATCGAGGATCAACGCGGAGGCGATCAGGGGCGCCGAGAGATGGAATGCATGGTTCATGCGGAAATGTGCCGGGTCGCGGGTCCCGCGAATCAATCCCTTTCAAGACGCTCGCGCGCCAGCGCCCGCGAACAACTCGTGATGACGGCGCGTCCGATCAGTTCTCCAACCAGCGTATGCTTGCCGCAATATCGGATGGAGTTGCCGGGGGGCGCGGCAATCACGATGCAATCGGTGCCGGTCCCGGTCGCCGGCGCTCCCGATCGCGTGCTCGCGATTCCCGCGCCCTGGACGGC
>Ga0070741_10007189_pt1 | contig 23253 bp, 20 predicted proteins | sample Coa_R1_4_FD_66440 | JGI IMG/M metagenome (GOLD analysis project Ga0070741, IMG submission 66440) | Surface soil microbial communities from Centralia Pennsylvania, which are recovering from an underground coalmine fire - Coalmine... | ecosystem: Environmental > Terrestrial > Soil > Unclassified ... | reverse complement strand
CGGCGCGCTTGCTCCAGCAGCTGTGTCTCCAGTCGCTGGGCTTCCGCCGCCACGCGAAACAGCGCGGCGCGCTTGTCGCGATTACGCGGATCGCGCAGAAGCGCGACTTTGGCCTCCGTCAGGTTGCGGCGCGCCCGTACCAGTCGCGCCGCGAGGTACGACTCGAACAGGGATTCAGCCTGTGCCATCAAGGGGCCGGAAGAAGGGGTGCCGGTTTTGATACCGGTATGTTGAACTCCGGGACATGCGGCGTCCGCGGCGTGATTTCCCTGGCACCGCGGACAGGGGATCGCGTTGGTATTCTTGTGGGCGGCCATGGCTCTTTCAGGTGCGTTGGACATAAAAAAAGTATAGGCGCGTGGGGTCGGCAGAGCCGGTAAAACCCCGGACGGGGACGATAGCTGGAAGCGGCGGCCCGACGGGTGGGCGGGCTTGAATCGGGAACGGTTTAGCCCCAATTTGCTGCTGGTTCTGCCAGCCGGACAAGAAGGAGTACCAGCGGATGACCGTCGAAACTCACAAAGAGACTCTGGGATTTCAAACCGAGGTGCGGCAATTGCTGGACCTCATGATTCACTCCCTCTACAGCAACAAGGAAATTTTCCTGCGCGAGCTGATTTCCAACGCCTCGGATGCCGCGGACAAACTGCGCTTCGAAGCGCTGACGGACGACGCGCTCTTCGAAGGCGAGGCGGATCTGAAAATCCGCGTGAGCTACGACAAGCAGGCGCGCACCGTCACCATCGCGGACAACGGCATCGGCATGAGCCGCGCGGAGATCATCGACAACATCGGCACCATCGCAAAGTCGGGCACGCGCGAATTCCTCGCGGCGCTTTCCGGCGACAAGGCGAAGGACGCGCGCCTTATCGGTCAGTTCGGCGTGGGATTCTACTCCGCCTTCATCGTGGCCGACCGCGTGACGATTCACACGCGGCGCGCCGGTCTCGGCGCCGAGCACGGCGTACGCTGGGAATCCGACGGCCGCGGCGAATACACGGTGGAGACCGTCGAGCGTCCCCGGCGCGGCACCGAGGTGATCCTGCATCTGCGCGAAAACGAGGACGAGTTCCTCGACGGCTACCGGCTGCGCGCGATCATTCACAAATACTCGGATCACATTCAGATTCCGATCGTCATGGCGTCCGAGGACAAGAAGGGCGAAGACGAAGTGGTGAACCGCGCCTCGGCGCTGTGGGCGCGCCCGAAGAACGAGATCAAACCGGAGGAGTACGAGGAGTTTTACAAGCACGTGGCGCACGACTTCGAGCCGCCGCTCGCGCACGTGCATTCGCGCGTCGAGGGCAAGCAGGAATGGGTTTCACTCCTTTATGTCCCGGCGCGCGCGCCGTTCGATCTTTGGGACCGCGACCGCCGGCACGGCGTGAAGCTCTACGTGCGCCGCGTTTTCGTCATGGACGACGCCGAGCAACTGCTGCCGGCGTATTTGCGCTTCGTGCGCGGCGTGGTCGACTCGAACGATTTGCCGCTCAACATCTCGCGCGAGATTCTTCAGCACAGCAAGGACATCGAGGCTATCCGCGCCGGCTCGGTTAAGAAAATACTCGACCTGCTGGCGGATCTCGCCGAGAAGGATAAGGAAAAATACGCCCGCTTCTGGAAGGAGTTCGGTGCGGTCTTCAAGGAAGGGGTGGTGGAGGATTACGGCAATCGCGCCGCGATCGCCCGCTTATTGCGTTTCGCCTCCACCCATAAAGACACGGAGACGCAGGACGTTTCGCTCGCCGACTACGTGGCTCGCATGAAGCCGGGGCAGGCGAAAATTTATTACGTCACCGCGGAAACCTTCGGCGCGGCGAAGCACAGCCCGCATCTGGAAGTGTTCCGCCAGAAGGACGTGGAAGTGCTGCTCATGTACGATCGCATCGATGAATGGGTGATGACGCACTTGACCGAGTTCGAGGGCAAGCCGTTGGCGTCGGTCGCGAAGGGCGGGCTCGACCTCGGTGGGCTCGAGGACCAGCAGGAACAAAAACAGCGCGAGCAGACGCAGACCGAGTTCAAGGATCTGGTCAACCGCCTGCAGCAGGCGTTGTCCGAGCGCGTGAAGGCGGTGCGCGTCACCCACCGGCTCACGACGTCACCCGCCTGTCTGGTGGTGGAGGAGCGCGATCTCAGCGTGAACCTGAGCCGCCTGCTCAAAGCGGCGGGTCAGACGTTGCCGCAGAGCCGGCCGATATTGGAAATCAATCCGGCGCATCCGCTCGTGAAGCAGCTCAAGGACGAGAAAGACGACAAGCGTTTCTCCGACTGGAGCCATCTGCTGTTCGATCAGGCGCTGCTGAGCGAAGGCGGCCAGCTGGACGATCCGGCCGCGTTCGTGCGCCGGCTGAATGATCTGTGGTTGACCGCCGTCCTCAAGCCGTAGCGCCGGCCGCGCTCCGAGGCTTCAGCGCCGGCGGGACGTGTTCTTGGGAGCGATGCCGTCGGTGAGAATGGCGAGAGCGGCGGCGTCGAGCGTGAGCGCCGGCACTTCTTTCGTCGACTGCGAGAAGGTGTAGCCGCAGCGACATTTCTCCAGCTCCGCCGGAACGGTGGCCGTGCAGCTCGGGCATTCTTGCGTGGGATTCTTGGCGGATGCGGTTACGGGCGGTAATGCAGCGGGTGTTTCCGCGCGCTTCGCCGGCGCAGGAGCGGCCGCCGGGCTGAGCGGCGCCGTCTCCGCGGCAAGCTTGGTTTTTGCAATCGCCTCGGCTTTGCGCGCCTGTATATTCCGGAAGACCGGGCTTGGCGTCGCGACCTGTACGGGCGTTACAGGTTCGCGCTTCATCGAAACCGCGCGGGCCGCCGGGATCGCCGTCTGCTTCGTCGCTACGGCAACGGCTTCGGTCGTTTTCGCTAGTTTGCGTTTCGTAGCAGGCGTCGATTCCACTTTCGAGATCGCAGGCAACGGTTCCCGCCGTGCGCGGATGACAGGCTTCTTGAACGGTGGCAGCGACTTGCGCGCCGCGCTCGGCGATGCGGCGACGGCGGTCGCGCGTGGCGGCGGATTCGACGTCGGCGCCGCCGCCTGCGGAGCGCTCGTGTTTGCCGGCGTCGCCTTGGGTGCAATCGGTGTGCGAGAGGGGGCGGTGGTCTTGGGTGGGCGCAAGCCGAGCTGTTTCATTTCCGCCTGCAGCGCGTTCAACGCCTGCTCGGCCACCAGCGCTTCCGCGGCTTTGTACGTGTTGCCGGGTTCGGCATGCGCGCGCTCGCGCGCGACGGCGAGCTCGGCTTCCGCCTGCACGATGCGCGCGGCGAGATAGTCGCGATACAAACGTGTTTGTTCTTGCGCGTACTCCGCCGCGTCCGCACCCGCCAGCGCGCCGGGGTCGAAGCAGTATCCGCAGTCGCAGCGCACGGCGTCGACACTATTAGGAGTGGCGCATTCGGGGCAGTCTTTTTTGAAGATGCTCATGTAGCGGCGTCGGAACAACGGGATAGCCGTAATAAATATGGCACAAGGTTCATTCCGGGGCCGGCAACGGCGGACGAGGCGCGGGCGCGGACGGACAAGCGGATTTGCGTCCGTGAAAATCCCGGTGAACTTCAGGCAACGCGTGGTAAGCGATAAACGGCTATAGCAGCCGCCGATACCCCTTCAGCCTCTTCTTATAGAGACGTTTCTCGACGGTCCAGGCGGCGTCCCAGGGAAGATCGGATTGCAGCAGGCCGCGGCAGAGCGCGAGCATGCCGGCGATATCGTCGAGGTGCACGAACTCCGGTGCGGGACCGTTGTCGCCGCGACAGTCCGGTCCGCCTTCGAGTCCCTGGTTGTGGTAGTTGCCGAGCGGAATCGAGATGCCGATCGCCGTCAGTCCGTAGACCGTCGCCGCGGTGGCTTCGCACGTGCCGCCATCCATGAGGCGCCGTTGGTGCTTGCGCGGCAGCAGACGATCGGCGACCCGCGCGAGCACGTTGAGCGCGTCGGGGTCGAACACCGTGCGGCGGTCGCCGAGCCGAACCACCGGACCTTTGCCGACGATCGCATTCGGCAGCGTGCGCGATGTCTCGAGGCTGACGCACACGACCGGGCGCGTCGCGCGCTGTATCCAGCCGAGTTCGAAGTGCCCGATGGCGCCGACGAAGCCCACCTCTTCCGCGCGCGTGAGCAGACCGAGAAAATTCGGTGACGGTTTCCCGTTTCGAAACGCGTCGATTGCGGTGGCGAGAATCGCGAAAACGCCGACGAGATCGTCCGCCGCCTTCGTATAGAGGCGCCGGCCGTTGCGCCACACCGGCGCGCGGAAGGAAAAGCCGCCGTAAAAATTTTCCGCCGGTCCCTCGGGGCGGTTCGCCAAAGTCACCTCGGCGGTCTGAATCGTGCGGCGCTTGGGATCCAACCGCGCGCGCTGCATGCGCGCGTGCAAGACTTCTCCGCTGTGCGCGGCGACCCACACGGGCGCGCCTTCCAGGCAGCGCGTCGGCGCGCCGCCGTGCCACCGCACCTGTAAACGCTTCGGGCCGCGCCAGCGCACGCCGTGGAATCCGGGGTGATCCATGTGCGCGATGTACAGTCGTACCGGCTCGCGCGACCGCGCGGCGAGTAGCCGCATATATTCCCGACGCGAAGTGCAGCCGATGACCACGTTGCCGACGGGATCGATGCAGTGGGGGATGCCGTGGTCGCGCAGGATGCGGGTGGCGAGTTCAACGACGCGCTGCTCGCGAAACGGCGCCGTGGGCTGGCGCAGCAGCTCGAGCAGCAACGAGAGCTCGCGGTTATTCATGCCGCGCAGTATATACGAGCCGCGGGTTCGGACCGTGCGCGCTACTCGACCTTGAGGAAGATCGTCGTGCGCTCGCCGGTTTGGGACGAGGCGCTTTGCAGGATCGCGCGGTTGACCTCCGAGGACTGGCCGAACACGCTGCCGAGATCGGTCCACTCGCCGAGGCGGACCGTAGCGGTCGTCTGCAACTCCTGAAAGCGGAACGCGCCGTCCCTGTCTCTCGGCCCCGCCAGGCGCGGGGTGATCTCGAGCAGCACCAGATCGCCGCGCACGCGCGGTAGCACGTCGAAGCCGGTCATGAGCTCACGCGGTTCGATGCCTTGCGTGGCGAGCACCGGTCCACGACCGGTCAACACGATGATGCGCTCGATCACGGGCACGGATTGCCCGATGCGCAGAAACGCCGGCTTGCCGTCCTGCACCCGCAGCGTCTGCGTCTGGGTCTCCTCGGAGACGGAGCTGCGGCGCTCGGTGCGGTAGCGCAGCGAGTCGCGCCCGCGCGCGCTGCCTTCGCGTTCTTCGCCGACAATCACGCGCCCGCGCGACCCGACGCCGACCTCTCCGGATACGGCATCGCGTTGGCGCTTGTCATCGAAGCCGATGCCTTGGCGCACGGTGATCGTCAGCTGGCGGGGCGCGACGTCGAGGGCCGCGACCAGGCGCTCCATTTCCTCGCGGCGAGCGTCGCTCGCGCGCAGGATGAGCCGATAGCCCGAGGCGCTGAGCGCTTCGTCGGGACGGAGCAGGGGACGCAGTACTTGTTCGATTTCGCTCGCGGGCCGGTGGCGCGTTTCAATGATGTGCAAGGTGTCGGCGTTGACAGCGGCCGCGGCGAGGAAAAGCAGAGCGGCGAAGAGACGACGGGCGACGCGTAGGCGCATGTGGATCAATCAAGGCGCGGTCGCCGCGCCGCTTCGAAGTGCCGGCGCCAGTAAGGATCGGTCAAGGTCGTGACGGACACGCGCTTTCCGGTCGACGGCGCGTGGACAAACCGGTCATTCCCGAGATAGAGGCCGACGTGCGAGGAGCGTTTGCCTTCCTGGTTGAAGAAGAGCAGATCACCGGGCCGGAGTTGGCGCTGCGACACCGAACGGGAAATGTCCCACAGCCCTTCGGTGCTCCGCGGCAGGCGCGCGCCGGCGCGGCTGTAGCTGTATTGAACCAGGCCGCTACAGTCGAATCCTTTCGGCGAACTGCCGCCGTAGCGATACGGTTTGCCCTGCATCGCGAGCGCATGCTGCGCGGCGCGCGCGCCGATGGTCTCGTCGTCGGACTGGCGCGGCGCCGTCGAGCAGCCGGCGAGCGTTGTCCCGAGCAGTCCCAATATGAAGCCGAGCGTGACGAGCGCGCGCATGTCAAAGCCCGAGCGCGCGCAGCGCGACCGGCGATGCGCGCTCCCATGCGGCGTCGAAGCGCTCGATCAGCGCCGCGATCTCGCGCGGCGCGCGCGAGACGACGCCGTCGGTTCGATCCATCGTTTCCTGCACCAGCGACAGCGAACGGTCGGCGAGGAGGTAAAGGTCGCGCGCCCCGCGCTCATTCTCTTCGACCTCGCGCATCTCGATCGCATCCGGCAAGCGGCGCGCCAGCACGATCAGCCGGCCGTTGTCCCGCAGCACTTGATTGACATCTTCGATAAGCACGCGCGCGCGGTTGCGTGGATGCCGGGTCACGAACGCCGCGAGGGCGTCGACGACGGCGCCGGTGTTGAAGATCGCCGGATCGAGATAAGGCGCCGCCAGGCGCACGTCCCGGCGCGCGGCTCGCAGTAACGCCGACGCCGACGCGCGCAAGGCGTCGGGTCCGTGGGCCGCCCCTTCCGCGACCGCAGGTGAGGCGTTAGTTGGAGATTCCGGGTTTGAGTGGGTCACGCCGTGCTGAGCTAACGGTTCGTTTCCTCTTACCAGAGTATAGAAAACAGGTAAACCCGAGATCGTGCAGGGTTACTTAGCGCGCGAGGAGCGCCGCGAACGAATCAGCGCCGCTCGCGGGAGATCGCGGCGGCCTGCGCGGCGGCGTTGCCCGTGTAACCGGCGGGCGTGAGCGCGAGGAGCCGCTGCTTGACGTCCTCGGGGAGCGACAGCGTCTTGATAAAGGCCTGGAGCGCGGCGCGGTTGATACCGCTCCTGCCGCGCGTCAACTCCTTGAGCTTCTCGTACGGTTCGGGCACGCCGTAGCGGCGCATGACCGTCTGTACCGCTTCGCTCAAGACCTGCCAGTTGTCATCGAGGTCCTGCTGCAAGCGGTCCGCGTCCACGTCGAGTTTCCCAATGCCTTTGTGGCAGGCATCGAACGCGAGCAGCGCATGACCCAAGGCGACGCCGAGGTTGCGCAGCACCGTGGAATCGGTGAGATCGCGTTGCCAGCGGCTGACGGGAAGCTTGTCCGACAAATGCCGCAGCAGCGCATTGGCAAGGCCGAGGTTGCCTTCGGAATTTTCGAAGTCGATCGGATTGACTTTGTGCGGCATGGTGGAGGAGCCCACTTCGCCGCTCACCATCTTCTGCTTGAAATAACCGAGCGAGATGTACGCCCACATATCGCGATTCAAATCGATGAGGATGGTGTTGAAGCGGGCGAGGGCGTCGAGCAGCTCCGCGAGGTAATCGTGCGGCTCGATCTGCGTGGTGTAGGGGTTCCACTGCAACCCGAGGTTCTCGACGAAGGTCTTCGCGACCGCGGTCCAATTCACCTCCGGATAGGCGACCAGATGCGCGTTGTAATTGCCGACCGCGCCGTTGATCTTGCCGAGGATCGGCACCGCGGCGAAGCGCTCGCGCGCCCGGCGCAGCCGATAGGCGAAGTTCGCGACTTCCTTGCCGAGGGTGGTCGGTGACGCCGGCTGGCCGTGCGTGCGTGCGAGCATCGGCTGATCGGCGTAGCGCGTGGCGATATCCTCGAGCGCCGCGATCAATCGCTCCATGCGCGGCAGCAGTACCTGGCTGCGGCCTTCGCGCAGCATCAGGGCGTACGACAGGTTGTTGATGTCTTCCGAGGTGCAGGCGAAGTGGATGAATTCGATGCAGCCGGCGAGCTCCTTGTTGTCGCGCGTGCGCTCCTTCAGAAAGTATTCGATCGCTTTGACGTCGTGATTGGTGCTCGCCTCGAGCGCTTTGATGCGCTGCGCGTCCGTCAACGAGAAATCGCTCACCAGCGTCTGCAGCAGCTTCAACGCCGGCGCGGAGAAGGGCGGCACCTCGCGGATCAGCGGATTCGCGCTCAACGCGAGCAGCCAATGAATTTCGACTTGCACGCGCAGGCGGATCAAGCCGTACTCGCTGAAGAGCGCGCGCAGCGGCGCCACTTTGGCTTCATAGCGCCCGTCGAGCGGCGAAAGCGCGGTGAGAGCATGGTCCGAGGCGTCGCCGGTGTTGGCGTCGTTCGAGTGCGGCTGGGTCATGTGGTTTCTTCGCTGTTGGCTGTCGCCCGTGCGGCGAGACGACGCATTCTAGCAGGTCGCGGCGCGGCGCGATTCGCCGGCGACGGCGTGCTCGACCGCGACGATGCGGGCCCCGCCGAGGCACTCGTCGCCGTCGTAAAACACGACGGACTGTCCCGGCGTCAGCGCGCGCTGCGGCGAATCGAATACGACGCGCAATCGATCGTCCGGCAGCCGCTCGAGCCGGCATGCCTGGTCGGACTGGCGGTAACGGGTCTTGGCGGTGAGCCGCGTGCCGGGCGCGGGCGCGGCGTGGAACCAGTGTACCGCATCGGCGATGAGGGCACGGTGGTAGAGCGCGTCGTGCCGTTCGCCCTGCGCGATATAAAGCACGTTCGCCGCCATGTCCTTGCCGACGACATACCACGCGGCGCCGGCGCCGCCGATACCGAGGCCATGACGCTGACCGAGCGTGTAATACATGAGCCCGTCGTGGCGGCCTTTGCGCTCGCCGGCGAGCGTGCGGATATCGCCGGGCTGCGCCGGGAGATAGCGCCGCAGGAAATTCTTATAGTTGCGCTCGCCGATGAAACAGATGCCGGTGCTGTCCGGCCGGTCGAAGTTCGGCAGCCCGGCCGCGCGCGCTCGCTCGCGCACTTGCGTCTTCGTGAGCTCGCCGAGCGGAAACAGCGCGCGCGCCAGCGCGTCGCGGCGCACCGCGCAAAGAAAATAGGTCTGGTCCTTGTTGCGATCCAGCGCTTTCAGGAGTCGCGGGCCGTCTTGTTCGATCAGGCGCGCGTAGTGTCCGGTCGCGATGCGCTCGGCCCCCGCGGCGATGGCGTAATCGAGGAATGCCTTGAACTTGATTTCCTTGTTGCACAGCACGTCCGGATTCGGCGTGCGGCCGGCGCGATGCTCGTCCAAAAAGTAATCGAACACGCGGTCCCAATATTCCCTGGCGAAGTTGACCGTCGCGAGCGGTATGCCGAGGTGTTCGCACACCGCCATCGCGGACTTGTGATCTTGCAGCGCCTCGCAGGCCGCGTCGACGTCGTCCTCCTCGTCCCAGTTGTGCATGAAGACGCCGGTCACCTCGTGACCCTGCCGCTGCAACAGCAGCGCGGCCACCGCGGAATCGACGCCCCCGGAAATGCCGACGATAACCTTCATGACGCTCTGACGGACAGATTGAGATCTTTGATAAGGGCCAGCGGGTAGCGCTGGCCCGCCAAGTAATCCTCGATGCAGCGCTCCACCTGCGGGCTGCGATGCCGATGCCGCTCGCGGCGAATCTCGTCCGGCGTCAGCCACAATGCCCGCACGATGCCGTCGTCAAGCGCGGCGCCGGGTTCCTGTTTCACCGCGCGTCCGATAAAGGCAAAGCGCAAGTAGGTGATTCCTTTGGCGGGATGCGACCAGCGATAAACGCCGAGCAGCGCCTCCGGCTCGAAATGCCAGGCCGTCTCCTCGAGCGTCTCGCGCACCACCGCGTCGAGCAGCGATTCGCCCTCGTCGAGGTGGCCGGCGGGCTGGTTCAGCACCAGCGCGCCGTCGGCCGTTTCCTCGACGAACAGAAACGCGCCGTTGCGCTCGACGACCGCGGCCACCGTCACGTTCGGTTTCCACACCATAGAAACGAAGTTTACCGCAGTAGAACGCGGCGCGGGACCCGCGGAGGCGCCGGATGTGGAGGGCGCGGCCGCGTGCGAGCGGCCGGCACCGGTCAACGCCAGAGGGCGGGCCGGACGCGTTGGCTCCCACCCCCGTTTCTACGCGGTCCTGGCCCGTTCCCGCAGCACGAACTTCTGAATTTTTCCGGTCGATGTTTTCGGCAGCTCGGCGAAGACGACGTGGCGCGGGCACTTGAAATGCGCCAGGTGCCGGCGGCACCAGTCGATCATTTCCTGCGCGCTCGCCTGCGCCCCGGGCTTGAGCTCCACGAACGCGCACGGCGTCTCGCCCCATTTTTCATCCGCCTTCGCGACCACGGCGGCCGCTTGCACCGCCGGATGTTTGTACAGCACGCCCTCGACCTCGATCGAGGAAATATTTTCGCCGCCCGAAATGATGATGTCCTTGGAGCGATCCTTGATCTCCACGTAGCCGTTGTCGTACCTCACGGCGAGGTCGCCGGTGTGGAACCAGCCGCCCTCGAACGATTTGCGGGTGGTCGCGGCGTTCTTGAGATAACCCTTCATGACGATGTTGCCGCGCAGGAAGATTTCACCGAGCGTCCGGCCGTCGCGCGGCACCGGCGCGAGCGTCGCCGGGTCGGCGACCATCATGTCTTCCTCTACCGGATAGACGACGCCTTGGCGCGCTTTCAACGACGCCTTGGTTTCGCTCGGCAGCGCGTCCCATTCCGGATGCCAGGCGCAGACGACCGACGGGCCGTACACTTCCGTGAGGCCATACACGTGAATGACGTCGATGCCGAGCGCTTCCATCCTTTCGAGCACGGCGGCGGGCGGAGACGCGCCCGCGGTCATCATGGACACCTTTTGGGTGAATTTACGTTTGTGCGCGGCGGGCGCGTTGATCATCGTCGCCATGACGATCGGCGCGCCGCAAAGATGCGTGACGCCGTGTTCCGCGAGCGCGGCGAAGATCGCCGCCGCTTCGACCTTGCGCAGGCAGACGTGGGTGCCGGCCATCGCGGTAACGGTCCAGGGAAAGCACCAGCCGTTGCAGTGGAACATCGGCAATGTCCAAAGGTAAACCGGGAAATGCGGCATGCCCCAGGCGAGCGCATTGCCGAGCGCGTTCAAGTACGCGCCGCGATGATGATAAACGACGCCCTTCGGATCGCCGGTGGTGCCGGAGGTGTAGTTGAGCGCGATGGCGTCCCATTCGTTCCGTGGCAGACGATACGCATAGTCCGGGTCGCCCACCTTGATGAAGTCTTCGTAAGTCGTTTGACCGATGCGCTCACCGCCGGCGGCGAGCGCATCGTCGATGTCGATCACGAAGGGTTTGCGTTCGAGCCGCGCAAGCGCTTGGGTGATAACCGGCGAGAACTCGCGGTCGGTGATCAGTACCTTGGCTTCGCCGTGCGCGAGAATGAACGCGAGCGCTTCGGCGTCGAGCCGGGTATTGAGGCAATTCAGCACCGCGCCCGTCATGGGGACGCCGAAGTGGGCTTCGACGAATTCGGGTATGTTCGGCGCCATAATGGCCACGGTATCGCCGCGGCCGATACCCCGTTGCGCGAGCGCGGAAGCGAGGCGGCGGCAGCGCTCATAAGTCTGCGCCCACGTGCGCCGAAGGTTACCGTGAATGACGGCGGTCCGATCAGGGTAGACCGACGCCGTGCGGCGGATGAACGATAGCGGCGATAGCGGAACGTAATTCGCGTCGTTCGGCCCGAGGTCCACATCGTAAGGATTGCGCCCCGGCGTTATGTCTGCGTGCATAGCCTCTCTCCTGTTTCCGGCAGCGAGCGGTGCGCGACCGTGTGCAAACGATCGGTTGGCCCAGTTGAACCTGCCGCGCGACAGCGTAATATAGCTTCGCCGCGAATTGCCTGGTACCACCCACATCCGGTGACAAGAATGAATTGACTCCATTTCGAAGTGGCGCGCGAAGTATAAACATAAGTTTCACGCATCAAGAAAAGCGTCCCGGTACCGAATCCCGATGGCAGACGAGTACATTCTCGAAACGCGGAGCTTGGCCAAGGAGTTCAAAGGATTCGTCGCCGTCAACGGAGTGGACCTCAAGATAAGGCGCGGCCGCATTCATGCGCTGATCGGACCGAACGGCGCCGGCAAGACCACCGTTTTCAACCTGCTGACCAAGTTTCTCGCGCCGACGCGCGGCGCCATCCTCTACAACGGCCGCGACATCACGCACGAGCGGCCGGCCCATATCGCGCGGCGCGGGATGGTGCGCTCGTTCCAAATTTCCGCCGTGTTTCCGCACCTTACCGTGCTCGAAAACGTGCGGGTCGCATTGCAGCGCCGGCGCGGTCATTCGCTCGATTTCTGGCACAGCGCGAAAGCGCTCGATGCGCTGAACGAACGCGCGCGCGAGCTGCTCGATTCCGTCGGGCTGTCGGCGTATGCGAGCACGGTCGCCGTGGAGCTGCCCTACGGCCGCAAGCGCGCCCTCGAGATCGCGACCACGCTCGCGCTCGAGCCCGAAATGATGCTGCTCGATGAGCCGACGGCGGGCATGACGCACGAAGACGTCGAGCGCATCGCCGCGCTGATCAAGCGCGTGGCGGCCGACCGCACGGTGCTGATGGTCGAGCACAACCTGAGCGTCGTCGCCGATCTTTCCAACCACATCACGGTGCTCGCGCGCGGCGAAGTCATCGCCGAAGGCGATTATGCGCAAGTGTCGAAGCATCCCGCGGTGATACAAGCGTATCTCGGGGCCGAACATGGCTGAACCGGCGCTCGCCCGCGCGGAACCGCTGCTCGGCGTCAGCGACCTCCACGTCTGGTACGGAGAGTCGCACATCCTGCACGGCACGAGCTTCGACGTGCATCGCGGGGAGGTCGTGACGCTGCTCGGACGCAACGGCGTCGGCAAGACGACGACCCTGCGAGCGATCATGGGAATGGTCGGGCAGCGCAAAGGATCGATCCGCTTCGATGGACGCGAAGCGATCGCGCTGCCTTCGTACCGCATCGGACGGCTCGGCATCGCGCTCTGTCCGGAGGAGCGCGGCATTTTTGCGACGCTCGACGTCGAGGAGAACTTGTTGCTGCCCCCGGTCGTGCGTCCCGGCGGGCTCTCCGTGGAACAGATATTCGAGCTGTTTCCGAATTTACGAGAGCGGCTGTCGAGCCCGGGAACCAAGCTCTCGGGGGGTGAACAGCAGATGCTCGCCATCGGCCGTATCCTGCGCACCGGCGCGCGGCTGCTGCTGCTCGATGAGCCGACCGAGGGCTTGGCGCCGGTGATCGTGCAGCAGATCGGCCTTACCATCGACCGGCTCAAGGCCGCGGGGTTCACGGTGCTGCTGGTCGAGCAGAATTTTCGTTTTGCGGCGCAGGTGGCGGATCGTCACTACGTCATGGAGAACGGCGGTCGCATCGTCGACATGATTCCGAACGCCGAGCTGAAGGCGAACATGGGTAAGTTGCAGCGTTACCTCGGCGTATAACCGAAGCTTTCCACACAACAGGAGACCGTCATGTTTAAACGCAGTGTGTTCGTCGCCGCCTGCCTGGCATTGAGCGCCGGGGCGGCGCACGCCGAATTTTCCGGCGGCGTAATCAAGATCGGCGTACTGACCGACCTCTCGGGCACCTATTCCGATATTTCCGGCCAGGGATCCGTGATTGCCACGCAAATGGCGGTCGAGGATTTCGGCGCCGCCAAGAAAGGCATGAAGGTGGAGATCATCTCCGCCGACCATCAGAACAAGGGCGACGTCGCCTCGAGCATCGCGCGCCAGTGGTACGACCGCGACGGCGTCGACGCGATCGTCGATCTCGTGACCTCGTCCACCGCGCTCGCGGTCAATCAGGTGGCCAAGGAGAAGAACAAGGTCGCGCTGGTTTCCGGCGCCGCGTCGTCGGATCTGACCGGCAAAGACTGCACGCCGAACACGATCCATTGGGCCTACGACACCTGGATGCTTGCGAACGGCACCGGGTCCGCGATCGTCAAGACCGGCGGCAAGACCTGGTACTTCATCACCGCCGATTATGCGTTCGGGCACGCGCTCGAGCGCGACACCACCGCGGCGGTCGAGAAAGCCGGCGGCAAGGTGCTCGGTTCGGTGCGCCATCCGTTCCCGAGCTCCGACTTCTCGTCGTTCCTGCTGCAGGCGCAGGCGTCGAAGGCGCAGATCATCGGCCTCGCCAACGCGGGCGCGGACACGACCAACGCCATCAAGCAGGGCGCGGAGTTCGGCATCACCCGCGGCGGCCAGAACTTCGCCGGTTTGCTGGTGTTCATCACCGACGTGCATGCGCTCGGCCTCAACACCGCGCAGGGACTGATCGTCACGACGTCGTTCTACTGGGACTTGAACGACCAGACGCGCGCGTGGTCGAAGCGGTTCTTCGAGAAACATAAGCGCATGCCGACCATGGTGCAGGCGGGCGTGTACTCCTCGGTGCTGCATTATCTGAAGGCGGTTGAAAAGCTGAAGGCGGATCAGGACGGCGCCAAGGTCATCGCGCAGATGAAAGCGATGCCGACGGACGACCCGCTTTTCGGCAAAGGCCGCGTGCGGCAGGACGGCCGTAAGATTCACCCGGCGTACTTGGTCGAAGTGAAAAAGCCGGCCGAGTCGAAGGCCCCCTGGGATTACTACAAGATCCGCACGACGATACCCGCGGATCAAGCGTTTCGCCCGGAGAAAGAGGGCGGCTGTCCGCTCGTAAAGTGACGCGCGGGGCGCGATACGGTACCCGGCCAAAAAATAGCGCTGCTATTCCCCGCTCAACCCTTTCCCGCGGGTGATCCACCCGCGGGAAAGGGCGAGCCGGCATCGTGGAGGTACTTTTCGAAGTCGGAGGCGATGCCGGCGGGAGCGGGTACAGGGGCGTAGAGCGTTAGCAGAACGATGAACGCGATTTTCGGCATTCCCACGCAAGCGTTGTTCGGGCAACTGCTGATCGGTTTGATCAACGGTTCGTTCTACGCGCTGCTCTCGCTCGGCCTCGCGGTGATCTTCGGCCTGCTCAATATCATCAATTTCGCCCACGGCGCGCTCTACATGATGGGCGCCTTCGGCGCTTATTTTCTGTTGACGAAGTTCGGCATCGGCTACTGGTGGGCGCTGCTGATCTCGCCGCTCGCGGTAGGTCTGATCGGGGTGGCTATCGAGCGCCTCATGCTGGCGAGGCTCTACAAGCTCGACCCTTTATACGGCTTGCTGCTGACCTTCGGGCTCGCGCTCATCATTCAGGGACTGTTCCACAACGAGTACGGCTCCTCCGGCATGTCGTACCCGGTGCCGCAGGCGCTGCAAGGCGCGAAGGACGTGGGCTTCATGTTCCTGCCTATTTACCGCGGCTGGGTCATCGCGGTCTCGCTCGTCGTTTGTTTCGGCGTATGGTTCCTGATCGAGAAGACGAAGCTCGGCTCCTATCTGCGCGCGGCGACGGAAAACCCCGGCCTGGTGCAGGCGTTCGGCGTCAACGTGCCGCGCATGATCACGCTCACCTACGGGTTCGGCGTCGCGCTCGCGGCGCTCGCGGGCGTCATGGCCGCGCCGATTTATCAGGTGAATCCGCTGATGGGCGCCGATCTCATCATCGTCGTGTTCGCGGTCGTCGTGATCGGCGGCATGGGCTCCATCATGGGCTCGATCGTCACCGGCTTCGGTCTCGGCGTTATCGAGGGGCTGACCAAGGTGTTTTATCCGCAGGCGTCGAACACCGCCATCTTCATCATCATGGTGATCGTGCTGATGTTCCGCCCGGCCGGGCTGTTCGGGCAGCGCTGACCATGGCGAACGCCGCTCCTACTCTGGCCGCACCCGCCGGCGCGGCGGACGCGAAGCTCCACCGCATCGCGTTCGCGGTCATGGCCGTCGCCGTCGCATTGGCGCCGTTCGCGTTTTATCCGGTATTCCTGATGAAGGCGATGTGCTTCGCGCTGTTCGCCTGCGCCTTCAACCTGCTGCTCGGATTCGGAGGGTTGCTGTCGTTCGGCCACGCCATGTTTTTCGGCGGCGCCGGTTACTTCTGCGCGCATGCCGCGAAAGTGTGGGGCTTGACGCCGGAGCTCGCGATTCTCGCCGGCGCCGGCGCCGCCGCCCTCGTGGGAAGCGTGACCGGCCTCTTGGCGATACGCCGGCAGGGCATTTACTTCGCCATGATCACGTTGGCGCTCGCGCAGATGATTTATTTCTTCGCGGTCCAGGCGCAGTGGTTCACCGGCGGCGAAGACGGCATCCAGGGCGTGCCGCGCGGCAAGCTGTTCGGCCTCGTCGATCTTTCCCATATGCCGGCGATGTACAGCGTGGTGGCGGTCATTTTCCTCGGCGGCTTCCTGCTGATCTACCGCATCATCCATTCGCCCTTCGGCCAGGTGTTGAAGGCGATCCGCGAGCACGAGCCGCGCGCCGTCTCGCTCGGCTACGACACCGACTACTACAAGCTGCTCGCGTTCGTGCTCTCGGCGACCCTGGCCGGCGTCGCGGGAGCGACCAAGGCGCTGGTGTTCCAGCTCGCGTCGCTGACCGACGTGCATTGGACGATGTCGGGCGAGGTGGTGCTGATCGCGCTGCTCGGCGGTGTCGGCACCGTCTTCGGCCCCGTCGTCGGCGCCTTGATCATCGTGACGATGCAGGATTATTTCTCGCAACTCGGCGCCGGAGTCACCATCGCGCAGGGCGTCGTGTTCGTGATCTGCGTGCTCGCCTTCCGCCGCGGCATCGTGGGCGAGTTGAGCCGCGTATTGAAGCGCTCGCTCTAGCGTCCGCCGCTCCAACCGCTTTCGCACGAGAGCGGCCTTGTGCGAGTATTCACCCTGCAAGCGCTTGCCGATTGCCCGAACACGGCGCGCGGTTGCGCCGGGCTGTTATGCCGCTCGGGAGAAAGATGACGCGGACGCGCGCGGCCGCGAGGCGGGGGCACGAAATTGCTGAAGCGCCGGGAGGCGATACCATGAAGAAGAAAGCGTGGATACGGATTCTGCTGTTCGGTCTGATGACGTGGCTCGTCCCGTTCCTCATCTCGTTCATGTTTTATAAGCCGGGCGGAGAGTTGGTCGTGTCTCTCGGCCTGTTCAAGACGATCATGATCCTCGTCGGCGCCGCGACCGGGCTTTACCTGCTGTACCAGATCTACAAGAACGGGCCTCCGATTCCGCGCGCCGGGGTCATCGTCGGCGCGGTATGGTTCGGCATAAACGTGGTGTTGGACCTCGCGGTCCTGCTGCCGCTGACGCATATGTCGCTCGCGGCTTACTGGTCGGACATCGGCCTGCGCTACCTGCTCATTCCCATGATGAGCATCACGTTGGACAAATTGGCGGTTGCTCAGATGCGCTAGCGGCGCGGACTTGATATCCGCGCGTCGATGTGGCGCCGTGCCTCAGTTTCGGAGCTCCGGGCGATCGCGAAAATGCTCGAGGGCTTCCGGATTCGCCAGCGCCTCCATGTTCTTCACCGGCTCGCCGTGCACCACGTTGCGCACCGCGAGCTCGACGATCTTGTTGCTCTTGGTGCGCGGGATGTCGGCGACCTGCAATATCTTCGCCGGGACATGGCGTGGGGTGGTGTTGTCGCGGATGGTCTGTTTGATTTTGGCGATGAGGGCGTCGCTCAGCGAAAGTCCGTCGCGTAAGCGCACGAACAGCACCACGCGCACGTCGCCTTCCCAGTTTTGTCCGATCACCAGCGATTCGATCACTTCGGGCAATTTCTCGACCTGCCGGTAGATTTCGGCGGTGCCGATGCGCACTCCGCCCGGGTTCAGCACCGCGTCGGAACGGCCGTAGACGATGATGCCGTCGTGCGCCGTCAGCTCGACGTAATCGCCGTGGCACCAGACGTTCGGATATTTTTCGAAGTAAGCCCGCCGGTACTTGCTGCCGTCCGGGTCGTTCCAGAACCCGAGCGGCATCGTCGGGAACGGCTGGGTGCACACGAGCTCACCTTTCTCTCCGCGCACGGATTTCCCTTCATCGTCGTATACCTCGACCTTCATGCCGAGACCCCGGCACTGAATCTCGCCGCGCCACACCGGGAGGAGCGGATTGCCGAGCACGAAGCAGGAAATCAGATCGGTGCCCCCGGAGATGGAGGAGAGACAGACGTCGCGCTTCACGCGGCGATAGACGTAGTCGAATCCTTCCGGCGCGAGCGGGCTGCCGGTGGAGAAGAGAACACGCAGCTTGTCGAGCTTGTGCGTCTTGATCGGTTCCAGCCCTTCCTTGGCGATGGCGTCGATGAACTTCGCCGAGGTGCCGAAATGCGTGACGCCTTCGGCGTCGGCGTAATCGAACAGAATCGCGCCGCCGCGGCCCTCCAAGAACGGCGAGCCGTCGTAGAGGAGGAGCGTTGCGCCCGCCGCGAGGCCCGAGGCGAGCCAGTTCCACATCATCCAGCCGCAGGTCGTGAAGTAGAAGAACCTGTCGCCCGGCTTGATGTCCCCGTGCAGCCGCTGCTCCTTCGCGTGTTGCAGCAGCACGCCGCCCGCGCCATGCACGATGCATTTCGGCACGCCGGTCGTGCCGGAGGAGTAGAGGATGTACAGCGGGTGATCGAAGGGAAGCGGCTCGAAGCGGATCTCGGTTTGGCCCGCGTGCGGCGCGACGAAGTCCGCGTACATTTGCGCCGCGCGGATGCCGGTTACGTCATGATGCGAATGCACGTACGGCACCACGACGGTACGCCGCACCGAGGGCAGCCGGTTCACGATATCGCGCACCTTGGCGAGGCAATCGATGGTCTTGCCGCGATAGTAATAGCCGTCGGCCGCGATCAGGAGAGTGGGCTCGATCTGGCCGAAACGATCGAGCACGCCTTGAACGCCGAAGTCCGGGGAAGACGAAGAGAAGATCGCGCCGATGCTCGCGGCGGCGAGCATCGCCACTATCGTCTCCGGCATGTTCGGCAGGTACGCGGCGATGCGGTCGCCCGGCTTTATGCCGTGGGCGCGCAAGGCGGCGGCGAATTGCGCCACCGCGCGGTAAAGCTCGTCGTGCGAGAGACGGCGTTTGGCCTTGTCCTCGCCCCAGAATACCAGCGCGTCTCCCGCGCCGCGTCGACTCAACAGATTTTCCGCAAAGTTCAGGCGCGCGTCCGGAAACCACTTGGCCCCCGGCATTTGCTCGCCGTTCATCAAAACGCGCTCGCCGCGCCTCGCGGAAATGACTTCGCAGAAATCCCACACGGCGGTCCAGAATTGTTCCGGTCGCGCGACCGACCATTCGTAAAGCGAGGCGTAGTTCGAAAAATTCTCGCCATAGGCGGCGTTCACGCGCTGCATGAAGGCCGTCATGTTGGACTCCGCGATGCGTTGCGCGGACGGTTGCCAGAGAGGTTGTTCGGACATTGGTCAGTCGATGTGAATATGGGAGATTGCCGGGGTTTCCTCACCCGCCGTTTTACGAGCGAGGCTGATGCGCATTACTGGGCGGTCCAGCCGCCGTCCACGCTCACCGCCGAGCCGCGCATTTGCGAGGCGGCGTCCGAGCACAGAAACACCGCGAGCGCCGCGATCTGTTCTATCGTAACGAATTCCCGCGATGGATGTTTCTCGGACAGCAATCGATCTTTGGCTTCGGCGACGGAAATACGGTCGCGCGCCGCCCAGTCGTCGATCTGCTTTTGTACCAGCGGCGTGCGCACCCAACCCGGACAGATGGCGTTGCAGGTGACGCCGGTCGTTGCGGTCTCGAGCGCCACCACTTTCGTCAAGCCCACGACCGCGTGCTTCGTGGCGACGTAGGCCGCCTTATTCACAGAAGCGACCAGCCCGTGGGCGGAAGCGATATTAATGATGCGCCCCCAGTTGCGGCTCTTCATCTGCGGCAGCGCGGCGCGGATGGTATGAAAGCAGGCGGACAGATTCACCGCGACGATCGCGTCCCATTTCTCCACGGGAAACTGCTCCACGGGCGCGACGTACTGCATGCCGGCGTTGTTGACGAGCAGGTCCACGCGGCCTAACTCCTCGGTCGTCTGTTCGATCAACGCGGCCGCCTCGGCCGGTTTCGCGAGATCCGCCGGGTGGTAGCCGACTCTCACGCCGAATTCCGCGGAGAGATCGGCGCCGAGCTTGCGGATTTGCGCCGCATCGCCGAAGCCGTTCAGCATGACGGCGGCGCCCTCGGCCGCCAGTCCGCGCGCGATACCGAGCCCGATGCCGCTCGTTGAGCCTGTCACTACCGCTACTTTGTCTTTCAACATGTGACCTCGTTGGCCGGAATTCCCCACCGGCGAAATCCTAGAGAGCCTTTATTGTCGTTACCAGAAGCACGTGGCGTGCGGCCGCGGCCGATTTCCGGTCCGGCTAGTTGCTGAGCAACCTCGATGACAGTAGCCTTACCCGGTAAGCGCCGGTTCGGAAGGACTCGCCTGCGAACCAAGGCGGTAAGTTTAACAAGAATCAGCCGGGCGCCGATGAGCGCCTAACGCTTCCGGTCGGAACGGCGGTCACGCCGGCCGGATGGGTCAGACATAACGATCGGAGGAGAATCATGCAGCGCAGATCATTTTTGAAAAAGGCGGCGGCGGGTGTGGCCGCCGGGGCTATTGCCGCGCCGGCGATTGCCGAGTCGCAGCCGACCATCCAATGGCGCATGGCGGCGAGCTGGCCGAAGAGTCTCGATACGCTGTTCGGCGGCGTCGACCTGATCGCCCGGCGCGTCGCCGAAATGACCGGGGGGAAATTCCAGATCCGCACGTTCGCGGCCGGCGAAATCGTGCCGGCGCTGCAAGTGCTCGACGCCGTGCAGTCCGGCACCATCGAAATGGGACACACCGCCGCTTATTACTACTTCGGCAAGGATCCGGCGTTCGCGCTCGGTACCGCCGTGCCTTTCGGCCCGAACACCCGGCAATCCCATGCCTGGTGGTATTTCGGCGGCGGCGCCGAGGCGATGGCGCCGCTCTTCAAGGACCACGGCTGCGTTGCGCTCCTTGCCGGCAACACCACGTGCCAGATGGCCGGCTGGTTCCGCAAAGAGATCAAGTCGGTGGCGGATCTGAAGGGACTCAAGTTCCGCATCGGTGGCATGGCCGGACTCGTGATGGCGAAGCTTGGCGCCGTCCCGCAGTTGATCGGGGCGCCCGACATCTATCCCGCGCTCGAGAAGGGGACCATCGACGCGGCCGAGTGGGTCGGTCCGTACGACGACGAAAAACTCGGACTCAACAAGGTCGCGCAGTACTACTACTACCCGGGATTCTGGGAAGGTTGCGCGATGCTGCACGCGCTCGTGAACGAGAAGAAGTGGAACGAGCTGCCGAAGGAATACCAGGCGGCGCTGACCGCGGCGTGCGGCGAAGTGACGGCGTGGATGCCCGCCAAGTACGACGTGCAGAACCCGATCGCGCTGCGCCGCATGGTCGCCGCCGGCACCAAGCTGCGGCCGTTTCCGAAGTCGGTGCTGGAAGCCGCGGAGAAAGCGTCCTATGAGTTATACGCGGAATTGGGCGCGAGGAGCCCGCACTGGAAACGCATTTATCCCGAGTGGAAGAAGTTTCGCGACGAGCAATTCCTGTGGTTCCGCGTAGCCGAATCGACATACGACAACTACGCCTTCAACTCCAAGCTCGGCGCCGGGAAATAACTTTTCTCGGTCTTCGCTCGAACAAACCCCGCTGCCGCGGGGTTTGTTTCGGTCCTTGTCATGACTCACGTCACCATGCGAAAGTCGCCGGCCGAAGAGTGCTTGTCCCTGTCGTGATCGAGCCAATGAGCGCGCGACCCGCCGCTTCGTCGCCCTAAGTGCGCTCGTCCGTCGGCTGGGGCGATTTGCCGAACAGCTTCGCTAGGCAAACGCCGACATAACTGGATAATGGCGAAGTCGTTTTCGAAAACAACACCAAGATGTCTGCTGCGCAAAAACCGGACGCAGAGCTGGCCCAAATAGCGCCGCTCACCGATCCTCCGTTTCAGGATTTCCTTCCTTACGAGGTGCGCGACGTCTGGGATCGGCTGCTCCCCGCGGCGATCGTTCTTTGTCTCGCGGCGATCACGTTTGCCGCTTTCAGGGGGCGGGTGTTCGCGCCGTTGTGGGAGGCCAGTCGTACCCACGGATGGATGCTGGCGCTGCTGCGCCCCAGCCTGATCTGGATCAGCATGGGCAGCGTGCTGCTGATTTTTCGAACCACCCTTTGGTTTTTTTATCGCCCGTTCGCGCCGGCGACGCGCCAGGACGCGCCGTTCATGACGGTCATCATTCCCGCCTACAACGAAGGCCCGATGGTCGCGCAAGCGATCGACGCGGTCGCGGCCGCCGACTACCCGCGCGAGCGGCTGGAAATCTTCGTCGTCGACGACGGCAGCCGCGACGATACGTGGGAGCACATCGAGCGCGCCGCCCGGCGTCACCCGCAGCTCGTGACGCCGGTGCGATTTCCGGCGAATCGCGGCAAGCGCGCGGCGCTCGCCGAGGGATTCCGCCGCGCGCGCGGCGAGGTCGTGGTCTCGATCGATTCCGACAGCGTCATCGAGCGCTCGGCGCTGCTGGCTATCGCCGGGCCTTTCCGCAACGCCAACATCGGGGCGGTGGCCGGTAAAGTCGCGGTCTACAACCGTCTCGAAGGCCTGATTCCTCGCATGCTGCACGTGCGGTTTATTTTGTCATTCGACATGCTGCGCGCGGTGCAGTCGACCTACGGTACCGTCTACTGTTGCCCCGGCGCGCTGTCCGCGTATCGGCTGTCCGTCGTGCGCCAAGTCGTCGATAGCTGGGAGACGCAGACTTTCCTCGGTACGCCGTCCACCTACGGCGAGGATAGGGCGCTCACCAACTTCATTCTCGATCTCGGTTACGACACGGTTTATCAGAGCAAGGCCGTCGTCCACACGCTCGTGCCCGAAACATACGTGAAGCTCTGCAAAATGTATTTGCGCTGGGACCGCAGTTACATACGCGAGGAAATCCGCTTCGCCCGCATCGTGTGGAAGCGTCCGCTGAAGTCGATGCTGATCGCCTGGCTCGACAGCACCATCACCAATCTTCGTTATCCGGTGGGCTACACGGTGTTGACGCTGTTCGTCACGCTCGCCTTGTCCGACGTGACGGTGTTGTTGCGCATGCTGCTCGCCGTCGGCCTGATGGCGACTTTCTACATGCTTTATTACTTGCGCAGCGAGCGCTCGCTCGATGCGGTTTACGGCGTTCTTTACGCCTACTTCTCTTTCTTCACGCTGTTCTGGATTTTTCCTTACGCGTTACTGACCGTGCGCGCGCGCTCCTGGCTCACGCGTTAGGCCATATGATTCGGCTTGCGCTCGGAGTTGCGGGGCGGGTGGGCCGAACTAGTTCGAGTCCTTGAACAGTTTTTCGAGATCGCCTCCCGCGTCCGTGCCGGGACGGCTCTGATCGGGCGACGGCGGCCGGTTCTCCGGTTCGTTTCCTTTGGGCGCGCCGAAGTCGGGTGCCGCATTGTCGCGTTCCAGCTGTTCGCGTTCGTAGTCCGGCGTTTGAATGTTGAGCTCGATCTTCGACGCGTCGGCGGCGCTCTTTTCCAGCATGCCGGTGACGAGCTGCGGG
>Ga0070741_10007188_pt1 | contig 23255 bp, 19 predicted proteins | sample Coa_R1_4_FD_66440 | JGI IMG/M metagenome (GOLD analysis project Ga0070741, IMG submission 66440) | Surface soil microbial communities from Centralia Pennsylvania, which are recovering from an underground coalmine fire - Coalmine... | ecosystem: Environmental > Terrestrial > Soil > Unclassified ... | reverse complement strand
ATTTCAAACGGCGGCGGGGACGGCTCCGCCTTTGCCTGTGGACAGCCGCTTCAAACATATCTCGCCATAAGTCGCTGAGCGCCTGCCCACAGGCAAACCCCCGCCGCCTGAGTGCGCCGTAGTCGATTAAAAAAGACTAAGAAAATAATCAGAGAACATTGCAAAGAGCGACTGAGATATTAGGTTCAAGCAGTGCCCAATCAAAGAAAGCAACTCGGGCTGGTGTTTCGCACGCGAGGCGGAAAGCGGCGAGGCGCGGGGCGCAAGATACAGGGCGCACGGCCGCGTGTTTCGCATAAGAAGCGGCCAGTGCTCAAGCGGCGATTTCCGGTACACGTGACTGTGAGAATGCGAGAAGACGTTAGTGGACTGAGGAGTAAGACTTGCTTTAGTGCACTGAGGAATGCGTTCAATGCCGCTAATGCGCGCATCGGGTTTCGCGTAGTGCATTTCTCTGTGCAGGGCAATCACATTCATTTTCTCGTCGAGGCGGAGGGGACCAGAGAGCTTTCGCGCGGGATGCAGGGATTGAATGTGAGAATGGCGATTGCGCTCAATAGACTGATGCGGCGGAGGGGGAAGGTGTTTGCGGATCGTTATCACGCGGTGGTTTTGAAGACGCCGACACAGACAAAACGGGCGCTGCACTATGTGGTTCACAATCGGCAACATCATGCGCCGGGGAGATATGCGGCGGATTGGCGGGATCCGTTTGCGTCGGCGGAGGGGCCGCTCGTGGCGCCGCGGACGTGGCTGCTGGCGTCGCGGGCGCGGGGCGAAGCGCGGGCGGTGACCTAGTCGTCGTCGTCGTCGCGCTCGCGGTCGCGGTCGTCGTCGTCGCCGTCGAGATGGCACAGGGCGCCGGTGTAGGAGCCGCTGGCGTTGCCGGTGGCGAAGCTGATCTGGCCGCTCGCCACCAGCGTGCCGCGCACCTCGCGGAAGCGGCGGGTGCCGCGCACCACGTCGACGGTGGTGGCGAAGGACGACAGGCCGAGCGGATCGGGGCTCATGTCGAGCACGCCGTGGTCGTTCGAGAACATCTGGCCGTGGCGCGCGCCGCGGTCGGGCGTGATCACGCTGTGGCCGGTATAGAGGAAGCGTCCCGGGTGCGTCGGATCGCCCGCCGGCACCAGCGTGTCGAACGTGAAGTCGTACGTCGCGTCGAGGTCGCCCTCGAGGATGCCGTGCGTGCACAGGCCGAGCACCGACGTGCACGCGGGCGGCGGCGTGAGCGTCGACGTGAACGGGCCGTCGAGCTCGCGGCAGCGGCGCTCGTGCTCCTCTGCGGACGCGGCACCGGACGGGATCAAGAGCGACAGAAAGATCAGCAGGCTTCGCGTGGTCATGTTCGTCTCCTCGTTGGCGGCCGGGACGAACTCGGAGAGTTTCCCGGCTTTGCGTCCCCCGGTCGCCCGGGGTTTGCCGTTTTTCAAAAGGAGCGTTTATCGATTCTCGATATCCAGTATTCGCCCTGGTTTTTTTATGTCAATGCACCTTGAAAACGGGGCGATATATTACAATCGCGCGGCTATTCAATGCTCACGCGAACTGTAATATTTCGTGCAGTTCTCGACGGAGAGAGCGGGCGGACGGCGGCGCGGCGCGGGCGATTCGGAACAACATGATTGCGTTATTTCCGGGTGGGATATCGAACACGTTTTGATATCGTTTTTGCAATTCAGCCAAGGTTTTCATTTCAATCGGCGAGAGCAGCTCGCCGCCGTGGCGCGCGCGCGCGAATAGATAGATGAGCGCGGTCATCGGCTGCACCGCCAGGTCGCGCGTGGTGGCCGCCAGCCATACACGCTCGAGCGCGCGGCCGCCACGTAGGTAGCTCGCTGCGTCGTCGCCGGGCGCGGTCAGGAGCCCGACGGCGGAGCTGGCGGCGATCGCCTTGCGCGCGGTTTTCTCCAGGCCCGCGCCGCCGCCGATGGCGCGCAGCTCGTCCATGATCGACGTCTTGGCGAGCAGCTCGAGGCCGGCGCGGTCGGCGGCGCTCAGCTCGAGCGTGGCGAGATCGAGCCCGTCGCGGGTCGCGCGCGCGGCGGCGGGCGTCCAGCGCAGCTCGGCCATCATCTCGCGGTGCATGACGGGCGAGAGGAAGCGCAGGCGATCGCCGGCACCGAGGATGGCGCCGACCTCGTCGAGCGCGTCGCCGCGGCCGACGAGCTGCAGGCGCGCGCCGGCGGCGGCGGCGATCTCGGTGAGCGCGGCGGCGTCGGCGGAGTCGAGCGGCACGGGCGCGCCGAGCCGGCGGTTGGTCGCGCGCGGCACGATCGCGCGCGCCAGCGGATCGACGTCGGCCGCGCCGGCGAGGCGCGCGCGCCACGCCACGGTCGCGTCGCTGCGCTCGGGGAACGGCTCGATCTCGACGGCGCGGCCGAGCTCGGACGCGGCCAGCGCCAGGTTCTCGACGGCGGCGCCGAGCGCCACGTAGCTGGCGGCGTGGCGGTGATCGAGCAGCGAGCGCGAGCGCTCGACGTCGTGCAGGCCGGTCACCGTCTCGCCGCGCACGACGAAGCGCCATGGTTGGCAGTTGCCGCCCGACGGCGCCAGCGCCGCGCGCGCCACCAGCGCGGCGAGCCGATCGCGATCGAGCGCGCCGGCGCCGCGGATCAGCGGCGACAGCGGAGCGAGCGGCGCATCGGCAGGCGGCGCGTCGGTAGGCGGCACGTCACTCGGCGGCGCGTCACTCGCCGGCGCATCGCTCGGCGCGGGCGCGCGATCCTCGACGGGGGGCGCGAGCGGCTGGCCGGCGCCGTCGGCGATCAGCGCGTCGAGGTCGACGAAGAAGCGCCCCGACGCGCCGAGCCGCCCGAGCGCGATGCGCCGCGCGACGTCGGTGTTGATGGCGCCGCCGAGCGCCACGCTCGACGCCAGCTGCGGCCACGTCTTGATCGTCGCCTCGATGTCCACCATCGACGCCGAGAGCCGCGGCGACATCGTCTGCGCGCCGAGGATCTTGAGCACCACCGGCACCTTCTCCGCGACGGTGAGCGCGCCGAGCGAGCGCGCGTCGAGATTTCCCGCCAGGCCGTGGAACAGCGGCCGCTCGGGCTCGCGATCGAAGCGCTCGACGTCGAACAGCCCGCGGTCGCTGGTCTCCATCAGCACCGGGATGCCGAGCGCGCGCGCCCGCTCGCGCAGCCGCACCTTCATCGCCAGGTCGTCGCACTCCTCGAACAAGAGATCGAGCCCGCGCAAAAACTCGTCGGCGTTCGCGTCGCGCACGCCGTCGGGAAACAGCACCACCTCGGCGAACGGGTTGATCTCGAAGATGGCGCGCGCCGTCAGGATCGCCTTGTTGACGCCGAGATCGTGAACGCCGGCGCGCAGGCGGTTGAGGTTCGACAAGCTGAGTGCGTCGAAGTCGGCGAGGCGGAACTGGCCGCCGACCTCCTCGAGCGCGAGCGTCACCGCGGTCGCCTGCCCGACGGAGAGGCCGGCGATGCCGAGCTTGAGGCGCCGCAAGCGCGCCTGCTCGTCGGCGGTGATCTTGTTGCGGTTGCGGCTCGTGCGCAGCTCGCGGAACTCGGCTTCGGGGAGCACGTGCACCAGGCGCGACGACCACGGGAAGTGGACCCACACGCCGTAGTCGGCGGGCGCGCGGCCGTCGAGGTGGCGCGCCGCCTCGCGCGCGAGCTCGTCGGCGGTCAGGCGCCGCGCGGGCAGGCGCGTCTCGCACAGCTCGGCGATTTGCGCCGCCAGCGTGTCGTGCACGAACGCGACCTCGCCCGAGAGCCGCGCGACGGCGTCGCGATCGGCGCGCGCGTCGTAGAGCCGCGGCCGCCACTCGCCGTCGCCGCCGCGCTCGAGGTTGCGCTCGCGCTCGCGATCGCCTGCGCCGCTCATGCCGGCCGCAGCCGCGGAATGTCGCGCGGCGCGGTGATCTCGAACAGCTGTTCGACCAGCTCCGGCAAAAGATCGACCGGCAGGAACGACGTGTCCGCCTCGCCGAGATCCTTGAGCCCGGCGCGCGTCGCCTGCTCGACGTCGCCGTTCTCGAGCGAGTAGATGAACTTCGCCTTGCCGCGCTTGGCGAACCACGGGCGCACCTGATCGAGCAGCACCGGGAACAGCCGCTCGCCACCGTCGACGAGCGGGAACAGCCGCACGAGGTCGAGCAGGTGAAACAGGTGCAGCCCGTCGTCGGCCGACTCCATCACCGCCGCCGCCATCGGCTGGCCGGCGAGCCGCGCCACCAGCACCGCGCGATCGCGCGAGAAGCCGCCGCGTCCCCAGCGCTCGCGCAGCTCGCGCTGATCGAACTGCGCCGGGAGCAGGTCGTGCGCCTGCGCGTAGATCGCCGGCCGCTGCTTGACCACCACCGCGAGCAGCTGATCGATCTCGGGGTTGGTCGCTGGCGCGACTTGCACGCCCGCGGGCAGCGCCGCCGTCGGGCGATCGGGCGCGCTCACGCCCTCCATCGCGCGGAACGTGAAGATGGCGGTGCGGCCCGAGTCGCGGTAGCGCTCGGCGAGCTGCAGGTGCACGAGGCGCGTGAAGTGCGAATCGCGCTGCGACCAGCCGATGAGCCAGCGCAGGCCCGGCGTCTCCTGCAGGTGCTCGATGGTGTGCAGGTAGAGATCGCGCAGGATCTCGCGGCCGGGAAAACGTATCGGCACGCGGCCCGGATGGCGCGCGAGCGCGTAGAGCACGGTCGTGTGCTCGTAGATGCGTAAGCCGGTGATCGACGCCTCGACGCCGCGCGACGACGGCCAGACGATCTGGCAGCCGACGTCGGGCACCCGCGCCAGGCGCGCGCTCACCGACGAGAACGCCTGCTTGAGCGGGCGGAAGTCGGAGAGCGATTTTTGCGAGATGCCGAAGTATCCCGAGTGGCCGTAGAGATCCCACAGCGGCTCGGACCAGGTGCCGTCGAGGCGCGTGTTGGGATAGAGCAGTCGGTCGATGCGCTCGCGCCAGTGCGCGCGCTCGTCGGGCTCGGTGAACTCGAGCGCGAGGCCGGCGAGCTGCGCCGGACCGTCGATGTCCTCGGAGACGTAGCGCACCTCGGCGCGCGCGCGGCACACCAGGCGGTCCTGCCAGATCACGTTCACCGTGCCGAGCTCGAGGCCGGGATACAAAAGATCTTTGACCGCGCTCGCCGAGCACGAGATCCCGTCGAGCGAGACGTTGCGCACCGCGCGCCGCACGTGCATGTCGGGCCAGCGCGGATGGTGAAAGGCGATGAACACGTCGGCGGGCGCCGGCACGCGCCGCTGCCAGCGGCTGCGCACGCGCTCGAGCTCGTTGGGGATGCCGACCGCGAGGAAGCCGTCGACCGGCGCGGCGCGCTCGACGCGGAACTGCACCAGCGACATGTAATCGTCGACGGTGAACATGAACGGCGGATCGATCCAGCCGTCCTCGAGCTCCCACTGCAGCGGCAGCTCGCTCTCGGGCTCGAGGCGCGCCGCCATCAGGCGCAGGCCGGCGTCGTCGTGCTGGCCGAGCTTGCGCAGGCGGCCGCGGCAGCGGTTGGCGAACAGCGAGCGCAGGATGTCGCGGATGCGCTCGGGCGCGCGGATCACCTCGCGCTCGTTGAAGCGCGGCGGCTCTCCGCGCAGGACGCGCTTGGCCAGCAGGCGATCGATCAGCCGCGCCAGCTCGCGCGCGCCGTCGACGTCGAGCCGGCCGAAGTCGGCGGTCACCTCGGCGCCCTCGACGCTCGCGACGGTGGCGACGATCGGGTCGAGCTCGCCCAGGCTGAGCTGCAGCCGCTCGCCCGGCACGAGCGCGCGCCCGCCGGCGTGGAACGACACGTCGTCGAGGCTCAGGCGGGTGACGCGCAGCGACGAGTCGCCCTCGTGCGCCGCCAGCGCGCCCACCACGGAGTAACCGCGCATCATTGGACCGACCTCCCCTACCCCCCCCGAATCGAGCTACGAACGATGGATGCGGATCCGCAGATCGTTGACCGCGTCGATCAGATCGACGGCGGTGACGGTCCAGCCGAAGCTCTTGTGCAAGGTATCGGTCATCCAGGCGCTCGCCTCGTCGACGGTGGCGAACACCTTGTGCGGAAACGGCTGGCGCGCCAGCAGCGTCAGGCCGGTGACCACGCCGCGCACCGCCGCCGCGCGAAAGCCCGAGCCCTCGTGCACCACCGCGGAGCACTTGAGCTCGTGGCCGAACTCTGTGAGGATGCGGGCGAGCGCGCCGCGCACCTCCGAGGGCGGAGCGGGCGCGCTCGGCTCGACGATGTTGAGCAGGGCGATCCCCGACGGCTGGCGCGCGGCGAGCGCCTTCAGCCCGTCGCGCGAGAGGCGCGCGCCCTCCATCGTGGTTTCATTTCGCCAGACGCAAATGAATATCGAACCCCAATTTGCCATGCAATGATTGGAATCAATCGCGGTTATTTCGGGGTACGATCGCGAAGCCATCGGACGCATGCAGTCCCCACTCGCCAGCGACGGGAAACACCGCCGCAGCTGGTATTATCCAATTCGCGGGAAACTACGTCAATCGTGCAAATAACACGCAAGGCTCAATGCAAAAACTCATTCAAATGGATTTCGAATTGAAATGCGAAACACAGTTATCGAAACGTGGTGAACGCGCGCCGACGTTCACCTACGCGAGTGACGCGAGAAACTACGTTATAAAGCTAACCTTGTCGTCGATCGCGACAGTGCGGACGAAAGTCCGCCCGGAATTGCATGACAATCGGCCGGCACGCTACTTGATGATCGGCCGCACGCCGCCCTCGGCCACTCAATAAGGAGTCCTCGAATGCGTCTTCGCTCCATCACCGGCCTCGCGCTCCCGCTCCTCGTCGCTTCGATGCTGGGGGCCTGCAACGGCAACAGCGGCGTCTCCGTCGGACAGGACGCCGGCGACCAGCCCGACCTGTCGCCCGTGAGCGCGCCCGATCTCGGCGACAACGGAATGGTCTCTAACGTCTATCCCGCGCCGCACCCCGATCCGCCGCAGGTGAACGACGCGCTCGGGCCGGTGCTCAAGAACCCGGTGATCGTGCCGGTGTTCTTCTCGAACGACGACGCCACACAGAAGGCGAGCCTCGAGGACTTCGTGTCCAAGGTCGGCGCGACGGCGTATTGGACCGCGGCGACCAAGGAGTACGGCGTGAACGCGGCCACCGCGACGGCGCCGGTCGAGCTGACCGAGACCGCCACCGGCACGCTCGACGACTCGGCGATCCAGACGTGGCTCGCCGGCAAGCTCAACGCGAACGATCCGGCGTTTCCCGCCGCGACCTCCGGCACCGTCTACGCGCTCCACTATCCGGCGGGCGTGACCATCACGCTGCAGGGCGGCTTCATGGGCGGCACGCAGCAGAGCTGCTCGTCGTTCGGCGGCTACCACTCGAACACGTCGCTCGACGCCAATCACGGCAGCGTGCGCGTCGCGTACGCGGTGATCCCGCGCTGCCCGGGCGTGCGCGGCTTGACCATGCTCGAGACCACCACCGGCGCCGAGAGCCACGAGCTGGTCGAGGCGGCGACCGATCCGTTTCCGCAGTCGGTGCCGGCGTACGGGCAGGTCGATGACAATCACCTCTACTGGATGTTCGCGCTCGGCGGCGGCGAGGTCGGCGACCTGTGCGCGCAGGATCCGGGGGCGTTCACGAAATTCCCCGAGCTGCCCTACGTCGTGCAGCGCACGTGGTCGAACGCGGCGGCGGCGGCGGGCCACGATCCGTGCGTGCCCGCGCCCGCGGGCCAGGTCTATTTCAACGCCGTGCCCGAGCTCAACGACACCATCACCATCGGCGGCATGTTCACCATGCTCGGCGTGCAGATCCCCGTCGGGCAGACCAAGACCATCGATCTCGATCTGTTCAGCGACGGCGACACCGGCGGGCCGTGGACGGTCAAGGCGGAGGACTACGCGCAGCTCACCGGCATGGGCGCGTCGAGCTTCACGTTCGCGCTCGATCGTACGACCGGGCAGAACGGCGAGAAGCTGCACCTGACGATCACGACCAACAAGGCGAGCGCGTACAACGCCGGCATCTTCGTGGTCTCGTCGAAGCTCGGCACCAAGACCCACTACTGGTTCGGGCTCGTCGGCGAGTAGCGTGCGATGGCGGAGCGCCGCGCTGTTGGCGGCGTCGTGCCTGGCGGCGTCGTGCGCCGGCGATAGCGACGGCGCCGACGCGGCGGTCGACGCCTGCGCGATCCTGTTCGGCAATCCCAACGACCACACCGGGCTCGGCGCCGATCAGTGCCGCCCGTCGTGCGCGTGCGGCGGCGCCGTGTTCGCGCCGCCGGCGTACGACGGCGCGTTCATGCAGTCGCTCGTCGACGATTGGCGGCCACAGACGCCGTACGCGCCGCTCGCGAGCGATCCGTACGCGCAGCCGGCGCCGCCCGACGATCCGCCCGGCACCGTCTGCGGCGTTTTGCCGCAGGCGGCCGACGCCGGCGGGCCGCGGCCGTACGCGCTCGTCACCTATCCCTCGCAAGCGGCGGCGCTGGCAGCGGGCGCGCGGCCGACGCACTTCGGACATTGCGGCGTGTGCTCGACGCTGGCGAACCTCGCCGTGTACATGCGCAACAACGATCTGACCGCGCCGGTGCGCGCGTGCGCGTTCGCCTCGTCGAGCGACGGGGGAAACGCCGATCTCGAGTGTCTGCTCGGGCTCGGCTTCGATCTGCCGTGCGCGCAGATCTGGTCGTTCAACACCGCGCACACGCGCAGCGTCTGTTTGCAGACGTGCCTGGCGGCGTTCACCGATCCGTACAACGAGCCCGACGGCACGCTCAATCCGTGTTTGCAGTGCGACGAAGATCAGAGCGGGCCTGTGTTCAAGGCGGTCGCCGGGCGCACGCGGCGCAACTCGGGGTTGCCGAATGCCATCTGCCGGCCGTGCAGCGAAGTGCAGCCGCTCGTGCACCAGTATTGATCGATCGATTCAGCGCGTGATGGTGATGGAGACGCGGCCGGGATATCCCGGCGCGCCCGACGGGCCGTTCGCGCCGCTCGCGCCGTTCGCGCCGCTCGAGCCGGCGCTGCAGCCGGGATCGTCGACGACCGTGTTGCCGTTGTCGTCGGTGTGCGAGGTCGCCGCGCGGCCCGAGCCGCCCGAGCCGCCCGAGCCGCCGGCTCCGCCCGAGCCGCCCGCTCCGCCCGCGCCGCCGAGGCTGAGCACCATGCGCGAGACCATCGCCGCCGCGTCGTCGCAGGGCGCGCCGCCGCACGTGACCTGCACGTCGACGTCGCCGCCGTTTCCGCCCGGCCCGCCCGGCCCGCCGTCGCCGCCCGGTCCGCCGTCGCCGCCGTTCTGACACTCGCCGCCGCTCGCGCCGCTCGCGCCGCTCGCGCCCGCCGAGCCGGTGTAGCCCTCCGCGCCGCTGCTGGCGACGCGAAAATACGCCGCGTCGGCGCCCTCGACGACGGCGAGGTACGGACCGCCGCCGCCCGAGACGTCGAAGATGAAGCGCGCCGGATCGCGATGATCGACCGCGACGCCGAGGCGCGGCCCGTCGCCGCCGACTTCGTTGCCGGCGATGATCAGGTCGGCCGGCCGCTCGTAGTAGAGCCGCCACTGCAGCGTGAGCAGGCGCTGCCCGCCGACCGACACCGGCATGATGAAGCGATCGCGCAGCGCCGCCAGCCCGACCGCGTCGCGCTCGGCGATGTGATCGACGAAGTGAAACGCGCCGCCCTTGTCGAGATACGCCGTCGGATTCTCCAGCGTCACGTCGTGCGGCGCGATGCACGGCGACGGATCCAATTCCTTCGGCGGCGCGCACAGGCCGACCGGGCGCGAGATGCCGTCGACGGTGACCGAGAGCGCGCCGCGCAGCTTGACCTCGGGCAGCACCGACAGGCCGGGGCGATCGCCCGCGTAGCCGAGCAGCGTCGCCGTCTGGCGCCACACGTCCTGCCGCACCAGCACGCCGCGCATCGGCAGCTTCGCCGCGTCGACCGCGCCCGCGAGCGGGCGGTGCTCGGCGACCGAGATGGTGTTGGTGCCGGTCTTCATCAGCGCGTCCTCGACGGCGGCGGCGTGCTCGCGCACCTCGGGAAACGGCGACGCGGCGATGTGCAGGCGGATCACGCGGCGCTTGGACTCGTCGCGCAGCTCGGGCGTCGGCAGCCGGTTCGAGAACAGCCGCAGCGTCTTCTCGTCGCCGCTCGCGAACAGCCCGTCGATGGCCGCCGCGTCGACGTCGCGCCCGAGCCAGCGGCCGTGCTCGAGATCGACGGTGGCGATCAGCTCCTCGCCGGCGCGCGTGGCGGCGGGCCCGAGGCGATGTTTGACGAGCGCCTGGCGCAGATCGGCGAACAGCGGCGGCAAGACGCCGGCGTGCCCGTCGACGCCGTTCTGCCGCTCGAGGTAGAGCCGCTGCATCGCCGCCAGCCGCTCCTCGAGCGCCGGCGATTTTTCGAAGTCGCCGCTCTTGATCAGCCTGCGGTAGCCGCGCCCGATGTCGTCGAGCAGCGACGACGCGTCGTCGCGAGGCGCGCCGCGCAGCACCACGCCGGCGCAGCGGCGCCACAGCTCGGCGGCGATCCGTCCGTCGACGAGGCCGCTCACCAGCGACGCGCGCATCTCCTCGGGGAAGCCGGAGACGTGCGGGCCGCGCGCGCGCAGATCGCAGACCGCGGGGCTGGCGTCGGGCTGTCCGAGATAGGCGACCAGCGCGGGCCCCGAGTCGTACGAGGCCAGCGACGCGGCGGTCATCGGCATCGGAAATCGCTCCGCGCACCCGACGGTGACGCAGATCATCGCGAGCAGGATCGAGCGCATGCGCCTCCGCTGAGCAACCGACGCGCCAGCCGGCCGCGCGCGATCGTGCGGCGCGCGCAGCCACGCGCGACGTTCGGAATCAGGACAGGTGATGGGTTACTTGACGCCCGACTTGAGGACGCGTAGCTCGGCGATGTTGTGATTCTTGTAGACCTTGACGGCGATCTCGTCGCCCGGCTTGACCGCCGCGCGCGCGACGCCCTCGAAGATCGTCGTCGGCGTGAGGTTCCATTTCTCGACGGTCTTGCCCGAGGCCACGTCGAGCACCTCGCGCTCGACCGCCTTGATCACGCCGGTGTGCGAGGTCGGCTGCTCCTCGACCTTGAGCGTCTTGACGTGACCCGAGGTCTCGACGTCGACGAACACCCAATCCGCCGCCGCCACCGCGCCGGTGACCTTGGTCGTGCCGTCGACCCGCCAGTGGCCGGTCGATCCCTTGGTCGTCTTCACCACCAGCGCGCCGCCGGCGAACGACTCGACGGTGCCGTAGAACTGCAGCTCGTCGGCGCGCGCCGGGCCGGCGAGCGCCGCCAGCGCGAGCGTCGAGAACAGGATCGCGTGCGTCGTCTTCATGGGCTCCTCCTCGTCAGCGGCGGTCGTGACGCTCTTCGCGCCGATCGTCGCGCCGCTCCCAGCGGCCCCACTGCTGCTGCCACCGGCCGTCCTTGCGCTTCTCCCAGCGATGATCTTCCCAGCGGTATCCCGCCGGCTGCGCCGACCAGCGTCCCGCGACCCAGACGTGGCGCCCGCCCTGCCAGTGCCAGTAGCCGTTGATCCACACCGCGCCGTCGAACGGCTGCGCCGGGCGAACCTCCTCGGGCGGCGCGGGCGGCGGCGCGTCGGTCACCACCTCCTGCACCGGCGGCGGCGGCGGCACGTACACCGTCTGCGGATCGGGCGCCTCGTTGGCGCGCCAATGTCCCTCGGAGAACTGCCACCCGCCGTTGTCCTGCTCCCAGCGCGCCGGCTCCCAGACGTAGTTCGTCGACGGCGGCATCGCCCAGTGCCCGCCCACCCAGAAGTGCGCGTTGTTGCGCCACGCCCAATAGCCGGCGATCCACTGGTGGCGCGGCGACGGCGCGGGCGGCGGCGATTCATACTTGAGCGGCGGCGGCGCCACGGTCACGCGGACGCTGCGCACCCAACGCACCTGCGCGTCCGCCAGCGACGGCGCGAGCAGGAGCGCGACGGCGAGGAGCATGCTCTTCATGGGGCTCTCCTTTCGAAATGAGCGGAGAGCGTAACGCTACGAGCGGACCGCGATCAAGATGGCGATGCCGATGGCGAAGATGAGCACGCTGTAGATGACGATGCCGGTGGTGTTCGATTGGCCGGTCTTCCAGTTGAAGCCGAAGCCGCACGACCTGCACACCGCGTGGCTGAGGATCCTCGGGCCGATGGCGCCGCCCCACCACGTGAAGCCGGGACGGTGCACGTTCGTGCTCTTGCACTTCGGGCACGTGTCGCCGGTGACGTTCACCGGCGCGTTGGTCTCGAGTGGCGCTTTCGGCGGCGCGTACGGGTTTTGGTCGCTCATGATCCCCTCGTCAGTTGCGCCATAGTATCAAAACGGCGCTAGCCCGGCGACGACGCGGCGATCAGCTCGGGCGGGCGCGCAGCGAGTACAGCGGCGCGGCGGCGGCGGGAGCGGGCTCGCGGGCCTCGGCGTCGACGGGCTCGCGCGGGCGCGCGGCGACGGCGAGCGACAGGTAGCGGCCGTCCTCCTCGAAGATCAGGCCGGCGGCGACCATCGCGTCGAGACGCGCGCGCGCGTCGGCGGGCGTGAGCGGATGGCCGTCGCGCTCGGCCTGCGCGCGCGCCGGCTCGAGCCGCACGCCGGCGTCGCACGCCAGGTAGAGCGCGGCGTCGGCGCCGGTGAGCGTGTGCACCACCTGCTCGGCGCGGCGGCGATCGACGATCCGCACGAAGCCCGGCCCGCGGTACTGCCGCAGCGTCGGGCGCGCGCCGCTCTGCCACGCCTCGCGCCACTTGTGCACCTCGGCGATCAGCTTGCCCGCGTACTTGCGCGGATCGTCCGGGCGATCGTATTCGAACGCGAAGCTGTACGCGCAATCCTCGAGCGTCTGCGCGTCGAGCGACGGATAGATCATCGCATAATGCGGCAAAGGACCCTTCAAAGTTATTGCAAAGTCCGCCGGCCGCGAATGATAGGGGGCGAATCGGTCGATGCGGATGCAATAGGGATTTCCCGACGGTGGCGACAAATGGATCAGGTTTGGAATCTGCGCCGCCATGCGGTCGTACTCTTCAATCGGCTCGCCGGGAAACCCGAACAAGAAGTTCCATTCCGCGGCAATGTCGAGCTCCTGACACCACTTCAAGAAGCGGATGTTCTGCAGCGCGGTCGAGCCCTTCTTCATCAGCTTGAGGACCTTGGTGCTCAAGCTCTCGACGCCGCCCTGCACGCGCTCGACGCCCGACCGCTTGAGCGCGGTGATCTGCTCCTTGTCGAGGTTGACCTTGGTCTCGAGGAGGAACTCGAAATCGAAGCCGAGCGCGGTGAGCCGCGGCAGGAGCGTCTCGAAGTATTTCAGCTCGAAGATGTTGTCGGTGGCGTAGAAGCGGTGCACGTGGTGGCGGCGCGACAGCGCGACGATCTCCTCGAGCACCTGCTCGGCGGGCTTGGAGCGGTACTCGAGCGACGTGCCGTTCAAGCCGCAGAACGTGCAGTGCTGTTTTTCGCCCCACCAGCAGCCGCGCGCGGCCTCGATCACCAGGTAGGCCTCGCGAAACAGTCGCGCGCCGACGGGGTGCGAATGCAGATACTCGAAGTACTCGTCGTAGATCGGCTGCGGCACGTCGGCCATCGCGCTGTTGCCGGCGTCCTCGGCGGCGACGAACGCGCGCTCGCCGTCGCGCGCGCACAGCCCCGGCCGCTCCTCGAGCGGCGCGCCGTCGAGCAGCTTGCGAAAGACGTAGGGCGCCAGCTCCTCGGCTTCGCCGCGCACCACCACGTCGACGAACGGGAACATGCGGAACACCGCCTTGCCCATCGCGCCCTGCACGCACGCGCCGCCGAAGACGATGCGCAGCGACGGGTCGCGCGCCTTGAGCGCCTGTGCCAGCGCCGCCGACGCGGTGGTCTGGCCGAACATGAGCGTGAAGCCGACCACGCGCGGCTGGTGCGCCAGCACGTCGTCGGCGCAGCGGGCGAGGAACTCGGGCGCCCGTTCGCGCAGCGCGCGCGCCGCCGGCACCACGCGGTCCGCCTGCCAGTGGCGCGCGGCGAGATACGCCAGGTAGTCGTCGTCGGCCTTCCGCACGTCGTCGCCGAACAGCGACGGCAGGCGGAAGATCCAGTCGCCCACCATGCGGTTGTGGCCGTAGTAGCTGATCAGGTCGTACTGATCGATGCCGCCGTCGACGCCCAGCTCATCCGCCAGGAACTGCGTGAGCGCGACGTTGAAGTACTTCGCCACCGACGGGATCCCGGCGCGCGCGAGGATCGCCTTCACCGTGCCGATCTGAATCGACGGTTGGGTGACCAGATCGAACGGCATGGTGACCAGGACGACGGGATCCATCCCCGTCGATAGTACCTCAAGCGCGGATTACTGCGGGCCGACCTGCCACGTATCCTGGACGTTGCCGGTGGCCTGATCGTAGACGGCGACGTGAATCGTGTTGTCGGGGCACTGCATGACGGTGAGGTAGCCCCACCACTGTTGATTGGGATTGTCGAACGGCGCGCCGCCGAGTCCCATCACCACCGCGTGGTTGTCGTTCCACTGGTGCTTGTACTCGTGCGAGTGGCCGGTGAGGAACAGCGTGTACTTGTGCGACCGGACCAGATTGTAGATTTGCTGGAACGCCGGCTGGTCGGTGTTGCCGTCGGGGTGGTGCTTGATGACGAACGTGTACTTGGCGTTCGCGTCGGCGTCGGTGAGCTGGGTGGTGAGCCACGACTGCTCGGTCGCGTTCCACGCGTCGTCGGCGACGATCAGGAACACCGCCTTGCCGGCGTTGGTCTGCACGTCGAAGCGGTAGTACGCCGTGTCCGCGCCCGAGACCTGCTTGAGCGCGGCGAGGAACGCCGCCATCTTGAAGTCCGAGGTCTCGGCGCCCGCGAAGCCGCAGTCCTGCGAGTTGTACGCGTTCTCGCATTCGTGATTGCCCATGGTCATGAACACGGGCTTGCCGAGCAGCGCGGCGGCGTTGGCGTAGCTCTGCAGGTTGCCCTTGGCGGCGCTCGCGCTCGACGCCTCCATGTGATCGCCGCCGTCGATGGCGAACTCGACGCCGTTCGCGGCCATGCGCGTATAGATGTTGTTGATGACGCTCTGGAGCTGCGACGAGTACTGGCTCGTCGACGAGCTGTCGCGCGTGTCGCCGGTGTACCCGAAGTAGAGGCGATCGACCGTGCCGCCGGAGATCGAGACCGTGCCGCCCGCGGGCGGCGTGCACGGCGGCGGGGCGTCGTGCGTGGCCACCGAGCCGTCCTGCTGCGGCGGCGCGCCGGCCATGTCGGTGCTGTTCACGACCGGCGTCTGCATGCACGACTGGTTGTTGGGGAAGCAGCTCTGCACGGCCGCGCCCCCCGTGCCGGCGATGCCGATGCACGAGAAGTCCTGCGGACAACCGTCATCACAGGGACGGCCGCAGAACCGCCCGCCCGAGGCGTCCTCGAAGCAGGGATTGCCGCCGCACTGACTGTCGTCGGTGCAGAAGGCGCACAACACGTTGACCGCGCGGCCGCTTCCGGCCCCGCCGCACCCGGCGAGGATTACGGCGGCGAACACCATTGCTCTCATATCCAGGTCGATGTCACGAAAGCGTCAAGACCTTCACGAGAAAATACGCGGGCGGGATTTTGCGGGGCTGCGGGCGAGCGGCTAGTGGTGGGTATCGGCCCAGCGCTCGGCTTCGGTGATCTCGACGAGGGCGTGGCGCAGGTGCTCGACCGCGCGCTCGCCGTGTCCGCCGAGCGATCCGATGGGGCCGTGGTACTGCATCGCGTCCTCGATGTGGCGAATGGCCCACTCGATCTGCAGGCGCGCGTCGCCGAGGTTCGGGTACTTGACGTCGTCGGGGCGCGCGGTGAGCGGCGGCTTGGGCGTCACGACGCCGGGCGCGCCGGGCTTGCGGTGCGTCTCGGCGAACATCACCGCTTGATCGATCTCCACCTCGGCGGCGTTGATCGACTTCACCGCGTTGGCGCCGTGGCCGCCGAGCGTGCCGGCCTTGGCGTGGTTCGCCTCGGCCTTCTGCACGTGGCCCTTGGCGGCTTGAATCGCCTCCCACGACTTGACCAGGTTCGGATACTTCCCTTCGTCGGGGCGTCCCGCGCTCGCGCGCACCGACGAGAACAGCACCACCGCGGCGAGGGCGTACTTGCAAACGTTCGTCATCTGCTTCCTCCCAAATGGTTTGCGAATCGAAATCCGCGGCGGACATCCTAACGCGCGGGCGCGTGGCGCGACAAGATTGTTGCTCGAACGTCGCGCCGCCTTTCGAGAGCGGCCGTTACCGTGCGCGCCCATCACACGACCGGAGTCGTTCATGCGCGCTCGCTCGCTCCTGCTCTCGGCCGCCGTCGCGGCTTCGCTCTCGATCACGGGTTGCGGCAACACCGACGTGGCGGCGCCCGACGGCGCGGCGCCCGACTTCGCGCCGTCGCCGCCGTCGGATTTCGCGTCGGCGAAAGACTTCGCGACCGCCGCAAGCGATCTCGCCGCGCGCGCCGATCTAGCCGCGCCGCCGGATCTCGCCGTGCCTTCGGATCTCGCGCCGGCGAACGATCTCGCGCCGCCGAACGATCTCGCGCCGCCGAATGATCTGACGCCGTCGCAGGTGCTGTTCACCACGCTCGATCCCGGCGTCCTGCCGGCCGCCGTCACCATCAACCAGGGCACCGCCATCGGCCAGGGCGCGCTCAACGGCGGCACCCCGTCGACGCTCACCAACCTCGCCGCCGACGCCGCCAACACGCAGACCGTCACCAGCGCCACCAACCCGTTCTCGGCGACGGGCCACGTCCCCGACACCGCCGCCGGCTTCTGCGACTACTCGGGCGCGACGCCGAAGCGCGTCTCGTACGTGACCGGCGCCAAGTTCGAGACCGCCGCCGGCTCCGACCCGATGGTGCCGATGGCGCCGTTCTATTTCCCGCTGGTCTACAACACCACCAACACGCCGACGGGCAACGCGTTCGGCGGCCAGCCGCCGATCATCGGCCTGTTCGACTGGCGCCCGAAGGACATCGACGAAGCGCTGGTCGTCGCCGAGTCCGACGACAACGCCAAGACCTGGTACTTCATGCAGACGGTGCTGGAGCTGTTTCCCGACTACACGAACCCGGTGAGCGGCGGCTACTCGGCGGCGTCGACCAACACCGGCTGCCCGGCGGCGATCACCGGCACCAACGCCAGCACGACGGCGGTGAACGGCTCGACCGCCGACGACGGCTGGGGCCACGCCACGATCATCCAGCTCCCCGGCGCCGGCAACGTGAAGACCGGCCAGTTCCTCTATCTGCTCGATCGCGATCCGGCGAAGGTCGACGTCGCGCCGCTGCACGTCATCAACCTCACCGGCTCCTCCAACAAGTTCCCCATCTGGAACACCAACAACACCAACGCCGGCGCGAACGACATCAAGTCGATCTCGACCGCGCTCACCAACACGAGCGGCAGCGCCACGCCGGTGGTGGTGCAGGACTCGGTCGGGCTGCTCAACCCCGACGGCATCCTGGCGGTGTTCCCGACGGCGCCGGGCGCGGCCGCGGGATCGCCGGTGACCGTGCTCTACGTGCAGAAGATCCTCGACGGCGACTCGACCGGCGCGACCGCGCTGCCGACGGCGCAGCAGTGCAAGAAGGCGCCGTTCAGCGGCAAGACCAACCACGACATCTCCAACGTGCGGCTCGCCACCACCACCGACGGCGTTCACTTCACCGATCTCGGCGTCGTCTCCGGCCTCAACGATCCCACGACCGTCGACTACAACCGCGCGCGCTGGGTGAGCCCGCGCGGCACGCTCCTCGACGTGAACGGCGACGGCAGCGTGTGGGGGCTCTACTTCTCCGGCGGCAACTGCCTCGACGGCGACTCGGACGCGTTCCACTTCATCGGCTACGCCGAGTCGACCGACCGGCAGCATTGGACGGTGTTCAACGACATCAATCGGCCGATCGCGTCAATCAACACCATCACCACCAAGAACCAGCTCGACGGCGCGACGGTCACGGTGCCGGCGAACGCGCCGCTCGTCCCGACGCAGCCGTGGTTCGCGCAGCGCCTCTACGCGCCGACGGCGGTGCAGATCGACTCGACGCACCTGAGCCTGACGTTCGCCGGCTACGGCTCGCAGACGCCGAACGCCGACCTGCTGAACTATCGCCAGATCGGAAACGTGGTGCTCACGGTGAGCAAGCCGCTGCCCGCGGGCGTGCCGAACAACATCAACACTCATTAATAGAGGCGCGTTTGACAGCCGGCTCGACCCGGCGTATCGGTTGAGTCGAAATGAAGTCGTCGCAATTTGTCGTGTTCGTCCTGTTCGCCGCCGGCTGCTACAACCCCGGGCTCGCCACCCCCGGGTTCTTCTGCCACGCCGGCGACAATCCGGCGTGCCCCGACGGGCAGCAGTGCGTGAGCGGCCGCTGCGTCTCGCCGCACGGCGGCCACACCGACGGCGGGATCATGTTCTCGGGCGACATGAGCGTGAATGGGTCGACCGACCTGGCGCAGAGCGGCGGCTCGACCGATCTGGCGCACATGGTCTCGCACGACTTCGCGCAGATGGGCGGGCTCACCGGCTGCAACGGCTACGCGCAGTGCCTGCTCGCGTGCGGCAGCAACTCGAGCTGCCCGCCGACCTGCGACGCCAACGTCACCGCCGACGGGATGAGTAAGTTCCAAACCGCGCTCGGCTGCGGGCAGAACTACTGCATCTCGACCAGCGGCGAGTGCATGGTCGACTCGACCGGTACCATGCTGGTGGACCCGACGGGCGCGCCGCCGGGAACCTGCAACGCGTGCCTCAACGACGCGCTGGCGATGCTGTTCAAGTTGCAGTGCTCGTCGCCGTTCGCGCCCGACTGCAATCCGTCGCTGTGCACCTCCGACTACCAGACCTGCTTGAACAGCACGCCGTAAACGCGACGCGAGAATATTGAGCGGGGCCGCTCGTACCATCGAGCGTGAGGCTTCCTGCGTGCTGCGTGATCTGGATCGCGTGTGGCTGCGCGCACGGCTCGCCGTCGCAGGTCGCGAACGCGGCGCCGGCGATCGACGAGCACGCGGCGAGCGCGCGCAGCGACGAGGAGGTTCGCTGGACGCGTCCGCTGCTCGATCTTCGGCTCACGTCGCTGCCGCGTGAGCCGGTGCGCGCGTGGCGGCCGCAGCCGGTGCCGGTGGCCGCGCCTCGGCCCGAGTGGTTTCATCCGCTCGCGGGGCCGAGCCGCGCGCTGCCGGCGAACGACTCGCGGCGCTTCGGAGCGGCGCGCCCGCAGCCGCGGCCGGCCGAGTGCGAGCTCGGTCACTGCGGCGTCGATCTCGGCACGACGGCGGGCGAGCCGGTGTTCGCGGTGTTCGATGGCGTCATCGAGCGGATCGAGCGCGACGAGACGCGCGCGACCAATCCCGCCGACGCGCGCGCGGGGCGCTTCGTGCGCATCGGCCACGAGAACGGCACGATGGTCACGCGCTACCTGCACCTCGACTCGATCCGCGCCGACTTGAGCGAAGGCGATCGCGTGAGGGGCGGCGAGATGATCGGGCGCCTCGGCTCGACGGGAATCTCGACGAGCGGGCCGCACCTGCACTTCTCGCTCTCGCTGCGCGAAGGCGCGGCGGAGCGCTACATCGATCCCGAGCCGCTCCTGCGCAGTTGGCGATTGCCTTCGCCGGCGACGATCGAAATCGCGACGACGGCTACGGCTACGGCTACGGCTACGGCCACGGCTACGGCCACGCCCGCGACCGCGACGATCTCGCGCGTCGAGGCACGCGCGGAGGCGCCGCATTGGATCTGGACCGGCAGCGGCTGGCGCTGGAGCGACGCCGACGCGCGCTCGCCGACGTGGATCCCGCCGCACTGGATGTGGATGCGCGGCGGCTGGCTCTGGATCGCCGGCGCCGGTCCGTCGCCGCCGCACTGGCAGTGGCACGATGCCGGCTGGGTCTGGGTCGCCGGCGCCTGGCGCCAGCCCGGCTGAACGCACCAGTCGGCGGCGCTCGCGCGCCCGATCCGCGATACAATGACGCTCGTCATGAGTGGGGATCGCGCGTACGCCGCGCTGCTGGTGCTGGCGCTCGGCGCCGGCTGCCAGAAGCTGCCGTACGGCGAGGTGCTGGTGGTCGCCGACACCGACGTCGCCGTGCCCGATCAAATCGGCGCGCTCGAGATCGATCTCTACGACGAGAGCGGCGCGTGGTTTCAGTCGCGCCAGGTGGCGACGCTCGAGCGCGACGCGTGGCCGGTGAGCTTCGGCGTCTCGACCGACGGCGATGCGCCGAAGCGCGTGCGCGTGCGGCTGCGCGCGTTTCCCGACGGGCACGTGCGCGACTACCGCGGCGCGCCGTTCGCGCCGGTGCCGCCGTACGTCGAGCCGTCGACGGCGGCGAGCCTCGACGACCTGTGCAACGCGCCGCCGCTGCCGGCCGGCCAGGAGCGCACGCTGCGCTACGACCGCGTGCCGCTCACGCCCATCGTGTCGACGCCGAGCTGCCAGCTCGTCTCGGGCGGCGCGGCGGCGGCGGCGATCGTGCTGTCGGCCGACGACTCGTACCACTTCGAGGTCGTGCGCGCGTTTCCCGACGGCGCGCACAACGACATCGGCGGCAACACGGTTTTGTGGCTGCGCAGCGAGTGCTACGTGCCCGGCTCGCAAGTCGCGTGCAACGACGATCTCGACGCCGCGCACGGCGACCTGCTCTCGGGGTTCGACGCCAACCTGACGGCCGGCTCGTACACGCTGTTCGTCGGCGGCGTCAACGCCACGCCGGCCGACGTGACCATCAAGTGGTCGCGCACCGCCGACTGGAGTCCGGCCGCGCCCGACGGCGGCGCGACGACCGGCGACGGCGGCAGCGCGAACGCCGACGGCGGCGGCGCGCGCCTCATCATCAACGGCGCGGATCAAACGCCCGCCACCGAGCCGCAGCCGGGCGTCACCATCGATCGCGTGTTCGACGTCGAGGTCGAGCCCGGCACGCGCCGCACCGCCGGCGTGCTGCTCACCGGCGAATGCTTCGGCACGCCCGCCGATCTCGCCGGCGCGCGCGCGTGCGTCGCCACCGCCGGCCAGCTCGAGCCGATCGCCACCGCCGCGCTCACCGACGGCATCGATCGCGGCGCGCCGACGCTGGCCGGCTCCTGGGCCGCCGCGCAGCCGCAGCCGTGCACCGCCACGCCGCGCGCCGCCACCACCGCCGCCGACGGCGCGCCGCTCTACGACGACGAGGTCTGCGTCCCCGGCGGCGCGTTCCGCGTCGGCGACCTCAACATCATCGGCACGCCGGTCGCGTCCTACCCCGAGCAGATCGCCGTCGTCGATCCGTTCCTCATGGATCGCTACGAGGTCACCGTCGGCCGCTATCGCGCCGCGCTCGCCGCCGGCTTCGATCCGCCGATCTACAACTTCGACGATCCCTTCTCGAACCCCGGCCCGATCGCCTACTCGAACAATCCGACCACCAAGTGCACGTTCAGCGGCGACGCGAGCGGACCGGCGCCCGGCATCGCTCGCGAGCCCGTGCCGCTCATCTGCGTGAGCTGGTACACCGCGCGGCTGTTCTGCCAATTCGAAGGCGGCGATCTGCCGACGCTCGCGCAGTGGGAGTTCGCCGCGCGCATGGCGGGCAAGAGCGCCGAGTCGACGTTTCCCTGGGGCGACGAGGAGCCGACGTGCGATCGCGCCTGGTACGATCACGGCGCCGGCCGCAACAACTGTCCGATGGTCGCGGGCGCGATCGCCGTCGACGCGGTGCCGTGGTCGAGCGGCGACGTGACGCCGCAGGGCGTGGTCGGGCTGGCCGGCAACGTCGACGAGTGGGTGCTCGACAGCGGGCGCCCGTTCTCCGATCCGTGCTGGTGGCAAAAGCCGCTGCGCGGCGTCGGCTGCTTCGAGAAGGCGGCGCCGATGCGCTACAACAAGGGCGGCTTCTACGCCGAGGCGGTGGCGGCGCTGCGCTCGGCGCAGAGCGAGATCAACGAAGCGGGCGTCGGGCAGACGGGCACCGGCTTTCGCTGCGTGAGGCCGGGATCGTGAGGCGGCTCGTCTTCGCGCTGCTGGTGTGCGGCTGCGCGCCGTCGAGCGAGATCCTGCTGCATGTCGACACCGACGCGCTGGTGCCGCCGGCGATCCCCGACGACACGCGCCCGCCGTGGCTGTTCGATCGCGTGCGTCTCGAGGTGCTGCGCGGCGGCCAGCCGATCGATCCGCCGGCGGCGCGCGACTTCGCGCTCACCGAAGATCTGTTTCGCGCGGGCCAGGTCTCGATCGGCATCGCCGCCACGCCCGGCGAGAGCGACCTCTCGGCGCGCGTGCGCCTCTATCGCTCGGGGCGCATCGTCGCCGGCGAGCCGCGCCGCTCGAGCACGCTCGACACCACGGTCACGCTGCCGTCCGTCGGCACGAGCGATCGCGTCGACGTGACGGTGCGCCTGCACACCGACGACGTCGGCTTGCCGAAGGGACCGATCGCGCCCGACGCCGGCCTGCCCGGCCCGTCGCAAGTGTCCACGTGGCCCGGCGCCGCGATCGTGCCGTGTCACGGCCAGCCCGGCCCCGACGAGGTGTGCGTGCCCGGCGGCGCGTACTGGATGGGCGATCCGCTGCTCGGCAATCTCGGCGACGGCCTCGACGCCGATCAAGAACGCCTGGTCGTGCTCTCGCCGTTCTTCCTCGACGCGCGCGAGGTCACCGTCGCCGACTACCGCGCCGTCGCCGCCGCGCTCAACGAGGACAAGCCGCCCGAGCATCCGGATCCCGGCAACAGCACGAGCGACCTCCTCACGTGGTGTACGTGGTCGACGTCGCCGCTCGATCGCGAGCTGCTGCCGCTCAACTGCACGCTGCACTCGACCGCGGTCAACTATTGCGGCTTCAAGCACAAGCTGGTGCCGACGGAGGCGCAGCTCGAGTTCGCCGCGTCGGGGCGCGGGCGCGAGCTCGGCTACGTCTGGGGCTCGGACGATCCGACGTGCGCCGACGCCGTGTTCGGCCGCGGCGGCGTCGGGCCGTTCATCTCGATCGATCCCGAGTGCCTGCCCAACGGATCGATCGGCCTGCCGCTCCCGCCCGGCTCGACGGCGCGCGATCGCGTGCGCCTGCCGGGCGCGTCGCAAGACGTGGTCGATCTCGCCGGCAACATGGCGGAGTGGGCGCGCGACAAGTGGAGCCGGCAGGACGAAGCGTTCTGGAGCCAGGGCGGCGTGTTCCACGATCCGGTGGCCAACGTCGACAGCCCCGCCGACGGCGGCGACCTCGGCACCTACGCCACCAAGGGCGGCTATTTTCAGTCGCTGCCGCTCGAGCTGCGCGCCGGCTTCCGCGGATTCGTCAACG
>Ga0070741_10007187_pt1 | contig 23257 bp, 20 predicted proteins | sample Coa_R1_4_FD_66440 | JGI IMG/M metagenome (GOLD analysis project Ga0070741, IMG submission 66440) | Surface soil microbial communities from Centralia Pennsylvania, which are recovering from an underground coalmine fire - Coalmine... | ecosystem: Environmental > Terrestrial > Soil > Unclassified ... | reverse complement strand
CACCGCCAGGCGAATTTTCTTGCCTTCCACTTCGACCTGCCGTCCCTCGAGCTTCGCCAGCAGATCGTTCATATCGGTCGCGATCAGATCGGCGACGTTGAGCTTCAGCGCTTCTTCCGCGTGCAAAGATGCCGCCTCGCGCACGGCCTTCTCCGCCCACTCGATATTGCGCCCGCGCATCTGCGCGAGGCCGCGTATGTACGCGATGGCGTCGTTCATCGCCTTGTGCGCCATGGCGTCATTGCCCACGGAGGGTTTTTCCTTGGCCGCGTTCTTTTTGTCCTTGCCTTTGCTCGGCGCCGGCTCCTCGGGCGCGGGCTTTTCGCCGCCGCCCCCGCCGCCGATGCGTACCGGGGTGGCGGCGCCGAGGTTAGTACCGGGCGCCATGGCGGCGACATGGCTGGCGTAAAAAATATAGGTTCCGGCGCTCGCGGCGCGCGCGCCGGAGGGCGCGACGTAGGTCACGACGGGGACCGGCGAGGCGATGATGTCCTTGATGATCTCACGCATGGCGGTATCGAGGCCGCCGGGTGTGTCCATGCGCAGCACGACGAGGGCCGCCTGGGTATCCTTCGCCCGCGTGAGGCCACTGCGCACGTAATCGTCCGTGGCCGGGCCGATCGCTCCCTTGATGTTCAACACCAGCACCTTTTTTCCCGGCGCGGTAGTGCTCGGCGCGGGGTTTGGGGGCGCGCCAAGCAGCCACAGCGGCCAAGCCGCCAGCAGACCCCATGCGATCATCCGAAGGGGGCGTAGCAGGCGACGCAAGCGACGGGAGCGGCGAGAAATCACGCCAAACACCATACCAGAGAAAGGCGATACCCGAGAACTGAGGGCGTGGGGGCTTAGCGGCGGGCGAGGTAGGTCAAGAGAAAATCGAGCACTTCGAAGCGGTTGTAAGCCGTTTGTAGCGTGCGGCCCCACACCGTGGGGCCATGATCACGCACGAGGAGCGCACTGATTTTCGGCGGCGCGCGCCTGAATCTCGCGCGCACGTCGCGCGCGATGCGAGTGACGTCGACATGATTTTCGAACAGCGCCAACTCCGCTTTCGGGCGGTGCTCCCACACGTCGAACCCCTTGAGCATTTCGAGCGGCGGCAGGCGCAGTCCCTTGCCTTTGGCCGGCGTGCGCGCCGTCGCCAGGCAGGCCGCCACGCTGTGCCCATGCAGGCACGCCCCGGTATCCGGAAAGAGCCCGTAAAGCGTCGCATGAATGGCGGTCTCCGCCGACGGCGACTGTTCCGCGCGCGTGCGCTCGACCACCGCCCCGTCGGCGATCCGCACCAGCAGGAAATCGTTTTCTTCCAACCGGCCTTTGGGGAGGCCGCTCGCGGTGATCCAGAAATGCTCTGGATCGGCGCGCGCAGAAAGGTTGCCCGCCGTGCCCGCCATCCAGCCGCGCGCGTGGAAATCCCGCGCTATTTCGGCAAGGGCCGCGCGCGGCGATAAGCTGTCGAACGTGAAGGACACTAGGCCGGTCTATGCGAAGTCATGAAGCACCGCGAAGCGGTTTCGCCGGCGAGCCTGACTTTCGACAAAAACCGCCCGCTACCCGCTAGTTGAGATGTAAAGCCTCTCGCCGGGGCACCCGCGCACGCTGGGCTAAGCGAACGCCGCCATGGAGCGCTCGGTATAGACCGGCGTCCAGCCGCTGGTATCGATGAAGTAGCGCACGGCCTTGATGCGCTTGGAGTCGCGCATCTCGAACCAGTGCTCGGTGTTCGCCGGCACGTTGATGTAATCACCCGCCGAAACCTCGAGCAGGAACTGCCCGCCGTCGGGCTCGACGAAGCCGAAGTAGCCGCGCCCCGCGAGGATGTAGCGCACTTCATCGTCGGTGTGGTAATGGATCTTCTCGAACTTGGCGAGCATTTCCTTCAGGTTCGGGATCCCCTCGTGGATGACGATCATGTCGCGCGTCTGGTATCCCTTCTCGCGCTTTAGCTGCTCGAAGCGCTGTTCCACCGAGCCGAGGAGCTCCTCCTTCTCGGCGTCCGCCAGGCTCTGCTTGGCCAGGAGCTCTTGGGCGCGCGCGCCCGCCGGCGCGCTCCACGCGTTGAGCGTGATGCCGAGACGCGCCAGGCGATTGCGGATCGTCGCAAAATCGGTAACGTCTTTGCCTTCGGATGTGATGATGCGTGCCATATCTCGCCTCCAGTTAGAAGTGGAACACCTCAGCCAACCGCCGGTTTCTCGAAGCCCAGCCGGCGCCGCAGCGGGCCCGACGTACGCTGTTTCGCCGGCGTTGCCCTGACGGTAGGTTCCGGTGCAGCCGTGACCGCAGGCTCCGGCGATGCCGCGGCCGGCGCTCGCGGGGAAACGTCCGTCACCGTCGAAACTTCACGCGGACGCTCGCTGCGCGGATTTTCCCTCGCGCGTTCCCGCCGCCCCCCGCGTTCGCGCCCTCGCCCGCGGCGATCGTCGCGACCCAGACGCTCCGGCCGCCCGCCGCTCGGCGGTTGCAGCGTCGGCAGCACCGCGGCCTCGACCTTCGCCGTCGGAATTTTATGACCAATGTACGTTTCGATTTCCGGCAAAGCAAAAACATAGCGCTCGCAGGCAAAGCTTACCGCATCCCCGCTCTTGCCGGCACGCGCCGTGCGGCCGATGCGGTGCACGTAATCCTCCGCGTTCTGCGGCAAATCGAAGTTGAACACGTGCGAGACGTCGGGGATGTGTAGACCCCGCGCCGCCACATCCGTGGCGACCAAAATCGGCAACCGTCCCTCGCTGAAGTCGCCGAGCAGCTTGAGCCGCATCTTCTGCGGCACGTCGCCCGAAAGAATCTCGGCGCGGAAACCGTTCGCCTGCAGCCACCCGACCAGGCGCTCGCCCATGTCTTTGGTGTTCACGAACACCAGGCTGCGCGCCGGATCCATGTGCCGCAGCACTCCCACGAGCAGCGGAATTTTTTCATCGTTGGCCGTGTGATACAGCACCTGCTCGACGTTATCGGCGGTGCGCCGATCGGGATCGATGCGCACGAACTGCGGGTTATTCATGTGCTCGTACGCGAGCTCCGTCACGCGATACGAAAGCGTGGCGGAAAACAGCATATTCAACCGCTGGGTCGGTTCCGGCATGCGCCGGAGCAAAAAGCGGATGTCCTTGATGAAGCCGAGATCGAACATGCGGTCGGCTTCGTCGAGCACCATCACTTGGATGGCTTTGAGGTCGAAGACGTGCTGTTTGAAGTAATCGATAATACGGCCGGGCGTGCCGATCAGCACGTCGACGCCGGCCTCGAGGTCGCGCCGCTGCGTATCGTAGCCGGTACCGCCAAATACTAGGTTGAGCCGGTACCCGGTCCCCGCACCGAGCACCTCGGCGTCCTTGTGGATCTGCACGGCGAGCTCACGCGTCGGAGCGAGTATGATGGCCCGCGGCTGTGTCGGCAGGCGCTCCGGCGCCGCCGGCTGCGTCAGCAGGCGATTAAAGGTCGCGAGCAGGAACGCGGCGGTCTTACCTGTCCCCGTTTGCGCTTGTCCGGCGACATCCTGTCCGGCGAGGGCGATCGGCAACGTCTTCGCTTGGATGGGAGTGCAGAATTCGAAACCGGCCGCACGGACGCCCTGCATGAGGGCTTCGGGAAGGTTAAGACCGCTGAAGGACTGATCGGTAAGGTGGTGTTCGCTCATTTCCTCTCTACAAAATGAAGGATACCAATAGCAAAGCGTTATTAACAGGTTGAGTACAAAGCTATTCGGGTTTCGCGCCGATTCCGGGCGCTTGCATTGGACAGGCTAATTCGCTCAAATATCGCGGCAACTCACCGTAACCCAGCCTGAAGCCCGCCGCGGTCGCGGCCGGATCTCAACATCGCACGGAGAACGTTTTTTCATGAGCGCAAGCATTGTTAGCGTTACCGACGGCACCTTCGAACAGGAAGTGCTGAAAAGCCAGGGACCGGTATTGGTCGATTATTGGGCGGAGTGGTGCGGCCCCTGCAAGATGATCGCGCCCGTGCTCGAGGAGATCGCCCGAGAGTACAACGGCCGTCTGAAGGTAGCCAAGCTCAACGTCGACGAGAACCCGGCGACACCCCCGAAGTACGGCATTCGCGGCATTCCGACACTGATGCTTTTCAAAAACGGCAGCGTCGAGGCGACCAAGGTCGGCGCGGTGTCGAAATCGCAGCTCTCGGCGTTTCTCGACGGGCATCTGTGACCGGTGACCGTCATCGGCGCTTGTACTGGACGAACCGGAAAACTGATGTTAATGTTAAAAACATAGGCGAGCGCGAGCTTCCCTTTAAATAATTCCTACTCCTTTCTGTTAAACCCTTTTCGTTTTCACACCCCCGGATTTTGGCGGCGGGTAACTCAGGATTCGCTACTGTCCTGAAAGCGGTGACGCAATGACCCCAACCTTGATGAATCTTTCCGAACTTAAGAAAAAACCGGCAACCGAGCTGGCCGAAATGGCGAGCGCGCTCGATCTGGAGGGCGGCAGTCGGCTGCGCAAACAAGACCTGATCTTCGCCATCCTCAAGGCTCAGGCCAAGAAGGGCGAGGACATCGTCGGCGAAGGCGTGGTCGAGATATTGCAAGACGGCTTCGGGTTTCTACGTTCCGGCGACAGCTCTTATCTGGCCGGGCCCGACGATATCTACGTCTCCCCCTCGCAGATCCGCCGCTTCAATCTACGCACCGGCGATACCGTCAAAGGCAATATCCGGCCGCCCAAAGAATCCGAACGCTACTTCGCGCTCCTCAAGGTGGAGGAAATCAACTTCCAGCCGCCGGAGGAAGCCAAGAACAAGGTTCTGTTCGAGAACCTGACGCCGCTCCATCCGCAGCAGCGGATGGAGCTCGAGCGCGACAACGCGTCGAGCGAGAACCTCACCTCGCGCGTCATCGATCTTATCGCCCCGATCGGCAAGGGTCAGCGCGGTCTCATCGTTTCGCCGCCCAAGGCCGGCAAGACCGTGATGCTGCAGAACATCGCGCACTCGATCACCGCCAATCACCCCGAATGCATGCTGATGGTGCTCCTGATCGACGAGCGGCCGGAAGAAGTCACCGAGATGCAGCGCTCGGTGCGCGGCGAAGTGATTGCTTCGACCTTCGACGAACCGGCCGCGCGTCACGTGCAAGTGGCGGAGATGGTGATCGAAAAGGCCAAGCGCCTGGTCGAGCATAAGAAGGACGTCATCATCCTGCTCGACTCGATCACGCGTCTGGCGCGCGCCTACAACACCGTCGTCCCGGCGTCGGGCAAAGTGCTGACCGGCGGCGTCGACGCCAATGCCTTGCAGCGACCGAAACGCTTCTTCGGCGCCGCGCGCAACATCGAAGAAGGCGGCAGCCTGACCATCCTCGCGACCGCCCTGATCGACACGGGCTCGAAGATGGACGATGTCATCTACGAAGAATTCAAGGGTACCGGCAACCTTGAGATCCATCTCGACCGCCGCCTGGCGGAGAAGCGCAGCTACCCGTCCATCAACATCAACCGCTCCGGGACACGCCGCGAAGAGCTTTTGCTACCACCCGATGAGCTGCAAAAGATCTGGATCCTGCGCAAGCTCCTTCATCAAATGGACGAGCTCGAAGCATCGGAATTTCTTCTCGAGAAACTGCGCGCCACCAAAAATAACGCGGAATTCTTCGATTCAATGAAGCGGTAAAACCCCGCTCGCACATGGCATTCAAACCCCTTTAACCCCAGCGAGTATCGCACTTCGGCGCTTTGCTCCGGTCTTACTGGTACTCCAAAGGCCCCGCATGCGCCCGCCACGATTTTTACTAGGATCGGTGTTGCTTCTCGCGGTTTTCGGTTCGGCGGCCGCTGAGGATTCTTCCGCGCGCGTCGCCGTTTACGCGGAGCATCAGGGCGGAAACGTCATTTATCACTATGAAGTTCGCAACACCGGAAGCGCGGAAGTACGGCGCTTTTTCGTCGGCTGTGATTGCCGCTGGCCGCTCGACGCTGTCGGTGAATTACAAACCCTGCCGGTTGGTGCTGTGCCGGCCAGGACCGACGATCTCGGCACGTGGTACGACCTGCCCGTCGATACGCCGCACCCATCCGGGTGGCGCGTGCGCCTCCTGCGACCGGCCGGTACCAACGGCCACTGGATGGAATGGTACATGCCTGCCGCCCGTGCGAAGGCCGGGATAGGGCCGGGCGCTTCCCTCGGCGGCTTCACCGTGGTGGTACCCGGCGCCGACGACGCTTACTTGGCCGGCAACTTTACCGTGCTCGCGGAAGGACGCACCGGCGCCAGCGCGCCTCTCGCCCTCCTCGACACCGTACCTCCCGCGCTGTCACTGGAGACTCGCGCCATGCCCGCCGACACCGGCACGGCGGCGGTACGCGTGGTCGCCACGGCAAAGGACGACCGGGACCCTGAACCGCGCGTCGTCGTGGAGGCCATGAGCCGGGGGGATACTTCGGATCAGCCGGGCTACGTCGTCGTTTATTCGGCAACCGATGCCTCCGGCAACCGCACCACGGCCAGCGCGCGCGTCCCCTTGCCTGCCGCGGCCGGCACGCAATTGCCCGATGTCCCGGCAGTCCCGGCGCCCCCGCGTCCGTCGGTGCCGGTAAACTGGCCGCGACTCGCGTTCTCGCCGTAATCCGTTGTCCTGCCAGGCGTCTAGCAGAGCGTTAAAACAGTCTGTTAGACTACGCGGCCCTTGAATGCCGCCCGGCCGGCGGCGCCCACTGTAAGAGGTTCTTAACATGAAGGCCGGAATTCATCCTGCGTACCAGGAAATCACCGTCACCTGCGCTTGCGGCAACAGCTTCAAGACGCGCTCGACCGCGGGACGCGACCTGAACGTCGAAGTCTGCGCGAAGTGCCATCCGTTCTACACCGGCAAGCAAAAGATTGTCGACACGGAAGGCCGGGTCGAAAAGTTCCGCCAGAAGTACGCCAAGAAGTAGTTGCGCGGCCGCCGATCAGTCCCAAGGGCGCTCCCTGGCGCCCTTTTTATTTTTGTTTTATTTCTTCTCCCCGCGCCGTTCGGCGCTCCCTTCGCAGAAGGCGATACCGAGCTTGCGCTCGTGCGCTGGGCGCTCGATGGAGACAGCCTGCTGCTCGCCGACGATCGCCAGGTTCGACTGGTCGGCATCAACGCGCCCGACTTCGGCAAGAACGGCAGACCCGATCAGCCGCTGGCGAAAACCGCACGCGACCGCGCGAGCGTACTGACGCGCGGTCAGACGGTTCGACTCGTATACGATGCCGAGCGCCACGATCGCTACGGGCGCCTACTCGCCTACGTATTCCTACCCGATGGGCGCGAGCTGCAGGAGATATTGCTGCGCGAAGGCCTTGCCTGGTTCGTGGCGATCGACCCAAATGTCGCCCGGTTGACCGCGCACCGCGCGGCAGAAGCCGAGGCGCGTGCCTTCCGCCGGGGAATTTGGGCGGCGCCGCAATATGAAGCGGTCCCGGCCGAGCGTCTTTCGCCTGCGGATACCGGCTTTGTACGCCTCTCCGGCATCGTGACCGCGGTGGAGAGGCACGGCGACGCGATAGAATTTCAGCTGACTCCCCAGGTGCGGTTGGTGATCGCACCGAGCGTGCTCGCCGCCCTCGGGCAATCACCCCAAGCCATGCGCGGTAAGCGTGTATTGGCCCGCGGTTGGCTCGCGGAGTATAAAAACCACCTTCGGCTGCGTATTACTCACCCGGCGATGCTGGAACTCCTGTCATGACGCCGTTCAAGCGCTTGATAACTCGCTTTGCGCTCTTTGCGCTGGCGGCGTGGCTCGGCGCCTGCGCCATAAACCCCGTTAGCGGCACCCCGAATTTGGTCATGATGACGGAGGAACAGGAGATTGCGCTCGGACGCACGAACGATCCGAAGGTCCGGGCGCAATACGGCGTGTACGACGACGCCAAGCTGCAAGCTTATGTGCAACAAGTGGGCGAGCGGGTCGCCGCGAACAGCCATCGGCCGCAGCTGGTCTACCGCTTTACGGTGCTCGATACGCCCGACGTGAACGCCTTTGCGCTGCCCGGCGGGTACATCTACATCACGCGCGGGATCCTCGCCTATCTCAACTCCGAAGCGGAACTCGCCGCGGTGCTGGGACACGAGGTCGGACACGTGACCGCGCGCCATTCCGTGCGTCAGTACAGCGCGGCGATGGCGGGCCAGGTAGCAGCCGTGGTGCTGTTACGCACGCAAGCCGCCCAGGATCTCTTCAACGTCATCGGCAATGCGCTCCTCAGCGGCTACGGGCGCGACCACGAGCTCGAGGCCGACCGTTTGGGCGCTGAGTACCTGGCGCGCAACGCCTACGACCCCAACGCCATGATCCGCGTCATCGGCGTGCTCAAGAATCAAGAGGAGTTCGAGAAGGAGCGGGCCAAGGCGGAGAACCGCGAACCGCGCATCTACCATGGCGTCTTCGCCAGCCATCCGAGCGCCGACCAGCGCTTACAGGAAGTGGTTGCGCAAGCGAAACCCCCCGGTGCCGCCGGCGCGCCGAGGGTCGGTCACGACGATTATCTGAAACAGATCGACGGCCTGCGCTACGGAGACAGCCCGAAGGTCGGAGTACGATACAAGTCGGGTTTCTACCATCGCGATATGAACTTTGCGGTCCAGTTTCCCGAGGGCTGGCGTCTGGAAAACGCGCCGGACTCGGTCACCGCGGTCAGCCCAGCCGGCGACGCCGCGATGCAACTGCTCGGCGAGGACCTCAACAAGCGCGTCGCGCCCGAGGAATTTATTAAATCCCGCCTCAAAGTGAGCCTCAAAAGCGGCGCAACCATGTCAGGGACCGAGCTTCCTTCGTATACCGGCATCGCCCGCCTGACCACGCCTTTCGGTCAGCGTGATACGCGCGTTTCGGTCATCTACCTCGAAAACCGCGCCTTTCTATTTCTCGGTGCCGCCAAAACCGACGCGGCCTTCGCGCAGAATGACCGACGCTTCCTCACCACCGCGCGCAATCTGCACGCGCTCAAGCCGGACGAGAAACGGATCGCCGAAGGACTAAGAGTGCGGCTACTAAAGGTCGGCACGGAGGACACGTTCGCGAAGCTCGCGACCCGCTCCGCGATCTCGAACTATCCGGAGCCGGTACTGCGCTTGATCAATGCCAAATACCCGGCCGGCGAACCGGCGGCGGGCGAAGTCATCAAGACGATTCAATAGCTCAGAAAACCGCGTGGGCGGCGGGCTCGCGGGGCGGGAGTCGGGAGTTAAGTCGCCGCGGCGCGCCCCGCCACGCCGCGCCCCACGGAAAGCGCGGTCAGGACCGCGAGCCCCTGGAAACCCGCGACCACGGCCAGCACCATCGAGAACTGACTGCCATCCATGAGCGGACCGAAGATCAATATCGGCGCGAGCGCGAATCCGACATCGAGACCGGAATAGACGAAACCGTATACGCGCCCGAACGACTGCTGCCCGAAGCGCGCGGTCGCCGCGCGGCGCACCAGCATATCGCGCGACGGCCCGGCGACGCCGGTGCAAAATCCCATGCCGGCCATCAGCGCCGTGACGCTCCAGGCGGGAACCACGCCGCTCGCGATCGCGACGGCGCAGAGCGCCGCGGCGGCGAGCACCGCGGCGATCTGGCGGTCCAAATGCTCGCGTTTCGCCACGAAGCCGCCGGCCGCCGTGCCCGCCGCGCTGCCGAGCATGAACACGGTGAGCGCGGAGGCGCCGGCGGCGAGCGACAGGCCGTACAAATGATGCAGCACCGAAGGTCCGAAATTCTGCAGCGCGCCGCCCGCCGCGGTGATCAAGAAGAAAAAGGCGAAGCACATCCAGACCGCGCCCGAGCCGAGGAAGGCGAAGGTCGGGACTCTCGCTTGGTTCGCTTGCGCCGGCGCGTGCGGCTCGCCTTCGGTGATCGCCTCGCGGCGAATGAATAACGGCAGAAAAGCCGCGACGGCGAGACTGCTCGCCGCGAAAGCGGCGGTGCGCCAGTCGCTCGCGAGGGTTATGCCGGTCATGAAGACGGGCGCCAACGCCCAGCCGAGATTGCCGGACAGCCCGTGCACGGAAAAAGCATGTCCCAATCGGCCGGCGCCCACATTGCGATTGAGCAGCGTGAAGTCGGCGGGGTGAAATACGCAGTTGCCCAGACCGGCCACGCCCGCGGCTAAAATCAGCACGGCGTAGTTCGGCGCGAGCCCGAGAATCACGCCCGCGAGCCCGAGGAGGGCAATGCCGCCGAGCAGCACGCGGCGCGCGCCCAGACGATCGACCACGAAACCGGCGAGCACTTGGCCGATGCCGGAGACGGCAAAGAACACCGCCGTCATCACACCGGCCTGCGTGAAGCTAAGATTGAACTCGCGCATCAGCCACGGAAAGAGCGGCGGAATCATGAGATGGAAAAAATGCGAGACGCCGTGCGCAAAACCGACGAGGGCGATCGCCTCGATTTCGCGCCGGCCGACAGCGACAGCGGCGACGTTCATGAAAGCAAAACTCGTTCGAGAAGACGGTTTAATTATGGTACGCGAATATGTCCGTTAAGAGCATAGGCGCCGCGCGCACGGTGCGCGACGCCATTCGCTGGGCGCAACGACAGCTCGATGCGGGGGGCGTTCACTGCGGTCATGGAACGGACAATACGCTCGATGAAGCCGCTTGGCTGGTCGGCGGCGCGCTTCAATGGCCGCCCGTAGCACTGGATGCGCGGCTCGACGACGAACTGACGGAGGCGGCGCGCCGGCGGATAAATGCCCTGATCGAACAAAGAATAAAAACACGCAAGCCGGCGGCGTATCTTTTGAACGAGGCATGGTTTGCCGGATTGCCTTTCTATGTCGACGAGCGCGTCATCGTGCCCCGCTCGCTCACGGCGGAGCTCATTCAGGAACAGTTCGCGCCGTGGATCGAGGCGAAACGAGTGCGCCGGATTCTGGATCTCTGCACCGGCAGCGGTTGTATGGCGATCGCGGCCGCGCAAGCCTTCCCCGCCGCGCAGGTGGACGCCGCCGATATTTCCGCCGACGCGCTCGCCGTCGCGCGCATCAACGTCACGCGCCATGGACTGGCCGAACGCGTGCGCCTGGTGCAATCGGATATCTATGAGGCGCTCGCGGGCGAGCGCTATGACGTGATCGCGACCAACCCTCCGTACGTCGCGCGCGCGGAGCTGAAGCAATTGCCCACGGAATACGCGTTCGAGCCGGCCATCGCGCTCGCCTCGGGAAAGGATGGATTGGATGCGATTATCCGCATTCTCGCCGGCGCCGCCTCGCATTTGGCGCCGCAGGGAATCCTGGTGGCCGAGGTCGGCAACAGCCAGGAGCCGCTGCAGCGCGCGTTTCCCGCCGTTCCGTTCGTTTGGCTCGCGACGAGCTCTGGGGACGAAAGCGTTTTGCTACTGACCGCCGAGGAACTGGCGCGCCACGCGCCGACCTTCGCCGCCGCGGCCGCCGCGCGCAAGAGTTAACGCGAGTCGGTGTTTTCGCAGGGACTCGCGCCGGCGAACATGGCCTCGATTTCTTTTTCGAACAACCGCTCCGCCGCGTTGCGTTTCAATTTAAGCGTGGGTGTGAGCAAACCGTTTTCCACGCTCCACGGACCTTGCACGCGCGCGACGTAGCGCACTCGCACGTAGCCCGGGAACTCGCGCAGCTGCGCGTTGGCGCGTTCACAAAGGACGCGCTGGTCCTCCACCTTCGAGACGCACAGCAGGCCCAGGTGCGGACGTCCCTCCCCGACCAGCATGACGTGCTCGAAGATCGGATCGCGCAGCAGCGCCTGCTCCGCGTCGTCGGGCGGAAGTTTCTCGCCGTTCGACATCACGATGACGTCTTTAATACGGCCGGTGATATACACGCGGCCGTCGCGTATGCGCGCGATGTCGCCGGTATGGAACCAGCCCTCCGCATCGATCGCGGCGCGGGTCGCTTCGGGATTGTTCCAGTAGCCGAGCATGATGTTGGGTCCCTTGGCGAGAAGCTCGCCGTTATCGGCGCAGCGCAGCGTTATACCTTCGAGCGGCCGACCGACCGAGGCGGGCTCGTTGTCGTCGGGCCGATTGCTGGTGAGCACCGGAGAGGTTTCCGTCAGTCCGTAACCTTGCAGTATCGGAAAGCCGAGACCGATAAAAACGCGCGCGAGCTCCGGCGGGAAAGCGGCGCCGCCGACCGATATCGTGCGTATACGACCGCCCAGGCGGCGGCGGACTTTTTTCGCGACGAGCGCGTCGAGCAGCGGCCAGACGAGCCGGTCCTTGAGCGTCGCTTCGTGCTTGAAGCGCCGCCACCCGACATCCACGGTGCGCTCGAATAATCTGCGCTTCGAGCTTCCCGGCGGCAGCGCCTGCTGCATCGCGTTCCATACACGCTCGAATACGCGCGGCACGCTCACCATGATGGTCGGTTTATGCGTCAGCAGATCCTCGCCCAAGACCGAGATGGAACGGGCGAACGCGGTGGACGCGCCGGTATAGATATTCAAATAGTAGCCGCACGTGCGCTCGAACATGTGCGACATCGGCAGGAATGACACGCTCGAGTCGGACGGCGTGAAGGTGACGACTTTCGAGGACGCGAGCACGTTGCTGACGATGTTGCCGTGCGACAGCATCACGCCTTTCGGACGCCCCGTCGTCCCCGAGGTATAGACGATGGTGGCGAGCTCTGACGGACCGACGTGCGAGCGCGCGAGCGCGTATTCCCCCGTGGGCGCCCAGTCGAGCAGGCGGCGCGCGCGCGGGTCGTCCGGAATATTTCCTTCCAGGCATACGACCCGCTCGACGGTGTGCACCTGATCCTTCAGCCGATCCCACTGCGCGGCATCCTCGAGCAGGAGGAACCGCACGCCGGCGTCGTTCAAACACCAGGCCATATTGTCCGGACGGTCGTCGAAGTAGAGCGGGACGGTCACGAGGCCGAGACCGATCGCGGCTTGATCGATGAGCACCCACTCGACGCGGTTGCGCAGGCACATCGCAATCCGATCGCCCGGTTTCAATCCATCGCTTCGCAAGCCGGCCTGGAAACGCGCCGCTTCGCGCCCGGCTTCGGCCCAGGTCCAACTCACCCATCTCCGGCCGTCGAACTGCCGATAGGCCGGCGCGTCCGGCGTCGCTTGCACGCGGCCGACGAACAGCTCGGAAAGGTTGGTCGGTTCTGTCACTGGCGTCGCGATCGTGCTTGTCTTATCTGTTCTGTTTGACGGATGCTCGACGCGAGCTCAAGCCGGCGTCGCGTGCCGCAGCAGCAGCTCGGGTTGCGACCAGCCGGGATCCGGCGCGAAGCGCTCGCCGTACTCCTGCGATAACCGATACAGGCTGTGGCCGATGCCCGTCGTGCCGAGGCTTTGCGCATAGCGCATCGGACCACCGAGATAGGGCGCGAAGCCGGTGCCGTACACCATGCCCGCGTCGATGTCGTCCACGCCCGCAACCACTCCTTCGCGCAGACACGCCATCGCTTCGTTCAGCAGGCGCAGCACCAAGCGCTCGGTGATCGGCACGTGCGCGGGCGCCGGCGCCCGGCGCGCACGCCATCCGAGCTTCGGCCGGCCCTTGGCGTCGTAGCGATAAAAACCGCGCCCGGTTTTCTTTCCCAGCCGCCCCTGCGCGACGTATTCGCGCAACTCCGCCGGGACCGGGACACCGAGCGGACCGGCGAGCGTTTCCGCGACGGAGAGGCAGATGTCGAGTCCGACGGTGTCGGCGAGCTCGATCGGACCCATCGGCATGCCGAAGTCGACGGCGGCCCGGTCGATGACCGGAGCCAGCACGCCTTCTTCGAGCAACTTCACCGACTCGAGCAGATACGGCGTCAGCACGCGATTGACCAGGAAACCCGGGCTGCTTTTGACGTCGAGCGGCAAGCGGTCGATCGCGGCGGTCCAGGCGCGTGCACGGTCGAGAACGGCCTCGGCCGTCTGTTTGCCGCGCACGATTTCCACCAGCTGCATGCGCGCCACCGGATTGAAAAAATGCAAACCGACCAGGCGCGAGGGATCGCGCAGCGATTGCGCCAGCGTCTCGAGCGGAATGCTCGAGGTGTTGCTGGCGAGCACGGCGTGCGGCCGCGCGAGTGCTTCCACGCGCCGGAGGAGCTCGCGCTTCGGTTCCGCCTTCTCGACGATCGCCTCGATGATCAAGTCCGCGCGCCGCACGCCGTGACCGGCGAGGTCGGGAACCAGCCGGTCGAGCGCTTCCCGGACCAGTCGTTCGTCTTTGAAGCGGCGCTGGAAAAATTTGTAAGCGCGGCCGACGGCGCGCGCGAGAATCTCGGGCTGCTGATCCTGCAAGGTGACGCGAAAGCCGTGCGCCGCCGCCCATATCGCGATGTCCGCGCCCATCACGCCCGCGCCGACCACGTGCACGCTCTCGATGTCGTGCCGATGGGTGCGACCGCGACGCTTGAGCTCCTCCGCCAGCAGGAACAGATGCACCAGATTGCGGCTGGTGCGTCCGACGAGCAGCTCGCCGAGCGAGATCGCTTCGGTGGCCGGCGACGCCTTGTTGCGCCAGAGATCGAGAATGCGATACGGCGCCGGGTAATGATGCGGCGCCGCCTGCGCGCGCAGCCGGCGCGCGAGCAGGCGCGCGACGGGCGGACGAAGCAAGCGCAGACCCAGGGCTCGGTGATACCACGCGGGACGCCGGGGCTTCGGCCGGCGCGTGAGGAAGCTCTGCGCGGCGTAAAGCGCGTGACGCTCGGGCACGACATCATCTACCAGACCGAGGCGGCGGGCGCGGCGCGCGGTGACGGCGCGGCCCGTCATCATGAGTTCGAGCGCCGGCAAGTGTCCGATCAACGCCGGCAGCCGCACGGTACCGGCGAACCCGGGGTGTATGCCGAGCCGTACTTCCGGCACGCCCAAGCGCGTGCCCGGATCGTCTAGCGCGACGCGATACGTGCACGCCAGCGCGAGCTCGAGTCCTCCCCCGAGGCAGAAGCCGTGGATCAACGCGACCGACGGAAACGGAAGGCCGGCCAAGCGATCGAGCACTTGTTGGCCCCCGCGGGCCAGCTCGGCCGCTTGCGCGGCGTCGTCGATTTTTCCGAACTCGCGCACATCCGCGCCGGCAATGAAGCCGGACGGCTTGTCCGAGCGCGCGATCACGCCGCGCAGGTGGCGGGTCGCGAGCTCGCCGAGCAAACGGTCGAGCTCCTCCATCACTTCGCGCGACAACACGTTGGCCGATTCGCCGGCGACATCGAGCGTGAGAAAAGCGACTTCCTCGTCGGGTGCGGCGCCGACCAGCCGGCCGGCGCTGTCGATTTGCCCGAACTCCAGACGCCAGTGCCGCAGCACCGTGCGTTCGATCGGCCGAATCACCGTGGCGGTATCGACGCTCATGCCGCGTTCTCCGCGGTGCGCAGGAGCATCGCGCCGCCCTGGCCGCCGCCGATGCAAAGCGTGACCACGCCGGTGCCCCCGCCTTTGCGTTGGAGCGATTTGAGCAGGTGCAGCACGAGGCGCGCGCCGGACGCGCCGACCGGATGACCGCAGGCGATCGCTCCGCCTTCCGGATTCAGGCGCTCCGGCTCCATCGCGCCGAGCGGCGCATCGAGCCCGAGCTCGGCGCGCGCGTAGTCGGCGCTGTCCCACGCCGCCTGGCACGCGAGCGCCTGGGCCGCGAACGCCTCGTTCAATTCCATCTGCGCGAGGTCGCGCATTTTCATGCCATGCCGGGTCAGGAGCTGCGCCACGGCGTGCACCGGACCGAGCCCCATCTGGCGCGGATCGACGCCCGCCCAGGCATGATCCAGCCATTCGCCGAGCACCGGCAACCGGTGGCGGCGCACGGCTTCCTCGCTCGCGAGGATGAGCAGGGCGGCGCCGTCGCTCACCTGCGAACTGTTCCCCGACGTGACCTGACCGTACTTGCGATCGAAGGCGGGCTTCAGCCGCGCGAGCTGCGCCATGTCGGTGTCGCGGCGCAGGCCGGTGTCCTCGGTATAGAACTTTCCGCTCGGCGCGTACAACGCCTCGACTTCGTCCGCCGCGTAGCCGGCGTCGAACCACGCCGCCAGACGCCGATGACTCTGCAGGGCAAACGCGTCTTGCGCTTCTCGCGAAACGCCGAAGCGATGCGCGAGTATCTCGGCCGTCTGACCCATCGAGAGCTTGACCAGCGGGTCGCTCAAGCCGAGCAGCAGCGCATAAACCGGCTGCAAGTGCGACAGCCGAAAGCGCACCAGCGCCCGCATGCGCTCGGTGAAACCGCGCGCGCTCACGACATTGCCGAGCCATGCGGCCATGGCGGCGTTCCATTGCACGGGCGCGTGGCTCATCGCCTCGGTGCCGCCCGCGAGCACGAGGTGCGCGCGCCCGAGTTGAATGTGTTCGGCCGCGCTTGCGACAGCCTGCAGGCCGGAGCCGCAGTTGCGCTGTACGGTGTACGCCGGCACCTGGAGCCCGCAACCCAGCCGCAAACCGACCAGACGCGCGATGTTGGCTTCGTCCGCCGCCTGAATAACACATCCGACGATGACTTCATCGACGGCCGTCGCTTCGAAAGGCATGCGCGCGAGCAACGCGCGGCCGGTGGCGACCGCCAGATCCGAGGCGGCGAACGGACCCGGTTCCCCGCGCGCCTTCAGAAACGGCGTGCGCGTGCCGTCGATAATAAAGACTCGTGTCTGCGCCATCTCCACTCCTCAGAAACGCGCGGGCGGAAAATCATCCACCGCGATCACGGCGCGCCGGGCGCTATACGCCGCGCGCGCGAGCTCGGCGTCCGCCGCGCTGATGAAATTCTGCGCCCGCGCGGATTCGATCAGACCCTCTCGCGTCAACGACACTTGGACCTCCGCAAGATGCTCCAGTTTGCGCTCCACCGCCTCCGCCCCGATCACTTTGGGTAGCGCCTCCTCCAGTCGACCGAGCGCGGAATTCGGGTCGCTCGGGATGAATATCCCGGCCGTCAGCCGATCGCGCGCGGCCGAAGGCTCGAGCAGGATAGCAGCCGCGCGGTGGCCGAGCCTATCGCTCGGCGGGCGGGCGCGAGCGCCGAGCGGAAACGTGAAGCCGCAGGTGACGAGCGCCGCCACGCGGCTCGGGAAATTGCGCAGCACGCCGAGCAGCGCCTGTTCCAGGCGATAAAGCATGTCTTCGCAGGCCCAGGCGAGCAGCGGCTCGTCTTCCGCGGGCGCTCCTTGATCTTCGAAGCGCTTGAGGGTGGCCGACGCGAGATAGAACAGGCTCAAGGCATCGGCCAGGCGCCCGGAAATTTTCTCGCGCCGCTTGAGCGCGCCGCCGAGCACGAACAAGGCGACGTCGGAAATGAGCGCGAACGCGGCGCTGTAACGCGTGAGCCGCTGCGCGTAACGGCGCGCGCGACCATGCACCGGCACGTGCGCGAGGCGCGCGGCGGTGAGCCCGAGCCAGAGGCCGCGCGCCATGTTGCTGAGAAAAGACCCGACATGGCCGAACAGAGCGCGATCGAAGTTCTTGCGCGCGCGCCTGGTGTCGGATTCCGCCAGCGCCTGCATCTCGCGCCAAATATACGGATGACAGCGCACCACTCCTTGGCCATAAATAATGAGCGAGCGCGTGAGGATGTTCGCGCCTTCCACCGTAATGGCGATCGGAATGCCCTGGTACGGCCCGCCGACAAGATTACGCGGGCCGAGACAAATGCCCGAGCCGCCGTGTATATCCATGGCGTCGTTTAAAAGAAGCCGCATGCGCTCGGTCAGCTGGTACTTCACGATGGCGGAAACCACCGCCGGCTGCTCGCCGCCATCCAAACCGATCAGCGTCATTTGGCGCGCGGCATCCATGAGATAGGTGTTCCCCGCGATGCGCGCGAGCGCTTCTTCGACTCCCTCGAAGCGACCGATCGGCACTTTGAACTGTTTGCGGATACGCGCGTAGGCGCCGGTGCCGCGCGAGGCCATCTTGCCGGAGGCGACGCTCAGTGCCGGCAAGGAAATCCCACGCCCGACGGCAAGGCGCTCGACCAGCATGCGCCAGCCTTGGCCGATATACGCTTGGCCCCCGATCAACCAGTCAAGCGGGATAAACACGTCGCGGCCGGCGTTCGGGCCGTTCTGAAACGCCGTGTTCAATGGATTATGGCGATGGCCTATCTGCACCCCCGGCGTGTCCGTCGGAATCAACGCAAGCGTAATACCGCGCTCGACGTCGCCGCCGAGCAGGCGATCCGGGTCGTAGAGCTTGAAAGCCAGGCCGAGCACGGTAGCCACCGGCCCGAGCGTGATGTAGCGCTTCTCCCAATTGAGCCGGATGCCGAGCACCTCGGTACGGCCTTGGAACGAGCCGCGGCAAACGACGCCGTAATCGGGCATCGCGCTCGCATCGCTTCCCGCTTCGGGTCCGGTGAGCGCGAAACAAGGGATCTCCTCGCCGCGGGCGAGACGCGGCAGATAGTGATCCTTCTGCTCCTCGGTGCCGTAGTGCATCAACAGCTCGGCCGGACCGAGCGAGTTCGGCACCATGACCGTTACTGCGGCGGTCAGGCTGCGCGAGGCGATCTTCATCACGACTTCGGAGTGCGCCTGCGCGGAGAATTCGAGCCCGCCGTACTTCTTCGGGATGATCATCCCGAAGAAACCCTGCGCCTTGAGGAACGCCCACACCTCGGGCGGCAGATCATGCCGGTCGTGCACAATTTCCCAGTCATCCAGCATGCGGCATAACTCATCGACCGGCCCGTCCAGAAAGGCGCGCTCTTCGGGCGACAGGGTCGGACGCGACAAACCGAGAAGGCGCTTCCATTTCGGGCGCCCGGTGAAAAACTCGGCCTCCCACCATACGGTCCCCGCCTCGAGCGCTTCCCGCTCGGTCGGCGACACCGGCGGCATCAGCTTGCGAAACAGGATCAACAGACGGTTGCTGATCAGCGCGCGCCGCAGCGGCGGAACATTCAACCCCGCAGCGAGAAGCAGAAACGCCACCCAAAGGGTGACGAGCGCCGGGTTCGAGACGGGATGAAAATACGTAAGCGCCGCCAGCGCCATGCCGGCGAGAACCGTGCTAACCAGCAACGGAACACGCAGATAAGCAATGACCCAGAGTACTACCACGACACCGACGATGACCGCGACCGTCATTGCTGCTGCTCCTTAGGGGCGCTTGCCGGCATCCGTTTCGGCACACGGATCTTAGTATCGTTACGTTTTCTTATAACACACGCGGGCGCGGGGCCGGTTCCTTATATTTCGATCATCTCGAAATCGCTCTTAGCGGCGCCGCATTCGGGGCATTTCCAGTTCTCGGGGATGTCCTCCCATCGCGTCCCGGGCGCAATGCCTTCCTGTGGAAGCCCCTTTTCCTCGTCGTAAACGAACCCGCACACCACGCACATATACGTTCTCATTGTCTGTCTAATGCACCATTTCTGATAAATCGGAGCGGAACAACGCCGATCCTCGCGGGAAGGATGAAGCGCTCCGCTGTCACTGACGCGCGCGAATGGCCAAGTTTCACATCAGCTACACGGGCGTAGCGGAGGGGCCATGCGCGGCGATTGTGGCATGACGGTGCAAATGGTGAAACGGGGGGATCGGCGCTAAAATCGCCGGCCGAGCGTCATCGATAAACATGGATTCACGCCCCGCCGTCGTGCTGCTCAATTTGGGAGGTCCCGACTCCCTACGCGCGGTGCGGCCGTTTTTATACAACCTCTTCTCCGACCCGGATATCTTTAAACTTCCGCTCGCATCGATCACACAACGCCCCTTTGCCGTCCTTTTGAGCCGGCGGCGCGCACCGGAAGCCGCCAAAGGGTACGCGGCGATCGGCGGCCGTTCACCCTTGCTGGAAAACACCCAGGCGCAGGCGCGCGCGTTGCAAGCCGCGCTGCACACCAACGTGCGCAAATCTGTAGCGGTAAACGCGGACACCGTCGCTGCGCCACGGGAAAGCGCGAGCGGGAGCGAATCTCTGGCGGATGTCTATATCTGTATGCGCTACTGGCACCCGCTTGCGCCCGAAGTCGTCACCACGCTCAAGGAACGCGGCTATCGGCGCGTGATTCTGCTGCCGCTCTATCCTCAATACTCGGTAACCACCACCGGCAGCAGCGTCCACGCCTTCGAACGCGAGTGCCGCCGGCAGAATTACCACCCGGACGTCCGTCTCGTCCGCTCCTGGTACGACGAGCCGAGCTACCAGGAGGCCATCGTCGAGTCGCTGAAACAAGCGCTCGACGGGCTGCCGGACCGCGATCCCGAACATGTCGAGCTGTTGCTGTCGGCACACGGTTTACCGCGCAAGATCGTCGATGCCGGCGATCTCTACGAGAAGCAAATCGTAGCGACCGCGGCGGCGGTGCGGTTGAAACTGGGATGGCCGCACGTCACGCTCTGTTATCAAAGCCGGGTCGGACCGCTCGAATGGTTGAGGCCTTACACCGACGATGTCATTCGCACCAAAGGGCGTGCGGGCGCTAGACAAATGCTGGTATACCCTATTGCTTTTGTTTCAGATCACGTCGAAACGCTTTACGAGCTCGGCATCGTTTATGCCGACCTCGCCCGCCAAGTCGGGATCGAGCATTATCGGGTCGTGCCGGCGCTGAACGTGCACCCGCTTCTGATCGAGGCGCTGCGTTCCTGCGTCCTGCGAGCGCTGCACTGATGGTTACCGATCAGCCTCCGGTGGTGCTGTGCTTCGGCGGAACCGACCCCACGGCCGGCGCCGGCGTGGCGGCCGATGTACTTACCCTCGCCAGCCTCGGGTGTCACCCGGCCATAGTCGTAACGGCGGTCACGGCGCAGGATACGAGTGGCGTTAAACAGTACAGCGCCGTGCCCCCGGAGCTGGTCATCGCGCAGGCGCGCGCCGTGCTCGAAGACATGGCGGTAACGGCGTTTAAGACGGGGATGCTCTGCAACTCGGCGATCGTTAGCGCGGTAGCCAGCATTGTCGACGACTACCCGCAAATCCCACTCATCGTGGACCCGGTGCAGGCGTCGGGACACAACGACCCGCTCTCCGAGGAGCCCCTTGACGACGCGCTGCGCGTGCTCCTGCTTCCGCGCGCGCTACTCGTAACGCCTAATAGCGAAGAGGCCCGACGCCTGGCACCCGGCGCCGATACGCTCGACGCCTGCGCGCAGGAACTGCTTTCGCTCGGCTGCGAGTATGTGCTCATTACCGGAACCCACGATCCCACGCCGCAAGTACTGAACCGCCTCTACGCCAACAAACGCCTGCTCGACGTATTTACTTTCGAGCGCCTTCCGCACACTTACCACGGCTCGGGTTGCACACTCGCTTCCGCCTGCGCGGGCGCGCTCGCTCACGGTCTGGATCCGCCGAACGCCATCGCGCAGGCCCTGCATTACACCTGGAACACGCTGAAGCACGGTCGCCGTCTGGGAATGGGGCAGCACCTTCCCGACCGCCTCTACTGGGGACCCATGGGCGATCGGCAAAGTAATCAGTAGTGAAACGGCCCCAAGCAATGCGCGGTCTGTATGCGATCGCGGATACCGGTTATCTGCAAGGCCCCGACTTGGCACCGGGCGTGGAACGCGCGCTGCGCGGAGGCGCGCGCGCCATTCAATACCGCGACAAGTCAGGTTCCGCGAGCGAGCGCGCTCGGCGCGCCGAGGTATTACGCGCGCTCTGTACAACCTACGGAGCCATTTTCGTGATCAATGACGACGTCGAGCTAGCGCGGACGGTAATGGCGGATGGCGTCCATCTTGGCCGCAACGACGCACCTATAGGCGCCGCCCGAGAGGCGCTCGGCGCCGACGCGCTCATCGGTGTGTCGTGTTACAACGATCTTGCGCGCGCGCAATGGGCGATCACGAACGGCGCGGATTACCTCGCGTTCGGCAGCTTTTTCCCGTCGCGCACCAAACCCGACGCCGTGCGCGCGGCTCCTGAGCTGCTGCGCACGGCGCGTACCCGTTTCGACGTACCGCTGGTTGCGATCGGCGGCATCACTCCGGACAATGGCGCCGGGTTATTGGAAGCGGGCGCCGACATGCTTGCCGTCGTATCCGGCGTGTTCGACCAACCCGACATTGAACGCGCCGCGCGGCGCTACGTGTCGTTGTTTACACAAAGAGAGTAGTCATGGTCAGCCGATCGCGTTCTTCCGTCCTCTATCAACAAGCGCGCGCCCGCATCGCCGGCGGCGTCAATTCCGCGGTGCGCGCGTTCAAGGCTGTCGGGGGCGAGCCGGTTTTTTTCGACCGTGGCGACGGTGCTTATCTGTGGGACGTCGACGGCAACCGCTACATCGATTACGTCGGTTCCTGGGGGCCGGCGATTCTGGGTCACGCGCATCCCGCGGTCGTGCGCGCGGTGAAAGAAGCGGCGGAACGCGGGCTGAGTTTCGGTGCGCCTACCGAGCTCGAGACACGCATGGCCGAGCTAATTTGTCGGCTCGTCCCCTCTATCGAAAAGGTGCGGATGGTCAGCAGCGGCAGCGAAGCGACGATGAGCGCTATTCGCTTGGCGCGCGGCACTACCGGACGAGATAAGATCGTCAAGTTCGAGGGCTGTTATCACGGATCGTCGGACGCCTTGCTGGTAAAAGCGGGTTCCAGCGCGCTCACGCTCGGCGTACCGAGTTCGCCGGGCGTTCCGAAAGCGTTGGCCGAGCTGACGCTTACTCTCGAATACAACAACATCGAGCAGGTGCGCGAGGCGTTTCGCCTGCACGCACGCGAGCTTGCCTGCGTGATTGTCGAGCCGGTCGCCGGCAACATGAACTGCGTGCCGCCGGTTCCGGGGTTCCTCGAGACGTTGCGCGAGCAATGCACGCGCCATGGGAGCCTGCTGATATTCGACGAGGTCATGACCGGGTTTCGCGTGGCGCTCGGCGGCGCGCAGGCGCTTTATGGAGTAACGCCCGATATAACGACGTTGGGGAAGGTCATCGGCGGAGGCCTGCCGGTCGCCGCCTTTGGAGGCAGCGCCGACATCATGGACCGCTTGACGCCCGACGGCCCGATTTTTCATGCCGGCACTCTCTCGGGGAATCCCGTCGGCATGGCCGCTGGAATAGCGACGCTAACCGCGATCAGTAAAGAAAATTTCTTTGAGCAGTTGCAAACGCGCACCGCGCAACTGACCGAGGGGCTGATGGAGCGCGCCCGGGCGGCGAAGGTACCGCTGACCGCCCAATCCGTGGGCGGCATGTTCGGTGTCTTCTTTACGGCGGAAACCCGGGTGACGCGCTTTGCCCAAGTCATGGCCTGCGACTCGGAACGCTTCAAGCGCTTTTTCCATGCCATGCTCGACAGCGGCATTTATCTCGCGCCGTCCGCGTTTGAAGCGGGATTCGTGTCGGCCGCGCACACGACGAAAGACATCGATGAGACGCTCGAGCAGGCAGCCCGGGCGCTAACGCGAATTTAGTTAGAA
>Ga0070741_10007186_pt1 | contig 23257 bp, 23 predicted proteins | sample Coa_R1_4_FD_66440 | JGI IMG/M metagenome (GOLD analysis project Ga0070741, IMG submission 66440) | Surface soil microbial communities from Centralia Pennsylvania, which are recovering from an underground coalmine fire - Coalmine... | ecosystem: Environmental > Terrestrial > Soil > Unclassified ... | reverse complement strand
GGGACGAGCTAGCAACTAGAGCCCGTGACCCAGGCCGCCATATTCGCGCAGAACCTCACCGCCGCGGCTTTCGTCGCGCTCGGTCTGTCCACGGTCATCCAGTGGCGCCGCCAGCGTGGCCGACCCGCCGGGCTGCTCGCCGTGTCCCTGGTGTCGCTGGGCTGCGTCGCCGGACTGGGCAGGCTGCAGGCCGTCCTGCCCGCCTCGGACATTCTCACCCTGCTCACGCTCGCCGCTTTCCTGGCGAGCGGCTACTTCGTGCTTCTGTTTCGAGGCGAGTTCATCCCGCTTGGCTCGCGAGCTTCGAGGGCCGCCCTTGCCCTGCTGCTCGCGGGCGTGGTCATCAGCGTGCTTGACGTGACATGGCTGCCCTCCGCGCCGGCCGGCGTGCGCTCGGCGGCCTCGCTCATCCTGGTCCTCATCTGGTCCGTGTTCACGGGCGAGCCGATCATTCGTTTCTGGCTCGCGAGCAACAGCCTGCCTGCAGTCCAGAAGGCTCGCATGCGCTCTTTGAGCTTCGGGTTCGCGGTCCTGATCGCGATTCTCCTGGTTTCCGTGGTCGGCGGCAGAGCCCTGACCAGTCCGCTGGCGCGGCTCGTGACTCAGCTGATCGCACTCTCCATCGTCCCCGTGATCTATGTCAGCTTTGCCCCGCCGACGATCCTGCGCCGCCTCTGGCGCATGGGCGAAGAAACCGAGCTGCGCTCCGCCATGCTGGACCTCCTGATCTTCAGCCCGACGCGCCAGGTCCTGGCCGAGCGCGCAGCGGGGTGGGCCGCCCGGCTGGTCGGCGCGGGCGGAGCGTTCATCGTCGACTCCGATGGCAAGATCATGGCGACCTCAGGCCTGGACGAGGCCACCGCGCAGCAGGTGCTCGCGGCCACTACGGCGCAGAAGGACGTGCCGCTCGAGTCGCCCGCCCGCTCGCAGATCATCGCCGTGCCGCTTCCACTTCCCGACAACCCGGGGCAGCTGGCGGTCGTGGGAGGCCGATTCACGCCGGTGTTCGGTTCCGACGAGGTGACGCAGCTCGGCGCGTACGCCAGCGCCGTCACGGCCGGCCTCGAACGGGCGAAGGTGACCGAGCGGATGGCGTCGATCGAGCGCAACAAGACTCAATTCCTGAACCTGGCCTCGCACGAGCTGCGTGGCCCGATCACGGTGATCCGAGGCTACGTGTCGATGCTCGAAACCGGACTGCTTGGAAAGCTCAACGATCGCGGCAAGGCGGCGGTGGAGGTGATGGATGCCAAGGTCGGGGAGATGAACGATCTCATCGAGCAGATGATCGAGGCCGCGCGACTCGAGGACGGTGGCCTGATGCTGAAGCCGGTGGTGTCAGACCTACGCGACCTGGCCCGTGCCGCAATGCAGGGCGCTCGGCCACTGGCCGAAGGGACGCACGATCTCGTCTTCACGGCGCCTGACCGGCGCGTGCGGGTCAAGGTCGACCCCGAGCGGACGCAGACGATCATCGCCAACCTGATCAGCAACGCGATCAAGTACTCGCCGTCGGGCGGTGAGGTGACATGCGAGGTGAGGGTGCGGCCGGGTGTCGCCCGCGTGGTGGTGAAAGACCAGGGCCTCGGCATCGCGCGCGAGCACATGCCCACGCTCTTCACGAGGTTCGGCCGGATCGTCACCCCGGAGACGGAGCATCTGCAGGGAACCGGCCTCGGCCTTTACCTGGCGCGCCAGCTGGCGCGCCTTCAGGGCGGTGACATCACCGTCGAGTCGGTGGCCGGGGAGGGAAGCACCTTCACGCTGCACCTGCCCTCGTATGGCCGCGCCGAGACGCCGGCTGAAACATCCGAACCGGCGGATGGGTCCGCCCCCTCCGGTCGTGCCGAGGCTGTCGAGGCGGCCTCCGACAGCGGTCCCGCTTAGAGCTCCAGCGCCTCGCCGTTCAGGCTTGCCTTCAACGACGTGTCGACCGGGGCGCGAAAGGTCTGGGCCGCGTGGCAGGCGCGCTCCGCGTGGGCGACCAGCAACTTCACCTGGGATGAAGGAGCGCCACTTTTAACCTTCAGGTCGAAGGTCACGTTCTGGAACGCGCCCGGCGGACCACCCAGGTCGTACTTGTCGGCGACGCTGAAGCTGGCCCTCACGTCGACCTCCGCGTCCTCGATCGGCACTCCGTAAAGAGGCGAAAACTTCGCCAGCTGCGTCAGCAGTCAAAAGGCCGCGCCGGCAAGCAGGTACTGGAGGGGCGCGGGGGCGCGATCCTCGCCGCCTCGCTCGGGAGGCTCGTCGGACTCGAGCTGGAATCGCCCCACCCGGCCGACCATGTGGAGGTCCTTGTCGATACGAGCCACCGCCCGCTGCGTGAGAACGGGGACCTTGCGCACGCTGTCGCGCGTTTGCTCATATACGTCTTGCATCCTGTCGAGGTCGACCCTGGATGGCCCTTCGTTCAAGGCCGGCCTCCTCGCGTGACGGACGAAGTTGCAGCGGTCATCCACTACATCATGAACGGTCGCGACCGTGGTTCAGGGGGTTTCGCAGTGTCGAGGATTCTGGTGGTCGAGGACGATCCGAGCCTCAGAACGGTGATCCGAATGGTGCTCGAACGTGGGGGTTTCGAAGTCGAGGAGGCACCGCACGGGCAGGCGGCGTTGGAGCAGCTGGCGGGCGGTGGACAGGACCTCGTGCTGGTGGATCTCAACATGCCTCGCATGGGCGGGCTCGAGCTCATGGATCGCATGAGGTCGAACGAGAAGACCGCATCGGTGCCGGTGGTGCTGCTCAGCGGCCGGCATGACGCCGCGGCGGCGGCTCAGGCGGCGGACGGGCTCGTCACGAAGCCTTTCGAGCCGGAGGAGCTCGTGCGCACGATTCGCGGCATCATCGATTCGAGAGCGGAATCTCCGCGGTGAAGACGCTGCCCTTGCCTGGCGTGCTCTCCACGGTCACCTCGCCACCGTGCAGGCGCGCCGCCTCGCGGCAGAGGTAGAGACCGAGCCCCGTCCCCGCGATCGCGCCACTGGCCGGGCCCACCCGGGTGAACCGGCCGAACAGCTTCGCGACGTCCTGGGGCTCGATGCCGATTCCCGCGTCGGTCACCTGGATCCGGGCCATTCCGCCCTGGCGCGCCACCGCGAGGCTGACGAGGCCACCCGCGGGTGAGTACTTGAGTGCGTTGTCCAGCAGGTTGGTCACGATCAGCAGGATGCGCGCGCGGTCGGCGCGCATCGTCAGCGGTTCCGGCCACGCGTCGACTCTGATCTCGCGGCCGCCATGGGCGCGGCGCACCTGCTCGGCCGCCTCGTCCAGCAGGTCCGCGACGTCGAAATCGCTCAGGTTCGGCTTGAGCGTCGGGTCTTCGAGTCGCGAGACTTCGAGCAGCTGGTCGACCATCCGGCTGAGCTCCGCAACCTTGCTCTTGATGATCTGCTGCGTCTTCTGAAGCTCCGCCGCCTCCTCGCCTTCACGCAGCATCGCAGCGGACGCCGAGATCACGCTGATCGGCCCTCGCATCTCGTGCGACACCATCCGAAGAAAGTCGGCTTTCGTCCGCTCGAGCGCGGCCAGCTGGTCGGCGCTGTCACGCAGGCGCGCCGTCTCCGACCGCTGGGCCGCGCCGAGCCTCGCCTGGGCCTGGCGATGCTGCCACACGAGGCCGGCTGCCATGGACGCCACCTTGAGCAGGTGAACGTCCTCCTCGTTGAAGCCCCCGCGCCGTCTCGAGTTGAACGCCGCGACAAGGCCAAGCCTCAGGTCGCCCGCCTGCCACGAGGTCGCGATGGCGTCGCTCACCTCCATCAGCTCGAGTGCCGCCCGATAGGGCTCGAATTCCGAGCTTGCGCCGATGGTCGCCTTGAACACCTCGTCGCGGTAGACGATCCGGTCGGCCAGGCCGTCGCCTTCAGGCGCGCAGGGGACCTGGATCCCGCCGATCGCGTCGTCGTCGAAGCCATGCGTCCGCAGCTGTGCGGACATCAGGCCGTTCTCGACCCTGGCGAAGAGGACCTTGCGAGCTCCGACGAGCCGGGCGACCGTGAACGAAAGGTCGGCGAAGAACTCCTCGATGGTGCCTTTCGAGCCGGTGGCGCGAGAAACTTCGAGCAGGGCGCGGATGCCCTCCTCGTGGGTCTGCTCGAGCCGGAGCCGGTCCTGCGCGGGCGCCGTCACGTCGTAACCGGAGACCAGCAGATGAGTGACGCGGCCATCGGCATCCTTGAGCGGCCAGATGCTCCAGTCCCACCGCGTGACGTCGCCGGGCAGCACTACGGGCCTGCCCTTCAGGCCGACAAACTCCGCGTCGTGGAAGTGCGCCGGCTCCCCTCGGTCCGCAACGTCGCGGAAAGTCGCCACGACCTGGGGGGCGGCGACGAGGGCGTCCTGCAGATGCTTGCCCACGATGGGCCGGCGCTCCGGCTGGTACCAGCTCTCGTAGACATGGTTGCTGTACACGAAGACCAGGTCGGGCACGGTCAGGAGCGCGATCCCGAAGGGCACGTCGTCGAGCACGCGGGGCGGGATGTCGAGCCGGCCGGCCGGGGCGAAGGGGAGTCGCGGATCAGATAAAGCGTCGGCGCTCATTGGCTTTCCTCGGTGCGATGTCTTCAAGATGCATGGAGGACTTGAACACTATAAACAGCGACGCGCGCCGTTGAGCTCGATCCGCAGCGTTGGAGGCGCTTGTTGCGCCTATCGCAACCCGCCGGTTAGGGCGTGGGCAGGGCCTCCAGCGACGCCACCGCGTCGTCGAGCCGCTGCCGGGAGAGCCGGCCGTCCTCGACCGCCGCTTTGATCGCGTCGTAGGTCGCGTCGGCGACGGCGATGTGGTGGGCGATCATGACCATGTCGCCTCCGGCGATGAGGAACTCGACTGCCGCCTCGGGTGCCGGGGTGCTGGCGGTGATCGCGCCCATCTCCATGTCGTCCGACAGGATCGCGCCGTGAAAGCCGACGTCGTTGCGCAGCAGGTTCATCGTGGCGGGTGACAGGTCGGCGGACCGGTGGGCGTCGAGCGCCGGGTAGAACAGGTGCCCGAGCAGGACGAAATCGACTTGGTGGGCCACGTCGGCCTCAAACGGCGGGAGGCCTCGCGAGCGGATCACGTCAAGGCTCTCGTCGATGCGCGGCAGCTGCGTCTCGGAGCTCACCGTGGTGTCACCGTGTCCAGGAAAGTGCTTGGCCGCCGCGAGCATGTGCGCGGCGTGAATGCCGTCGACGACGGACGCGACGGCGGGTGCGACGGCGGACGGAGCGGTGCCGTAGCAGCGACCCCACATGATCGAAGAGCTGCCGCTGCACACGTCCGAGACCGGTCCGAGGTCCAGGTCGAACCCGAGCCCGCGAAGCGCCGTCGCCATGCGTGTGGTCCCGGCCTGGTCCACGGGCATGGGCAGGCAGGGAACCGTCGTGATGTGGATGCAGACGCCGCCCCCCTCCTGGTCCGTGGCGGCGATCAGCCGGTGACGGGAGGTCGCACGGAGGGAACCGATCATCGACGAGAGTGAAGAGGCGGACGACGCGTTGGCGTTGAGGTTGACGACCAGCAGGCCGCCGAACTGGCGCTGCCGGAAGTCCGCGAGCACCGAATCGTCGAGCGGTCCCTGGAATCCCACCATCATCACCGCCCCGATCTCCTGGTCGAGGGTCAGGCCGCCAGGACCGAGCTGCTGCGCCGCCGATGCAGTGGGCGACGTGCTGGCGGTGGCGGATGGGGTGGCGGCCGCCTGGCCTGACGTGGAGCCGCCGCACGACGTCAGGAGCAGTAGGGGGATGGGAAGACAGGCGGCGACGCGCCGCGGGAGGAGGGCCACGTTTTCGAGACTACAGGGATGCGGTGAGAGCTACGTGGGCGTGAAGGGGCGAGGCCTCGAGAAGCGCAACCGATCGAAGCCAGGGCGGCGCGTTGCGAGCTTGACCGCGCAAATCACGCCGATCACGACGATGCCGATCGTGTAGATCGTCTGCGGCCACAGGTCACCGATGTCTTCCGATGAAAGCGGCATGAACGCGATGGTGACGTTGATGGCGAGATGGGTGAGCCAGGTCAACAGGACGCTGCCGCGTGTCTGCCTGTACATCAGAGCCAGGAACATCGAGGCGGAGACCGGCATCGCGAAGAACAGCGCCACCGAGGCCACGCCGTACTGGTGCACGTTCGGCGCGCTGATCCAGTAGGGAAGATGCCACGCCGCCCATATCACCCCGATCAAAAGGCTCGAGCCGAGCCAGCCGAGCAATGGCGCCATGCGGGGCAGGGCGAAGCCGCGCCAGCCGATCTCCTCGAACAGCGTGTTGGGAACCTGGATCAGGATCATGGTCGCGAGAGCCCCGGCGCTGAACGCGGGCGCGGGCAGCCAGGCCCCGCGCCAGATGCCGGCGCCCATGAACACGACCCCGATGAGGGCCGGGACGAGCAGGGCTGCCGCGTACCAACGAATGCCGACACGCCACACCCCGATCTGGCCGACCAGCTTCCGGAGCTCAGGCCATCCACCGCGTGCGAGCACGACCGCCATCGCGGCAAGGCCGGGGCCCAGCGCGCCGACGAGCCCGGCGGGTGGAAAGGCGAGGCCCGGCAAGCCGAAGCTCCTGGTCATCACCGGGACCCAGATCGCCCAGGACAGGATGAACGTCAGGACGAAGAACGCGATAAGTTCTCGGCGGTTGCTCCGAGTAAGGTCGCGCATCGCGAGCCAGGCAGATTTCACGCCTCGAGAATGGGACGGAAGGATCCCGCCAGCAAGTGCCGATCGGCCATTTCCGAGAAGGGACTTTCGTCACGGTGATAGCACGATCGATCGGCCCTTTGCTTCACCGCTTCCCCGGCGGAAGATGTCAGGCAGAGGAGAATCGAGGAACATGTCGACCATGCAGCAGGAGCAGAGGCGGCTTCGTCGGAGCAGGACCGACCAGATGCTCGGCGGCGTTTGCGCCGGCCTTGCCCACTACTTCAACACCGACCCGCTGCTGATCCGGCTCGTGTTCGTCGTGTTCACGCTGGCCCAGGGGGCCGGCGTGCTGCTCTACGTGCTGCTCTGGCTCCTCATGCCCGCGGAGGGCGCCGAACCCGCACCGGCGGGTGGAGAGGTAATACGGACCGGTGTCGCGGGGATGCGCGACGACGTCAACCTGGCCGCCGGCAAGCTCCGCGCAGTCGCGCCGGACGCCAGGCGGCAGGGCATGTGGCTCGGTGGCCTGCTCGTCGCCGTGGGTCTTTACCTGCTCGCGCTGAACGAGGGCCTGCTGGCCTGGTGGAGCTGGTCCATCGCGGGGCCCGTGCTCCTGATCCTGATCGGCCTGATCTTGATCGTGCGGAGGCTGCGCTAGCGCGCAGCCTGCCGGTCATCCGCCGGCGATCGCCCCGATGATCAGGAACGGCTCGGTCCCTTCCGCGACCTGGGCAGGAAGCGGCGAATCGGGCGATTCGTCGGAGAGATCCTCTTCGCACGCGAAAAACCTGAGCAGCGGCCTCCGCCTCTTCGTGGTCATGTCGCGAATGGTCCCGCGAAGAGGCGGGTAAGCCGCCTCCAGGGCGTCGAGCACCGAACGTTGCGTCGGCGTGCCTTCGACCTCCAGCTCCACCGTGCGGCCCACGCCGGCGAGCGTCTGCAGGTTTGCCGGCAGGACGACTTTGATCACGGAAGCGTCTGCACCTCGACGGACAGCACCGCCGGCAGGTCGCGGACGATGGGCGCCCACGTGTCGCCGCCGTCGGGCGAGGCGTAAACCTGTCCGCCGCTCGTGCCGAAGTAAACGCCGCAAGGGTCGAGACCGTCGACCGCCATGGCGTCGCGAAGGACGTTGACGTAGCAGTCCTTCTGCGGAAGACCTTCGGTCAGCGCCTCCCACTCGTCGCCGCCGCTCTTGGTCCGATAAACCCTGAGCTTGCCGTCGGGCACGAAGTGCTGGGAATCGCTGGTGATCGGGATGACGTACACCGTGTCCGGCTCGTTCGAGTTGATGTCCACGACGAAACCGAAGTCGGTGGGCAGGTTGCCGCTGACCTCGTGCCATGTGTCGCCGCCGTCGTCGGTCCGCATCACGTCCCAGTGCTTCTGCATGAACAGCACGTTCGGCCGCGCCGGGTGCATGGCGATGCGGTGAACGCAGTGGCCTGCGTCGGCGTCAGGGTCCGGTATGTGGTTCGAGCGCAGCCCGCGGTTGATGCGCTTCCACGTCTTGCCCGCATCCTCGCTTCGGAAAGCGCCCGCCGCCGAGACCGCGGCGAACATCCTCTTCTCGTCGTTCTTGTCGATGAGGATCGTGTGCAGGCAGAGTCCGCCCGCCCCAGGCGCCCACGTGTGGCCGGTCGGCTCGGTGCGGAGGCCCGGCAGCTCGCTCCACGTCTGCCCGCCGTCCTTCGTCTGGAACAGCGCGGCGTCCTCCGCCCCGGCGAACACGGTGTCGGGGTCGCTGAGCGACGGCTCGAGGTGCCAGATTCGCTTGAACTCCCAGGGGTGCGGCGAACCGTCGTACCACTGGTGGGTGTCCGGCGTCCCCTCGTAGGCGAACTGGTTGCCCACCGTCTGCCACGACTTGCCGGCGTCGTCCGACCGTTGCATGACCTGGCCGAACCAGCTGCTGGACTGGGAGGCGTAGAGGCGGTCCTGGTCGACCGGCGACCCTTTGACGTGGTAGATCTCCCAGCCGGCGAACTGCGGGCCATCGACCTTCCAGCTCTTGCGGCTGCCGTCCGACGTCAGGATGAACGCGCCCTTCCGCGTGCCAACCAGTACGCGCACTCTGCTCATCTGCTCACTCCTCTCCTAGAACCTACAAAGCCGTCCAGCCATCTCCGATAACCGTCGCCACCGAAATTCATCGCGCAGACACTACGCCCTTCACGGCCCAGGCGAAAGAAGGGTCGGGACCCCGCTGGCAACGACCTCCAGGTCGAGCCAGGTACCGCTGGCTTCGTGGCCGTCGACGAGCGACGCGATGCGGAAGCTGCCGGGCGTCGAGGGCGTGAAGACGAAGCCCGCGGACTGGTTCGGGTCGAGCCCGCGCAAGGGGTCGGGGGTGCTCCAGCCGGGCTGCAGGGGACTCGTGTCGTCGCGGCCGCCGACGACTGCACAGGAGTTCGGTACGGTGCCCCGGTTCTCGCACTGCACTGTGATCTGCCATCCGGCGGGCACGGTCAGGACCAGGGCGCCGCTCCCGTACCCGTTGTAGTTGAACTGGTAATCGCCCGCCGGGTAGCCGGCGATCAAAGTGACTATCGCGGTCCGCGAGGCCGCGTCGACTCGCAGGTACTGGCGCGGGTCCGGCGGATTTCCCGGGCCCGTGCCGGCGATTGGGTCGCAGGCGGCCGCCGCGAGGACTATGGCTCCGGCAAGCCACAATGAACGACCGGACATGAGCCAGGATCGCAAGCGGCCGCCCGCGTTTCTCGCCTGGTGGGAGGGCCTGGACACGTGGAAGCAGCTTGCGATCTCGTTTCCGCCGCTCTCGCTGCTCCTGTTCCTGATCAACATCGGTCCTTTCTACCAGCCCGTCCTGCGCTCGATCTTCTACGGGCTGTTCGAAGGGGGCATATTCACGGCGCTGCTCGCGGTCGCCACCAGGAGCGAGCGCGAGAAACGCCGTTAGCGGCGGGGTACGGGCTGCTCTCCGCGAAACACCGCGGCGTTGCGCTGTGCGAACTCCTCGAAAGACGTCGGTCGCCATCCGAACACCCTCTCGATCGTGTCCCACGCCTTCGACTCCTTGCCCTGGCGGCGCTCCGCGAACAGCTCGACGAGCCCGTCGACGAGGTACGGATCGAGGCCGGCCGCAAGCTGTGCCTTCTTCGCCTCCTCCGGGGCGATGTTGACGTAGCGCACGCGCGTGCCGGTGACCCGCGACAGGCGCTCGGCCACCTCGGCCATCGTCAGCGACTCGGGGCCCGTTATGGGGTAGATCTTTCCCTCGTGGTCGTCGCCGGTCAGGACGTCGGCCGCGACCCGGGCGATGTCGGCGGCGTCGATGGACGCGATCGAAGCATCCTCCATCGGCAGGGCGAGGATGCCGCGGTTGACGATCGACGGCACCTGGCGGAAGTACGCCTGCATGAACTCGCCCGCGCGCAGGTGGGTCCAGTCCATGCCCGAGTCCTCGAGCTTCTTCTCCGCCTCGCCGTGCATGCGGGCGAATCGAAACTTCGAGTGAATGTCAGGGATGATGCCGGAGAGCTTCACGACGTGCTTGACCCCCGCGTCGCAGGCGGCGTCGATGAAGCTGGCCTGCACCTCGAGCATCGTCGAGTCGGAGGACGAGATGAGCATCGCGCGATCGACGCCTTCGAGCGCTTCGTGCAGCGTCTCAGGCTCCGCCATGTCGCCCTGCACGATCTCGACGCCTGGCAGGGAAGCAAGAGCGCTGGCCTTCTCGCGGCTTCGGACGAGGGCCCGGACCGGTACTCCTTTCGCCGAGAGCAGCCGGACCAGCTCGCCTCCTGTGAGCCCCGTCGCGCCAGTGACCAGGATCATGCGCCCACCTCGTGCCCGCCGCCGGAATGGACCAATCTTAGGGACGGGGCGATCAGGGGATCGGCGTCACGCTGCGGTGACGGGCCGGTAGACGGGCTGCCACGCGGCCCCGGCGACGGCAGCCTCCACGTCCTCGAGCCGGCGTCGAGCGATGCCTTCCGCGACCGCTTGCGACGCAACTGCCGCCGCGACTGCAAGCGAGACGGCGCGCAGGTGCTCCACCCCCGGGAGCAGGCTGCCGCCTTCCACCGCCGAGCCGTTGAAGCGGGCGACCGCGTGAGCGGCGGCCGCGAGCATGCCGTCGCTTATGCGGGACGCGCGCGAGGCGATCGTGCCGAGCCCGATGCCGGGAAAGACGAGCGCGTTGTTCGCCTGACCGATCGTGTGGCTGACGCCATCGTGGACGACCGGGGCGAATGGACTGCCAGTCGCGACGAGGGCGCGCCCGTCGGACCATCGCATCAGGTCTTCGGGCACCGCCTCGCTGAGAGCGGTCGGGTTCGTCATCGGCAGGATGATCGGCCGCGGCGTGCGCGCGACCATGTCCCGCACGATCTGCTCGGTGAACGCGCCCGCGATCGTCGAGGTGCCGATCAATATCGTCGGTCCGACCTGGCGCACGACCTCGCCCAGCGGGATGTGGCCGTCGGTGTCGCGAGACCAGCCGGCGACCTCCGCCGCCGCCCGCGCATAGGGCCGCTGGAAGTCGCGGAGCACAGAGGCCATGTCGGTCGTCAGGAGCCCGTGGCGCCCGATGCCCCAGAACCTGGTCGCGGCCTCGGCCGCCGGCAGGCCGTCAGCCGTCATCGCGGTCCGAAGCTGGTCGGCGATCCCGGCTCCTGCCGTGCCGCATCCCATGAGCACGACACGCTGGTCGCGCATGCGCCCGCCCGTCATACGCAGGGCGGACATCACGGCGGCCACGGTCACGGCCCCTGTGCCCTGCATGTCGTCGTTGAACGTGAGGTAGTCCGGCCGGTACTTCTCGAGCAGGCGGTGAGCGTTGTCCGCCCCGAAGTCCTCCCAGTGGATCACCGCGTACGGAAACAGGCGCGAGACCGTGCGCACATAGACGTCGACGAACTCGTCGTACACGGCACCGCGGACGCGCGGGTGCCGGTTGCCGAGATACTGCGGGTCCTCGAGCAGCTCCTGTCGGTTCGTGCCCACGTCGAGCACGACCGGGATGACCCGCGCCGGATGGATGCCGCCGGCGGCCGTGTAGACGGCCAGCTTGCCGATCGAGATGTCGATCCCGCCGACGCCCCAGTCGCCGATGCCCAGGATGCGCTCACCGTCCGTGGCGACGACGAGATCGATGTCATCCGGACGGGCGCCCAGGTTGCGGAACGATTCCTCGACCTGCTCGGGGTGATCGATCGACAGGAAGACACCGCGTGGACGGCGGAACTCGTGGCTGTACTGCTTGATCGCCTGCGCTACCGTCGGCGTGTACACGACAGGAAGCATCTCCACCAGGTGGTTGGTGACCAGGTGGTAGAAGAGCACCTCGTTGCGGTCGTGCAGGGACGTGAGATAGACGTTGCGGTGAAGGTCGTCGGGCTGCTCCGAGTACTGCGCATAAGCCCGCGCCGCCTGCTGGTCTAGCGTCTTGATCGAGGGCGGCAGCAGCCCGGTCAGGCCGAGGGCCAGCCTTTCGGCTGCCGTGAACGCGGTGCCCTTGTTCAAGAGCGGCGCGTGGAGCACGTCCTGGCCGCGCAGCGTGGTCGCGATTCCGCCATCGCGAAACTCGACTTCGCGCCCAACCCACGATGGCCTGACGGCCGTGAACACGCCCATTGGTCTTCTGGCTTGATCCTGTGCCTCCGCGGCCGGCTTGGAGAGGGGCGAACGGTCCGTTTCGAGCGAGCCGATCGGCTCGGCTTCTTGCCAAATCGCTGGTCGAGGCAGCCTGAGCGAAGGGCGTCGCGACGCCCGGTCGGGGCACCGGGCTAGGTACGATTTCCGCTGATGGAGGCTCGAGCCGAGGTCGTGGGCAGCCTGCTCCGCCCGTCGGAGCTGGTCGAGGCGCGCGCCCGCCTGCAGCGCTCGGAGATCTCCGGGGCGGAATTCAAAGCGGCGGAGGATCGTGCGGTCGACGGCGCGATCAAGCTGCAGGAAGCCGCCGGGATCGACGTGATCACCGACGGCGAGCAGCGGCGCTATGCGTTTTACGGGCACCTGGTCGACTCCTTCGACGGCTTCGACAAAGAAGGGGGATGGGCGATCCCGTTTCGAGACGAGAAGGGCGAGGAGCTCATCCTCAAGCGCCCGGTCGTGGTCGAGAAGCTGCGCTGGAAGCACAGCATGTGCGCCGAAGAATGGGTTTACCTCAGGGCGCGGACGAAGACGCCCGCCAAGGTCACGATGCTCAGCGCGCAGCAGGCCGCGGCGTACTACGACCCCGAGAAGTCGAAGGGCGCCTATCCGACGCGCGACGCGTACCTGGCGGACATCGTCGACCTTTCGCGCCGGGAGGTGGAAGAGCTCATCCGCCTCGGCTGCACCTACATCCAGATCGACGGGCCGCAGTACGGCGCGCTCCTCGACCCCAAGATGCGTGAAGGCTACCGCCAGCGCGGCAGCGACCCGGAGGAGGTCATCGACCGCTGCATCGAGATGGACAACGCAATCATCCAGGGCCATCCCGGAGTCACGTTCGCGCTGCACATCTGCCGCGGGAACAACCAGAGCAAGTTCTACGCCGAAGGCGACTACGAGCCGATCTCGCGGCTTTTCCAGCGCACGCTCTTCAACCGCTTCCTGCTCGAATACGACGACGAACGTTCGGGAGGATTCGCTCCGCTGCGGCATCTGCCGGAAGACCGCGTGGTCGTGCTGGGACTCGTGACGACGAAACGGCCGGCGATGGAACGTGAGGACGAGATCCGAGCCAGGGTGAAGGACGCGTCACAGTACGTGCCTCTCGAACGGCTCGCGCTCAGCCCGCAGTGCGGCTTCGCCTCGACGATGGAAGGCAACCGGATCTCGATCGACCAGCAGCGCGCCAAGCTCGAGCTGGTCGGAAGGGTCGCCCACTCGATCTGGTGAGCCAACCCGTGTGCGGCGCGGCCGCATACTGGGCGCCGTGACCGCGACGGGGCTCGAGCTCCACGGAGTCAGCAAGAGCTACGGGTCTCTCGTGGCGGTGCGCGGCCTGGACATGGCCGTCCGCCCCGGCGAGGTTTATGGCTTCGTCGGAAGCAACGGCGCCGGCAAGACGACCACCATGCGCATCGTGCTCGGCACGCTGTTCGCCGACCACGGCGCGGTGCTGTGGGACGGTGCGCCGATCCGCTTCGAGGTCCGGCGCCGGATCGGCTACATGCCCGAGGAGCGCGGCCTGTATCCGAAGATGCGGGTCGGCGAGCAACTCGTATATCTCGCGCAGCTGCACGGCGCGACGGAGGCGGCCGCGAGCTCGGCGGTCGATCGATGGTTGACGAAGTTCGGCCTCAAGGACCGGGCGCGTGACGAGGTGCAAAAGCTCAGCCACGGCAACCAGCAGCGGGTCCAGCTTGCCGCGGCCCTGGCCTTCGAGCCGCTCATGCTCGTGCTGGACGAGCCGTTCGCGGGCCTCGACCCCGAAGCCGTCGATTCCATGAGCGTGGTGCTGCACGACCAGGCGGAGGCCGGGATACCGGTGCTCTTCTCGAGCCACCAGCTCGAGCTCGTCGAGCGCATCTGCGACCGCGTCGGCATCATCCAGAAAGGGAGATTGATCGCCGGCGGGACGATCGACGAGCTCCGCAGCCATGGGCCGAGGCAGCTCTGGGTGGATGCGCCCGCCGCGCCACACGGCTGGACGGACGCGCTCGTCGGCGCGCGGCAGGTGCGGGTCGACGGCAGCCGCGTGCTCCTCGAGCTCGACCCCGGCGCCGACGACCAGGCGATCCTTCGCGCCGCGATGGCCACCGGGCCGGTGCGCGAGTTCGGGCGCAACCTTCCAAGCCTGCTCGACATCTTCCGCGAGGCGATGACCGAGAGCGCCGCGGCGGCAGCCTCCTGAGATGGACGTGATCCAGGGCGGGGTCCTGCATACGGTCTTCTTGATCGTGCGGCGCGAGTTCCTGACTCGCGCCCGGAGCCGGTTCTTCATCATCGGCACGATCTTGCTGATGGCGCTGATGGCCGGCTACGTCGTCGTCCAGGCCGTCTTCATCAGCAAGGCGGTGACCACCGTGAACGTCGGCTTCACAGGCAGCGCCCAGGCGCTCGCTCAGCCCTTGAGCCAGGCGGCGAGAAGCGCCACGTTGAAAGTCGACACCTCGACGTGGCCGAGCGTCGACGACGGGCTTCGGCAGGTGAGGTCCGGCAAGCTCGACGCCCTGGTGAGCGGCGATCCCGGCGCGCCGGACGTCGCGGTCATGAACGACCTCAACCCGACGGTGACGGCCACGCTCGACGCGCTCGTCAAACAGGTCGTGCTGACAAGGGCCCTGTCCACCGCGGGGGTTCAGCCGGGACCGATCGAATCGAAGGTTCTAGGCGCCGGCATCAACCTGCAGGTGCTCGACCCCAACGCCAAGGTGCGCACCGAGCGCGAGGTGGTCGGGGTCTTCGTGGCCATCCTTCTATACGTGGCGCTCTTGATGTACGGCCAGATCGTCGCGGCCGGCGTCGTGGAGGAGAAGGCAAACCGGATCATCGAGATCCTGCTGTCGACGGTCCGCCCGCGACAGCTCCTTTTCGGCAAGGTGATCGGGATCGGATTGCTCGGAGTTGTTCAGCTAGTGCTCGTCGGAACCGTCGCCGTCATAGCCGTCCTGAAGACGGGCGTGGTTTCCGTGCCCTCGATCGAGGTGGTTTCGGCCCTCGGCGGACTTTTGTGGTTCGCCCTTGGATTCGTTTTCTTCGCCCTCATCTTCGCGGCGGGCGGCTCGATGGTCTCGCGGCAGGAGGATCTCGGGTCGGTGACGGCGCCGATCAGCATGCTGCTCGTCGGCACATACCTGGCCTACTTCTGGGTGGTCTCCAACCCCACGAACCCCGCCGCGATCGCGGTGTCTCTGCTTCCTCCGTTTGCGCCGGTGCTCATGCCGGCCCGCATGGCTACCGGTGACGCGGCGGCGTGGCAGGTCGGCGTCGCCATCGTGCTGATGCTCGCCGCCATCGTGGGGACGAACTGGCTGGCGGCGCGGATCTACGTCAACTCCGTACTCCGGGTCGGTACACGTGTCCGCTGGAGCCAGGCTTGGCGGGGGGCCGACTAGGGCTCGCATCCGCGCACCGGCGGGGCCTTCGGAGTAGCCTTGCTTGTCTCTCGATCGTGATCAGACGGCGCCCCTCGGCCGTCACCAAGGAGGACCCCTTTCCGTGTCGGCGATAACCCGCCTTTCCCTCCACTTTGGCGTGGTCGTCCTGCTGGGTGTCGTGATCCTGTTCGGAGCGGGCATCTTCGCCGCCACGCAGGTCCAGCAGGACCTGCTGCCGGACATCTCGATCCCGGCGGTCATCGTGATCACCCCCGAGCCCGGCGCGTCGCCGGGGATCGTGGACAGCCAGGTGACGATACCGATGGTCAACGCGCTGCAGGGCGTCGCCGGAGTCGACACCGTCCAGTCGACCTCGAGCCAGGGCGCTTCGCTCATCATCGTGCTCTTCAAGGACGGGACTGACATCAAGGTCGCGCAGCAGGACGTCAGCACCGCGGCCGCCAGCGCCCGGCCATTCCTTCCGGCGACCGTGCCGAGCTCCACCGTGCAGACGTTCTCGACCAACAGCCTGCCGATCCTCGAGTACGCCATCTCCGCCCAGGAGTCGCTGGGCGATCTTGCCGGGCAGCTTCGCGGCCAGGCGCTGCCGAAGCTCAAGGGCCTCGCCGGAGTCTCGTCGGTGGTCATCACCGGCGCGCCCACCGACGAGGTGGACGTCACCCTCGATCCCCTGAAGCTCGCCGCGCACGGGGTCAGCCCCGCGCAGGTCGCGTCCGCGCTGCAGCAGGCGTCGATCGTGCAGTCGATCGGGTCGCTGAAGCAGGGTTCGGCGACGATCCCCGTCCAGATCGCGGGCTACCTCACGAGCGTGGATCAGATCGCAAACATCCCCGTCGTTCCCGCCGCCGCGCCGGTGGCCGGGTCCGCTGCGAAGCCGCCCGCCCCGGTGACGATCGGCCAGCTGGGCACCGTCGCCCTGGCCTCCGTCCCAGCCGACACCATCACACGCACCAACGGCGAGCCGAGCATCGGCCTCCAGGTCATCAAGGGCCCGAGCACCAACACTGTGACGGTCGCCAACGAGGTGAAAGGCGCGCTTCCGGGCATCGAGTCGTCGATCGGCCACGGCATCCACTTCGAGTCGATCTCGGACCAGGCGACTCCCATCACGCAGGCCATCGGCGACATCCTCCGCGAGGGTCTCCTCGGCGCTGTGTTTGCCGTCCTCGTCATCTTCGCCTTCCTTCGCAGCGGTCGCGCCACCGTCGTCGCCGCGATTTCGATACCCCTGTCACTGCTCGTGGCCCTGATCGTGCTGTGGCAGCAGGGAATCACCCTGAACATCCTCACGCTCGGGGGCATGATGGTCGCGATCGGCCGTGTCGTCGACGACTCGATCGTCGTGCTGGAGAACATCAGCCGGCACGTCAGCGAGGGCGAGAAGCCCCTGGTCGCGGCCTACACGGGCGCCCGCGAGATCACGACCGCCGTCGCGTCCTCGACGCTGACGACCGTCGCCGTCTTCTTGCCAATTGCGTTCCTCACAGGGATCGCCGGGAGCTTCTTCCGGCCCTTCGCGCTCACGGTGGTCGTCGCGCTCCTGGCGTCTCTCGTCGTCGCCGTCACGGTCGTCCCTCTTCTCGCGGCGCGGCTGGTGAAGCCCGTCGCGGCCGAAGGCGCCGAGCGAAGGCTGCAGTACAACTGGATGCAGCGCGTCTACGTGCCGGTGATCAAGTGGGCGACGAGCCACCGCCTGATCACCATCGGCGTCGCCGCCCTGATGTTCGCCGGCTCGATGGCGCTCATCCCCCTGCTCCGCGTCAACCTGCTGGACCAGTCCTCCAGCCCCGACTTCCCGGTGGCGATCACGATGCCCGAGAACTCGACGCTCACCCAGACCGACGCGGAAACGCAAACCGTCGAAAGCCTCATCCGGGGCGTGCCCGGGATCACGGCCTACCAGGCCACCGTAGGAGGACTGGCGGACCCCTTTGCCCCTCCGGGAACGGTGCCGGCGGACCCGACCCAGGCCCAGGTGCTCGTTCTCGTCCAGAACGGCCAGTACGACACCGCGTTCAGCGGCGTGAAGCGGGCGCTCGCCTCGTACACCGGCCCGGCCAAAGTCGAGGTGGGCCAGGCGCGAAGCAGCTCCAACTCGAGCAGCAGCCAGATGCAGGTCGATGTCAGGGCGTCGGATCCGTCGACGCTCCAGGCGGCCAACGATGCGGTGCTTGCCGCGCTGTCAAGCGTGCAGGGAGTGGCCGGCTTGAAGTCGAACCTGTCGGCGTCCAAGCCGCAGTACCAGCTGATCCCGACGCCGAAACTCGCCACATCCGGGCTCACGGTCCAGGCGCTGGCCCTGCTCGTCGCGCAGGACGTCAACGGGATCGTCGCGACGCAGGCGATCCTGCCCCAGGGTCCCGTCGCGGTTCGTGTCCAGCTGCCGCCCGGAACGGCCGACACGGCCGAGACGCTGGGCAAAGTCCTGGTCCCGACGGCCGGCGGCGTGGTCCCGCTGTCCACTCTCGCAACCATCCAGGAGGTGACCGGGCCGCAAACGCTGAACCGTGTCAACGGCGACCGTGACGCCACGATCACCGGCACGATCACGGGCAACAACACCAACGCCGTGCAGTCCGACGTGAACAAAGCGCTGAAGAACGTGTCCCTTCCGTCGGGCGCCAGCGTCACGACGGGTGGAGTCTTCACACAGCTGTCGACGGTCTTGACGCAGTTCGTCCTCGCGCTGCTCGCGGCGATCGCGCTCGTCTACCTGATCATGGTCGCGACATTCCGCTCCCTGATCAAGCCGCTGGTCCTTTTGGTGGCCATACCTTTCGCCGCGACGGGTGCGATCGTCGCCCTGGTCGTCACCAACACTTCGCTCTCGCTGCCCGGCCTGATCGGCATCCTCATGCTCACGGGCATCGTCGTGACCAACGCGATCGTGCTGCTCGACCTGGTCGAGCAGTACCGCGACCGCGGCCTGGACCTGCAGGACGCGCTGATCGAAGGCGGGCGCCACCGTCTGCGCCCGATCCTCATGACCGCACTCGCGACGATGCTTGCGCTGGCTCCGCTCGCCGTGACCGGAGGCGGAGGCGGCGTCGGCGGAGCGTTCATCAGCGCCCCGCTGGCGATAGTCGTGATCGGTGGTCTCTTCACGAGCACCATCCTCACGCTCGTCCTGGTCCCGGTTCTCTACTCGCTGGCGTCACGTTTCGCGGGGCGCCGCACGGACCGTGAGCTGGACGTCCTGCTCGATGCCGCGGAGGACCGACGGTTCAAGCCGCTTGGCATGCGCGCCGCCGCAGCCACGGCGGGGGAGTCCGGAACTTACGAGGTCTCGCTCGACATCGAGCCGGAACCCGGCGTCCAGGGCGACCCGAACGTTCTGGAAGCCCTGCGCCAGAAGGGCTATCGCATCGAGCCGGTGGCCGGCAGCCCGCGGATGCGGATCCACACGAGCGGAGTCAAGGCGCCGTCCACCGAGGCGGCGACCGCGCGGGAGCTGGAAGTGGTCAGGAAGCTGGTGCCGGAGAAGGGCTACCGGCTGTCCGAATCCAACGGGTCCGACGTCGAAATGCACGAGGCGGCGAGCTAGCCGAGTCAGCCGGCCGGCGAGAGCTCTAGGCCGGCTCGGGCCACCTGCCTTCGACACGGTATGCCTCGTCCGGACCCGGCCACGCGGGCATGGTCACTCCGATGGCGCGCAGCGGCTCGTCGCCCTCTGATCGGAACTGAAAGTGCGTGCCGGCCGGGATCGAAAGGGAGGTGCCCGGCTCCATCGTCACGACAGCCTCGCTGTCGCCGGCGCGCCGCCACATCTCACCCCGTCCCTCAAGCACGTACCAGAGCTCATCCACCGTGCGGTGCGCGACGGCGATCGAAGCCATCCCCGGCGCGAGCTGGAAATGGGCCATGCTCCCCCGATCGAGCCGCGCGAGGATCCGGACCTCCGAGCCGTCCGGGGCCTCGGCGTCGGGCTGCGCCGGCAGGCTTCTGGTCTCGAAATCCATGAACCCGATTCCAGCAGATTCGGGTCCTTGGAGCGCGGCCTAGGCGAGCTCGCGCCGGCTCGCAGGCTCGGTGCCGGTCTCCTTCTCGAGCGCGGGTCCTCCGATCCGGACACCGGCGACGTTGCAGGCGCGCAGCATCCGGCGGATGGCGTCGACGTCGTCCGGATGGGCGTCGATGAGCAGCAGGGTCGGGACCGCGTGCGAATCCGCATTCCGGCGCGCCGAGAGATGGCCGAGGACGGCGATGACCGCCCCGCTTGCCGCACCGCCCGCGCCGGTCAGAACGGGAATCGAGAGGCCATCTGCCCATCCGATCGGGGTGAAGCCGCCCGCGGCAAGCCCGATGAGCACGCCCGTGAATCCACACGCGCATGCCGCGGCAAAGGCGCTGAGGACGGCGCGCCCGGCCGGTTCGACGTCGACGGGGTGGTCATCGTCCCCCCGCAGCCGCGTCGACCTGAAACCCGCCGCCGCCAGGGCATGTGTTGCGTGCCTTGCGTCGGCAAGACAGTCGAATCGCGCGACCACGGAGATGCCATTCATCGGAACCGGCAATTAAACGTCGAACGCCGAGGTCCTACCTCAAACTCGACGATATGAAACGAGTCGCAAAAATTGGCGCCAAAGCGGGGCAGGGGTACCGCCCGCTCGACGCATCGGGCGAGCAGGTCATCGTCGGGTCGGGGCTGCTCAGGCTCGTCGTTGCGACCGCCGGCGGGGGCATGCGCGAGCTCACGTACGGCGACTGGCACGTGCTCGACGGCTATGGTCGCGACGAGATCGCGCCCGGTGGCGCGGGCCAGCCGCTGGTCCCCTGGCCAAATCGCATCGCCGGCGGGAGTTACGAGTTCGGCGGAGTGACGCACCATGTCCCGCTGAACGAGCCTTCGAAGCGCAACGCCGTGCACGGCTTCGCGCGTTGGATGACGTGGCATGTCGAGCATCACGAACCGTCGCGCGCCGTGCTGAGCCTCGTCATGTATCCGCGCCAGGGCTACCCCTTCGTCCTGCGCGTCGAGCTCGACTATCGAGTCTCGGGGGGCGGGGTGACCGTGACGACCCGCGCGCAAAACGTGGGCCGCGTCGCGCTGCCTTATGCGGCGGGCTTTCATCCTTATATCTCTGCCGGCACGAAGACGGTCGACGACTGCACCCTCCAGATACCCGCGGCAACCTGGCTGCGGACGGACAGGCGGCAGATCCCGACGGGCCATGCGTCGGTGTCCGGAACGCGCTACGACTTCAGGACTCCGCGTCGAATAGGCCCTCGGCGTCTCGACACCGCGTACACGGATTTCACGCGAGACGCCGACGGGGTGGCGCGAGTCAGGTTGAGCACACCTGACCGCTCACGGCAGGTGGTGCTGTGGATGGACGAGACCTTCCGCTACTTGATGGCCTTCACCGGCGACACCGTTTCCGACCCACTGCGGCGGAGGCGCTCCCTGGCGGTCGAGCCGATGACGGCCGCCCCCAACGCATTTCGATCAGGAGACGGGCTGCTGATCCTCGAGCCGGGTGAATCGGTCGAGTCGAGGTGGGGAATCGAGATCCCACAGGCCGGTCGATCTCAGCTTTCCGGTCCGCCTTCGACCCTGGCCCGGTAGCCGGCAAGGTCGTAGGTGAGAGCGCCGGCGCGATAACGGGGCCGGGCCTGTTCTTCGGAACGCTCGCGCACGCGGGCGGCTTCCACGACCGTCTCGACCTGTGAGCGTGGCACCGCGACGGCCCCGTCCGCATCGAGGACGACGAGGTCGCCCGCGCTGATCTCCACGCCGCCGACCAGGACCGGTTCGTCGATCGTTCCGACGGAATCTTTCGTCGCGCCGGCCGCACGAATCCAACGCGCCCAGATGGGCACGTCCATCGTCGCCAGCTGCTCCACGTCGCGCACGGCGCCGTCGACGAGGATGGCCGCGACCTTGCGGAACGCGGCCTGGATCGCGATGAGCTCCCCGACCAGGGAGATCGGTGCCGGCACCGGCATCGTCAGAACGAGCACCTCGCCGGGTTGGACCTTGCTCAGCGCGGCGTGGACCATCAGGTTGTCGCCCTGCCCGCAGCGCACGGTTCGCGCGGGTCCGGCGGCACGGCTGCCCGGGACGATCTGGTGGAGGTCGACGTCGATCAGGCCGCGCCGGCCGAATGCTTCGTGGATCGTGGCCACGCCAAGTCTCGCAATCTCGTCATACGGTGTCATCGCGGTCGATGATGCCACCTGTTCAGGCCTGCACGTCCGCGCCAGGCCACGTGTCGGTCAGCACATAGCCTTCGGGAAACGGGTCCGCCGGGTCGACGAAGACCTGCGTGATGCCGGTGATCCAGGCGCTGCCGCGAATCGCGGGCACTATCGCAGGACTTCCGCCAACCGTGGTCTCCTCGACGATCCGCCCATCGAACGTCGTTCCGATCACCGAAGCGTGCGTCATCTTGTCGCCGACCTTCATCAGGCCACGGGCGTGGAGCGCCGCCATCCTGGCCGAGAGGCCTGTACCGGTCGCTGACCGGTCGAGCCGGCCCGGCGCGACGATGACCGCGTTCTTCGAGGTGGCGCCGGTGCCCTGCCACGGCCCAGCGATCTCGACGATGCTCACTCCACTGATCCGCGGGTTGTCGGGATGGGTACACGGCATCTGCTCTCGGGCGGCGACACGTATCAATTCGCCCACACGCGACAGCTCCCGCGCCTCGGAAGGCTCCAGCGAGAAGCCCAGGCTCTGCGCGTCGGCGATCGCGTACCACATGCCGCCAAACGCGACGTCGACCTTCAGCGTGCCGAAGCCTTCGACCTCGAGTGGAGCGTCGAGACGGTCGACGAAGCAGGGGACGTTGGTGAGCTCCACGCTCTCGCAGCGCCCGCCCCGGCAGCTCGCCCGCACCTCGACGACTCCTGCCGGCGCCTCGAGGCGCAGCACCGTTTCCGGTTCGCGCATCTCGATCATGCCCGTCTCGAGCAGCACCGTGGCGACACAGATCGTGTTCGAGCCGGACATCGGCGGGTACTCCGTCGGCTCCATGATGATGAAGCCGGCGTCGCACTCGGGACGGTTTGACTTGACGATCAGGTTGGCGTGCGTGGCCACGCTCCCGCGCGGCTCGCGCAGCAGCAGGCGGCGCAGGGAATCGTCACGGGCAAGGTTCTGCATCTGCTCGAAGACCGTCGCGCCGGCCGGAGCGAGCACGCCGCCCACGACGACATTTCCAACTTCACCACCGGCGTGGCAGCCCACCACCGTGATCGCGCGCTTCGACCGCACCGGGCGAGTCTAAGTCGCCGGCTGGCAGCGAGGGCACCAGTAGGTGAGGCGCGCGTGCTCCCCCTGCGCCTTCACCCTGATGCTCGCGCCGCAGCGGGGGCAGGGCCGGCCGCCGCGACCGTGGACCGCGCCCTTGCCGTAGCCCGGGAAGCGGCGGCCCCGAGCTCCGTCCAGGTTGGAGAGCATCGCCCGGCGCGCAGTGTCGAAGACCGCAGCCAGGTCTTCGTCGGACAGGTCGGAGGCCCGTGTCCACGGGTTGACGCGTCTCTCCCACAGGGCCTCGCACCTGTACACGTTGCCGATGCCCGCCGTGATGCGCTGGTCGAGCAGCATCTCCCCGACCGGCAACGCTCCGGCGGCCCGCGCTCGAGCCAGCACCGCCGCGATCGACCATGCAT
>Ga0070741_10007185_pt1 | contig 23260 bp, 14 predicted proteins | sample Coa_R1_4_FD_66440 | JGI IMG/M metagenome (GOLD analysis project Ga0070741, IMG submission 66440) | Surface soil microbial communities from Centralia Pennsylvania, which are recovering from an underground coalmine fire - Coalmine... | ecosystem: Environmental > Terrestrial > Soil > Unclassified ... | reverse complement strand
CCTCGCGCTGGCGGCGCCTCTACCGGGCCGTGGCCGATTACCTGGCCGCCGCCCCCGGCACCCACATCCTCCTGCTCATCGTGGCCGTGACCACCCTCGTTCTCCGAGGCCTCGACGCGCCAACGACGACCCGGATCCTCCGCCACCAGAGCACCAACCTGTTCCAGATGACCCGGGACGCCCCCCGGGTCCTCGTCCTGTCGGCCTTCCTCCTGGACAACGGGCGGCTCCTGGTCCAGGCGGCCTACTTCACCGCCATCGTGGCCCCGGTGGAGCGCTGGATCGGCACCTACCGCTGGCTGGCCACCTTCGCCGCCGGCCACGTCGGCGCCACGCTCGCCACCACCGTCGGGATCTGGCTCCAGGTCCGCCAGGGGACGGAGCAGGGGCTGGTGTACCCGGTCGACGTCGGCGTCAGCTACGGCGTGGTGGCCATGGCCGGCGTCCTCGTCTACCGCCTGCGCCGACCCTGGAACTACCTGTGGTTCGCCGTCGTGGCCGTCCGCGTCGGGGCGGCCGTCATCGCCACCGGGACGTTCACCGACTGGGGCCACCTCGTCGCCTTCGGCATCGGCCTGGCCATCGGCCCGCTGGTACGGCCCGATCCCGGTGACCGCCGCCACCTCCTCGCCGTCCTCGGCGCCGGCCTCCTGGCCGCCGCAGCCTTCTGCCTGGTCCTCCTCCTGACCGTCCCCGACCGGGACATCGCCGTGCCCGAGGCCGCCACCACCGTCGACGTCACCGTCGTCGGACGCCCGCCGGAGTGCGGCCCCGGCTGCCACACCGTCGTCGTCCGCTACGTCCCGCCCGCCGACGAGCCCGACCCGGCCGCCCCGCCGGTGGACGGCGCGGCGGCGGGGGCCGGCGCCGGCGCCGGCGCCGCCGGCGGCGACGGCCCGGCGACCACCGCCCCCGCCGTCCGCCGGCCGGTCGAGGGCATTCTCGTGCTGCCCCAGCAGACGCTGACGCAGCGGGGCCAGCACCTCCGGGCCGTCGCCGACCCGGTCGTCCCCGGTCGGCTCCGGCCGGTGCGGCCGCCGCAGCGGGTGAGCCCCGACAGCCTCTTCGGCGCCATCGCCGCCGCCCTCGCCGCTACGGGGGCGGCGCTGCTGCTCCTGGCCCGCCGGGGCTACCGGCGACCGGAGTGGCCGGAACCCCCCGAACGCCCGGAACGCCCCGAACGCCCGGAACGCCCGGAACCGCCGGAGCAGCCGGAACCGGACTCCGCCTCCTACCCGTCCTGATCGAACAGCACGACCGTCTCCAGGCCGCCGACCCCGGGCAGCTCGACGAGATCGTCGTCGCCCGGCGGGAAGTAGACGGTGTCGTAGCGCCCGACCTTGTCCCACTGCTGCTCGGCGCCCACCGCCCACCGCCGCAGGCTGCGGATCACCACGGCCAGCTGCAGCGGACGCCACAGCAGCCGCAGCAGCGGGGCCAGCGCCACCAGCGACCACCGCTCCCCGTCGGCGGCCACGGCTAGCGCCGAGACGACCAGGTCGGCGAGGACGGCGATGGCCAGGACGCCGGCCGCCACCCCCATCTGGCCGGTGAAGACCAGGTAGACCAGCCACAGGTCGGCGAAGGGCCCGAGCACCGGCAGCACCACCGAGCTGAGCAGGTTCCACGGCAGGCCGACCAGGCCGATGTTCCCGGATCCGGGCTCGAGCATCGCCCCCCGGTGCTTGGCCACCACCTGCACCGTGCCGTAGGACCAGCGGCGCCGCTGGCGGACGACGTCGGTCAGGTTCTCGGGCGCCTCCGTCCACACCACCGCGGCCGGCTCGTAGGGGATCCGCCAGCCGGCCCGCTGGAGGGCGGTGCTGAGGTCGGCGTCCTCCACCACGGTGTCGCTCTGGTAGCCGCCCACCTGGCGGACGGCCGCCACCCGGAAGGCCCCCGCCGCCCCGGGCACCACGGCCATGGCCCGGGCGACGTCCTGGGCCCGGCGGTCGAGGTTCAGGGCCACGACGTACTCCAGCGCCTGGAGGGCGGCCAGCAGGTTGCGGCGGTTCCCGACCTTGACGTTGCCGGCCACCGCCCCGACCTTCGGATCGCAGAAATGCGGCCCGAAGGCGGCGAGCAGGCCGGGCGAGACGACGGTGTCGGCGTCGATGACCACCGCCACCTCGGTGGTGGCGAGCAGCAGCCCGTGGTTGAGGGCGGCGGCCTTGCCCCGGTTCTCCTGGCGGACGAGCCGGAAGCGGACGCCGGCCGGCCCGCGGGGGCGCGACCCCCGGGTGAAGGCCACCCGGGCGGCGGCCACGGCCACCTCGGCGGTGGCGTCGGTCGACCCGTCGTCGACGACGATCACCTCGGCCGGCGCCGGGTCGAGCCGGGCGATGGCGGCGATGTTCTTGGCGATCACCCGCTCCTCGTTGTAGGCGGGGATGATCACGGTGACGGGCGGGAGCGAGGCCCCGGCCGGGAGCAGCGGACGCCGGCGCCGGAAGCGGTGGATCAGGGCCAGCGGGGCGGCCAGCAGCAGCCGGGCCAGCGACCCGAGCGCGGTGGCCACGGCGATCCACAGCAGCAGCCGGCGCAGCGCCAGCTGGAGGCGGAAGGCCGCCACGACCATCAGCCCCCGGACGGAGGCCACGATCCCCTTGCGGACGGCGTAGGCCTCGGGAGTGGCGCCGTCGAGGGCGTCGGCGGTGGTGAAGAGGTAGCCCTTGGCCTTGAGGGCGTCGATGATCCGGGGCAGGGCGGCCACCGTCTGGGCCCGGGGGCCGCCGCCGTCGTGGAGGAGGATGACCGTCCGCTCCGACAGCTGGCCCAGGGCGGCGTGGACGATGGTGTCGGGGCCGTGGTTCTGCCAGTCGTTGGTGTCGTCGGTCCAGCCGACCGGGTGGAACCCCAGGTCGGCGGCCAGCTGGTCCGGCCCTTTCTTGCGGCTGTTGGGAGCGGCGTCGCCCTCGCCGTAGGGCGACCGGAACAGCACCGGACGCCGGCCCGTCGCCCCTTCCACCGCCCAGGCCGCGCCGTTGATCTCCAGCCGGGCCCGCCACGGCGGCAGTGTGGCCAGGTTCGGATGGGAGTAGGTGTGGTCGCCGATCACGTGGCCCTCGGCCAGCTCCTGGCGCAGCAGCTTCGGGTACCGCTCCGCCTGCTGGCCGATCACGAAGAAGGTGGCCGGCACGTGCTCCCGGCGGAGGACGTCGAGGATGCGCGGCGTCCACGTCGGGTCGGGCCCGTCGTCGAAGGTCAGCGCCACCACCCCCGGGCCCGACGTGGCGAGGACCGGCCGGTCGGGCCGCTGCGGGGTGTGCTTGGCCGGGACGAGCCCCTGCGACTCCAGCGTCTCCAGCGCCCCGGGGGCCTCGGAGCCGACCCGCCACAGGGCCACGCCGACGTGGGCGTCGGCCGCCAGGCGGGCCCGCTCCCCGATCGAACGGGTGTCGTCGTACCAGAGGGTCCGCCCGTCGGGCAGCGTGCCCCCCCACTCCCGTTGCACCGGGTCCCAGGCGACGTGGGCCCCCGGCGCGGCGGCCAGGGCCGCCGCCTCCGGGACGGTGAGGTCGGTGACGTCGCCGCCCTGCCCCTTGGCCGGCCAGGCGTAGCCGTAGGCCGCCACGCCGAGGAGGAGCTGCCCCGGCGGGACGAACCGCAGGGCCGTGGCCAGGCTCTGGCGGACCCACGGCATCGGCGCCACGGGGCCGGCGTCGCTGGTCGGGTCGTGCTGGTCATAGGCCATCCAGACGATGCCGGCGCCCCCGGCCGAGAGCCGGACCAGGTCGAAGGGCGAGGCATCGTCGCTGTCGGGGTCGGTGAAGGCGGGCACCGTCACCAGCACCCGGCGTCCCCGCAGCGCCTCGGCCAGATGGCCGACGAGCGAGGTCAGCGGGTCCCGCACGCTGCCGTCGAGGTTCTCGAAGTCGAGGACGACGCCGTCCCACGGCGCCCGGGCCATGGCGCCCGACACGGCGGAGACGAACCGACGGCGGGCCTCCTTGTCGGTGACCAGAGCCCGGACCCGGCCGCCATTCCAGTCCTTCCCGTCGTAGTTGGAGATCACCAGCAGCCCCTCGGCGCCGGCCAGGTGCGCCCGCACGAGCCCGTCGGTCACCGGCCGGATCTCGACGGTGCCGGGGTGCGACCCGAGGGTGGCGCCGGTGACGGCCAGGGTCGAGAGCCCGGCGACGTCCCGGTCGATGCCCGTGGCCGTGTCGTCGTAGTCGCTGGCGGCGAACCCGAGGACCTCCTGGCCGCCGGTTCCCGCCGGCTGGGCGGCGCCGGGCGCTCCGGCCACCGACCGGCGCCCGGCGGCCGAGGTCACGGGCGTGAGCGGCCGGGTCGTGGTCGTCGAACCGGCGGCCCGCGCCGCCGCCTGGTCCCCGGCAGCCCCGATGTTGACGATCAGCGGATCGGGCCGGCTCCGGTAGACCGGGAGTGACAGGGCCACGAGGACGGCGGCGATGGTGGCCCCGCCGCCGAGCGCCAGAACCGCCCGGCGCTCGCCCTGGCGGGAGCGCTGGCGGAGGAGGAGCCCGGTGGCCACCAGCGCCGCCACCGCCACACCGGCGGCGACGGGGTCGACGCGGTCGGCGGCCAGCAGCAGCCCGACCAGCAGCCCGGCCACGACGAGCCGGGGCACCGCCCGGGCCGACGGCAGGCGCAGGCGGCCGGAGGCGGAGCGCAGACCCATTGCGACAAAACGCTACAAAAGCCTCACGGGGCCCACCTTACGAAGGAACTCAAGATTTGTAAGGTGCCGCTTCAGGTTGCGCGGCCCGTTCAGCCGGACGGGCAGCTCCGCAGCACGTCGCCGTCGGCGAGATGCCGCTCGAGCCGCAGGCAGACCGCCCGCTCCAGGTCGTCCAGCCGGTAGAGGTAGGGCTGCCACGACCCGGGGAACCAGACGACCGTGAGCCCGCCCGACGACTGCGCCCGGGCCGCCCGCCGCTCGAACAGCGGGAGCTCCGTGGTCGGCTCGTTCGACTGCCAGTACGTCCGGGCGGGGGTCGGAAACACCAGCACCCCGAGCCGCAGGTTCAGGATGTAGGGGTCGTCGCTCACCACGGTCCCGTGGACGGGATGGGTCCGGAGGTAGTCGAGCACGGCCGACGACCGCCACCGCGGGGTGCTGTAGTCGAGGAGCCCCCGGCGGTCGGCCCGCTCGACGTAGGCGACGAGCCGGGGCAGCGAGGCGGCGACGACCACGAGGACCAGCCCGACGGCGACCGACCGGCCCCCCGACCGGCCCCCCGACCGGGACGAGGACGCGCTCCGGCTCCGGCCGGCCACGACGACCGCCGCCCCGAGCAGCAGCGGCACGAACACCGGGAGCAGGAACCGCGGCGGCGGGTCGATGGCCATCGCCGTCTCGAAACCGGCCACGCTCAGCACCCCGAGCACGACGAAGGCGGCCGCCGGCAGGGCGAGACCGGCCGGGCCGAGCCCGGAGCCGCCGGCCGGGCCGAGCCCGGAGCCGCCGGCCGGGCCGAGCCCGGGCCCGCCGGCCCGGTCGGCCCGGCGGCGCTCGGCGACGGCCCCCGCCACCAGCGGCACGGCCACGGCGGCGCAGAGCACCGCGCCGGCCACGGCCTCCACTCCGACCGGGGTCTTCCCCGGGAGGAACCAGGCTCCGACGGCGGCCAGGGTCTCCTTCAGGCTGGTGAAGGGCGACAGTGCCGACTCTCCCCGCCCCTGGCCGGTGGCGTTGCCGGCGACGATGACGTTGCGGACGAGCCAGGCCCCGAAGGGCACGGCCCCGACGGCGGCGAACGTCGCCGCCAGCGCGGCCCGGGCCGCCCGGCGTCCCGGCCCGGCCAGCAGGACCACGATCCCGACCGGGAAGAGCACCACCGAGGCGTAGCGGGTGAGGCAGGACAGCGCCGCGGCCAGGCCGGCGGCGGCGGCCCAGCCCGTGGCGGCCCGGCCGGTGGCGGCCCATCCGGTGGCCGGCCGCGCCCCGGCCGTCCCCCGCAGGGCCTCGGTCAGGAGCATGAGGCAGGCGACCTCGGCCACGATCCCGACCGGCTCGGACAGCGCCCAGGAGGCCATGGAGACCATCGGCGTGGAGATCGCCGTCACGCCGGCCACGACGGCGGCGACCGTGTCGGACCCCGAGATCCGCCGGGCCCACACCCCGGCCAGCACGACCAGCACACCGAACATGGCGGCGTTGAGAAACCGGGCGGCCGACAACCCCGCCAGGCCCAGCCACTCCAGCGCCGCCACCGCCGCCGGGAAGAGCGGCGGAAACAACGTCAGCGGCTCGCCGCCGATGTCGGCGAAGCCGTGGCCGGTGCGGAGGTGGCCGGCGGCGGCGAGGTAGGTCACGGTGTCGGGCTCCGCCCCGGCCCCGAAGCGGGACGTGACCCGGAGCGTGAGGGCCACGGCGAGGACGGCGGCCCCGGCCACCGGGAGCCAGCCGCGCCCCGGCCTCCGCCGCTCCACGCTCACCGCCGGACGGACCCCGGCTTCGTCCAGGACAAGCTCCATACGCGGCCGCCAGTGTAAGAGCCCGCCGCCATTGGGCCCGGGGTTGTGAACTGACCGGGAACCGACGGCAAAAAGCAGGGATTCAGCCCGCTCCCGCGGAAGTCGTCCCCTGGACCCTGCCCACCCCCCGTCCGCAGGAGCAGTGTTGTCTCGACGCGTCACCGCCATCGCCTCCTCGCTGCTCGTCGTGACCCTTCTGCTCGTCGCGGCCCGGCACGCGCCCGACGCCCGGGCGGCGTCGGCCGACCCGGTGCTGCTCGCCGCCGGCGACGTCGCCTCCTGCCTGAACCCCGGCGCGGCGGCGACGGCCAAGCTGCTCAACGACGACCCCGACGCTGCGGTGGCCATGCTCGGCGACGGCGCCTACCCCTCCAGCGACCTCGCCGGCTACAACCAGTGCTTCGGCCCGACGTGGGGAGCGGTCACCAACTACGCCAACCGCATCCACCCCGTCACCGGCAACCACGAGTACAGCGACAGCTCGGGAGCCGCCGACTACTTCACCTACTTCGGCTCCGCCGCCAGCCCGGCGTCCAACGGGTACTACAGCTACGACCTCGCCAACTGGCACGTCATCGTGCTCAACGCCAACTGCGCCGGCGAGGTGGCCGGCCAACTGCCGAGCAACCCCGGCGGCTGCGACGCCAACAGCGCCCAGGCCCAGTGGCTCCGGGCCGACCTGGCCGCCCACGCCACGCCGTGCATGATCGCCATGTGGCACGAGCCCCGCTTCTACTCGGTGGCCCTCCCCAACGGCACGCCGGTGGGCCCGGGCATGCAGCCCTCGTTCGACCCCGAGATGGACGGTATGTGGCAGATCCTGCAGAACGCCGGCGTCGACGTCGTCCTCAACGGGCACTGGCACGACTACGAGCGCTTCCCCCGGCTCTCCCTGCCGGCGGGCCAGCCGACGGGCGCCGGCGTCCCCGACCCCAACGGCATGCGGGAGTTCATCGTGGGGACGGGCGGCGGCCCCCACCACCTCTTCCAGACCGACGCCTCCGGCAACCCGATCCTGACCGACCCCAACTCGGAGGTCCGCATCGACCACGAGTACGGGGCGCTGAAGCTCAGCCTCCACCCGACGGGCTACGACTGGGAGTATCTCGACGCCGGGACCGGCAAGTACAAGGCCGGCACCGTCCTCGACCAGGGCACCGACACCTGCGGCCCCGGCACGACGCCGCCGACGACCACCGCCACGACGGTGACCACCGCCCCGTCGACCACCCCCACCACCGCCGCCCCGGGCCCCGGTCCGACGACCACGACTCCGCCGCCGTCTGCCGGCCGTTCCGGGTACTGGATGGTCGGAGCCGACGGCAAGGTCTACCCCTTCGGCGCCGCCCAGGGCCTGGGCAACGCCGCGCCCGCCCCCGGCGCCAAGACGGTCAAGATCGAACCGACGCCGGCCGGCGACGGCTACTGGGTCGTCGACTCCGCCGGAACGGTCACCGCCCGCGGCGCGGCGCCACCGCTCGGCAGCGTGCCGGCCGGCAGCCTGGCGCCCGGGGAGCAGGTAACGAGCCTGTCGGCCACGCGGTCGGGCCACGGCTACTGGATCTTCACCAGCACGGGCCGGGTCCTGACCTTCGGCGACGCCGTGGACTACGGCGACATGTCCAAGGTCAGGCTCAACGGCCCGGTGCTCGACTCGATCCCCACGCCGTCGGGGAAGGGCTACTACATGGTGGCGTCCGACGGCGGCATCTTCTCCTTCGGAGACGCGGTGTTCCGGGGCTCGATGGGCGACAAGCGGCTCAACGCCCCGGTGCAATCACTGGTCCCGACGCCGTCGGGGAGCGGGTACTGGCTGGTGGCCTCCGACGGCGGGATCTTCGCCTTCGGCGATGCGCCGTTCAAGGGCTCGATGGGCGGCATGCCGCTCAACAAGCCGGTGGTGGGCATGGTCCCCTACGGCGACGGCTACCTGATGGTCGGCGCCGACGGCGGCATCTTCTCGTTCTCCGACAAGGCGTTCCTCGGCTCGCTGGGCGCCAACCCGCCGGCGCAGCCGATCGCCTCCGTCGCCGCGCTGTAGAACCCGCCGCGGCGACGGCTGGGGATCAACCCCAGCCGTTGCCGTGGAACTCCTGCTCCACCGAGCAGTGCGGAAGGTTGCCGAACTTCCTGGCCTTGGCGCACACCGCCGCCGCCTGGCTCTCCGACCGCCCGCCGTTGAAGATCTCCGCTTCCCAGTTCGTGGCCGAGATCTTCTGGACGTGGGTCTTGAACCCGTCCTTCTTGGCCGCGGCGGCGATCCGCGTCGCCTCGGCGCCGCTTCTGATGTGCCCGCCCAGGATCGCCTCCCAGCCGGACGAGGACGCACTGGCCGGCGACGCCAGCGCGCCCACCGTCATGAGCCCCGCCACGGCCGCGCCGATCACAAGGCGCGCCGCGCCGCGATATCCCCCAGCAGTGTTCACTGTCGCCTCCGTTATCCCCAGTTTTACGGATTTTCGGCTGGCGTTCTGCCGCCGTTCAACCAGGATAAAGGTTACAGAGGGCGCGAAATCGGGCGTTCCTTACAGCGGGCGTTCAGCAGGAGTCGGTCCCCGAGTCCAGCACGGTCCCCGCCGCCGGCTCGGACGTGCCCGGCGTCCCGGCCGACAGGAAGGCCCAGTCGTAGCCGCCGTCGTGCAGCGTGAGGCGCAGGACCCCGAAGTTGTGCTCGATCCGCTTCTCGCTGTTGGGGTCGAGCATGTCGGGGACGAAGTTCTCCTGCTCGCCGCCGCCGGTGCCGACCACGAACTGCCGGACGCCGGCGGGGTCGGGGGTGCCGGGGCCCTTCCGGCCCTCGGTCCGCAACCGGGGGAAGCGCTCATAGGTGTGGTGGTGGCCCGAGAGGACGACGTCGGCCCCGGCCTGCTGGAGCTCGGCCCAGATGGAGTCGAGCTTGTTGTCGGCCGAGGCGCCCTGGCCCGGCTTCACGGCCACGCCGGGCTCCACCGACATCGAGTAGAAGCGGGGATGGTGCCAGAAGGCCAGAATGCACGGCGTCGGGTGGGCGGCCAGGTCCGATGCCAGCCAGCGGCCCATCGGGTCCCGGGCGTTGCAGCCGCCCACGCCGTTGTCGCCCTGGTGCCCGCACGTGCTGTTGAGGACGACGACGTGCCAGGCGCCGAGGTCGTAGCTGTAGTAGCCCTGCGGCCTCGGGCCGGCGGCGGCTCCCCAGTAGGCGAAGTACCCGTCCGCCCGCCCGCTGGGCCGCCCGGCGTACTCGTGATTGCCCGTGGCCGGCCGGGTGGCCGCCTTGAACCGCCCCCAGGAGGGCCCGTAGCACTGCTGGTAGTGGGACAGGTCGCCGTCGGGGTAGGCGCCGTCGCCCAGCATGGCAACCGAGGCGGCGGGGTCGGCCAGCTCCTTCGAGACCAACGCCGCCGTGGCCTCGTCGCCGGCGGAGTCGCACTTGGCCACGTCGCCCGCGGCCAGCAGCACGTGCTCCCCCGGGGCCGCCGGATCAGCCCGCACCGGCGCGGCGTCGAGCAACGGCAGCGACCAGCCGAGGACGGCCGCGGTGACCACCGCGGTCCATCGACGCAGCGGCGTCGGGCGACCCATGCGCCTAGATTAGAGCTGAGGCAGAAGTCAGGGAAATTGACCTATGAGGCGCGGATTCAGGTTGGGAATGAAGTTTCAGCTGTGGTTTAGGTGGCAGTCGTTATGCTCCGAATCCCAATGTCGGAGTTGAGCTCTTCGAAGGTGAGCGCTAACGATGTCCACCAGGCTGTCGCAGACCAAGATCCCTGAAATCACCGCCGTCTTCTGGATCACGAAGGTCATCGCCACGACGCTCGGCGAGACGGGCGGCGATCTCCTCGCCCAGACGATGAAGATCGGCTATGCGGTCAGCACGCTGATCCTGCTCGGGATCATGCTGGCCACGCTGGTGGGGCAGCTGCGGGGGCGGCGGTTCAGCCCGGCGCTGTACTGGACCGTGATCGCCACGACCAGCATGGCCGGCACGACGATCTCCGACTACATCGACCGGACGCTGCACTGGGGGTACTACAAGGGCAGCGTGGTTCTCGTCCTGCTCCTGGTGGCGGCGCTGCTGTTCTGGAAGGCCCGCTTCGGCTCGCTCAGCATCAGCCGCGTCAACCGCTTCCCCGTCGAGCTGATGTTCTGGACCACGGTGCTGATCGCCAACACGCTGGGCACCGCGCTCGGCGACTGGCTGTCGGACAACACCGGTCTCGGCTTCGGACGGGCGACGCTGGTGATCACCGCCCTGCTGGGATTCGTGGCCCTGTTGCACTTCCGGACCGCCGCCAGCAAGGTGGTCCTGTTCTGGGCCGGCTTCGTGCTCATCCAGCCCTTCGGGGCGACGGCCGGCGACCTCTGGACGAAGTCGCCGGCCATCGGCGGGACCGGGTTCCCGACGTACTACGCCTCGGCGGTACTGGCCGCGCTGCTCGTGACGCTCGTGGTGCTGTCGAACTCCTCCGCCCGCTCCCCGGAACCGGTGATGGGCGAGTCGACCTTGGACTTCGTCAGGTAGGCGACGAGGGCCAGGATCACCACGACGAACACCAGGCTGGTCTGGTTCGTACCGAGCCCGAGGCCGCCGTCCTTGTGCGAACTGGTCAGGTAGTCGCCGAAGGAGGCGCCGAGCGGCCGGGTGAGGACGTAGGCGCTCCAGAAGGCCAGCACGGCGCCGAGGCGGAAGCGGAGGTGGGCCACCGCCACCACGGCGATGAGCGCGGCGAACATGAGCCCCGAGCGCCAGTACCCGACGCTGAGCCGCTCCGAGACGAGGTCGCCGGCCGAGGTGCCGAGGGCGAAGGTGAACAGGATGGTGGCCCAGTAGAAGGCCTCCCGCCGGGTGGTGTGGATCGTGTGGATCGACAGCGTCCGCTCCTGGCGGAACCAGAGGAAGAACGTCGCCGCCAGGCACACGGCGAACACCGGCGTCGTCACGACGAGCGGAACGCCGAAGTTGTCGACGAGGTTGTCGCTGGCCAGTGTCCCGACGACGCTGATGAGCACCACGACCGACCAGTAGACCTTCGGGACGTAGCGCCGGGTGCGGAACTGCCAGAGGAGGACGGCGACCAGGCCGACCGACATGACCAGCGTCGTGCCGGTCAGGCCGAGGCCCAGGTGCTCGTTGAGATAGTCGGCGGCGGTCTCGCCGACGGTGGTGGCCAGGACCTTGATGATCCAGAAGAAGACCGTGACCTCGGGGACCTTGTTCAGCATCGCTCGGGCCGTGCGGCCCGGGGCGGTGGTTCGGGGGGCGTGCGTCGTCAATGCCATGGGCGCAGGATGCGGGTCGGCCGGTGAAAAAAATCTGACTGCCGCGGCCGGTGATTCAGGTCGCGCCGCGCCCGACGGCACCGACGGACCCGGGCGCCTGACCTCGGGCTGAGGCCGCCAACGGGCCCAACGTCGGCGACACGCTCGCCCCGTCCTACGTCTCCGCTGCGAGGGGAACGACACCATCCTGCACAGCGGCAGCGGCGCCCCGGTCAAGCTGAGCGGGGACGAGGGCGACGACCTCTGCATCTTCAAGGGAGGCGACGAGCTCGTCAGCTGCGAACGCTGAGCCGCCGCCTGCCTCCGGGACGCCGGCTCAGCCGAGGGCGGCGACGGCCACGATCGGCCGGGCCGGCGGGTGGCCTCCGAGGGAGCCGTCGAACGGCGACGACGAGAAGTCGAAGATGCCGCCGTCCTGGCCCACCATGAGGTAGCCGTCGCCGTAGCGGACCATGCCGACGACCGGCTTGTTGAGCGGCGTGCCGCCCATCGAGCCCTTGAACGGCGCATCGCCGAAGGCGAAGATCCCGCCGTCGGACGCGACCAGCCAGTAGCCGGTGCCGTCGCCGGTCGGGACGAGCGACTCCACCGGGGCGTTGAGGCGCTTGTTGCCCATCGACCCGTCGAACTTGGCATCGCCGAAGGCGAAGATCCCGCCGTCGGAGGCGACCATGTAGTAGCCCCGGCCGGACGGCGTGGCCACCGAGCCGAGGACGGGCCCGTTGAGCTTCAGGCTCGACACGTCGCCGAGGAAGGCGGCGTCGCCGAAGGCCAGCGCCCGGCCCCGGCTGGTGAAGATCCAGTAGCCCTTCCCGCTCGGGGTGGCCGAGAGGCTGGTCACCTGCTCGCCCGGCGCGAGCCGGGTCATGTCGGCGTTCCCGAGCGGAGTGGCGTCGCCCATGGGCGTCACCCGCCCGTCGGCCGAGAGGAGCCAGTAGCCCTGACCCGACGGCGTCGGCTCGAGGTCGACGGCGGCCACGCCGGCCGGCCCGTCGCCGAAGCTCCTGGCCTGGCCGAACGGGTAGACCTTGGAATCGGCGCCGAGCATCCAGTAGCCCTGGGGGACGGCGGCGGTGTGGTCGCCGGGGTCGCCGGTGTTCGGTTGCGGGCCCGGCGGCGTGACCACCGGCGGCCCGGACGGCTGGCCCGTCGGGCAGCCGCAGCCGGGGGGCGGCGGGACCGCGGCGCTGGTCCCGTAGGGCGGCGGCAGCGTGTCCCGGTGGTTGAAGTAGGGGTCGGCGGCCATGTCCTTCCAGGCCTGGTACGCCTCGGGCGACGACTCCAGCCACCAGTTGTTGGCCAGCCCGTTGGCGTTCTGGGTGTCGAAGTAGTCGAAGGCGACGATGTTCGGGTAGTGCTGGGTCAGCGCGAGGTGCGCGGCCTTGAGCCAGTTGGCCTTGTCGCCGGGGTTGTTCTCCTGCACGCCGGTCTCGCCGACCATCAGCGGCTTGTTGTGGGGGACGCTCCAGTTGTAGAAGGCCTGGAAGAGCTCCTGGAACGGCTCGTAGCGGGCGCCGGCCAGGTTGGGGGCCCAGTTGTACCCGTCGGCGCACATCCAGTCGACGACGTCGTCGCCGGGGTAGTACGGCTGGGCGCCCAGCGGGTTGATGGCGTGGTCCGGCGCCAGATTCGGGTCCGTCTGCCCGGAGGGCGGGTAGAAGTCGAGCGACACCGGGCACCAGACCCACACGGCGTTGGTGTTGCCGTCCTTGGCGAAGCGGTCGTGGATGTAGCGCCAGGCCTTGATGTAGTCGGCCGGCGTGTGGGATTTGCCCGACTTGCTGGGGCGGTTCCCGTCCGGCTCCCAGAACCACCGGAGGAAGAACGGCGCGCCGAGGGCCTGCAGCCGGGTGGCGGCGGCGTCGATGGCGGCGTCGTACTTGCCGTTGACGATGTCGATGACGTCGGCGCCGCCCCAGGAGATCATGGGGATGCGGCCGTTCTGGATGTCCCACTGCTCCCGCCAGCCCGGCAGGGTCGGCTTGCTGCCGTTGAGCGGCGCGGCGGAGTCGAAGCTGGCGTAGTAGTGGTTGTCGATGTCCAGCGTGCGGCCCGTGTCGGCCTCCCGCTTGGTGATCCCCATGTCGGCGGCGGTCTTGGCCGTGGGCGAGTCGGGGACGGTGTGGATGCCGAAGAGGGCGCCCTGCGCCGGCACCAGCCGGCCGGTCGGACGGGGCGGCATTGGGTCGGGCGGCGTCGGCGCCGGCGGATTGACGTAGGGGACGGTCGCCGAGGCGGTCGCCGTCTGCGCCAGCGGCGACGCCGGCGGAGCGAACGAGGACGCCACCGCCAGGACGGCCACGGCGCCGGCCAGGAGCGGGCGGCGACCCGGGCGGCGTACACGAGCGGCGATGGCGGTCCAGGATCTGCGCACGACGACATCCTCCGGGGGGTGAGGGCGCGGAGAGGCCCACGAGCGTTTTCACCGGCGCAGCGCCGCGCCCCTCTTTTGCCCCATTCAGAGAGAATTCAGGTCGAAGTCAGACTGCCTTCAGGACGTCCGCGCCATACCTCGGCCGCAGCTTCGTTCATAGGGGTGTTCATCAATTGCTCACCGGTCGCGCCCGATCGTGGTGCGCGACGCCCCCCTCACCGAAGGCACCCATGAAACGACGCTGGGGAATCATCGGGACGGCCGCGCTCGTCGCGGCGTCGCTCGCAATGGCCGCCTCCTCCCTGCCGGCCAGCGCCGGCCGGACGGTGCCGTACACGCCGCCGCCGGCGCCCACCGCGCCCGACCCCATGCCGGCGCTGCCGGCCGGGCCGCTGGTGCCGGCCCAGGGCGCGCTGTTCGGGATGCACACGACGCCCGACCAGTCGGCCAAGGACCCGAGCGGCATGGGCATCACCCAGCGCGAGCAGCAGCTCGGCCGGACGATGGACGTCGACAACCACTACTACGGCTGCATCCCAACTTCGGCGGCCCCGATGCCGAGCTTCCGGGAGACGTGGGACATCCAGCAGGGTCGCATCCCGCTCGTCTCCTGGGGCCGGCAATGCGACAAGGCCCAGGTGGCCAGCGGCGCCCTCGACGCCCAGCTCGGCAAGATCGCCGACGCCTTCAAGGCCCTCGGGGCGCCGTTCTTCCTCCGCTGGTCGTGGGAGGGTGACGGGAACCAGAACGTCGGCACGTCGCACGACGCCCAGACCTACATCAAGGCCTGGCAGCACCTCCACGACCTGTTCGTGGCCCACGGCGTGACCAACGCCATCTGGGTGTGGTGCCCGGTGTCGCTCGACTTCTACCCGCCGGCCGGACAGACGTCGACCGACCCGAACCTGGCCCCCGACCACGCCATCAACGGCGTCGGCGCCCAGCCCTACTACCCCGGCGACGCCTACGTCGACTGGATGTGCGCCGACGGCTACGCCTGGGGCCCCGGGCTGGCCTCGGCCACCCGGCAGGAGCCGTTCCAGGAGCTGTTCCAGGCCTTCTACGACTGGGCCGCCCCCCACAACAAGCCGATGATGGTGGGCGAGACCGGCGCCATGGAGAACAACCCCGGCGACAAGGCCAACTGGTTCACCGCCATGTACCAGTCGGTCAAGCAGCACTTCCCGCTGATCCGGGCCTTCCTCTACTTCGACGTGGTCGGGGCCACCAACGCCAACTACGACTGGCGCATCGACACGACGCCGGAGGCCCTCGCCGCCTTCAAGGCCATGGCCAACGACCCGTACTTCAACGTGAAGGCCACGCTGCCGCCGCCCTACGGCACCGGCGGGGCGCCGTCCACCGACCCGCCGTCGGGCCCGGCGTCGGACCCGCCGTCCACCACTACGACGACCACGACGCCCCCGAATACCGGGCCGGGTCCGAGCACGGCCCCGGCCGGCTACTGGATGCTCGGCTCCGACGGCGCGGTCTACCCCTTCGGTGACGCCGCCGCCCACGGCGACGCCACCGGCAAGCTCGCCGCCGGCGCCACCGCGGTGCACATCGAGCCCACGGCGTCCGGTGCCGGCTACTGGGTGGTCGACTCCGCCGGCGACGTCACCGCCTACGGCGACGCCGCATCGCTGGGCGGCGTGAAGGCCGGCCAGCTGGCGGCCGGCGAGACCGTCACGAGTCTCTCGGCCACCCGGTCGGGCAAGGGCTACTGGCTCTTCACCAACCGGGGCCGGGTGGTGCCCGTCGGCGACGCCGTCTCCTACGGCGACATGTCCGGCAAGCGCCTCAACGGGCCGATCGTCGGGTCGATCGCCACCACGTCGGGCAACGGCTACTACATGGTCGGCTCCGACGGCGGGATCTTCTCCTTCGGCGACGCCGTCTTCCACGGCTCCATGGGCGCCGTGCGGCTGAACGCCCCGGTGGAGTCGCTGGTGCCCGACGCCAGCGGCGGCGGCTACTGGCTGGTGGCGTCGGACGGCGGGATCTTCGCCTTCGGCGATGCGCCGTTCCGGGGTTCGATGGGCGGCACGCCGCTCAACAAGCCGGTGACCGGCATGGTCCGCTACGGGTCGGGCTACCTGATGGTCGGCCAGGACGGCGGCATCTTCGACTTCTCCGACCGGCCCTTCGCGGGATCGCTCGGGGCCCATCCGCCGGCCCGGCCGATCGTGTCCGTGGCCACGCGGGGCTGAGCGGTGCGGACACGACTGTTCCGCCTCACCGTCGCCGTCGCCGCCCTCTCCGCCGGGCTGGCCTCGGCGCTGGCCGGCCCGGCCGTCCGGGCCGCCGTCGATCCCCCGGCCGCCACGCCGTCGTTCACCTTCGGCGCCGCCGGCGACATGGGGGCGGCCAAGTCCGCCGCCACCACGCTGACCAACCTCGGCCAGGCCGGCACGTCGTTCTTCCTCCACCTCGGCGACTTCTCCTACGGCGAGACGATCCCCGGCGGCACGAGCACCAACCCGGACCCGGCGGCGGCCGAGGCGGAAAACTGGTGCAACTTCGTCAAGACGAAGGCCAACCTGCCCAGCGGCTACCCCTACGAGCTCGTCTCCGGCGGCCACGTCAGCCAGGCCATCTCGGGCCAGGACGGCCCGCTCGAGGATTACACGGCCTGCCTGCCCGACCAGCTCCACTCCACGGTCGCCCCGGGGAGCGAGTACGGGAAGGACTATTACTTCGACTACCCGCCGGCCGCGCCGCTGGCCCGGGTGTTCATGGTCGCGGCCGGCGAGACGTTCACCAACGGTGGAGCGCCCGACGACTACTCGGCCGGGAGCGCCAATCTCGCCTGGCTGTCCGGGGCCATCGACGACGCCCGGGCCCACGGCATACCGTGGGTCTTCGTCGGGATGGCCTTCAACTGCGTGACCGCCGGCGACAAGCACTGCGAGATCGGCGCCGATCTCTTCAACCTGCTGGTGGCCAAGAAGGTCGACCTCGTCCTGCAGGGCCACGAGCACGGCTACGAGCGCTCCGGCCAGTTCGCCCTCGACCCGGCGGCGTGCCCGGCGATCTCGGTCTCCGGGAACGGCACCGGCACCCCGGCCTACAACAAGGGCTGCATGCCCAACGACGGCTCGTCGGGGGCCTACGACAAGGGCGTCGGGCCGGTGGTGGTGATCGCCGGGACGGCCGGCGTGGCCCTGCGTTCGATGGACGTGCCCGGAACGCCGGACGCCGCCGAAGCGCCGTACTTCGCCAAGTTGATGGGGAGCAACAACCCCGACGCCGACCACGGCTTCATGAAGTACACCGTGACGCCGACGCAGCTGACGGCGACGTTCGTGTCCGACAACGACGCCGCGGCGCCGTTCAGCGACGGCTTCACGATCACCGGGCACGGCCCGACGACACCCCCGACCGGGCCGTCGACGACGGTGACGACGTCCCCGCCAGGGCCGTCGGGTCCGGCCGCCACGCCGGCCGGCTATTGGATGCTCGGGACCGGCGGCAACGTCTACGGCTTCGGCGCCGCCTCCAACGACGGCGACGCCCGGGGCCGGCTGTCCCCCGGAGCCAAGGCCGTCCATCTCGAGCCCACCCCGTCCGGGAAGGGCTACTGGATCGTCGACACCGCCGGACGGGTGACCGCCGTCGGCGACGCCGCACCGTTGGGCGACGCCACCGGTCTCGCTCCCGGCGAGTCGGTCAGCAGCCTCTCGGCCACGCCCTCGGGGCACGGCTACTGGGTCTTCACCAATCGGGGCCGCGTGCTGCCCTTCGGCGACGCCGTCAGCTACGGCGACATGTCGGGCACCCGGCTCAACGGGCCCGTCCTCGGCTCGATCGCCACGCCGTCGGGCCGGGGCTACTACATGGTGGCGTCCGACGGCGGCATCTTCGCCTTCGGCGACGCCGCCTTCCACGGCTCCATGGGCGCGACCCGTCTCAACGCCCCGGTGCAGTCGCTGGTGCCGACGGAAAGCGGGGCCGGCTACTGGCTGGTGGCCTCCGACGGCGGGATCTTCGCCTTCGGCGATGCGGCGTTCAAGGGCTCGATGGGCGGCACGCGCCTCAACAAGCCGGTGGTCGGCATGGTCCGCTACGCCGACGGCTACCTGATGGTCGGCGCCGACGGCGGCATCTTCGACTTCTCGTCGGCCCAGTTCCTCGGCTCGCTCGGCTCCACGCCGCCACCGCTCCCGATCACCTCGGTGGCGGCCCTGTCCCACGCCTGACCGACGCCCCCGGCAGCAGGGGGCCGCGACGACGCGAACGCCGAGCGGGCGGGCGGCATAGCCCACCGGGTACCGCGACCGGTTGCGGTCGAGCAGCGTCGACGGCCGTGAACGCCTGACGCACCGTCACCGGTCGCACCCCCCGGTGGTGTGCGCAGCCCGCATCCCCGCGACGCCGAGCGAGCGGAGCCCTACACCGGGAACCGCGACCCGTTGCGGTCCAGCAGCGTCGACGGCCGTGAACGCCTGACGCACCGCCACCGGTCGCACCCTCCGGGTGCCGACCGGCGTACCGGGTCCGGCCCGAGATCACTCCCCGGCGGTCAGAGCCGGGACGGCCCCCGCCGGGCGGGGGCCGCTTTATCGGCCGTTCAACTGGCCGCGTCGTAGACGGCGAGACCGGGCTGGGAGCGGTAGGTCCCGCCGGGGGTGGCGGCCACCTTGGTGAAGTTGCCGCCGACGTAGAGATGCGCCGGGGCCCCAGCGGCTCTTCGGCACCAAGGTTCAGATACCACGCCGGGAGCCCTTGTCCTGCTTCCCGCCCGCAGCGACATCCCGCCGGCCAGCGAGGATTCAACGATGAGTTCTCCGCCGTGGCATTGTCGGAGCCGCATGCGAGTCATCATCAGCGAGTTCATCAGCCTCGACGGCGTCGTCCAGGCCCCGGGCGGCGCCGAGGAGGACACCGACGGCGGCTTCCGGCACGGCGGCTGGTCCATGCCGTTCTTCGACCCCGACGTGATGGGGCCGGCCATCGGCGAGGTCGCCAACGACACCGACGCCATCCTCCAGGGCCGCCGCACCTGGCAGGTGATGGCGGCGGCGTGGCCGGAGCGGGCCGGAGACCCGTTCGCCGACTGGATGAACAGCGTCCAGAAGTACGTCGTCTCCGACAGCCTCTCGGAGGCCGACCTGACTTGGCAGCCGACGACGATCATCCGGGCCGCCGACCTCGTGAAGGACATCTCGGCGCTGCGGGAGCAGGCCGGCGGCTACCTGAGCGTCATGGGCAGCGCCACGCTGTCCCGGGCGCTGCTGGCCGCCGATCTCGTCGACGAGCTGCTCCTGATGATCGAGCCGATCGTCCTCGGCGGTGGGAAGCGGATGTTTCCCGACGACGGCGAGGCCCGGCGGTTCGAGCTCACGTCGGCCACGACGGCCGGAACCGGCGTGCAGATCTGCCGCTACCGGCGGGCCGGCTGACCCCCCGGGCTGACCCCCGGGCTGACCCCCCGGGCCGCCCGCCGCGCCGCCCGTCGGGCGGTCAGTGGAAGCGGACGACGGCGAGCAGGCCGGCGATGAGGCAGTAGATCCCGAACGGCGTCAGCGTGCGGGTGGTGAACCACCGCACCAGGAAGCGCACCGCCAGGTAGGCCGAGACCCCGGCGCAGAGGCTGCCGACCAGGATCTGGGGGCGGATGCCGTCGCCCAGCGGGCCGAGGAGGTCGGGGATCTTGTAGAGCCCGGCGGCCAGGATGATCGGCGTGGCCAGCAGGAACGAGAAGCGGGCGGCGTCGTCGTGGTCGAGGCCCCGGAACAGGCCGGCGGCCATGGTGACGCCCGACCGGCTGATCCCGGCGAAGAGGGCCAGGATCTGGGCGGCGCCGATGCCGGTGGCCTCCACCGCGCCGAGCGTGCCGAGCTGGCGCCCGTCCTCCACCTCGGCCCGGATCTCGGCCTCGGACGGGGCCGGCCCCGCCCCGGCGGCGACGAGCGCCCGGGCCGCCGACCGGCGCCGCAGCCGCTCGGTGGCGAGGAGGATCACCCCGTTGCAGGTGAGGAAGATCCCGGCGGCCAGCGGCTTGGCGAACAGCGTCCGCAGCGGGTGCTCGAACACGAGGCCGGTGAGGCCGACCGGGATGGTGGCCGCCACCAGCAGCCACCCCAGGCGGGCGTCGGGGGAGTCGATCCGCCGGGACCGGAGAGAGCGGAGCATGCCGCTCACGATGCGGACCCAGTCCCGGCGGTAGTAGACGAGCAGCGCCAGCGCCGTGGCCACGTGGAGGGCCACGAGGAAGCTGAGGAAGAACGATTCCTTCTGCGACTGCGCGCCGACGAGGCTGTGCCAGCCGAGGAAGGCGGGGACGAGCACCGAGTGGCCGAGGCTGGAGACCGGGAAGAGCTCACTCACCCCCTGCAGCACGCCGATGACGATCGCCTGGAAATAGCTCAGCACTGGGGGTTTCCTTCGGGGGTCGGGGGAGGCCGGTGGTACCAGGATGCCGTGGCGACGGCGGCGGGGCCCGCCTCTTCAGGGGGCGATCAGGCGGCGGACGGGCGCTTCCGGGCCAGGATCAGGAACCGCCGGCTGAGTCCGGGGATCCGGCAGGCGATGCCGTCGACGATCCGGCGGCGGCGGTCGCCGGGGGCGAAGCCGCGGACGATCTCCACGTCGAAGCCATAGGCGTCGAGCACCTCCCGCATGCACCGCAGCGTCGCGCCGTGGAGCAGCGGCGGCATGTTGGCGCTGGTCTTCTCGCTGCGGTGGTGGCCGATCATGCCGGCCTGGCGGTGGCGGGACACGGCCACGGCGTGGGGCTGGTAGCCGAACAGGAGCGAGAAGCGGTTGAAGTAGCTGGCCAGGTTGGGCATGGACAGCAGCAGCCAGCCGCCGTCCTCCAGCACCCGGGCCGACTCCGAGAGCACGTTGTCGTAGAGGTGCAGGTAGGCCAGCAGGCCGAAGCAGGTGGCGACCCGCATCGACCCCGCCGGCAGGGGGAGGGTGTCGACGTTGAGGTCGAGCAGCAGCGGCCGCACGCCCCGGGCGGCGGCCGCCTTGAGCCGCTCGGGGTCGAGGTCGACGCCGACCATCTCGTCGAGGCCGAGGCGGCCGCCGATGTAGGTGGCCAGGGCGCCCATGCCCGAACCGAGGTCGAGGAGGCCACCGCCCCGCCGGCCGTCCCGCTGGACGAGCCGGTCGAGGACCCGGTCGAGATCCCGCATCGACCGGGCCTGGGCGCTGATGCCCTCGTCGGCCGCCGTCACGCTGATCGCGGTCCCGCCCACGGGGGTCGCGACCGGCTCGGCGAGGTCGTGATGGTCGGGGGATTCGACGGCTTGGTGGATCATCGGTTTTCTTCTCCTGTGGGGGGTTGCGTCCCGCAGGATGCCGCCGGGCCTCTGAGCAACTTATGAAGGGGTTCGCCCGGCGTTCAGGCCGACGTCAAACGGGCTCCGACTCGTGGCCGGCCGGCGCCCGCCGCATCAGGCCCCGGTAGGCCTCGGGGGCGGCGATCTCGCCGCTCACGACGCGGCGGATTTCGGCGCAGATGGGCAGCTCGACCTGGTGGCGGTCGGCCAGCTCCATCACCGTGTGGGCGGTTTTCACCCCTTCGGCGACCATCTTCATCGAGGCCAGGATGTCGTCGATCGACTCGCCCCTGCCCAGCCGCTCGCCGACCTGGCGGTTGCGGCTCAAGGGGCTGATGCAGGTGGCGATCAGATCGCCCATCCCGGCCAGACCCGACATCGTGGCGGCCTCGGCGCCCATGGCCACGCCGAGGCGCGTGAGCTCGGCCAGACCCCGGGAGATGACCGCCGCCCGGGTGTTGTCGCCGACCGAGAGGCCCTGGGCGATGCCGGTGGCGATGGCCACGACATTCTTGAGGGCTCCACCCACTTCGCAGCCGATGACGTCGTGGTTGGTGTAGATCCGGAACAGGCCCCGCTGCAGCACCCGCTGCAGCTCCCGGGCCACCGACAGGTCCTCGGTGGCGATGACGCTGGCGGCGGCGTTGCCGGCCATGATCTCCTTGGCCAGGTTGGGGCCCGAGAGCGCCCCGGCGACCCGGCCGGGCAGCACGTCGCGGATCACCTCGGTCATGCGGAAGAGCGTGCCGGCCTCGAAGCCCTTGGTGAGGCTGACGACGGGGATCCAGTACGGCACGTGGGGCGCGGCCTGCTCCAGCACCGTCCGGAAGCCGTGCGACGGCACGCCGACCACCAGCAATTCCGCTCTGCCCACCGCCTCCTCGAGGTCGCTGGTCGCCTGCAGCGTCTCGGGCAGCGTGAACCCGGGCAGGTAGGACGGGTTGTCGTGCTTCTCGTTGACGGCGGCGGCCACGTCGGGATTGCGGGCCCACAGGGTCGTCGGGTTGCGGCCGGCGGAGAGCGCCGCCACCGTCGTCCCCCACGATCCCGCCCCGAGCACCGTCACCCGCACGGGGTGCAACCTACCGCGCTACCTCCGGCGGCTGCTCGGGTTCGGCGACCACACGTCGGTGGAGGCGCCGCCGGCGCCGAACTCCCGCAGCGGCCGCTCGGCCAAGGGCTCGAACACCAGCTGGGCGAACAGCTCCAGGTACTCGCCCACCATCCGCTCGGCCGAGAAGTGGTTCTCGGCCGCCGCCCGGCAGGCCTGCCGGTCGAGCTCGTCCACCCGGCCGATCGCCTCCGCCATGTGGCCCTCGTTGTGGCACAGGAAGCCGGTGCGGCCGTCGTCCACCACCTCGCCGGCCGCCCCTTCGTCGAAGGCCAGGACCGGCGTGCCGCAGGCCAGGGCCTCCAGCATCACCATCCCGAACGGCTCGTTCCAGCGGATGGGGAAGAGCAGCGCCCGGGCCCCGGCCAGGAGGTCGCGCTTCTCCTCCTGGGTCACCTCGCCCACGAACCGGAGCCGGTCGTTGAGGTAGGGGGCGACGTAGCGCTCGAAGTACCAGCGCTCGGCCGGCTCCCGGACCTTTCCGGCCAGGAACAGGCGCTGGCCCGACTTGTAGGCCGCCTCCAGCGCCCGGTGGGCGCCCTTCTCGGCCGTGAACTTGCCGAGGAACACGAGGTAGCCGCCGTCGCCGGCGCCGACCGGGAAGGCCGAGGCGTCGATGCCGTGGTGGATGACCCGGGCCACGGGCACGCCGGGCACGACCTGGGCCTCGGAGGCGGCGACGATGATCGCCGAGCGGGACATGCGGCCGTAGAGGCGGGCGCCTTCGCCGTCGAGCGGGCAGTGGGCGGTGGTCACCACCGGGCCGGGGGCGATGAGCGG
>Ga0070741_10007184_pt1 | contig 23261 bp, 23 predicted proteins | sample Coa_R1_4_FD_66440 | JGI IMG/M metagenome (GOLD analysis project Ga0070741, IMG submission 66440) | Surface soil microbial communities from Centralia Pennsylvania, which are recovering from an underground coalmine fire - Coalmine... | ecosystem: Environmental > Terrestrial > Soil > Unclassified ... | reverse complement strand
ACGGACGCGATATCTTGACGTTCAGACGTCTCGAAAGTCAAGCCGGACGTTCGCACCGGCGGACCGGCCGGCCTCCTCGCCGCGGAGCGGGCCGAATCGGTCCTCCCGAGCGTCGTAGAGTCCGTGTGCGCGGGGAACGGCTCGCGCCAGACGTCGGAGGGAAGGGATTGAGCGAGGAGACCGGACCGAGGTCCTCACGGCCGACGCGCCTGGTCGTCGGCCTGACGGGCCATCCCGAGGCCGGGCTCGGCGTCCGCTTGCTCGAGTTGCTCCGCGACGCACCGATCGAGACGCATCTCGTGATGTGCGGCTGTGCCCGCGACTGGGTGGCCCGCACGACCGGGCGCACGGCCGAGGACGTGTCCCGGCTCGCCGACCACGTCTACGACGAGGCGAACCAGGCCGCGAAGATCTCGAGCGGATCCTTCCTGACCGCGGGAATGATCGTCGCGCCCTGCAGCTCGCGCTCGCTCGGATCGATCGCGATCGGGTACGCGAGCAACCTCATCCACCGCGCGGCCGACGTCACCCTCAAGGAGGGCCGTCGCCTGGTGCTGCTCGTGCCGGCCTCCGCCCTCGGTCCCGGGAGCGCCGAGAGCGTGGCCCGGCTGCGCGCGGTACCGGGCGCGGTCGTCGCCCCGATCGAGCCCTCGGAGCGCCCCGATCGCGTCCTCGAGCGGGCGCTCGGTCTGCTCGAGCTCTCGCCGGTCAGTCTCCCGGGCTAGGCGCGGGAACGCTGCCCCCCGTCCGGCGGCGGGCGAGAAACCACAGCGTCGCGGGCAGCACCGCCGCCACGGCCAGGCTCGAGCGAAGACCGAACCGCTCCGATGCCGCGCCGAGCAGCGCGCTGGTCACGGCCCCCAGCCCGATCTGAGCAGATCGGAACACGCCGAGCATGATGCCTCGGTCCGCGAAGGCCTCCAGCGCAAGGATGTTGCCGACCGGACCGAGCGCGCTGACCCCCGCTGCGAACACGATGGCCGGCGCGATGCCGAGCGCGACGCTGGGCGCGAGCGTCCACCAGGCCCCCAGGACCGCAAGCCCGAGCCCGATCTGGCCGGCCGTCACGACCCCGCCCTTGCGGTCGGCATGGTGGCCAGCCGTGACCTTCCCAGGGATGGACAGCAGGCGGGCCGCGGCGAGCAGTCCCGCCGCGGACGGACGGGGGACTCCCCACGCCCCTACGGCGAACGTGGCCAGGAACGAGACCGTCCCGTACTGCGAGAGCGCGGCCATCCCGCCGACCGCGAGCGGGACGCCGAGCTCGCGGTGAACGCCCGCCCACGTGAGGGCGGGCGGCCGGTCCGGGCGTGGGGCAAAGGACGCGAACGCGGTACCTACCAGGGCGGCCGCAGACAGCGCCGCCGAGGCCGCGAATGCGAGCCGCCACCGCTCCTCCCCCGCCAGAGCGACGAGCACGGCCGCGAGCGCCAGGCCACCGGAGAACGCCACACCGAACATCCCCATCGCGAGCCCGCGTCGGTCCCCCCCGAGATCGCCGGCCGCCGACAGGCCCGACGCGAAGAACAGCCCCGAGCCCAGACCGAGCAGGACCTGTGCCCCGAGGAACAACGGCCACCGGCCGCTCGCGGCGGCGATCGCCCCTCCGGCGCCGGCGAGCGCGAGCCCCAGGCCGACGCCCAATCGAGGACCGCGCCGCCAGAGCAGCACGCCGCCGGCCACGTTCGCAAGGGCGATCGAGAGGGCGAGGATCCCGAAGGCCAGCCCCTCCTCGCTGAGCGAGAGGCCGAAGGCCTTGGCTGCGGTCGGAAACACCGGCGCGAGGAGGGACTCGCCGCAGGTCACGGCCAGGTAGCCGGACATCACGATCAAGAACGAAACCCGCTCTCGCCGGCTCGTTCCCGGCAGCCACCTGCGTGTGCGCGCCGGTTCACCGGCCGCGGTGGGCTCCATGTGCGACCATCGCCCCCAGATACCAGCTTCGCGAACCGCGATATCTTATCGTCGAGAGACTTCGCGGAGCTCGGACCGGGAGGTGGACGACCATGACGGTGACGGTCGGAGATCGGCTCCCACCGCGGATCCTCGAGGCGTTCGACGGGCGGAGCCTCGAGTCGAAGATCGGACCGGCCTACCTGCTCGTCTCGGTCGATCCGGACGGGACCCCGCGTCCGTGCATGCTCTCGGCCGGGGAGATCGTGGCCGTCGACGACCGGACGCTGCGACTCGGTCTGTGGCCGGGGACGCGAACCTCGAGCAACCTCGCTCGGGGCTCTCCGGCGCTTCTGTGCTTCGTCGCGCCGGGCGACGTCCTGTACGTGAAGGGAAGCGTCCGGGCCCTCGATCCGGTCCCCGATCGGAAGCTCGCGCGGTTCGAGCTCCACGTGGAGTCCGTCGAGTCCGACCTCCACCCCGGCATGCCGGTGACGGCGGGAATCGCGTTCGCCGTCGAGTCCGGCACGCCCCAGGAGGTGGCCGCCAGCTGGAGATCGCAGATCGACTCCCTCCTGGCGTGAGGCCTGGCGTGAGGGCTGGCGTGAGGGCCCGAAGCGCCGGCGCCCCCGGCCGCCGTCTCAGGCAGCCCGGCGAGACATCTGACGGCGTCCGCGCTCGCCGCGCCGCCGAGCGGCCCCGGCCAGGAGGCGCGCCCGCTCCTCCTCATCGCGCGCTCGGACCGTTCCGCGAGCGTGCCGGAACGCCCGGATCGCCACCTGGGCCTCGAAGGTCGCGAGCTCGTTGAGCATGGTCGTGTCCTCACGACCAGGATGGCCTGGAATCCGGAGGGCGGGCCAGGCCCGGAGACTCTGGCTGCGCGGGACCTTCGGCGCACGGCTCGAGGCGTCCGCCACCGCCGCCCGCGCTCCTAGCGGGCCCCGGGGCCTCCCCTCTCGACGCGCGGCGTCCACCGGGGCGCCCGCCGCTCGCCCCAGCGGCGCACCAGGTCGTGCTCGACTCCCACGTGGTCGAGCATCCGTCCCACCGTGTGGTCCACCATCTCCTCGATCGTCCGGGGCCGGGCGTAGAACGCGGGGACGGGGGGGACGACGAGCACGCCGGCCCGCGCGACCCGGAGCATGTTCTCGAGGTGGATCACCGAAAGCGGGGCCTCCCGCACGAGCAGGAGGAGCGTGCGCCGCTCCTTCATCGTGACCTCGGCCGCCCGGTGGATCAGGTTCTCGGTGATGCCGTGCGCGATCGCCGCGAGCGACTTCATGCTGCACGGGGCAACGAGCATGCCGCGCGTGAGCAGCGACCCGCTCGCCGGCGGAGCCTCGAGGTCGTCCTCGTCCCACACGTGATCGGCAAGCGCGCGGACGTCGGTCGGCTTCCAGCTCGTCTCGGCGAGGATCGTCGCCTCGGCCCATCGGCTGAGGACGAGGTGGGTCTCGACACCGGCCTGCCCGAGCGCCTGCAGCAGGCGAATCCCGTAGATCGCTCCCGTCGCTCCCGTCATCGCCACGACGACCGGCAGCTCGGGTTCGGACCGCCGTGACGGGCCCCCTCCAGTCACGTCGATCTCCGGACGGCTCGCCGATCGACGGGAGGGCTCATGGCCGGGTCCCGTACGGGCCGCTGGTGATCCCGTAGATGTTCCCGTCGGGGCCGCGAAAATGGGCCCACGTGTACTCGCCCCAGGAGTGGTCCGGGTGCAGGAACTCGACACCCCTGGCCTCCAGCTCCGCCCGCGCGCTCGGCACGTCGTCGACCCGGAACTCCACCACCGGTCCGCGGTCGAACTCCGCGAAGTGCTCGTGCCCGGGCCCGAACACCTCCACCCACTCCCCGCCCGAGAGCGTGAGGATCGAAAGCGTGTCGGAGCTCCGGAACTCGGCAAGGCCGAGCACGTCGCGGAAGAACGCCACCGTCTCCGCGAAGCTCTCGGTCGCGGTCCCCACCCACACCAGGCCCTTGATCTGCATGGGTCCTCCCCCCTCATCCGCCTTCGGACGCCGCTCGCGCCTCCTCGATCAGCCGGTACAGCCGCTCCGGCCCGATCGGGACACGGTCGATGTCGATCCGCAGCGGACGCAGCGCGTCCACGATCGCGTTCGCGATGGCCGCCGGCGGCGAGACCGCTCCCCCCTCACCGACTCCCTTGATCCCGAACGGGTTCAGCTCGGAGGGGAACTCCTCCTGATGCCCCACCGCGATCGGCGGGACGTCGGACGCGGTGGGCAGCAGGTAGTCCATGTACGTTGCCGTGAGGAGCTGCGCGTCGCCGTCGTACACGATCTCCTCGAACAAGGCGTTGCCGATGCCGTGGGCGACGCCCCCGTGCACCTGGCCCTCGACGACGGTCGGGTTCAGCATCCGCCCGCAGTCGTCTGTGGTGACGTACTTGAGGAGCCGGACGAAGCCGGTCTCTTCATCGACCTCCACGCCGACCACGTGCGTCCCCGAGGCAAACGTCACGGTCGGGGGCACGTAGTAGTAGACGACCTCGAGTCCGGGCTCCATCCCGTCGGGGAGCTTCGCCCTCGGGCCGGGGGTCGCGGCCCGTGCCACCTCGGCCAGGGTGACCCGCCGGTCGGGCGCTCCCCTGGCCGCGACCACCCCCCCGTCAAGCTCGAGGTCCGAGGGATGGGTTTCCAGCAACTCGCCCGCCACCGCGAGCACCTTCTCGCGCAGGCGGGCCGCGGCGATCCCCACCGCCGTCCCGGCCGTGACCGCGCTCCGGCTCGCGAAGGTGCCGATGCCATGGGGGATGAGCGCTGTGTCTCCGGCTTTCACCGTCACGTCGTCCGGCGTGACCCCGAGCTGGTCCGCGCAGATCTGGGCGAGCGTGGTCTCGAGGCTCTGTCCGTGCGGCTTCGCCCCGGTCGCGACCGTGACGTGCCCCCGCGGGTCGACGCGGACCACCGCGCCCTCGTACGGCCCGTAGCCCGAGCCCTCGACGTAGGAGGAGACTCCCACCCCGATCCGCCGGCCGAGCCGACGAGCCGCCGCCTGCTCCCGACGGAACTCCTCGTAGCCGAACGCCTCGAGCGCGCGCTCGAGCTGCGCGGGGAAGTCCGCGCGGTCGTAGACGATGTCGACGCCGTCCCGGTAGGGCATCCCCATCGGGTAGGGCATCTGCTCGGGCCGGATCAGGTTGCGCCGGCGGACCTCCACCGGGTCGAGGCCGAGCTCGGCGGCGACGAGATCCACGATCCGGTCCATCACGAACACGACTTCCGGCCGCCCCGCGCCCCGCACCGGGGTGACCGGAGCCTTGTTCGTCAAGACGGAGAGCGCCTCGACCCGCATGTGGTCGATCGCGAACTGGCCGCGAAGGTGGGCCGCCGAGTTGTACGAGACCGTGATCGCGTAGTTGTTGTACGCCCCAGCGTCGATCAGGTAGCGGTCCTTCAGGGCCAGGATCCGCCCCTCGCCGTCGAAGGCCACCTCCACGTCGTGGATCTGGTCGCGTGCGTGGCGCGTGTTCGCGAGGTTCTCCCGTCGATCCTCGATCCACCGGACCGGCCGCCCGAGCTCGCGCGCGAGGAACGCGATCAGCACGTCCTCCGGAAACATGCCGGTGCCGAAGCTGCCCCCCATGTCGGGGCCGATCACCCTGACGCTGTCGGCGGGCATCCCGAGCATCTCGCAGATGAACGTTCGCACCAGGTGCGGCCTGGCGTTCGCGCACCAGACCGTGAGCTCGTCGCGGCCCGGATCCGGAACGGCCACCACACCGCGAGTCTCCATCGCGTTCGCCGCCGTGCGACCCATCACCAGACGCGTGGAAAGCCGGTGCTCGGCGCGGGCAAAGGTTCCGTCGACGTCCCCCACAGAAACGGTGAAGGATGTCTGGACGTTGTCGCCCAACTCCGGGTGGAGGACGGGAGCGCCGGGCTCGAGCGCGTCTTCTGGATCGTTCACCGCCGGGAGCGGCTCGTAGTCCACCTGAACCAGCTCAAGGGCGTCCTCGGCCAGGTATCGATCCACCGCGACGACCACCGCGACCGGCTGGCCGACCCACAGGACCCGATCCTTCGCAAGCACGGGCATCGGACAGGACTTGAGGGTCGGACCGATCTTCTCCTTCAGCAGCGGGGAGATCTCGGTGCGGGCGGCCTCGACGAAGGGCCCGACCCGTCCGTCCAGATCGCGCTCCGTGAAGACGCCGACGACGCCCGCCGCGGCCTTGGCCGGCTCGCGCTGGATTCGCGCGATCCGGGCGTGGGCGAAGGGGCTCCGCAGGACCGCGGCATGCAGGACTCCGGGCACCCTGAGGTCCGCCACGTGGGTCGCGCGGCCCGTGAGGAGTCTCGCGTCCTCCTTGCGACGCAGGCGCTGCCCCACGTACGTGGCGGAACGGAGCGCCGGGAAGCCTGGCCCGTCTGCGGGAGCGTACGGGTGCGCGGGGCCGCTCACGTCAGGAGCCCCGCCGCATGCGCTCCGCCGCCTCGCGCACGGCGGCGACGATGTTCTGGTAGCCGGTGCAGCGACACAGGTTGCCCGACAGCCGGGCGCGCAAGGCCTCCTCGTCGTCCACCCCGGGCGCCCCCTCCGCCAGGTATTCGGTCACCGCGATGAGGAAGCCGGGGGTGCAGAACCCGCACTGCAGCGCGTGGTGGACCGAGAACGCCTCCTGCACGGGGCTGAGCGAGCCGTCGGGGGCGGCCAGCCCCTCGACGGTCGTGAGCTCCCGCCCCTCGACCTGCACGGCGAACATCAGACACGATCGCACCGATCGGCCGTCGAGCAGCACGGTGCAGGCTCCGCACACACCGTGCTCGCACCCCAGGTGCGTGCCGGTCAGCCCCAGCTCATCCCGGAGGAAGTCGGCGAGCGTCATGCGCGGCTCCGCGCTCCCAGACAGCTCGCGCCCGTTGACCCGCAGCGTGATGCGCCGTCGCTCCGCCATGCTCACGCGCCTCCCGCTCGCTCCGCCGCACGCGCGAGCGCCCTGCGCACGAGGACCTTCGCGAGGTGGCGCCGGTACTCCGACGTCGCGTGGATGTCCGAGACCGGCTCGATCTCCTTGTCGACGGCCTCCGCCGCCTCTGCGAAGAGCTCCTCGCCGGGGCGGGCCCCTCGGAGCACCGACTCGGCCCCCAAGGAGCGCACCGCCCGGTCCCGAACCCCAATGAGCGTGACCCGGGCATCCGAAACCGACCCGCCCTCGTCGAGCCCGAGCAATGCGCCGACGCCGGCCAGGGCGAAGTCCCCGTGCCGCCGGGCGAGCTCCACAAAGCAGGAGCCGACGCCCGCACCGCTCGGGAGGCGCAGTCGAATCTCGGACACGATCTCGTCGGGCGCGAGGGCCGTCGTGAAATACGTGTCGAAGAACTCCCCGGCCGGGATCGTGCGCACGCCCTTCGGTCCCGTCGCGTCGATCTCGCCGTCCAGGGCAAGGACGAGCGAGGGCCACTCCGCCGCCGGATCGGCGTGCGCGAGGCTGCCGCCCACCGTCCCCCGGTTGCGAATCGCCACGTGACCGATGAGCGACACTCCCTCGAACAGCATCGGGCACCGGCTCCGCAGCTCGGGCAGCTCCTCGACGTCCCGGTGCCTGGCCATGGCGCCGATCACCAGCCGGTCGCCCTCCAGGCGCAGATGGTCCAGCCCGCGCACGCCGTTCAGGTCCACGAGCACGGACGGAGAGGCCAGCCGGAGCGCGAGCAGCGGAACCAGACTCTGGCCTCCCGCGAGGAGCTTGGCCTCCTCGCCGTGCTCGGCGAGGAGGCTCACCGCCTCATCCACGGTCTCGGGGCGTGCGTAGTCGAACGGGGGCGGCTTCACGGGGTGCGCGATCCTGGCTCGGTCGTCGCCATCGGGTTGGGGGCGTCGCGGGCGGGGGTCGGGCGCCCGCCCGCGACGGCCGCTGCTAGTCCTTGCGCGTCTGCTTCCACAGGTCTCCGAAGAGTGCATCCAGGTCGACCTGGTCCACCCCGGGAGTCGAGATCTCGAGCGGGAAGTCCGCCTTGCGCGTCGCGTCGATCCCGACCTTGGTGACCAGGTGCGATCCTCCGGCCGGATCGTAGGACGCCGGATCCAGGGGCGAGCCCCGAGCGTGGGTGACCACGAACGCGTCCTGATGGAACCTGACCCGCTGGGCGATGGCGTGCCAGACGTCGGAGTCGCTCGTGATGTCGACGTCGTCGTCCACGACGACCACGTACTTCAGGAAGGGGTCCGCCGCGAACGCCGCCATGGCCGCGTTCTTCGGATCCCCCTCGATCAGCTTCTCCATCTGGACGTAGCAGATGTAGCGACAGCGACCCGACGGCGGCACGTAGACGGCCCGCACACCGCCCGAGGCCAGGCGACAGGCCTTGTAGATCATGCTGTTGCGCGTCACGCCCGAGAGCAGCAGGTTGTCCCAGTGGCCGACGAACGAACTCTGGTAGTGAGCGTTGCGCCGCATCGTGATCGCCTTCACGTAGACCACCGGGTTGTTGCGCTCGGGGCCGTAGGTCCCAGGGTACTCGCCGAAAGGCGCCTCCGGCTCGCGCTCGGTCGGGTGGATCTCGCACTCGAGCACGATTTCCGCGTTCGCGGGCACCTCGACGTCGATCGTCTCGCACTTCACCATCTCGAGGGGCTCGCCCAGCATCGCCCCGGCCATCGCGAACTCGTCGACATCGATGCTGGTGAACGAGAGGAACCCCAGCTCGACGGCCGGATGCAGACCGATCGCGACGGCCATCTCGGTGGGACGGCCGTGCTTGATGTTCTTCTGCATGATGTAGTGACCGTGCGCCGTCTCGGAGATCTGGATCCCGAACTTGTTGCGGCCCTTGGCCTGGAGGCGGTAGATGCCGGCGTTGCGGATCCCGGTGTCGGGGTCCTTCATGATCTCGTACCCGAGGGTGATGTACCGTCCCCGGTGCTCCTCGTACCCGGGATCCACCTGGCCCGAGTCGAGCTCGTGATACTTGAGCATCGGGAGCTTGAAGATGTCGACGTCGTCCCCGGTCAGCACGATCTCCTTACAGGGGGCGGAGTCGCGCTCGACGAAGACCGGCTCGATCCCGTGGTCCTCGCGCTCCATGTACTCGAGGATGAAGTCGCGAGGGGTGGCGTCGATTCCCAGCCCGAGGGCCATCGCGAGACGAGGGAAGCTCGCATGCACGTTGGTCACGCACGGGATCTCCGAGCCCTTGATGTTCTCGAAGATGACGACCGGAAACCGCCGCTCCTTCTCCAGACGCCACAGCGTTGCCGTGGCCTCGAAGATCGGGTCGACCTCCTTCTTCACCCGGAGGATCTCGTTCGGGTAATGCCGCTCGAGGAAGCGGAGGAAGGACTGGAGGTCCTTTCCCAGCTCCGCTCGCTGCTCAGGTGGTAGCGCCATTGCCTCCCCCCACGGCCGCGGTCGGGTATCGTGCTGCTCGGCCGATATCTTAACGTCGTACTATCATGCCGCACGGAGGACGCTCCGCGCAAGTCGAGGCCGGAAGGCTACCGGAGGATCTGCAGGGCGACGTCGGTGGGCCCGTTCCGGCTGATCTGGACGACGTCCTGCGGACAGGAGGAGGCGATGACGACCAGGTCGAGCTCGGCCCGGAGCGTGACGAAGTCGCCCGGCTCGGAGACGGACGTCCGGTACTCCAGCCCGCCGTCGGGGCGCACCTCGACGTTCATGAACAGGTTGATCGGCTGCGGGACGGCGAAGCCCGTCAGGCCGAGCCCGCCCATGGCCTGGATGAGGTTCTCCCGGCACGAGGCGTGCCACCCCTCCACGCCCAAGGTCGCGTACCGCTCTGGGTCGCAGGCGGCGCACAGCATGTCGTGACGCCCAGGCGAACGGTCCTCGACGAGGGTGAGGAGCGCACGTCGCCGGTTCGACACGAAGCTCTCCCCCACGCGCGGGAACAGGCGCAGGAGCGCCACGCGCGTGTGCTCGGCGCTCGCATGCTCGGTGAGGTCGTCCGCGTTGAAGGCGAACAGGTCGACCACCTGTCCGCCCTCGAGATCGATCACGCGGAGCAGCCCGCCGGCGCCCACGCGCACGGCCCGACCCTCACGGGCCGGGACGCGGACGGCGCCCTTCGGCAGCGAAGCCGCGCCCGCTACCATCCGGCGGAGATCACGGTCGGCACCGCGTCATGATGGACGCCCGCGAGGCCTGGCGCCAGGACGTTCCCCGGGAACGCTGGTCGGGGGCCGGGCGGTCCCCTACCATCGTCGTGGTCGAAGAACGCGCCGGTAGCTCAGCGGACAGAGCGGCTGCCTTCTAAGCAGCGGGTCGGAGGTTCGAGTCCTCCCCGGCGCGCCCGAAGGCCCCCGGTGCCTCGTAGGCCAGCTCGTCCCCGCGAGATCCCTCACTTGCGGGGCTCCGACTGGTCCTCGCGAGCTACGCGATTTCGGGTAGGAACGGGCTTAGGTGGCCACCGAGACCGGCCGATAGTCCGAAGCGAGGAGCTGGATAGGGAGACCGTTGGCGACGCTTCAGGTGGACCGAGCGAGGACGCGCGCGAGGACTGCACGGCCGGCGCCCACCGCCCGCCCGCGGCTGTGGGCACCTTATCTCGCCGTGGGCGCGCTGCTCAGCTCGGCGACCGCGGTCACGCACGGGACGCTCTCCTCCTGGCTGTACGAGATCGTCGGCATCTCGAGCGTGGTGGCGATCGCACTGGGGATTCGAATCTTCCGGCCGAAACCCAGCCTCCCTTGGTGGTTCATCCTCGCGGGGCAGTCGCTCTGGGTGATCGGCGACGCCCTCTGGGACTTCTACCCGTTCCTCTTCGGTCACGAGCTTCCGTATCCGTCGATCGCGGACGCCGCCTACGTGCTGGCATATCCGCTCCTGTCCGTCGGCCTCGCGCTCTTCGTCCGGTCGCGCCGTGAGGCGATGTCGACTGCCGGACGGCTCGACGCCCTCGTCGTGGCCATCGCCGGCGCCGGCCTCATCTGGGAGCTCGCGCTCCAGTTCTATTCCACCAAGGGCAGCTTGCTGGTGGACGTCTTCTACCTCATCTACCCCGTCGTGGACATCGTGCTCCTCGGCATCCTGGCTCGACTGCTCTTCGTGCCGGGACGGTGGACCCCGTCGTTCCTGCTCCTCGTCACGGGCTTCGTGGTGACCCTCCTCTGCGACGTTCTTTACGCCCGCGTCTTCACCGTCGGCCCGTGGTCCATCTACCCCTGGCTCGGCATCGGCTGGCTCACCGCGTACATCCTGACCGGGGCGGCGGCGCTCCACCCGTCGATGACCCAGATCGCCGGGGCGCCGACCGGGCGACACGAGGCGCTTACGAGGACCCGCATGCTGACGCTCGCCGGCGTGGGCGCGAGCCCGCTCCTCGCCTACATCGTCACCGCCCTGCTCGGCGTCCGGCAGAGCGCGCTCGGCGTGGTGCTCATCAGCCTCGTCGTGCTGGGTCTCGCCATCGCCCGGATCACCGGCCTGATCGGGGCCCTGGAGCGCCAGTCGGACGAACTGGCTCGCCTCCATCGCGAGCGAGGACTCCTCCTGGACGAGGTCACGCGGGCAGTCGAGGAGGAGCGCACGCGGGTGGCGGCCGACCTCCACGACGGACCGATCCAGCGGCTTACGGCACTCGGGCTGCACGCACAGCGTGCGAGCCATCGGCTCGACCGAGGCGACGACTCGCGGGAGACGGCGAGGATCCTGCACCAGGTGGCCGAGGGCCTGGGCGAGGAGATCGCCAAGCTTCGTCGTTTGATGATGGAGCTCCGACCGCCGGCGCTCTCCGAGCGAGGTCTGGTCGATGCGCTGCAGGACTACTGCCGGACCCTGTCCGCCGAGCGACGAACCGAGATCGAGTATCGCGCGTCGATCAGCGGCCGGGTCCCGGCGGATGCCGAGACCGCGCTGTACCGGATCGCACAGGAAGCCCTGACGAACGCGGTCAAGCACTCGAGGGCTCAGCGGATCCGGGTCAGCCTCGAGGGGATCGACCATCGCGTTCGCCTATCGGTGAGCGACGACGGCGTGGGGTTCGACCCCGCAACCAATCAGATGAGGGACGACGGGCGGCATTTCGGACTCCTGGCGATGCGCGAGCGCGCGACGATGCTGAACGGCGAACTCACGATCCAGAGCGCCCCCGGACAGGGCACGACCGTCGTTGCAAGCATTCCGCGAACGGTGGTGCCGACGTGATCGGAGAGGCTGCGGTGCGTTCCGTCGGAGAGCTTCGGATGCTGGTGCTCACAATCGGCGATCTGCGCGTCAGCATCGAGGAGCCCCCCGGTACACCCGGCGTGAGCGCCTCCGCGAGCGGTATCCCGCGTCGTGTGGGCGGACCGACCCGTGTCGTCGTGGTCGACGACGACCCGATGGTCCGCGAGGCCGTCCGAGCGCTGATGGAGGACCGAGGATTCGACGTCGTGGGCGAGGCCGAGGACGGGCTCGCGGCGGTCGGTGTGGTTGCCGAGCTCCTTCCCGACGTCGTGCTCATGGACGTGAAGATGCCCGTCATGGACGGGCTCGAGGCGACGCGCCGCATCACGACCGCACACCCGACGGTGAAGGTCATCCTCCTGTCCGCATACGACGACGCGAGCTTCCGGCGGACCGCCGACCAGATCGGGGCCGCCGACTACCTGGTCAAGGGGGTGAGCCCGCTCGTCCTCGAGCAGGCCATCCGCAACGCGGGAGATCGGGCCGTCCGCGACGAGAGTCGACCGGAGGGCGAGCCGGGCGTCTGAGCCCCCGGCCTCGGCCGACGGTCGGCGTCGCCGGCCGAGACGTCTGCCACAATGGGGTCATGGCCACGCGATCGAGTGCCGGCCAAACCGGAAGGTCCGCCGCACCCACCCGCCATCCCGAGATCGATCTGCTGTCGCGGGTCCCGCTCTTCTCTGGCCTTTCCCGATCGCAGCTTCGGACCGTGGCGAACCTCACCGAGGAGGTCTCGTACACGCCGGGTCGCATGATCGTGCGCGCCGGGAGCCCGGGGGTCGCGTTCTACGTGATCGTGGAGGGCCAGGCGAAGGTCCTGAGAGGCACCATCGCCAGTGCGCGGGGGACCTGGCGGCTGGGGCCGGGAGACTTCTTCGGCGAGCTCGCGCTGCTGGACGGCAGGCCGCGCTCGGCCTCGGTCGTCGCCGAGTCGCCGCTCCGGACGATCCGGATCGAGCGCGCTCCGTTCCGCCGGCTGCTCAAGGAACAGCCGGCGATCACGCTGGCTCTCCTCGAGGGGATGGCCACGCGGATGCGGGGGGCAATCCAGGGACTCACGCTGTAGCGGCCCGCGACTCCCGGCCTCAGCCCGCAGACGGGTCCGGCTCGGCGAGCACCTTCGCCGCCTGCTCGGCCCGGTGGGCCTTCAGGCGCTCCCGATACTCGGGGTGCGCCCGCGCCACGATCATCGCGGCGAGCAGGGCCGCGTTGACCGCTCCGGCCTTCCCCACGGCGAGGGTTCCCACCGGCACCCCGGCCGGCATCTGGACCATCGACAGCAGGGAATCGAGCCCCGAGAGCTTCGACTCCATGGGGACGCCGAGCACCGGGAGCGTGGTCTTGGCGGCCACCGCACCGGGAAGGGCGGCCGCACCGCCGGCGGCGGCGATCACGACCTCCAGCCCGCGCTCCTCGGCTCCCGCCGCCCACTCGGCCAGCTCGTCGGGCGTTCGGTGGGCCGACAGGACCCTGGTCTCCGTCGGCACGCCGAGCCCGCGAAGCGTGTCCACCGCGTGCGCCATGGTCTCCCAATCCGACCGGGAGCCCATCACCACCCCCACCAGCGCGTCACCCACGTCGACTCCTCTCTCGTCACCCGACTATCGAACCAACGCCGTACCTAACGGACCGTCCTGGGCCGCCAGGAGCGGTCCTCGCTCCGGCCCATCCCTCGGCGCGGCCAGCGCAGTGTAGATTCAACACGTCGCGGCGACCCGGGGGGTTGCTCCGGCCCGCGCGACGGCCCGGAGCGTTGGAGGTCTGCGCATGTCGGATCGCCTGAGCCGCCTCCTCGCCGGATACGCCCACTCGGTCTCGTGGGCGGACCTCCCGCGCGAGACCGTCCACGAGGTCAAGCGGCGGGTACTCGACAGCGTTGGGGTCGGGGTCGCGGGGCTGGGCGAGGAGGCCGCCACGAGCGCCCGAGCCTACGTAGAGCGCCTGGCCACGCCGACCGGGGCCTCTGTCTGGGGAGCCTCCTTCGCCGCGCCTCCGGAGGTGGCCGGCTTCGCGAACGGCGTCGCCGTGCGATGCCTGGACTTCAACGACACCTACCTGTCGAAGGAGCCGCTCCACCCCTCCGACGCGATCCCGGCGCTTGCCGCGCTGGCCGAGTGGCGGGGCCTGTCCGGGCGGGAGCTCATCACGGGGATCGCGGTTGCCTACGAGGTGAGCGTGACGCTCTGCGACGCGGCGAGCCTGCGCGCCCGCGGCTGGGACCACGTGAACTACCTCGGGATCGGAACCGCCTGCGGGGCGGCGGCGATGCTCGGCCTGCCCGAGGAGGCGACCGAGCACGCGATCTCCCTTGCCGTCGTGCCCCACGCGGCCATGCGCCAGACGCGCGTCGGCGAGCTGTCGATGTGGAAGGGCGCGGCGGCCGCCAACGCCGCGCGCAACGCCGTGTTCGCCACGCTCCTCGCCGAGGCGGGAATGACCGGACCGAGCGAGCCCTTCGAGGGCCCCATGGGGTTCGTGCACCACCTCCTCGGCGGACAGCCGCCCGACCCGGAGGTCCTGTGGCGGCTCGAGGGCCGCCTGCCGCCGACCCGGATCCTCGACACCTACGTGAAGTACTGGCCGGTCGAGTATCACGCGCAGAGCGCCGTCGACGCCGTGCTCCAGATGCCTGCGGAAGTCTGCGGCGATCCCGACCTGCTGAAGTCGATCGAGATCGAGACCTTCGACGCGGCCTATCAGATCATCGCCAAGGACCCTGAGAAGTGGAACCCGAGGACGCGCGAGACCGCCGACCACTCCCTGCAGTACATCGTCGTGGCGGCCCTGCTCGACGGCGAGATCACCCGCCACACGTTCGACCCGGAGCGGATCCGCGACCCGCGGACGCTCGAGCTCCTGCGAAGCCGCGTGAGCGTGAAGGAGGACCTCGAGCTGACCGCGGGCTACCCGGAGGGCATTCCGAACCGCGTGACGGTGACGACCGTCACGGGAGACCGCCGCGTGCGCGAGGTGCGGTACCCTCGCGGGCACGCGAGGAACCCCATGACCGACGAGGAGCTGGTGGCAAAGTACCGGGCGAACGTCGAGGAGCGCTGGGACCACGAGCAGACGGCGTGGGTTCAGCACCTCGTGTGGGATCTCGAGCGCGAGGGGAACCTGCAGCAGCTCATGACGGCGCTGGCGGTCCGGCCGTGAGCCCTCGCGTCGGAGGCCTCCCGGGGTGACCTGGCTCACGCCCGATCCGAACGAGCACCCCGCCACGCGCCTGCGCGCCATGCTCGAGGCCGGGGAGACGATCCTCGCGCCCGGCGTGTTCAACGGGTTGACCGCCCTGCTCGCCCGGCGGGCCGGGGCACGGGTGATCTACCTGTCGGGGGCGGCGTTCTCGGCGTCGATGGGGCTGCCGGACGTCGGCCTGTTCACGCTCGATGAGATCCAGCGCAACGCGCGCCAGATCGTGCGGGTCACGCGCATCCCGCTGGTCGTCGACGCCGACACGGGCTTCGGCGGTCCGCTGAACGTCATGCGGGCGGTGCGCGAGCTCGAGGGCGCGCGGAGCGCGGCGGTCCAGATCGAGGACCAGCAAGACCCCAAGCGCTGCGGACACCTGGAGGGCAAGCGCGTGACGAGCGCTGAGGCGTTCGCGGAGAAGGTGGCCGCTGCCGCCCGCGCTCGCGAGCACCTCGTCGTGATCGCCCGCACGGACGCGCGGGCGACGCACGGGTTCGACGAGGCGGTGCGGCGCGGGCTCGCGTACCGGGAGGCCGGCGCCGACGTCATCTTCCCCGAGGCGCTCGAGACCGAGCAGGAGCTCGCCGAGTACGCGAGGGCGGTCCCGGGCCCGCTGCTCGCGAACATGACCGAGTTCGGCAAGGGACCGATGCTGCCCGCCCGGCGCCTGTTCGAGCTCGGGTACCAGATCGTGATCTTCCCCGTGTCGGCGGCGCGGGTGGCCGCGCGGGCCGCCGGGGCCTTCTACCAGGAGCTGCTGCGAGACGGCACCCAGTCGGGCTGGCTCGACCGGATGATGACCCGTGAGGAGCTCTACGAGCTCATCGGCTACGACGACTACGCGGAGCTCGACCGCTCGCTCGCAAGGCGACGAGAGGAGGAGCTCCCGAGGACGTAGGAATCCAGCAGCGACGAGCCGCCGGTGATGGTGAGTGAGCAGGCGGGAGGCCCATCGAAGACGGTCTATCCCGCTCCCGTGGCACTATCTGGCCAGTGGACGGCGAGCCGTCAAGACATGCCCGCAGCCACACGATGGCGCCATGATGCCGAGGTCAAGGACCAGTCCCGAGGAGATGGACTACCGCAGAAGCGAGATCGGCCGAAAGCGCAGCTGGTACGGGCTGAAGCGCCACGTGAAGAGGGTCCTCAGCCTCAGAGTGCCCCACGCCCTGCTTCGAGCCGTCGTGCGATTCATGCCCGAGCTCCGGCAACCGTCCGAAACGTCGGCCCAGTGGATACGTGATTGGCCCCGGATGCTCCACGGGCCCGCCGGGACAATCGGCACCACCGTCGCTTCCAATGCACGGGTTGTCGTTGTAGGTGACAGAGACGGAAGCGCAGTTGCTGCAGCTGTTCGCGGGAGCCGCTTCGAAATCGTGCCAATTGCACCGCGTTGTCGCGGTACTGGCACACAGCGTCCAGGTCTTGGTGACCTCCGACACCGAGGAGCGGGACAGCCCGATCCCGAACAGCTCCCCGGCCGCCTTCGCCACCCGTCTTGAGCTGGATCTGGCGCCTTGCCCACCGGTCGATGATCTCGAGCTCGTAGGAGCTGCCGGCGACCCTGGGGACGCGGATCTCCACCTCGCCCCACTTGGTCTTCAGGCGCCGGCCGTAGGAGGCCTCCCCGGTGGCCGTTGCAAATTGAGGTGCGTTCGTAGGAAGAGGCCTCCAGCACCTCGGTCCGGCGGGCCTCAGGCCCGGCCGCGCTCCGGCATCGATCTCGGCCTGGCGGACCCAGTGGCGGAGGGTCTCCACGCCGATGTCGAGCTGGCGAGCGATGCGGCTCACGACGCCGTGGCGCTCGCCTTCTCGGTCCATCGTCTCGAGCACCAGCCTGAGCGCCCGCTCACGGATCTCGGGCGGGTACCGCTTGCTGAAGGGGGACTTGTCGGTCTGCATGGCTCCAACCTTTCCAAGGTCGGGAGCCTCCGGCAAATCCGGGGCGGTTCAGCAGCGAGACGCCGGCCGCGTCGTGTTCGATCCCGACGGTAGCCCAGTCACAATCGACGGCCCGCACCCCCAGTTGGAAGGCCAGACGTTCTGTGCCGCTCCTGCCGGGTGATGCTGCCAACTTGGTGAGCCCCATCAGCTCTATCGATGCGACGACCTCCGGCTTCCAGCCGCGTGTTCGGTCTAGCGTCGGCGCCCCACGAGCAGGAACGTATCTAACGGGCCTTTCCCTTTCACGTCCACCGAGCCACGAGGCTCGCACACGTACGCATCGCCAAGCAGCGCGACGGTCGAACCGGTGATCTGGATCGCGCCCGGGACGCCCGATGATTCCATCCGACTGGCGGTGTTCACGGTGTCGCCCCACAGGTCGTAGGCGAACTTGTCCTTCCCGATCACACCGGCGGTCACTGGCCCGGAGGCGATCCCGATCCGGAACCGCAGGGGCCGGCCACTCTCGGGATCGGTCGCGCCATGGTCACGGATCCGCAAAGCCAGCTCCGCGATCGCGTGGGCGTGATCCAGTCGCGGTTCCGGGACGCCGGCGGCAACCATGTATGCATCGCCGATCGTCTTGATCTTCTCCAGGCCGAGCTCCGCCACGAATCCATCAAGGACGCCGAACAGCTCATCCAGAAACTCGACGAGCTGAGCTGGTGCCATCGACGCGGACATGGGAGTGAAGTCCACCACGTCGGCGAACAGCACCGAGGCCGACGGCACATCCGCAGCGATGGTCCCGGGTTCGTCCTTGAGTCGGGAGGCGATCTCCTTGGGGAGGATCGCGTGCAGCAGATCGTCGGATCGCTGCTGGAACCGGTCGCGCTGACGGATGAAATAGCCGAGAACCGCTATCACCGTCAGACCGCTCGCGAGCATCGCGACGGTCGCGCCTTGGAGCGGATCCTTCACGACGTAGAAGGGCGTGATGTGTCGTTCGATGAAGACCGAATAGAGGACCGCCGCGACGTAGACACCGAACCAGACGATCCCTGCACGCAACCCGATCGTCATCAGGGCCCCGAGCATGAGGACCATCCCGTAGATCGCGACGAGACCCGAAGGGTACAGGCCGCCGTAGAGCGTCGTTGAGACGAGATAGCCCGCGGTGATCACGGTGAACATCAGGGTCAACCAGATCGAGATCCGCCGGGGCCACCGATGGATCGCGACCAACAGCGAGATGGTCACGACCGTCGTCGTCAGATCCTGGATGCCCACCCAGAAGTAGCCTTGGGCGAACTCGGCGAAGATCTGAGGGATCGTGAGGACTGTCGCGATCACGAACGCGACCACGAATACACGGCGGCCGGCACGTTTGGTCTCCAGCTCGTCCTCGTACTGGCCGATGGAAAGGATCGGCTCAGCGATCCGACGCAGGCGGGGCATGACCGACATGCCCGAACGATACCCGGCGCCGTCGCGCCACGCGATCGCCCCGCAAGAGGACGCCTCGACCGAGGAGTCCCGTCCGCCGCGCGGCTGTGGTCATTACCGCACTATGGTCGCCGCTGAAGGCCCTTGTCCAGCTCGGCGATATCGGCTTCGCTTTGTTCTGGTGGAGGAGTCCCGTCACGGAAGAAGACGGTCGACTGTTCGTGGGCTAGGCGGACTACATCGGTGAGATCGATACCGAATAGGAGCACCGGCATCTCGAACGGCGCCTGTTCCCCTCTTTCCGTGAATGACTGGGACCGCGGCGATGTCCGCTCTTCGTCGATGAACGACACGTGGCAGAAGGGACTGACGCAGGAGTCGCGCTGTGCCACGCGCCGATTGACGGCGGCGAGTAACCTCATGTGGTCAACGGGCCTCCGCGGTCTAACTGCCACCTGCGTATTCAGGAGGTCTATGTCCGGCGTTGCGATCCGAACCGCCCCACACCCATTGGCGAACCAAAATGGACCGTCCAGTTCTTCATGGTGTACCCGAAGAAGTCGATGATCTCGACCCGCCCGCTGCCGTCGACCTTCATGTTGCTGAAGCCGCCGAACAGTCGCCGCCCGGGCTCAAGAACGAGCACGTTCACGATCATCGGCTGCTGGATGGGAGCGATGTCCCGATCCAGCCGCTGGCGGAGATGGTCCATCGACTGGTCGATCATCTGGGTCTCGCCCCTGAGGCTCTCTCGAATCCACCTGCCCGTAGGCGTCCCGTCCGGCAGAACGGCGACCCCCGTGTACGCGAACAGCGCTCTTGGTCCGGTCTGGTCCGGTGGATAGAGCACAGTTAGGAACTTGGTGGCTGCGTCGTCTACGAGCCTACCGGACCGCAGGTCAGTCACCCGGCAGTCGACGCTCAAGTAGATCCCGTCGGCCTTACTCATTCCAATGATCAGCGTCATGGTCAAACGGTAGCTGGTGGGTCCGACACGTTCGATCTGAGGTTGGCTGGGGTGGCTACGGCCCGTCGGCGTATGGCGTCCGTAGGAACCAGTTGCCGAGCCATACGGCGGCGCGCACGACGGCCTGGAGTCCCAAGATCGCGAGAGTGAACACGACCAGGCAGACGGGTGAGCTGGGACCTCGTCCGCATCTTCACCGGACACCTGCCTCGATCGTCTGCGAACCGTCTGGATTCGGCGTCCCAACGACCAGGGGCTGCCAGGCTCCGTCCATCGCAGAGTCGGGCGGAGCAGCACTCGCGGGTGAGAGCGCAAGTACGGGCAACGTGAGAGAGAGAGAAGTCCGCTTACCGGCCTACTACGAACGACGAGGTAGCGGCGGGCGGGCTCGGCAGCCCTACCCGGCGGAGGACACCAAGCGCTCCCCCACCTCGCGGGCCACATCGACCAGCGCGAGCACGTCCTCCTCGGTCGTGCGGAAGTTCACGAAGCACGGCCGCAGGTACACCTCGCCGTCGATGAGCGCCGAGGCCACGTAGACGCGCCCGTCCTCGAGGAGTGCCTGCGCGAGCGCCCAGTTGTGCTTGTTCAGGTCCCGGGCCCCCTCGGGCAGGTGACGGAAGGGCACGATCGAGAGCTGTGGCGGCGGGCCGAGGACCTCGAAGTCCGGCTGGGCCCTCACTGTCTCGTACAGGAGATCGGCTTCGGCGAGGTTCCGCTCGATCGCCGCGCGGAACGCCGGCGCTCCGTGCGCGCGAAACGCCAGCCAGGCCTTCAGCGCGCGGAACGGTCGCGAGTACTCCAGCGTGATGTCGACCGCGTGGAGCTCGTGCTGCTGGTGCGGCAGGTACCCCTCCTGGTGAGCGAACGCTCCCACGAGGTCCTCCGGCCGGCGGACGAGCACGACGCCGCACGCCTTGGGCAGATACAGCCACTTGTGGGCGTCGACCGAGCAGGAGTCGGCGCGCTCGAGCCCGGCGAACAGGGGCCCTCGAGAGGTCGTGGCGGCGGCCGGAAGCCCGTACGCCCCGTCCACGTGGAGCCACACCCCGCGCTCCGCGCAGACGTCGGCGAGCTCGCCGATGGGATCCACAGCGCCGGTGAGCGTCGTCCCTCCGCTCGCCACCACCGCGACCGGCGTGACCCCCGCCTCGAGGTCGCGGTCGATCGCCCGGGCCACCGCGTCCGGTCGCAGCCGGCGATCCCCATCGATCGGCAGCGCACGGAGGTTCCCCGACCCGATCCCGAGGAGCTCGACCGCGCGCGTGATCGAGTAGTGGACCTCCCGCGAGCAGTACACGGCGGCCCTCTTGCCCGTCATCCCCTCGTAGCGGACCCCCGGCAGCGCGCGTTCGCGGGCTGCCGAGAGCGCGGTCATGTTGCTGATCGTCCCGCCGCTCGTGAACGCCCCTCCGGCGGTCGCCGGGTAGCCGACGAACTGCGCTACCCAGCGGACGGCCTGCCGCTCGATCTCGGTGGCCGCGCCGGCGTCGACGGCGAGATTGATGTCGTACGTGGCGGCAAGCGCATCGCCGACCGCCCCGATCTCCAGGCCGGAGGACCCGATGAAGGCGAAGTAGCGCGGCCGCGGCTGAGCGATGCTCTCGTCGAGGATCCTGGCGGCGTCGTCCAGGACCTCGTCGATCGGCGAGGGCTCCTCGGGCAGATCGCTCCTCAGCAGCGCCCGCACCCGCTCGTCGAGCGGCGGCTCCTCGGGGCGAAACCGGTCGAAGCTCCGCCAGGCCTGCTCGATCAGCTTCGCCGCCCGGGCGAGCGCCTCCTCCCGGGACGCGTCGAGGCGAAGCGGCGCAGCGGCCGGGTCGTCCATCGCTCCCCCGATGGTACCCCGGCCGGGCACCCGAGGTCGCCCCGTGGTCCAGCGCCCTCCGGCACGGCCCGATCGGATATGGTGCCTCCCCACGAGGAGGTGGAACGGTGCGGCTGGCGAACCGGGTGGCGATCGTGAGCGGCGGCGGTACCGGGATCGGGGCTGCCACGGCGAGGCTCTTCGCGGCCGAGGGCGCCCTTGTGGCCGTCACCGGGCGCCGCGCACGTCCCCTCGAGGCCGTGGCCGCCGAGATCGGCGGCCTCGCCGTGCCGGGCGACGGCGCCGAGCCCGGCGTCGCGGAGCGCGTCGTGGCCGCGACGGTGGAGCGGTTCGGCGGGCTCGACGTCATCGTGGCCAATGCCGGGGTCGGACTCGGGGGCTCGGTCGGGGACGTCGACGACGAGCGCTGGCAGCGCACGCTCGACGTGAACCTCACCGCGGCGATGCGCCTGGTCCGCGCCGGTCTCCCCGCCCTCCTGCGACGGGGACGAGGGTCGATCGTGCTCGTGTCGAGCGTCTCCGGGCTCGTCGCGGCCGCCGACTCGGCCGCCTACGTCGCCTCCAAGGCCGCCCTCATCGGCCTCGCGCGCTCGATCGCGGTCGACTACGGCCCTCGCGGAGTCCGGGCGAACGTCCTCTGCCCGGGGTGGGTCGTCACCCCCATGGCCGACGAGGAGATGGACGGGGTGGCCGCGTCGCGAGGCGTCTCGCGGAGCGAGGCCTACGCGCTCGCCACCTCCGCCGTCCCGCTCCGCAGGCCGGCCAGGCCCGAGGAGATCGCGGCGTGCTGCCTGTTCCTCGCGAGCGACGAATCCTCGATCGTGACGGGTTCGGTCCTCGTGGCGGACGGCGGCGGGACGGCGGTCGACGTGGCCTCGCTGGAGCTCGAGCAGCCCGGAAGCTGAACGCGCGCGCCCCCATCGGCGGGTGCGCGAGGCGTCGGCGGCGCCCTCGAGCCACGCGCTAGGGAGAGCCGCTTCCCGCGACGAGCTCGCGGACCTTTCGAACCACCTCACGACAGAAGGCCCCGACCTGGCTCGGGTCGCGGACGAACTGCGAGGGCTTGAGACAGATCGTCGAGAACCCCCGCGCGAGCTGGGGGGGAATCTGGGCGATCGCCTCGTCGAGATCGGCCACGCCGTCCGGATCGGCGAACCGGCCGCGCGTGCCGCCGACCATCTCGAGCTCGGAGGGATCGCGGCCGGCGTCCGCCATCGCCCGGCGCACGCGCTCGAGCTCGTCGTCGCCGACGGGCCCGAGGGGGTCGAAGCCGGAGCCGTACGACGCCAGCCGTCGAAGCAGCCTCGGGTGAACGGAGCTCCCCCCGAACCACATCGGTGGCCCGCCCTCGCGGAAGGGCTTCGGCTCGAGCCATACGTCGCGGAACCGGTAGTGCCGGCCGTCGAAGGACGCCGGGCTGTCCCGCCACAGGACGCGCCACGCCGCCAGGTGCTCGTCGAGGAGCTCGCCGCGGCGTTCGAACGGCACGCCGAGCGCCTCGTACTCGGCGCGGTGCCAGCTCACGGTCGGCTGGACGACCAGCCGCCCTTCGGAGATCAGGTCGAGCGTGGCGAGCTGCTTCGCGAGCAGAACGGGGTGCCGGAGCGGAGGGATGACCGATCCGGCGACCAGCCGCAGCCGCGATGTCGCCGCGGCCACCGCCGCCAGCAGCGTCAGCGCGTCCGGCCAGGGCGTCGCCGGGTCCTGATTCCCGGGAAGCGCGTAGTCCCGTGGGTTCCCGGGACGGCCCTCGGCGTCCGCTCCGGGCCCGAGCGCCACGTGCTCGCTCACCATGACGGCGTCGAACCCCGCTTCCTCGGCCTCGACCGCCATCCGCACGACCGAGCGGAGGTCGCGGGGCGACACGAGCGTCCAGTTCTCCGACAGGAGGAGGACGAGGCGGG